>ERZ1066121.1674-NODE-1674-length-15497-cov-26.611579_pt1 | contig 15497 bp, 10 predicted proteins | sample MGYA00382768_ERZ1066121 | MGnify/ENA primary metagenome ERZ1066121 (study PRJEB33369, sample SAMEA5778351) | biofilm metagenome | biome: Industrial cooling water; feature: Water cooling tower basin; material: Biofilm | place: United Arab Emirates | collected... | reverse complement strand
CGCTGCCGTTTCCTGCAGTCCCTGCTTTCCCCGTCGCGGTTGCCGTTGCCGTTGCCGTTTCGGTTGAGAACGCCCGCGCGCCGCGGAGGCGGAATTAGCGCGCCGGAGCCGTCGCGCCGACGGTGCGGACGACCTCGAAGAGCTTCTCGACGTCGCACCCCTTGGCGAGGAACGCGTCGGCGCCCATGCGCGTCGCCTCGGCGATCGTCTCGGGCTCGGTGAAGCCCGAGTGCACGATGACGCGCGTGCGGGGCGAGAGGGCGCGCAGCGCGGGGATCGCGCTCAGCCCGCCGCCGCCGGGGAGGCGCAGGTCGAGGAGGACGACGTCGGCGTCGCCCGCCTGCGCGGCGGCGGCGACGTCGGTGGCGGTGTCGACGCGGCCGACGCACGAGAGTCCCGGCTCGGCGTCGAGCACGGCGGCCAGCACGAGCGCGAGGTCGTCGGAGTCGTCGGCGATGAGGACGCGGATCATCGGAGGGGGTCCGGAAGAGGGTCGGGAGCGGCGCCGCCAGCGCGAGCCGCGGCGAGCGTCGCCTGCAGCCGCTCCGCCGAGACGGGCTTCACCAGGTGGGCGCGGAAGCCGGCGGCGAGACTGCGCGAGACATCATGGTCCATGCCAAAACCGCTCAGCGCCACCGCCGGCGGGACGGCGTCCGCGCCGAGGCGTTCGCGGAGCACCGAGAGCAGCTCGATGCCGGTGCCGTCGGGGAGTCCGAGGTCGCTGAGGAGGAGGTCGGGGCGCAGCCCGCCCTCGAGCTGGCCGAGCGCGTCCCGCACCGTGTGGGCGAGGTGCACCGTCCATCCCGCGTCACGCAGCAGGAGCGCGGTGACGTACGCCGTGTCGACGTGGTCCTCGACGAGGAGGACCGTCGCGCCGTCCCCGGGGGCGCCGGCGTGCGGCACGCCGGTCCCCCCGTCGGCCTGCGGCGCGGCGCGCGCGGCGAGCGGGAGCGCGAGGCGGAAGGTCGCCCCCGCGTCGCGCCCCGCGCTCTCGGCGACGAGCGTCCCGTCGTGGAGCGCGACGAGCGCCTGGCTGATGGCGAGGCCGAGGCCGAGCCCCCCGAACTGCTTCGTGATGCGCGCGTCGCCCTGGTCGAAGGCGTGGAAGATCCGCGGCAGCACGTGCGCCTCGATGCCGATCCCCGTGTCGAGGACCTCGAGCACGAAGCGCCCCGCCTCGGTGCGGCTGCGGACCGTCACCTGCCCGCCCGCCGGGGTGAACTTCACGGCGTTGCGCACGAGGTTCCAGAGCACCTGCCGGAGCCGCGCCGCGTCGCCCGTGACGACGGCCGGCGCCGCGTCGAGCGCCACGGTCACGCCGACGCGGCGCTGCGCGGCGTCGGGGAGCACCATCTGCAGCACGTCGCGCGTCGCCGCGTGCATGTCCACCGCGCCGACCGTCAGCTCGAGCTTCCCGCGCGCGATCCGCGTGAGGTCGAGGAGGTCGTCGATCAGCTTGACCTCGAGCTCGACGTTCCGCTTGATGGTCGCGACGTGCTCGCGCACCGCGCCCGTGAGCTCGCCCGAGCGGAGGAGCATCCCCGTGAGCATGAGCACCGGCGCGAGCGGCGTGCGCAGCTCGTGGCTGAGCACCGCGAGGAACTGGTCCTTCGCGGCGTTCGCCGCCTGCGCCTCGCGGAGCGCCGCCTCGGCGCGGGCCTCGCTCGCGCGCGCCTGCGCCTCGCTCGCCCGGAGCGCGGCCTCGGTGCGCCGCGCGGCCGTGACGTCGTGCACGATCCCGATGCGTCGCACCGGGGCGCCGCTCGCCGGGTCCGTCTCCGAGTGGCCGACGACGCGCACGGAGCGGGTGGCGTCCGCGGCGACGCGCACGCGCACCTCGGCGTCCCACGAGCCGCCCCCCGCCGCCTCGACGGCCTCGAGGCGCGCGCGCAGCGCCCCGACGTCGTCCGGGTGGACGCGCGCCCACAGTTCGGCGACGGGGAGGTCCGGGGAGCGTGCGTCGATGCCGAGGATGGCGAAGGCCGTGTCGTCGAGCGTGGCCACGTCGCCGGCGACGTCGACGCTCCAGCGCCCCATGCCGACCGCGTGCGTGGCGAGCCGCAGCCGCCGCTCGGCGTCGTCGAGCCGCGCTTGCGCCTCGACCTGCGCCGTGACGTCGATCGTGCAGCCGAGGACGTGCGTCACCGTGCCCCGCTCGTCGCGCACGACGCGCATGTGGTCCCACACCCAGACCCAGTGCCCGTCGCGGTGGCGCACGCGGTAGCGCAGGTCGACGTGGCTGCCGTCGGTGGCGAGGAAGGCGTCGCCCTTCGCGCGGGCCGCAGCGACGTCGTCGGGATGACCGCGCGACTGCCACCACGTGGCATCGGCGGGGACCTGGTGCGGCGCGAAGCCGACGACGCGCTCGAGCCCCTCGGTGCGCACGACCACGCCGGTCGCCATGTCCCACTCGTAGACGAAGCCGTTGAGCGCGCCGAGCGCGGCGCCGAGGCGCCGCTCGCTCGCGCCGGCGCGCGCCTGCGCCGCGACCTGCGCGCTGACGTCGACGACCGCGCCGACGACGTGCGTCGTGCGCCCGGCCGCGTCGCGGATCGCGGTGAGGTGCTCCCACGCCACGACCCACGCGCCGTCGCGGGCGCGCACCCGGTACTGGAGCTGCTCGACGTCGCGGGTGCCGGCAGCGACGGCGTCGGAGCGCGCGACCGCGTCGGCGACGTCGTCGGGGTGGATGCGTGCGCGCCACCAGTCGGGCGTCGCGGCGACCTCCTCGGGCGTCCAGCCGACGAGCGACGCGAGCCCCGCGCTGCGCGTCACGGCGCCGGTCGCGAGGTCCCACTCGAAGACGAAGCCCGGGATCATGCCGAGCGCCGCGAGGAGCCGCCGTTCGCGCGCCGACGGCCCGTCGTCACGCGGCGTCGGGGCCGGGGCGGGAGCGGCGGGGAGCGGAGGGGCGGACACGGCGGAGGGACGCGGGGCGAGGGCGGCACGTGCCGGCAGCGCTCGGCCGGGCGACGGGATGTTGTCCCGCAGCCGTGCGAGCGGCCATCGGGCAGGACCCTATGTGCGCCACGTGCGTAGCATTCGCGTCGCGCGCACCGCCCGCCGCCTCCGCCGTCGTCCCGGTTCCCTCCCGTGCCGCCATCACCGGTCCTCCGTCGCGCGCTGCGCCTCATCCGCCGCCTCCTCGTCGCCGCGATCGTCGTCGGCGTCGTGGCACTCGCGGCGCTCCCGCGCGGGCGCTACCTCGTGCGGGCGGCGGTCGAGGAGGGGCGGCTCCTCTGGCGCCGCCGCCCGATCGCGGAGCTGGTCGCCGATCCCGCGACCGACGCGGCGACGCGCGCGAAGCTCGCGCTCGTCCTCGATGCGCGGCGCTTCGCGCTCGACTCGCTCGGCCTGCGCGCGGGGGGCGAGTTCACGACCTTCTCGCGCCTCGACCGCGACACGCTCGTCCTCGTGCTGAGCGCCGCCTACCGCGATTCGCTCGCCTTCCGCACGTGGTGGTTCCCGGTCGTGGGACGCGTCCCGTACCTCGGCTTCTTCGACTTCGACGAGGCGCGGCGCGAGGCGGCGCGCACCGACTCGGTCGGCTACGACGCGGTGCTCCGTCCCGCGAGCGCCTTCAGCACGCTCGGCTGGTTCGACGACCCGCTCGTCCCGACGACGCTCGCGCTCGACTCGCTCGCCCTCGCCGAGACGGTGATCCACGAGCTGGTGCACACGACCTACTACGCGCCGGGCGAGGCGGTCTTCAACGAGAGCCTCGCGAACTTCGTCGGCGCGCGCGGCGCCGAGCGCTTCTTCCGCGCGCGCGGGCAGACGGAGGCGGCGAGCGAGGTGGCGCGGCGGTGGGAGCACGAGCTGGTGCTCGGCGCCTTCTGGGAGCGGCTGCACGCCCGGCTCGACTCGGCCTTCCGCGCGCACCCCGGCGACCGCCCGGCGCGGCTCGCCGCGCGCCGCGCGATCCTCGACGCCGCCGCGCGCACGCTCCGCGACAGCGTCGCGCCGCGCGCGGGGCTCGACGCGGCGCGTCTCGCGCGGATCCGCCTCTCGACGGCGAGCGTCCTCACGGGGCGCCTCTACCGCACGGGGCTCCCGCTCTTCGAGGGGGCGCTCGCGCAGGCGGGGGGCGACGTCGTCGCCGCGACGGCGCGGCTGCTCGCGCTGGCGAAGGCGAACCGCGACGATCCGTACGATGCGCTCCGGCGCGCCGTGGGGGCAGCGCCCGCGAGGTAGCCCCGACGTCGCGGCGCGGCTACGCCGTCGCCGTCCCCTGCATCGCCTGCGCGAGCGCGCGCTCGAGCGCCGTCGCCGTCACCGGCTTGACGAGGTGCGTGACGAAGCCGGCCGCGAGCGAACGCGCGACGTCGGCCTCCATCCCGAAGCCGCTCATCGCGATCGCCGGCGGGACGCCGTGGAGCGGGGGGTCGCGCTGCAGCGCCGCGAGGAGCGCGGTCCCCGAGCCGTCGGGGAGCCCGAGGTCGCTGATGATCGCGTCGAACGGCGCGACGTGCAGCGCGCCGCGCGCCGTGGCGAGGTCGCCGGCGGTCGTCACCGTGTGGCCACGCTCGGCGAGGAGCGCGGCGACCGCGACGCCGGTGTCGGCGTGGTCCTCGACGAGCAGGATCCGCAGCGGCGCGAGCGCCGGCGTCGCCTCGTCGTGCAGCGGGAGCGGCGGGCGGGGGAGGCCGGCCTGCAACGGGAGCGCGAGCGTGAAGGTGGCGCCGCGCCCCTCGCCCTCGCTCTCGGCGACGAGCGTCCCGCCGTGCTGCTCGGCGATCGCGCGCGAGATCGCGAGGCCGAGCCCGAGGCCGCCGAAGCGGCGCGTCACCTCGCTCCCCCCCTGCTCGAAGGCGACGAAGAGCCGCGGGAGCCGCGCCGGCGCGATCCCGATGCCGGTGTCGCGCACCGCGATCGCGACGCTGTCGGCGGCGCGCGTCACCGACACCGTCACGCGCCCGCCGCGCGGCGTGAACTTGACCGCGTTGCGCACGAGGTTCCAGAGCACCTGCTGCAGCCGCGCGGGGTCGGCCGCGACGCGCACCGGCGCCGCCGCGGGCTCGAAGGCGAGCGTGATCCCCTGCGCCGCCGCGTCGCCGTCGACCATGCGCAGCGCCTCGCGCACCTGGTCGTGCACGTCGACCGGCTGCGGCTCGAGCTCGAGCTTCCCGCGCACGATGCGCGTCAGGTCGAGGAGGTCGTCGATCAGCTTGACCTCGAGCTCGACGTTGCGGCGCACGAGCGCGAGCTGGTCGCGCACCGGGGCTGGGAGGTCGTCGCGCCGCAGCAGCATGCTCGACACGAGGAGCACCGGCGCGAGCGGCGTGCGGAGCTCGTGGCTCAGCACCGCGAGGAACTGGTCCTTGGCCGCGTTGGCCGCCTGCGCCTCGACCAGCGCCGCCTCGGCCCGGCGCTCGCTCGCGCGTGCCTGCGCCTCGCTCGCGCGGAGCGCCGCCACGGCGCGCTTGGTGGGGGTGAGGTCGAGCACGAAGGCGACCGACCGCTCGCGCTCCTCGCCCAGCAGCGCGTAGCCGACGAGCACCGGGACGCGCGTCCCGTCGGGGCGGAGGTACTCCTTCTCGTAGGGCGTGCACGCCCCCGTCGCGCGCGCCTCCGCGATCGCCGCCTCGTCGGCGGGGAGCCACTCGGGAGGCGTGATCGCGACCCAGTCGACCGCCCCGCTCCCCATCTCGGCGGCGGTCCGCCCGAGGATGCGCAGCAGCTCGTCGTTGCCCGAGTAGAAGCGCCCGTGGATGTCGCCGAAGACCATGCCGATCACGTTCGCGTCGAAGAAGGCGCGCAACGTCGCCTCGCGCTCGGCGAGCAGCGCCTCGGCCTCCTTGCGGTCGGTGACGTCGATCGTGCAGCCGACGACGCGCAGCGGGCGCCCCGCGCCATCGCGCACGATGCGCAGGTTGTCCCACACGTGCCGCCAGCGGCCGTCGCGGTGCCGCACCCGGTACTCGGCCGCCATCGTCTCGGCGGTGCCGTCGCGCAGCAGCGCCTCGAAGCGCCCCATGCTCCCCTCGAGGTCCTCGGGGTGCACGAGCGAGAGCCAGCGCTGCGGCATCGCGGCGATCTCCGCCGGGGTCCACCCCGTGATCGCCTCGACCTCGCCCGACACGCTCGCCGCACCGCTCCCGTCGAGCGCCTGCTCGTAGGTGAGCGCGCGCATCGCGCCGAGGGCGAGCCGCAGCCGCTCGGCGACGCGGGCGGCCTCGGCGCGCTCCCGCTCCTGCGCGGCGCGGCTCTCGTCGAGGCGACGGCGCTCGGTGATGTCGGTCGCGGTCGCGATCGCGCCGACGATCCGCCCGTCGTCGTCGTGGAGCGCGGCGCGCTGCAGCGCCACCCAGGCGATCGTCCCGTCGGGGCGCACGTAGCGCTTCTCGATCTCGCTGCTCCCGCCGTCGCGGAGGACGCGGTCGAGCTCCTCGACGGCGTGCGTGCGGTCATCGGGGTGCGTGATGTCGCCGACGGTGAGCCCGCCGAGGAGCGTGGCCGCGTCGCGGCCGGCGAGCGTGCAGAAGGCGCGGTTGACGTAGGTGAAGCGCCCGCCGAGATCGACCTCGGCGATGCCCGCGGCGGCGGCGTCGAAGAGGCGCCGCATGCGCCGCTCGCGACGGGCGAGCGCCTCGCGCGCCTCGTGCTCGTCGGTCACGTCGTGCACGGTGCCGACGAGGCGGCGCGGCGTGCCGTCGGCGAGGTACGAGAGCTCGGCGCGCACCTCGACGTGCCGCACCGCGCCGTCGGTGCGGCGGACGATGCGGTACTCCTGCACGTACGACGGGCGCCGCAGCGCGACGACGGTGTCCCACTCGCGCTCGCCCCGCTCGCGGTCGTCGGGGTGCATCGCGCTCATCCACGACTCGCGACTCGGCACGACGTCGGCGCTCACGCCGATGAGCGCGCGCAGCTCGTCGGTCCAGACGAGCTCCTGCGACGCGAGGTCCCAGTCGAAGACGCCGACCTCCCCCGCGCGCTGCGCGAGGCGCAGGCGCTCCTCGAGGCGGTGGTGCAGCACGTCGTCGGCCGGGCGGTCGGGCATCGCGGGAGCGCGGAGGGTGGGACGGCGACGACGGGCGGGGCGGACGCGCTACAATCGTCGCCCGCGATCGGGGCTGTGGGCCATCGGGCACGCCCCGACCCGCGACGCGGAACGGGGGCGCCGTGCATCGACGGCGCGCGTCGCGTGCATCGACGCGAGGGCGGGGCCGGCCGCGCTCAGGGGGTGAAGCGGCCGCGCAGCAGCGCGCGGACGTCGAGCGCCGCGGGGGCCGTGTCGGGTGCCGGGAGGGCGGGGACGGGGGACGCGATCGTGACGCGCGTCATCGTCCCCGCGGTCGCCGCGTCCACGAAGCGCGTCACCTGTCCCATCGCGGTGTCGCGCGCGCCGAACGGGGCGAAGAGCGGGTAGGCGACGTGGAGCCAGCGCCGCGCGCGCGTGACGGCGACGTAGAAGAGCCGCCGCTCCTCGGCCTCCTGCGCGGGGTCGCGGAGCGCGCGCGCGAGCGGGAAGGCGCCGTCGGTGGCCCACGGCACGAAGACGGCGTCCCACTCCTTGCCCTTCGCGCTGTGGACGGTGCTGATCACGAGCACGTCGTCCTCGGCGTCGCCGCCGCCGGCGAGGTCGCTGGTCGCGGCGGGCGGCTCGAGCGCGAGCGCCGAGAGGAAGGCGGCACGTCCCGGATAGCTCGCCGCGATCAGCGCCAGCTGCTGCAGGTCGGCGAGGCGCTGCGGCGCGTCGTCGAAGCGGTCGCGCACGACGTCGTCGTAGAGCGTGCGCACCGTCGCCACGTCGCTCCCCGCGTCGTCGCCGCTCGCCGCGAGGCGCGCGAGCAGGGCGACGAGCCGTGCGCGCGCCGGTGCGGCGCGGGGCGGGGCGCTCCACCCGGCGAGCGCGTCGCGCGCCCATCCCGCGCGCTCGATCGCCTCGACCGCCGCGCGCGCCGTGCGCTCGCCGATGCCCGGGAGGAGCTGGAGCAGCCGGAACCAGCTCACCTCGTCGCGCGGGTTCTCGGCGACGCGCAGGAAGGCCAGCACGTCCTTCACGTGCGCCGCCTCGAGGAACTTGAGCCCGCCCCACTTCTCGAACGGGATGCGCCGCGCCGCGAGCTCGATCTCGATCGCGCCGCTCTGGTAGCCGGCGCGGACCAGGATCGCGATCCGCTTCAGCGGGATCCGCTCGCCCTCGTGCAGCTCGAGGAGCCGGTCGACGACGAAGCGCACCTGCGCCGGCTCGTCGGCGCACGGCACGAGCCAGGGCCGCTCGCCCTCGGTGCGGTCGGTGCGCAGCACCTTTCGGTACCCCTCGGTCGCCTGCGCGAGCACCGCGTTCGCCGTGTCGAGGATCGGCTGCGTGCTGCGGTAGTTGCGGTCGAGGGTGACGAGCGTCGCCCCCGGCCACTCGGCCGGGAAGTCGAGGATGTTGCGCACCGTCGCCCCGCGGAAGGCGTAGATGCTCTGCGCGTCGTCGCCGACGACCGTGAGGTTGCGGTGCCCCGCGCAGAGCCCCCGGAGGATCCGCGCCTGCACCGGGTTGGTGTCCTGGTACTCGTCGACGAGGACGTGGTCGTGCTGCGCGGCAAGCCGCGCGCCGAGCGCCGCGTCGCCGTGGAGCATCGCCGCCCAGAAGAGGAGGAGGTCGTCGTAGTCGACGAGGTTCCGGTCGGTCTTGCGCCGTACGTAGTCGGCGAAGACGCGGAGCATCGCGGGGACGTCGTCCTCGAACTGCGGCCAGTCGGCGCGCACGAGCGCGTCGACGGGGACGTCGGTGTTGACGTGCCGCGAGTAGATCGCGTGCAGCGTCTCCTTGCGCGGGAAGCGCGTCGCCTTCGGGTCGATGCCGGCGGCGCCCCGCGCGAGCTGCATCAGGTCGGCCGCGTCCCCCTGGTCCATGATCGTGAAGCCGGCGGGGATCCCCGCCTGCTCGCCGAAGCGGCGCAGCACGTGGTGCGCGGCCGAGTGGAAGGTGCCGCCCTGCACGTGCTTCGCGGCCGGGCCCACGAGGCGCTCGACGCGCGCGAGCATCTCCTGCGCGGCGCGGCGCGTGAAGGTGAGCAGGAGGATCCGCTCCGGGCGCACGCCCCGCGCGAGGAGGACCGCGACGCGATGCACGAGCGTGCGCGTCTTCCCCGTCCCCGCGCCCGCGACCACGAGCAGCGGCCCCCCGGGGTGCCCCGCGGCCGCGCGCTGCTCGGGATTGAGCCCGTCGAGGAGGGCGTCGGGGGCGGGGGGGGTGGCGGACATGGGCAGGGGTGGCGAAGACCTCCCGAAAGGTAGGCGGCGCACCCACCGGGGCGGTGGGCGCCGCGGCGCTCAACCGCGACGTCCCGCTCGCGCTCGGCGACGTTGCGATCACCGGCGTGGCCGCCGCGCTCCGCGCGCGCGGGGGTCGGGGCGGGATCGGCAGGAACGGTCGATACGCGTGGCCGCGCTCCGCGCGCGCGCGGGGGTCGGTGCCACGCTCGACGGCGCACGCGTGGCGCCTATCGCCTGCCTCGTCGTCGCGGCGCCGCTCGCGGCCGAGGTGGCGCGCACCGCCGCGCTTCTCCGTAGCCGCGCGGCGCATCGCGTCGGGCACCGCGCCGGGCGGCCGCCCGTTCGGCCGGTGACACCCGGAGGCACGGCGTGCGTCGCCGTCGGGCCGGGTGCCCACCCCGGCACGGCGGACGGATGCGGCACTGGACGATCGACCTCGATCACTCGCACGTCGGCTTCGCCGTGCGCCACCTCGCGATCGCCACCGTGCGCGGCCGCTTCCGCCTCTTCGCGGGGCACATCGAGACCGACGATGCCGGGACGCCGCTGCGCCTCGAGGCGACGGCCGACGCGGCGAGCATCGACACGGGGGTCGAGCGCCGTGACGCGCACCTCCGGAGCGGCGACTTCCTCGACGCGGGGGCGCATCCGGTGCTCGCGCTGGCGTCGGCGCACATCGTCGCCGGCGACGCGGGGGCGGCGCGCGTGGACGCCACGCTCACGATGCGGGGCGTCACGCACCCCGTCTCGCTCGCGCTCCGGTGGCACGGGCCGCTCGCCGGCACCGCGGGCGAGCCGCGGCTCGTCGGCGAGGCGACGGCGACGATCCGCCGCTCGCAGTGGGGACTCACGTGGAACCGCGCGATCGAGGCGGGCGGGATGGCCGTGAGCGACGAGGTCTCGCTCCACTTCGAGGTGCAGGCGGTGCCCGCATGACCCGCCGCGGCATCGTGGGCCTGGCGCTCGCGCACGCGCTGGCCTCCGGCCTCGCCGCGCAGGGCGGCGCCGCGCCGGTGCGCACGATCGCCCTCGTCGCGCGCGACTACGCCTTCGAGGGGATGCCCGCGTCGCTGCCCGCGGGGCTCGTGCGCGTCGTGCTCGACAACCGCGGCGCGAACTACCACCACGTGATCATCGCGCGACTCGACGGCACCGTGTCGGCCGAGCGGCTCCGCGACGTGGCGACGAACGCCGGCGCTCCCATCCCCGGCGTCACCTACGTGGGCGGTCCCGAGGGGCGCATGCCGACCGGGCGCAGCGAGGCGATCGTTCGCCTCGTGCCGGGGCGCCACGTCCTCCTCGACCTCGTCGAGGCCCCCGACGGCGTGCACCAGGCGCGGAAGGGGATGTTCCGCCCGTTCACCGTCACCGGTCGCGCGCCCGTCGCGCCGCTCGAGCCGCCGGCGGGGAGTCTCTCGGTGGTCCTCACCAACCACGCCTTCACCCTCGGCCGCACGCCGCTGCGCGAGGGCGCGATGGTGCTCGACGTCACCAACGTCGGGACGCAGGAGCACCACCTCCTCGTCGCCGAGCTCGAGCCGGGGCGGACGCTGGGCGACGTCTACGCCTTCTACCAGCGCGGCGCGAAGGGGGCGTGGCCGCACCGCTTCGTCACCGGGACCACGCGCCTCTCGCGCGACGAGTCGGCGCTCGTGCCGATGACGGTGACGCGCGACCGGACCTTCCTGGTGTGCGTGAACGTCGACCCGGCGACGGGGAAGCCGCACGTGCTGCTGGGGATGCTCAAGCCGATGGTGCCGCCGGCCGGCGCCCCGGCCGTGCGCTGAGCGGCGCCGCGCGCGTCAGCTGGCCGGCGCGACGTGCGCCGCGAGCGCCTCGCGCGTCACCGCCACCGGCTCGAGCGCGAAGACGCGCCCGAAGGCCGCCACCACCGCCGCGGTGACGCGCCCCGGATCCACGGGCGCGCCACCGAGTTCGCGCGCGACCGACGTCATCTCCACCCCCGCGATCCCGCAGGGGACGATGACGTCGAAACACGAGAGGTCCGTCGTCACGTTGAGCGCGAAGCCGTGGCGCGTCACCCAGTCGCGCGCATGCACGCCGATGCTCGCGATCTTGCGGTCGCCCACCCACGCCCCGGTGTAGCCCGCGTTCCGCCCGGCCACGATGCCCAGGGTGCCGAGCGCGTCGATCAGCACCTGCTCGACCTGCCGCAGGTACCAGTGCAGGTCCTTCACGTGCCGCGCGAGGTCGACGATCGGGTAGCCGACGAGCTGCCCCGGCCCGTGGAAGGTCGCGTCGCCCCCGCGCTCGACCTCGAAGCAGGCGATCCCGCGGCTCGCCAGCCACGCGGGGTTCACGTCGCGGTTCGTCCCCTTCGTGCTCCGCCCGAGCGTCACCACCGGCGGGTGCTCCACCAGGAGCAGCACGTCCTGGTCGAGCGCCCCCGCGATGCGCGCCGCGCTCACCGCGCGCTGGAGCTCGAGCGCGGCACCGTACTCCATCGTGCCGAGGGCGCAGGTGAGCAGGCGTCGATCGGTGTCCATCATGGCGCTCCGTTCATCGTCGGCACCGTGTCCCACCGCGGAGGCGCGGAGGGATCAGCGAGATCCGTCCGCGCCTCCGCGGTGACCTGCGAACCTCCCCTGCCCGCATGCGGCGCCATGCGTGGCGCGGGGACTCAGGCGTGGACCATCTTCCCCATCGAGTCGAGCACCGCCTCGGCGATCGCCTCGGAGAGCGTGGGGTGCGCGTGCACCGCGAGGTCGACCTCCTCGACGGTGAACTCGTTCTCGCGCGCGACCACCAGCTCGTGGATCATCTCCGTCGCGCTCTGGCCGACGATGTGCGCGCCGAGGATCTCGCCGTACTTCGCGTCGCGGATGATCTTCACGAAGCCGTCGGTGTTGCCGCTCGTGCGCGCGCGGCCGTTGGCGCTGAAGGGGAACTTGCCGACCTTGTACTCGATCCCCTTCGCCTTCACCTGCTCCTCGGTGAGCCCGATGCTCGCCACCTCGGGGTGGCAGTAGGTGCAGCTCGGGATGTTGCCGTAGTTGACCGGGTGCGCGTGCTGGCCGCCCAGGAGGTCGGCGAGGACGTGCCCCTCGCGGCTCCCCTTGTGGGCGAGCATCTGGTTGCCGGCGACGTCGCCGATCGCGTAGACCCCCTTGACGCTCGTCTCGAACCGGTCGGTGATCGCGATGAAGCCGCGCTCGGTCCGCTTCACGCCGATCGCCTCGAGCCCGATCCCCTCGACGTTGGGGGCGCGCCCCGCGGCGACGAGCACCTTGTCCACCGTCACGCTGCGCGCCTGGCCGTTCTCGGTGAAGTCGATCGTCACCTCGCGGTCGGTCACCTTCGTCCCGGTGATCTTCGCCCCGGTGACGACGTCGATCTTCCGCTTCTTGAACGCCCGCTGCAGCTCGGCCGAGCAGTCGGCGTCCTCGAGCGGGAGGATGCGCGGCGCGACCTCGATCAGCGTCACCGCGCTCCCGTAGGCGGCGAAGACGTCGGCGAACTCGCACCCCACCGCCCCCGCGCCGATCACCGCCATCCGCTTCGGCGCGTGGTCGAGCACGAGCACGTCGTCGGAGCTGAGCACCGTCGTCCGGTTGAGCTCGAGCCCCGCCTGCGGGAGCCCGCGCACGCGCGAGCCGGTGGCGATCACCAGCGCCTTCTTCGCCGTGTGCGTCTCCTCCTTGCCGTCGGCGCCCTTCACGACCACGGTCGTCGGCGAGGTGATCCGCCCCTCGCCCTTGATCTGGGTGACCTTGTTCTTCTTGAAGAGGAACTCGACCCCCTTGCTGTTCTGCTGGCTGACGGCGCGCGAGCGCTTCATCGCCGGCGCGAAGTCGAGCGTCACCGGGCCGGTGCTGATCCCGTGCTCGGCGGCGTGCTTGAGCTTCTCGGCCAGCCCGGCGCTCTCGAGGAGCGACTTGGCGGGGATGCACCCCCAGAGCACGCAGGTGCCGCCGAGCGCCTCGCGCTCGACGACGCCGACGGTGAGGCCGAGCTGGGCGCTGCGGAGCGCGCAGACGTAGCCGGCGGGGCCGCCGCCGAGGATGAGGACGTCGAAGGTTGCCATGGCGTGGCCCGGGGTCAGAAGACGAGCATGAGGGGGTTCTCGATCATGCGGCGCAGCGTCTGGAGGAACTGCGCCCCGACCGCGCCGTCGATCACGCGGTGGTCGCAGCTCATCGTCACGCGCATCCGCTTGCGGACGACCACCTGGCCGTCCTCGATCGCCGGCACGTCGGCGAGGCCGCCGATCGCGAGGATCGCCGCCTCGGGCGGGTTGATGATCGCCGTGAACTGGTCGATCCCGAACATCCCGAGGTTGCTCACCGAGCAGGTCGCGCCGGTGAACTCGTGCGGCTGCAGCTTGCGCTCCCGCGCGCGCGTCGCGAGGGCGCGCGCCTCGGCCGCGATCTGCCGCAGCGACTTCGTGTGCGCGTCGAAGATCACCGGGGTGATCAGCCCGTCGGGGATCGCGACCGCCATGCCGAGGTGGACGCGCGCGAAGCGGCGCATCCGGTCGCCGAGCCAGTGCGCGTTCACCTCGGGGTGCTGCATGAGCGCCGTCGCCACCGCCTTGAGCACGATGTCGTTGACGCTGACCTTGAACTCGGGCCCCATGTCGGCCATCGCCGCGCGGAGCTCGCTCACGCGCGTGAGGTCGTACTCGGCCGTGAGGTAGAACGTCGGGATCGGGCCGATGCTCTCCGAGAGCCGCTTCGCGATCGTCTTGCGGAGCTGCGTGAGCGGGACGTCCTCGAACTCGGGCTGCCCGGCGCCGGGGGCGGCGGGCTGCACGGGGCGGGCCGTCGCCATGAGCGCCGCCCCCTGCGCGATCGCCTGCTCGATGTCGCGCTTGACGATGCGCCCCTGCGGCCCCGAGCCGCGCAGCTCGCCGATGTCGAGCCCGCGCTCGGCGGCGAGGCGGCGCGCCAGCGGGCTGGCGAGCGTGCGCCCGCCCGAGTCGGCGGCGTGGAAGGCCTGCTCGCTCGGCGGGGCCGTCGGCGGCACGGGCGCCGCCGGCTGCGGCGCGCGCGCGGCGGGCTGCGGCACCCCCGCCTGCGGGGCGACGCCGAGCGCCTGCGCGACGCCGGGCGAGGGCATCGTCTCGTGCTGGTCGACGGCCGCGACGACCGTCGGCCCCGCCTCCTGCGCGTGCGGCGGCGACTCGCTCTGCCCCTGCTCGCCGACGAGGGCGGCGATGTCCTCGTCGGGGGCGGCGACGACGGCGATCAGCTTGCCGACCGCGGTCGTCGTCCCCTCCTCGATCAGCCGCGCGCGCAGCACCCCGGCGCCGCGCGCGACGAGCTCCATGATCGCCTTGTCGGTCTCGACCTCGGCGAGCACGTCGCCCTGCGCGACCGGGTCGCCGACCGCCTTGTTCCACTTCACGAGGCGCCCCTCCTCCATCGTCGGGCTGAGCGCCTCCATCATCACCTTCGTGGCCATGTGCGCGGGCTCCGGTCAGTCGAGGTACATGGCGCGGCGGACCGCGGCGATCGTCTTCGGCACGTCGGCCTTCGCGGCCTTCTCGAGCCCCTTCGCGTACGGCATCGGCACGTCGGCCTGGTGCACGCGCAGCACCGGGTGGTCGAGGTGGTCGAAGCACTCGCGCTGCACGAGGTCGGTCACCTGCGCACCGACGCCGGCGAAGTACCACCCCTCCTCGAGCACGACGCAGCGGTTCGTCTTCGTCACCGACCGCACCACCGCCGCCTCGTCCATCGGGCGGATCGTGCGCAGGTCGACCACCTCGACCTCCACGCCGTCCTTCGCGAGCTGCTCGGCCGCCTGCAGCGCGACCAGCACCTGCTTCCCCCACGTGACGATCGTGCAGTCGGCGCCGCCCCGCTTCACGTCGGCCTCCCCGATCGGGACGACGTACTCGCCCTCGGGGACCTCGCCCTTCGTGTTGTAGAGCATCTCACCCTCGAGGAAGCAGACCGGGTTGTCGTCCCGGATCGCCGCCTTGAGGAGCCCCTTCGCGTCGTGCGGCGTGCCGGGGGCGACCACCTTGAGCCCCGGGATGTGCGCCAGCCACGACTCCCACGCCTGCGAGTGCTGCGCGCCGAGCTGCAGCGCCGCCCCGTTCGGGCCGCGGAAGACGATCGGGATGTTGAACTGCCCGCCCGACATGTAGAGCATCTTCGCCGCCGCGTTCACCACCTGGTCGAGCGCCAGGAGCGCGAAGTTCCAGGTCATGAACTCGATGACCGGCCGGAGCCCCACCATCGCCGCGCCGACGCCGACGCCGGCGAAGCCGAGCTCCGTGATCGGCGTGTCGACGACGCGCATCTCGCCGAACT
>ERZ1066121.1672-NODE-1672-length-15501-cov-5.625793_pt1 | contig 15501 bp, 11 predicted proteins | sample MGYA00382768_ERZ1066121 | MGnify/ENA primary metagenome ERZ1066121 (study PRJEB33369, sample SAMEA5778351) | biofilm metagenome | biome: Industrial cooling water; feature: Water cooling tower basin; material: Biofilm | place: United Arab Emirates | collected... | reverse complement strand
TCATCACCCTCCTGGTCGTGCCGGTCTACTACCGCCTCTTCGAGCGCCTGCGTCTAAAGCTCCGTCCGGGTCGGGAAACGCCGCTGCCCACGCAGGGCGTGCAGTCGCCAGGTGAGTAGGCCCAGCTCGAGAAAGGCGCGCGCGATCACCCGCGGTCGCAAACCGCTCGAGCGACCGTGGAGACGAGGATAGTGAGCCACCTCGATCTCCTGGATGCGGTAGCCCCGCCCTTTTGCCTCGAGGAAGATTTCGGCGTCGATCGCTGCACCCCGGCTACGAGGAGCGATCTGCTGCAGAAAGGGGCGCGGGAAAAGCTTGAGCGCACAGTCGACATCACGGAGCTCGAGTCCGAGCGCCCGATTTACCACGCAGGTCCAGAGGCTCGCACTGCAATCGCGCAGCCATCCTTCACTGCGCTCTCTCCTCACCCCGGTGAGCACCTTGTCGCTAGACACATGGGGCAGGAAGCGGAGCAAATCACTCAAGTCGAACTGACCATCGCCGTCGGTGTACGCGACCCATTCCTTATGCGCTTCTTGAAGGCCTGACCATAAGGCACGGCCGTATCCTTGATTGAGATCGTGACGAAGGATGCGGATGCACTGCGGCATCCCTTCTCGCCAGCGCTCGAGCGCCGCGTAGGTGCCGTCTTCGCTCCCGTCATCGACCAGCACGAGCTCGATGTCCTCCGCCAAGCGCGGAGCGACATCCAGCGCGGCACGGAGGCTTCTATCGACGTTGGCCTCTTCATCGTGGAAAGGCATCACGATCGACAGCGACCTCAGTCGATCCATCGCTCACCGAGAGAAAGGCTTTCCCGACGCGTGCAGGCCAAACCAACGCGGTAGAGTTCGAGCGAGAGTGGCACCCGCAAACCGCTGGCGACGCGACCGGGAGGGCAGTGGATTTCGAAAGACTGGCCGCCTTTGGGCAGGGAAGAGAGCACGTGGCGGATGCGCGTCGGTCGTCCGGCATCGTCCAAGCTCGCACATTCCAGACCGAGCCCCAGCAACCACTGATCGTAACGTCCCGTAAGACCTACCAGAAGTTCGTCGGGGCGACAGCGCAGCGTTCGCGCCCGCAGCGGCGGCCAGGGACCAAACCACGGACCGTGACTGAAGGTGCGTGAATGCGGCGCCCGGCAGAGCGCGCGCAAGGGCTGGATCTTGTCGTCTCCTTCCGGGCCTCGCGTGCCCACGAAAACTCCGCCCAAGATCTGCCCCGGAGGGCAGTCCCAAGACACGATGGGCAAGCCGAGAGAGCGCAGGTCGGCGCTGCGCTCGAGAGGCTGCCGGCGGGCTTCAAAGACACGCCAGGCCACCTTCGGTTCTGGATCGAGCTGCCAAGAAATCGGACCTACCCTCCAGTGCACGAACCAGCGGCTCCACCACGAGGAGGGCTGCGCTCGAGGAACGTAGGAATGCAGACGCCCGTCGCCGCGCACGCAAGGAATCGCCAGAAAGTGGCGCTCCCAAAGCGTTCCGCCGCGGCGCCGCACGAGATCGAAAAGCCCTTCCCGTTGCACCGCGTCGACATAATCGAGGTCGGCGAGCACGACGCCGCAGCCTTTGCCGGGCGGTGACACCATCTGGCGCGGATCCCAAAAGAAATAGAAGGGGGCATCCAGGTAGTAGGGAATCTGAATGTCTGGACGCTGCACCGAACTATGTAGCCAGTACGACACGCCCGGAGCAGCGAAACGCGCGGCGACCGCCTTGGCGAAACGCGCCTCCTCGAGCCCGTCTCGTGCATCGGCCACCTCCGGCGAGCCGCCGCTGCGATAATAGTACTCCCACATACGCAGGCTTTTGGGGCCTTGAAAGACACAAAGCAGCGCGGCGACGAAAAGCGGTGCCACGTCGTGGAGCAACTCCCCGCGGAAGGCGGGGGAAGACTCGCCCCAGCGTTCGTCGATGCGCGCCCATCCCGCGAAAAATACGCGGCAAGCGACCCAGAGCACCTCCGCACCGCCGAGGGCGACCGCCGGTCCGAAGTAAAAGAGCCAGTAGGCGTGGAAGTAGCCGGCGTGTTTGAAAACGCCGGACCTCACGCATTGCACCACGACGAAGGCGAACACCAGGCTCTGCGCCAAGTTCAAGCGGCGCAGAAACAGGCGGCGGAAACCGAGCAAAAGCCAGAGCCCCAGCAGCGACAACCCCAAAGGCCCGATGAGCTCGAGCAGGAAGCGCTGCAAGCGTTCCGGATAATCGGGCAGGGCTTCGGTGCGCGCACCAAAGGCCGCGACGAGGTCTCCCGTGCCGCGCAACCAGGAAATGAAGGCGATGAACCCAAAGAAGTTTGCGAGAACGACCAAGGAGAAGAGTGCCACCCAGAGGTACTCCGGGCGCCAGCGAAAGACTGTGCCGCCGGAACGCAGACCCCGAATGCTCATCGCGAGTGCGAGGACAAAGGCATAGACGTAGGCCGACCAGTCGAACTGACCGGCGAAGGATACCGCCACTAGCGCGAGCGCCAGGCTCGCCTTCGAGCGCGAGCGGCTCCAGGCGAGGCTCGCGTGCGCCAAGATCAGACACCAAAACAGGCAACCCTGCTCGTGGTTGATCATGTTCGCATAAGCCAAATTCAGCGGCGTTAGGAGGAAGAGCAGAGCCGTAAGGAGGGCGATGGGAGGATTGAAATAGCGATAGGCGAGGAGCAGAAGGGCGAGGAAGGCGAAAAAACTGTAGGTGGCCGGCACCATACGTCCCACCCAAGGCCGGTCGCCGAAAGCCCACTGCGCCGCGATCAGATGAAAATGCAGGGCCATCGGGTGGTGCGTATAAAAGGCCTCCGGCGGCGGTGGCGTGTCGCCCATATGGTACTGCGCCTGCCCGATGACGCCGAAACGCAAAGAATTGCGCGCCGCATGCGAGAAGGCGGCGCCGTTGAAGCCGTGATGCCCCCAGGGCCACTCGTTGGCGATGCCGCGCAGACAGACCATCGCGTAGAACGCGATCAGCAGGCCCAAAAGGATTCGGACGATTCGCTGACCTTGGGGCGACATGCCGGCGTTGGGCTGCATCGATCCTTTCGCGGCGCGGGGGAAAAGCGGCGGGCCTTCCCGAAGAAGAACGTTCCCGCGCGCGGCTCTGCAGCGTAATCCTTGCACCCTATCGCGGCCATGGTTATGGTGTCTTTCGCATCAAGTTTTCGAACACTTCGTAGGTGAATATGTCGGCCAACGACAGCGACAACCCAAGCCGCGAGGACAACGACGCGCAGCTTCTGGGAGCAGAAGAAGAGCTTCCCGTACTTCCGATTCGTAACGCGGTCCTTTTCCCCGGAGCCGTAGCTCCCTTCGACGTCGGTCGCGAGAAATCCGTGGCCATGGTCGAAGACATCGAGAACCTTTCTCAACCCATCATCGCCATCTTCGCGCAACGCGATCCCTCGACCGACGATCCCCGCCAGGGAGATCTCTACACCGTCGGCGTGGCAGCTCGCGTCCTCAAGGCCCTGAAACATAGCTCCGGCAACTACAGCCTGATCTTGCAGGGTCTGACGCGCATCCGCATGGAGCGGGTGGTCACCACGACGCCTTACATCCGCGCCGTGGTGTCGCGTATCGAAGAGCCCAAGGCCGATGATATTGAGAGCGAAGCGCTTTCGATGAGCCTGCGCGACATCGCCAAGCAGGTCATCCAGCTCATGCCCGAGCTGCCGCGCGAAGCGAGTTCGCTGATCGACTCCATCCAGGAGCCCGGTCAGCTCGCCGATCTGGTCGCCGCCAACCTGGACGCGCCGGTCGACGAAAAATCGCAGCTCCTCGAGACGGTCGATTGCAAAGAGCGCATCCGCAAAGTGCTGCGCCTGCTCACCCGTCAGCTCGAAATCCTCAAGATGCGCGAGCGGATCAACTCGCAAATCAAAGAAGAGATGGGCAAAAACCAGCGTGAATACGTCCTCCGCCAGCAGCTCAAGGCGATCAAGGAGGAGCTGGGCGAAGAAGACGGCGACCAGGGCGACCTCGACGTCTTGGAAGAGCGCATCGCCAAATCGGATCTGCCCTCCGAGGCCGACCAGGTGGCGCGCAAACAGCTCAAGCGTCTGCGCTCGATGCAGGTCGGCTCGGCCGAATATACGGTCGTGCGCACCTACATCGACTGGATCCTCGATATTCCATGGAAAAAAGAGACCATCGACAACATGGATATCGCGGCCGTGCGCAAGGTCCTCGACGAGGACCACGCCGGCCTCGAGAAGGTCAAAAAGCGTATCGTCGAATACCTCGCCGTCCGTAAGCTGAAGAAGGATAAGAAGGGGCCCATCCTCTGCCTCATCGGTCCTCCCGGCGTCGGTAAGACCTCGTTGGGCCGTTCGGTGGCGCGGGCGCTGGGACGCAAGTTCGTGCGCATCAGCCTCGGCGGCGTGCACGACGAGGCGGCCATCCGCGGTCACCGCCGTACCTACGTCGGCGCCCTGCCCGGCCAGGTCATCCAGGGCATGAAAAAGTCGGGGACGGTCAACCCGATCTTCATGCTCGATGAGATCGACAAGATCGGTCACGACTTCCGCGGTGACCCCGCGGCGGCCCTGCTCGAGGTCCTCGATCCCGAGCAGAACGACACCTTCAGCGATCACTACCTCGAGATCCCCTACAACCTCTCGAAGGTGATGTTCATCGCGACGGCGAACGTCGGCGACACCATCCCGGCACCGCTCCGCGACCGTATGGAGATCATCGAGATCCCCGGCTACACCCGCAAGGAGAAGCTCGACATCGCCAAGCACCATTTGGTGCCCAAGCAGCTGCAGGAGCACGGCCTCCGTGAAGAGCAGCTCGGCTTCATCGACGCGGCGCTGGAGCTAATCATCGACCGCTACACGCGTGAAGCCGGCGTACGTAACCTGGAGCGCCAGGTGGCCAGCGTCATCCGCGGCATCGCCGTGCGGGTCGCCGAAGGGCAGCCCGGTCCCTGGTCGATCGCCGAAGAAGAAGACCTCAAGTCTTCGCTCGGCCCGCCCCGTTACACCTCCGAAATGGCCGAACGCACCGAAGAACCCGGTGTGGCGACCGGCTTGGCGTGGACGGCCGTGGGTGGCGAAATCCTCTTCATCGAAGCCACGCGCATGCACGGCACGGGCAAGCTGCAGCTCACCGGTCAGCTCGGCGAGGTGATGAAGGAATCGGCGCAGGCGGCGATGAGCTATGTGCGTTCGCGCACCAAGCAGATCGGCTTGCCGGACGACTTCCTCGAGAAGAGCGACGTACACATCCACATCCCCGCCGGCGCCATGCCCAAAGATGGTCCGAGCGCGGGCGTGACGATGATGACCTCGCTGGTCTCGCTCCTCACCGGTATTCGCGTTCGTCACGATGTGGCCATGACGGGTGAAATCACCCTGCGCGGCCGCGTCCTGCCGGTCGGCGGCATCAAAGAGAAGGTGCTCGCCGCCCACCGCGCCGGGGTCAAGCGCGTCATCTTGCCTGAGCGCAATATGGCCGATCTCGAGGAGGTCCCGCAGGAAGTGCGCGACACCCTGGAGTTCATCCCCGTCGCCAAGATGGACGCCGTGTTGGCGAATGCCCTCGAAGAGCCCGGTCGTTTCCAGCTCGAAGACCCGCCCGAACCGCGCGGTGGGAACCCCTCGAGCCGAATGCAGGCCAACCCCTAAGCGGAGGCCTCGTCCTCAAAAGGCCGCGTTCGCAGCCCGTCGATCCCGACGCAAGCGAACGCGGTTTTTTGTTTTAAAAGGGAGTCCGGATGGAGCAAGCCAAACGCGTCGCCGTCCTCGGCGCAGGGTCCTGGGGCAGCGCCCTCGCCCTGCTTTTGAGCGGCAAAGGCCTAGAGACTCGCTTGTGGGCGCGCAGAGCCGAGTTTGCGGAGAAACTCGAGCGCGAACGAAGCAATACGCGTTATCTGCCCGGCATCGCCTTCCCCGAAACGCTGCAGGTGACCGACTCGCTTGCGGAAGCGCTTATCGAAGTCGATCTGGTGGTTCTCGCCCTGCCCTCGCAGTCGCTACGGGCCTTCGCGGCCGCCCTGCCGAAGCTTTTGCCCAGCGAGGTGCCTTTGGTGAACACCGCCAAGGGCATCGAGGCTTCGACCTTGATGTTGCCCTCGCAGGTTCTGGCTTCTGAGCTCGGGCCTTCGTACGAGAGCCGCCTGACCACCATCGGCGGCCCCAGCTTCGCGCGAGAAGTGGCCGAAGGCGTGCCCAGCGCCGTCTGCGTTGCCGGTCGCGATCGCGAGACCACCCTCTTCGTGCAAGAGAGCATGCGCACCGAGCGCTTCCGCGTCTACAGCACCGGCGACGTCGCCGGCGTCGAGCTCGGCGGCGCGCTGAAAAACGTGATTGCCATCGCGGTCGGCATCTCCGACGGCTTGGGTTTCGGCAACAACACCCGCGCCGCCCTCATCACCCGAGGGCTCGCCGAGATCGCGCGCTTGGCCGAGCCCATGGGGGCCCATCCCATGACCTTGGCGGGGCTGAGCGGTATGGGCGACCTCGTCTTGACCTGCACGGGCGACCTCTCGCGCAACCGCCACGTCGGCCTCGAACTCGGGCGCGGGCGACCCCTCGACGACATCCTCGCCTCGATGACCATGGTGGCCGAAGGCGTGCGCACGGCGGAGAGCGCCCACCGCCTCGCCGAATCGATGCAGGTCGAGATGCCCATCGTCACCGAAGTCTACCGGGTGCTCTACGAGGGCAAAACGCCCGGCGAAGCAGTGATCTCGCTGATGAACCGCCCACCCCGTCCCGAGTGGGTGGGCAGAGCTTGAGCCGCGCGCGGGCGCTCCCTTGAGCTCCGGCCGAAAAGTGGCAGTTTTCGGCCTGTGAACCGCCCGGGTTTCAACTGGCTCTACTCGCTCGCCCTGCCCTTCGTGGCCGTGGCCGTAGCGATCTTGGGCTACTTCACCTGGAATACGGCGGCACAATATGCGCGCCTCGGCGAGCGGACCATCTTGCAGTCGACGACTTTGTTGGTGCTCGAGAAGGTCGATCAGGTGGAGCAGAGCATCATCCGCGCCGATCACGCCGTCTTCGATCTCTTCGACCCCAACGATCCCCTGGCTTTCGAAGAACGCGTCGCCGCGCTCTTCGGTACCGGACGCGGCAAGAGCGTCGACGCCGTCTTCTTGTTTTCGGACGAGCCGACGCTCCTCGCCCATATCAGCGTCGAAGAGGCGGACCATCAGAACGCCTTACTCGAGCTCCTGAACCGCCGCGTGCTCCCTGAACTCGAGCTCACCAGCTTACGCAACAACGAGCTCCACCACCTGCACCAGCGCTACCAGGGCACCAGCCATCTCTTCTCCTACCGCCGCTTCGAGTCGCACGGTGTTTCCTTCTACGCCGTCGCACATCACGACCTGAGCTACATGGTGCAGGAGGTGCTGCCCCGCCTCTTCGTCTCCGAGCAAGGTAAGCGTCTCTACAACGTCGTCGACGAAGACAATCGCCTCGTCTACGGCTCCGATCTGGCGCAGGCCGGCGACTACATCGTCGGGCACCGCTTCCCGACGACGCTTTATACTTGGCGCCTGCAGGTCGCACCGCGCGACGCTTCGCTCCTCGAAAAGCAAGCCAAACGCCGCGCACTGACGGAGGCGATTCTGCTCGCCATCTCCTTCGTCGTCGTGCTCATCGGCATCGCCCTGCTCGCCTATGTGGCCAGCAAAGAACGACGCCTGAGCACGCGGCGAAGCGCCTTCATCGCCGATGTCTCGCACGAGCTCCGCACCCCTCTCTCAGTGATCCGGATGTTCAGCGAAATGTTGCTCACCAACCGCGTCGACAGCGTCGAGAAACGCAATCGCTATCTCTCGCTGATTTGCGCCGAATCCGAGCGCCTCACCCATCTCGTTGACAATGTCTTGGACTTCACCGCCCTCGAGCTGGGCAAACAATCCTTCCAGCTCGAAGAAGGCGACCTCGTCGAAAGCGCCAACACCGCCGTGGAGATGTTTCGCCACCGCCTGGAGCAAACGGGATGCGAGGTGCGCATCGAAGTCGAAGGCGAGCGTCGCCCTCTGCGCTTCGACCCCCAGGCGATGTTGCTCGCCTTCAACAACCTCCTCGACAACGCGGCCAAATACGCGAGGGTCTCGAACATCCTCCTGCGCCTCGATTATCGTTCGGCGCAGGAGGTGCAGGTCGAAGTTCGCGATTGGGGCCCCGGCATTCCCGAAAGCGAGCTGCAGCGCATCTTCGATAAGTTTTATCGCGGCAGCACCGATCCCTACACCCGGGGCTCCGGCATCGGGCTGTCGCTGGTCAAATACATCGCGCAAGCCCACGGTGGGCGAAGCTGGGCACGCAACGCAGAGGGCGGCGGAGCGGCCTTCTTCATCGCCTTGCCGGCGCCGGAGACGAACAAGGTCGATCAAGATCCGCGTCCGCCCTCGGCAGCGCCACGCGACACGCAAGCGCCTAGCGAAGGAGAGGAGGTTCAAGCATGAACGAAGCGAAAAAAGAACACTGCGACATCCTCCTGGTGGAAGACGATCCCAGTCTGGCTTTGGGTCTGAGCGACACCCTACGTTTTGAGGGCTGGAGCGTGGAGCACACTCCCTCGGGCGCGAAGGCGACGGAGCTCGCGCGTTCGCTGCGACCCCGCTGCATCGTCCTCGATCTGATGCTCCCCGATCGCAACGGCTATCAGGTCTGCGAGGATCTGCGGCGCGTCGACCCTTACGTCAGCATCCTCATGCTCACCGCGCGCGGCCAGGAAGCCGACAAAATCCGTGGCCTCAACTCCGGCGCCGACGACTACGTCACTAAACCCTTTTCGGTCGCCGAACTGGTGGCGCGCATCCGCGCCTTGATGCGGCGTGTCGAATCGAGCGGCGGTGCGCGCAACGAAGCCTCCTTCCGCATCGGTGAATGCCTCGTCCATCCCAAGTCGCATACCCTCGAATGCCAAGGCAAACGTTCGGAGCTCTCCTTCTACGAGGTCGAGGTGCTGCGCTTACTCTTCGAGCGGAGCGGGCAGCCGGTGACTCGAGACGAGATCCTCGACCGCGTCTGGGGCGTCCAGGCCAACTCGACCAACCGGACCGTCGACAACGTCATCGTGAAACTCCGGAAGAAAATCGAAGCGCAACCCGAGCGGCCGCGCTTTATCCTCACGGTTTACGGCGTAGGCTACAAGCTGAGCGCCTGAAGCCTCGCGAGGCGGCTTCTCGAAGGCGAAGAAAGGCAAAGGGGGTCGTGGGCGGCGGATCGATTTATCTCTGGAACTTCGGCGGCTGTTGCTGCGTCTTCAGCGTGTTCATTTTCGCGGCCTTTGGCCTCTACGCCTGGGATGCCTGGGGCAGAAGATCGCGAAAGCAGCGCCAAGGCCAACGAGACGGAGCCCTCGGGGAAGAAAACGCGACCAGCGCGGCACCCGCCGCGGGCGATGAGTTCGCTCCACGTCCAAAGGAAGCGGAAGACGAAAGTGATTAAGAAAGCACCGAGGAGTCCGCGGACGGTTTAGGAGGGAGGGGGAGGCGGGGCAACCGTCTTTGGACTCCTCGGGCCATCACTTTCGAGCGAGAAAGACGCGTCGGGACACAAGACCTCAGAGAACACGCGAAGGTTTCGCTGAAATCGAGGCATTTCGCTCTCTGGGTGTTTGGTCCTCATTTACGCTGCCTGCTCAGAGCGATCATAAGCAACCGGCATGCCAGCAATTTGTTGCCTTTTGGCCCCACTTGACCCTTGTAGCGAAGACCGCTAGCTCTGAACGACACTCGGAATACCGAAAGAGGCCGACGCGTGCGCTCGTTTCTCCTCACCCTCTACTGGGGCCTGCTCCTCTATCTCTGCGCGGTCGGCTTCGTCTCCGTCGTGCCGCAGGTCTTCGCGACGCCCAAGGGCGACGAGGCCTCGGCTCGCTGCGATCGCGCGGCTCTGCGGGCGATGCATGACGACCTGCGGCGCGGGGGCGCCGGAGTCCTCAGCGAGCTCAGCCCCGAGTCAGGAAAGGACCGAGTCTGGCTCGTGGCCTGGGATCGCCAAGCTCTTGCCATGCGCGGCAGCTGCCAAGGTGAGGCGCTCGAGGAGCTGACATGGCTGATGCGGCTTCGTTACCGCCTCGACGAGAGTCTGCAGCGAGTCGTCGACGAGGAAAAGCAAGTAGCTCGACATCGGTGCACACACGCCTCCCACTAATACGTGGTCACAATCGAGTGATAGCGGCTTTCGTCCTCGCTCCGACCTAGGGAAGGGCTGGAGCCCGTCCCTAGGTCTCCGCTGCGGGCGCGCTCGCTATCACTCGATTGTGACCACGTATTAAATGCGCGGCAGCAAAGCTTGCTGCGGCGAGAAGACTTGAGTAGGCTTCTCCTCTCCACCCGCTCGCTTCGCCGCAACGAATGGTCACGGCTCCGCTCCGCTCTCTAAGCAAGGGACAGCTCCTCGGCGGGCGATTTTCCCTCACCCACGCCTCTCACCGGAGCGCGCGCATTGAGCGTTGGTTCGCGCTCGATCAAAAGGCCGAGCGCAGCGTACTTCTGCACATCCTCACGCCCCGCAAGACGATGGAGGGCCCGCAGAGAGATCGGCTAAAGCAGCGTTGCCGCGAAGCCTCTCACCTCCTCCATCCCTCGATCGCGACGACCTTCGGCATGGGCCAGAACGAAGACGGCCGGCAGTTCATCGTCAGCGAAGCCCTTGAGGCGCCTGACCTCCTCTCGTGGATCGAGGGCGCTCGCTTTCCGAGCGAGCAGGGTTTCCGCAAGCTGCAGTCCTTTCTCGAGACGATGCAGGCTGCCTTGAGCTTCGCCGAAGCGCTCAGTCCTCATGGTGCGCTCCACCCGGGATTGATCCGCTGCATGAGCGAGGGCAGCCTCAAGATCGAAGGCTTTGGGGTCGAGTCCGCTCTACTCGGGATCGAAGGTTTCGCCGCCGCGGATCTCTTGCCTCCTTCGGCGCAGGCCTACGTCGCTCCCGAAGTTTGGGCTGGCGCAGCGGCGGCGCCCGCGAGCGACGTTTACTCGCTGGCCTGCCTCTCTCATGCGCTTTTGGTAGGACACCCTCCTCGCGCGAAGACCGGGCCGAGAGAGCTCGATGCGAGCTTGAGTCCCCTGCTGATCGAGGTTCTCGACCACGCCACCAAGGCGGAAGCCGAGCTTCGTTTTCAGAAGGCCTCCGAGTTTGTCGCCGCGCTCGCAGCGGCCATCGAACGTGCCGCATCCGAGGCCGGGATCGCCAATCCAGGGGCGCGACGAAGCCTCTCTCTCGAAATCGATCTCGAAGAAGGCGTTCATCAGGACGCTCCCACACAGGTGGATCCCCCCATGATTCCCAATCCCTCGCCCTCCAGTGGCAAAACCGCCTCCGCGCCGCCTGCCCGCGGCGATTCCAGCGAAGTCGTCCGCTTACTCGCTCGCTTCGAGCGCGACCAAGCGGCGCGCTGGACGGTGATTAAAGACAAGCTCGAACACGGGCCCTTTTCGGCGCATGAGCTCGCGGCCTTGATGCTGAAAGGCGAGGTGCTGGCGCAACACGCGATCACCAATCTCGATAATGGGGAACGACGCCTGGCCAAAGAGTACCCCATTTTCAGTGATTTTCTCCGATATCATCAGCGCCAAAGCGACGAAGAGGCCAAACGCGCCGCGCTCGCCCGCAGCGAAAAAGGCGAACGCGTTTCGAATATGGTCAAGTGGGCCGCGGTTTCGGGCATCGCGCTCTGTCTCCTGGGGCTCGCGCTTTTTTTGGCCATGCGTCGTAAAAACAACGACGCCGCGGATGTCGATTACCGCAAGCTGGCTGCCCTCTACGAACGAGGCGACGTCAAAGTCAAGGGATCGGCAGGCCTGCTCGAAGGGGAAAAGGGCGACACGCGTCGGCGTGGAAAAGGCGGCAAGCGCGGTCCGGGCGGCGCTGGAGACGACCTCTCCTACGACGAGGCCATGCAGCGCGCCGTCGATCTCGGCGATGTCTCGCAGGGCGCTTCCGAGCGCCAGCTCAGCAGCGCCGAGGTCGCAAAGATCATGAATCAGCATATCTCGAAGCTCTTCAGCTGCGTCAGCACCGAACTCCGCAATGGCGGCAAACTGCAGCGGGTCGACATCGACCTGGCGCTGGCAGGAAGCGGCAAAGTCCTTGGCGCATCGATCCACCAAGGCGGTGGTGAGTTTCAGCAGTGCGTCGCGGCCAAAGTCCGCGCCATCCGCTTTCCGAGCTTTCAAAGTGCCCGGATGGGTGCGCGCTATTCCTTTACAGTCGAATGATGAACGAGGCGCGCCAAGAGCCGAAGTCTCCGCTTGCGCCGAGGCGGCTTGGAAGGGCTTCGCAGGCGGCGCTCCTCATGCTTATGCTCCACGTCGCCGGATGCGACACGGTCATCGAGGAAGACCTGCAGGAGAACGAGGCGAACGAAATCCTCGTCGAACTGGCCAATGCCCACATCGCGGCGCGTAAGTCGCGGCAGGCTGGCGATGCCGACGCTCCTCGCTACCACGTCGAGGTGGCCTCTTCCGAGGCTTCTCATGCCCTCAGAGCCCTGCGTGCGGCCGAACTTCCGCGCGAAAACGCAGCGGGAGTCGAAGCCCTCTTCGCCGAGTCGAGCCTGGTGCCTTCCCCCACCGAGGAGAAAGCGCGTTACGTGGCGGCGCTCTCCGCGGAGTTGAACCGCACCTTGGAAACCTTGCCGGGCATCCTGCGCGCGCGAGTGCATATCGCCTCCGATCCCAGCCCGGATCTCTCGCTGGACGAGACCAGGCCGCCCCCCAGAGCCTCGGTGATGCTGAAACGGCGACCTGGCCCGCGGCGCTACTCGCCTACCTCCCTGCGCGAGCTGGTGGCGGGAGCCGTACCGGGTCTCGAGGTTCGCCACATCGCCTTGGTCGAAGTCGAGGCGCCGAGTTCTCCCCGGCGGCGTCAGCCCGCCTACGTTTGGATCGGCCCCGTTGCGCTGAGCCGCGGCTCGGCTCCACTGGCGAAAACCTTACTCGCGCTGCTCCTGAGCCTCAACATCGTCGTCGTGCTCTCTGCCTTGCTTTTCGTTCGGCATCAGCGCCGCAAAGCGCGGGTCGTAGACGCCTAAGCCGAATAGGTCGCCGGCAAGGAGGCGCAAGCCTCTCGTAGGCCAACGAGACTCGCTAGAAGATGCGTTCGGGCACGTAGATAATGTCTCCGGCCTGCACGGGCGGATCGTCTGCTTTGCCCTTGGCGATCTCTCCGACGGGCACACGGAAACGTCGAGGACGGTCGCTCGAACGTCGGCTAACGATCGTCTCGTTGCGGTCCGCCAAGGAGGTAAAGCCTCCCGCCAAGCTGATCGCCTGGACCACGGTGAGCCCCGAGGTCATCGGGAACGCACCCGGCTTCTGCACGGCGCCCACGACGCTGATGCGCTTCGAGGTCGACTCCTTGAGGAACACCGAGACCTGCGGAGAGGTCAGGTAGCCGCCCTCTTTGAGCTCTTTGGCGACGCGGTCAGCGACCTCGGGCGCCTCCATGCCGGCCACTTTGATGCGCCCGACGAAGGGGAAGTCGATCGAGCCATCTTGAGCGACGCGGTAGGAACCGGAGAGTTCTTCTTCGCCATAGACGCGGATGTCAAAGACGTCGCCTGAGGCGAGGGTCGCGTCGTTCGAGCCTTGGATGAGATCCGCGTTCGAAGCCGCTGGCTGGCGCGATGCACAAGAGCACAGTCCCAAGAAGAAAAGAGCGACCCATCCCCTATGCAGGGCGCGCGAAGAACGCGAAGAAACTGCCATCGACGACTCGCTTAGTAAGACGCTCTCAAACCACCCCAGACCTCGAACTTCTGGAAGTCGACGGGGTCGGGGACGAGGCCCGCGGTGGTGACACGTGCGAACTCGAAATCGGAGAAGTCGCCGAGGTAGCCTACGCGCGTCGTGATGCCGAGCCAACTCGCAAGCCTATATTCGCCACTGAGCGAGGCACCGACGACGAGGTCTTTACGATCCGTCGTGCCATCCGCGCCCAAAGGTGCGCCCGTGACGTCGACGACGCGACCGAAGTCGAGATAGCCCACCCACGCTTCCGCACCGATGACGAACACCCGAGCGAGCAAAACGCTCATGTTCAGATAACCGCGATCGCGGCGGTGGAAGTTACCCACGACGGAGAAGAAGAAGTCGCGATCGTAGCCCAGACCCACGTTGGCGGTCGGCGTGAAGTGCCAACGCGCTTCGGCTTGACCCACCACCGAGCTGTACTCGTCGGCCAAGCCGGAGGCCATGAAGCCCGCGGCATGACCCACCATGCCGAGCACGGAGAGGTGCGAAGTCACCGCACCGTTCACGCCGATACGTGAACGCAGTCTGTTCGCGTCGGAGAGAAGAACGGGGGAGCCTTGGTCGGAGTTGATCCAGTCGTTATGAGTGAAGCGGAAATCATAGACCAAGGAGGTGCGGGGCAAGAAACGCCAAGACGAACCTGCGTCGACGCGATGCGAAACGTTGTTCGCATACTGAAAGGTCTCGCCTTCGAAGAGATCGAAACCGAAGGCGTAGCCGACGTTTCCTCGCAGGCCGCCTCCTTTGGTGGTCGCGACGAACTCCGTGCCGATCTCGTTTCGGTTACGATTGTAGTTCCGATCGATCGCACCCTGGTTCGTGAAGGGCCGGATGAGGCGGGAGTAGGTATCGAAGATCGTGAAACTGAACTGACGCTCGGGAAAAACCGTGACGCGTAGGTCGGTGTCGATCTCGACGTTGCTGCGTGCAGCGTCGATGAAGAAGTGATGGTAACCGGCCGAAGCACCACCGCGGAAGGCCACCTTGGGCGGCGGGCCGCGATCTTCACCTTCTTCGCGACGCTCGGGACCGAGGGTCGACACGTAGATATGGGGACGGACCAGGAGCAACGCCGAACCCTGAGGGTTCGTATCCGAGAGGAAGACGTTGCTGTCGTAGCCGCCTTCGACCCCGATGCCCGGGTGCAACTCCAAGTTGCCTAAACGGAAACCAGGCCCTTCCACCCTCTGCCGGCCGTCGAGCCACATCGACTGAACCTGAGCCTCGGCGCGCTGCGCCGCGAATCCTCCAAGGAGGGTGAGAGCAACTAGGAGTCCGACGGGTCGTCGGTGGATCATCCAGTGCATTGTCCCGGTATTCCCCTTTGAGGCTGGGGACAACGCACCCAAGCCTCATGCTCGAAACGATCGATAGTCAATCGGAGACGCGAAATCCTGCTGCTAGAGCGTTGCGCTCACCGACACCGGAGGACCTGCGAGGGCGTCCGGTGGAATGAACAGCGGAGGCGCCGCGTCTGGATTGACCTGCCCAGCAGGCATGTTTCCTTGCACCGTCGTACGAACTTCGGTAGCCGCATCCGTATAGTACGGGTCATCTCCAATGCAACCACTAACTTCCTTTTCGAGCCTCTCGAGGTCGGCTGCAATGATCTGGATGATCTCGAATTCCGTGTCTCTTTTTGCAGTGATTCCGTTGTTTGAAGCCACTTGCAGCTCACGGATGCTCCTCGTGAGCGTGCCGCCATCACCGACGCGACTGTCGATCTCGTCCTGCTTGTCGCGAAGGCATCGGATCAGGATGATATCGGGGCCGCGCCCTTTGCGATTTTTGGTCG
>ERZ1066121.1670-NODE-1670-length-15521-cov-5.726755_pt1 | contig 15521 bp, 12 predicted proteins | sample MGYA00382768_ERZ1066121 | MGnify/ENA primary metagenome ERZ1066121 (study PRJEB33369, sample SAMEA5778351) | biofilm metagenome | biome: Industrial cooling water; feature: Water cooling tower basin; material: Biofilm | place: United Arab Emirates | collected... | reverse complement strand
CAACGACATCACCGACGCGCCCACCCTGGCGCATCTGCTGCAGTTCGACTCGGTGCATGGCCGCCTCGGCAAGGAAGTGAAGGCGGAAGGCAGCGCTTTGGTCGTCGACGGCCAGACCATCCCGGTCACGGCAGAGCGCGATCCCGAGCAGATTCCCTGGAAGAAGCAGGGCGTCGACGTCGTGCTCGAGTGCACCGGCCTCTTCCGCAGCAAAGAGAAGGCTTCGAAGCATCTGCGGGCGGGTGCGCGTTTCGTCATCATCAGCGCGCCGGGTGAGTCGGATATCGACGGCACCTTCTGCGTCGGCATCAACACCGACCAGTTCGACCCCGAGAAGCACCGCATCATCAGCAACGCTTCCTGCACCACCAACTGTTTGGCTCCTCTGGCCAAGGTGCTGCACACCTCCTTCGGCATCGTCAAAGGCCATATGGTGACGGTGCACTCCTATACCAACGACCAGCGCATCCTCGACTTGCCTCACTCCGATCTCCGTCGCGCACGCGCCGCTGCGGTGTCGATGATTCCCTCGACCACCGGTGCCGCAAAGGCCATCGGCTTGGTGCTGCCCGAGCTCAAAGGCAAGCTTGATGGCACGGCGATTCGTGTTCCCACGCCCAATGTCTCGATCACCTGCCTTACGGCGCTGGTCAGCAAGAAGGTGACGCGTGACCAGGTCAACGCCGCGCTCAAGGAAGCGGCGGAAGGCCCTCTCAAGGGCATCCTTTCCTTCGAGGAGCGCCTCTTGGTTTCGGCCGACTTCATGGGCGACAGCTCGTCGTCGACCGTCGATGCGGAGCAGACCCAGGTCGTCGGTGAGGATCTGGTCGAAGTCCAGAGCTGGTACGACAACGAATGGGGCTTCTCGAACCGCATGGTCGACCTGACCCGCATCGTCGCGGCAGGGAAGTAGCATGAACGCGCCGGCATTTCGCTCCATCCGCGATCTCGAGATCTCGGGCCGTAGGGTCTTTCTGCGCGTCGACTTCAACGCTCCTCTCGAGGGCGGCAAGGTCAGCGACGACACGCGCATCCGCGCTGCCATCCCGACCATCGAATACGCCCTCTCGCAGGGTGCAAAGGTGGTCCTGGCTTCGCATCTGGGTCGGCCCAAAGGCCAGCGCAACGACAAATATTCGATGGAGCCGGTCGGGGCGCGCCTGGCCGAGCTCCTCGGTCGCGTCGAGGTGCTGCTGAGCGAAGATTGCGTCGGCGATTCGGCGCGCAAAGTGGTGGGCGACTTGCGCGAGGGCCAAGTTGCGCTCCTCGAAAACCTGCGTTTTCATCCCGAAGAAGAGGCGAACGACGAGAACTTCGCGCGCGAGCTGGCGCGTCTCGCCGACGTCTACGTCAACGATGCCTTCGGCGCCGTGCATCGCGCCCACGCCTCGGTGAGCGCGCTGCCCAAGCTCATGCCCGAGCGTGCGGCCGGCTTCCTGCTCGCCCGCGAAGTCGAATGTTTGGCCAAGCTGCAAGGCGAGGTCGAGCGGCCTTACGCGGCCATCGTCGGCGGCGCCAAGGTCAGCGACAAGATCACTGTGCTGCAAGAGATCCTGGAGCGCGTCGACGTCCTCGTCATCGGCGGCGCCATGGCCAACACCTTCTTGGCGGCGCTGGGCAAGCCTATGGGCCGCAGCCTGATGGAGGCCGACAAGCTCGCGGTGGCGCGCACCTTCATGCAGAAGGCCGAGGCCAAAGGCGCGGAGCTGCTTTTGCCCCTCGACCTCATCGTCGCCACGTCGGTGGACGATGCGCAAGGGCGGGTCGTGCCGAGCGATGGCGTCGGCGAAAATGAAATGGCGCTCGACATCGGCCCGGAGAGCGTCGAACGCTTTGCCGGGCGCCTGCGCAGCTGCCGCACGGTCTTCTGGAACGGCCCCATGGGCATGTTCGAGCGGCCTGCTTTTGCCGAGGGCACCTTCGGCGTGGCGCGCGCCCTCGCCGAATGCACGGGTTTCACCTTGGTAGGTGGTGGAGACAGCGTCGCAGCCGTGCAGAAGCTGCAGCTCGCCGATCGCTTCTCGCATGTCTCGACGGGAGGCGGCGCTTCGCTCGAATTCCTCGAGGGGAGAAAGCTGCCCGGCCTCGAAGCACTCAAAGGTGGCGAATGAGCCGCTCTTATCTCGTCGCGGGCAACTGGAAGCTCCATAAAACTCTGGCGGAATCGCGAGCGCTGGCCACCAAGGTCGCGGCGCTCCCCGCCTCGCCGCGTTGCGAGGTGGTCGTCGCTCCGCCGTTTACGGCGCTGGACGCCGTCGCGCAGGCCCTAAAGGGCTCGCCCGTCGGGCTGAGCGCTCAGGATGTGTATTGGGAGAACCAAGGCGCCTTCACCGGCGAGGTCGGCCCTCTGCAGCTCGCCGATGTGGGCTGCCGCTACGGCATCATCGGTCACTCCGAGAGGCGCGCCCTTTTCGGTGAAAAAGACGAGGAGATCGCCAAAAAGCTCCGCGCCCTACGTGCGCAGGGCCTCGCGGTCATTCTTTGCGTCGGCGAAACCCTCGAGCAGCGTCAGGCCGGGGAAACCTTGGCGGTCGTGCTCGGCCAGCTGGACGCCGCGCTGCAAGGTTGCGACGCCGCCCTCCTCGCGGGGGTAGTGGTCGCCTACGAACCCGTCTGGGCCATCGGCACCGGGGTGACGGCCAAACCCGGCGACGCCCAGGAAGTCCACGCCGCGATCCGTTCGCGCCTCCAGCAAGGCTGGGGTGCGGAGGTGGCCGCCGGCATGCGCATTCTTTACGGCGGCAGCGTCAAAGCCGACAATGCCGCGGAGCTCTTCGCACAGGTGGACATCGATGGTGCCCTCGTCGGTGGCGCCTCGCTCGATGCCGATTCCTTTCTCTCGATCGTCCGCAGCGCCCTTGAGGCGCCCCCCGCTCCCTGAACGCTCTGGTCTCGCAGGATTCATCACTCATGTTCACCTTCCTCTCGGTCCTCTACATCGTCGTTTGCATCTTTTTGATCTTGGTCGTGCTCCTGCAGTCGGGCCGCGGGGGCGGCATGGGAGCGGCCTTCGGCGGAGCGAGCCAGACGGTGTTCGGAGGGGCGGGCGCGGGCAACTTCCTGACCCGGCTCACCGCGATCGGTGCGGCGCTCTTCATGTTTCTCTCGCTCGCCCTCGCCTTCCTCTCTTCGACCAGTGAGAAATCCCTCGAGCGCGCCGCCGAGACGGCCAACGCCCGCGCCAAAGCACGTGGCGCGATCGGCGCCAAAGAGGGCGCGGCAAAGAAGAAGGACGAGAAGCCTGGCGCCATGAGCGTTTCGGGAAGCGAAGGCGGCAAAGAAGGCGAGGCGGAGGCCAAAGGTGAGGAAGGCAGCGCGCCCGCCGTGGAGCCCGCCGAGTTTCAGCTCAAGGAGCCCGGGAGCGGGAAACCGAAACTCAACGCTCCTGCGACCCCTGAAGACCTCCCCTAGTCTCCAAGGCTCTACTGCAGCTCGTACGTCACCAAAGGCCCTGCTTGCGAAGCATGCCTTCTGCCCATCCAACTCTCGGACCAGACTTCCCTGACAGTGAAGCGGCAACCGAGCGCGAGCTCGCCTTGCAGGTTGCTCCAGGTGTTTTCGCAAGCTTTCTGTACGCGTGCGGGGGAATCCGATACGCCTTCCGAACGCAACGGAACTTTCGGATTCATCTCTTCTTTGGGATGCTGGCCGCCACTCTTGGAACTTGGCTAGGGCTCTCCGCGACCGAGATGGCGATCGTCGGGTTGACCATTGGCTTCGTTCTAACCATGGAGTTGCTGAACACGGCTTTGGAGTCCGTCGTTGATCTCTCGGTCGGCCGCGAGTACCACGAACTGGCGAAGGTAGCGAAGGATTGTGCCGCAGCGGCAGTTTTGGTTTCGGCGATCGCATCACTTGTCGTGGCCGCGGTTTTGTTTCTTCCTGCGCTCTGGATCTCCCTGCTGCATGGTGGGCAAACCGTGGGGATGGAGCACGGCGTCTCGCCGAAGTGAGCGCAGTGTTCGAGCGTGACGAGGCATCCTGCGTGACGAAGCCGACCGAGTGGCGAGGGTGAAAAGAACATGGGGAAGCATCGGCCAGCGTCTCCGACTCTCTGCACTACGCGCCCCACGCCAACACCACGAGCTCTCCACGCGCCCCTCCCTACGCGCTGCGTGCTTCCGATCAGAGCCCGACCCCTTTGTTCACTTCCTCGCGCACTTCGACGACTTCCCCTACTAGAGCTCGACCTGCTGCGCATAGAGGCGCGCATAGGCGCCGTTCTGCGTGAGGAGTTCGTCGTGCGAGCCTTGTTCAAGGATGCGCCCGCGTTGGAAGAGCAGAATGCGGTCAGCGTGACGAATCGTCGAAAGGCGGTGTGCCACGACCACGCAGGTGCGCGAACGTATGAGCGATTCCATGGCGCGCTGCACCCGCGCCTCGGTCTCCGAGTCCATGCTTGAGGTGGCTTCATCCAAGAGCAAGATCGGTCGATCTTGGTAGAGCGCGCGGACGAAAGCGATGAGCTGGCGTTCGCCAACGCTGAAGTTTAGCCCTCGTTCCCCTACCCGCGCTTCGAGGCCTCCGGGGCGACTGGCGATCCAATCCCAGGCGTCGATGCGGCGCAACAAGCTTTCGACGCGGTTGCGGTCACGCTCCGGCGAAGCGGCAACGATGTTGTCGAGGATGGTGCCGCTAAGTAGCACCGGGTCTTGCGGCACGTAAGCGAAGTGGCCGCGCAAGTCATGGCGCGGATAGCTGCGGATGTCGCGTTCCGAGAGCGCGATCCGGCCCTCCTGGATCTCGTAGAGGCGGAGCATCAGGGAGAGGACGGTGCTCTTGCCCGAACCCGTGGCGCCCACCAGGGCCAGCATCTCTCGCTCGCGCACGCGGAAGGAAAGGTCATCGAGGACGCGGTCGCCGCGCTCGTAGGCGAAGGAGACGTGCTCGAAGGACAAGAGCGCGCTCGTTTGCGTCGAAGCGGTAGGCAGAGAGAAGGAACTCGCCGGAGCGGCGGCTGCGTCGGGTTCGTCTTGCGCCAAGAAGTCCCAGACCCGTTCGGCGGCGGCCATCGAGGACTGCAGGATCGTATACTTCTGACTGAGGTCGCGGATGGGTGCGAAGAAGCGCTGCACGTATTCGTAGAAGGCGACGGTGGTGCCGATATAGGCGAGGTAGGCGGCGCTGCCGAGACCTGCCCGCTGCGCGCGCGCTGCGGCGTAGAGCAACACGCCGGCGAGGGAGAATAAGGCGAAGGATTCGACGATGGAATAGAGCAAAGCGTCGTAGCGGATGGCGCGGTGGTTGGCGTCGCGGTAGGCGCGGTTGGCGTCGCGGTAATCGGCGAGGCAGCGCTCGACGACGCCTAGAGAGCGGATGATGGCCAGGCCTTGAAGTTGCTCGGCGAGAGAGATGTTGAGCTCGGAGAGGTGCTGACGGATGGCGCGGAAGACGAGGCGGGCGCGAGCGCGCAAGCCGCGCATAATCCACATCAGCGGCGGGAAGACGGCAAAGGCGACGAGGGTCAACTTCCAGTCGATCCAGAGCATGAAGCCGACGATGCCGAGGGCGAGCGCGATATCGGCCAACGCCAGCACGGCGCCCGAGGCAAAAACCTCGCTCAGCGCTTCGACATCGTTGGTGAGGCGCGTGGTCGTCGAACCTAGCGGGGTGCGTTCGAAATACGCCACCCGTAGGTTTTGCAGGTGCTGGAAGAGCCGTTCGCGCAGCGACCAGACGACATTCTGCCCCGCGCTCTGCAGCAGATAGCTTTGCCCGACGCGGGCCGCGAAGTCGACCAGCAGGGTGAGCGCGTAGAGGAGCGCGACATGGCTCAAGGTCTGGGTTTGCGTCTGCTTCTGCAGCGCGGCGTCGATGGCGCGCTTGATCAGATAGGGCTGCGAGAGCGACATTGCGATGAGCAGCGGAGCGAAGGCGGCGGCCAAGCAAAGACGCAGCGCTTCGCCTCGGATCCACGGGAGGAGGATACGAAGGTGTTTGGTTTCGTGCGCAACGGCCTTGGGCTGGGCATCTTGCTTCATGCGCTGCGGAGCTCCTCGAGCCCGGCTTCCCATTGCTGCAGCCGGACCATTTCTGCGTAAACGCCCCCGGGGTCGCGCATCAGGCTTTCGTGATCGCCGCGGGCCACGATGCGTCCGCCGTCGAGGACGAGGATGAGCTCGGCTTCGCGGGCGGCGGCCATGCGGTGAGTGACCAAGACGATGCTCCGCTCGTGCTCTTGCCAGTTGCGCCGGAGCGCCGCGAGGATCTGCGCTTCGGTCCAGGCGTCGACCGCGCTGAAGGGATCGTCGAGCACCATCAGAGGGGCGTCGAGCAGCCAGCTGCGCGCCAAAGCGAGGCGCTGTCGCTGCCCGCCCGAGAGCTGCACCCCGCGCTCACCGATCAGGGTTTCGAGGCCTTGGGGCAGGCGCTCGATCTCCGAACTCAGGCAGGCCGCATTCAGGGTCTGCTCGACGCCCTCGTCGCGGATACCCATCGGCAGCGGCCGCTCGAGGGCATAGGCGAGGTTCTCGCGAATGGTCTTGGAAAAGAGAAAGCCGTCTTGGGGGCAGTAGCTCAGGCGGCGGCGCAGCCTCGCGGGGTCGAAGGTCGAGAGCGCCTCGCCGAAGAGCTCGATGTTTCCCGCGCTCGGCGGCAGCACACCTGCGAGCAGCGCCGCCAGCGTACTTTTCCCCGAGCCCGTCGGGCCGACGAGGGCGACGAAGGCGCCTCGGGGCACCTCGAAGTCGATGTCCTGCAACACCGCGTGCGTGTCGTAAGCGAAAGCGAGGCCGCGCACTCGCAAGGCGGGGGCGTTTTTGTCCTCGGCAGGGTCGACGAGAGGGCTCTCGCTCGCGAGCGCAGAAGGCGCACTCGCGCTCGCTTTCACCTCCTCCGCCGGGCTTTGCGCACCCGGTGGAGTCGCTTCGAAGACTTCGCGCAGGCGCTCGTAGCTGGCGCGGCCACGCTCGAGCACCGAGATGAGGTAGCCGAGCGCCAAGGTCGGCCAAAGGAGCTGTCCGAGGTAGGTGAGGAAGGCGACGAAGCGGCCGACGCTCAGCTCGCCGCGTAGCACCTGCGGGCTGCCGAGCCATAAGACGATCAGGAGACTCGACGCGCCGAGGAAGGTCATCGTCGGCCCCATGAGCGAACGCAAGACCACCAGGGTTTGGTTGCGCGCTCTCACCGCGCCGTTGCTTTCGGAGAGGCCGCTGCGCACCCCTTCTTCGAGCGCCGAGGCGCGAATGAAACGCGCGGCCGCGACCGCTTCGCGCACCCCTTCGTTCAAGGTCGAGATGGCATCCTGCGAGGCGCGGCTGGCGCGGTAGAGGCGCGAACCGAAATAACGCACGACGACGACCAGAATGGGATAAGGCAGAAGCGCGAAGAGGCTGAGACGGGGAGAGATCCAGAACATCGGCACCAGCGTGGTCGCCAAAGCCATGAGCGAGTTGACCAAGTTGAGGGCGCCGAAGCCGAGCATCAAACGGACTTGCCCGAGGTCGCCGACCGCGCGGTTCATCAGATCGCCCGCGCTGACGCGCTGCAAGTAGAGCGGGCCGAGGCGATGCAGGTGTTCGGCGAGGCGATTGCGCAGCTCGTATTCGATATCCCTGCCGACGCTGAAAATTTTGACGCGCGAGGCGGTGCGCACGATCCAGAGCAAGGCCGCGATGAACACGGCCCCCAAGGCCCAACGCCGCACAGCCGGCAGGTCGGCGCCGCGGAAGGCGTCGAGGGCGGCACCCAAACACCAGGGGATGCTGCGCTCGGCCGCGTTGGTCGCGAGCAGGAGCAAGGCCCCCCAGAAGAGATCGCGACGGTGTTGCCAGAGCAGCGCGGGCAGACGAGGAGCCGTGGAGGAGGTCACCTACACTTCCCTCCACAAAACGCGAACTCGAGATTGACAAGCTTGAAAGATTCCGTCGTCACAAATATTTTAGAGGGGTGCAGGCCTTGATGAAGCAAGTGGGTGGTTTGAGCGATGTGGGGCGCCGGCGCACTCTCAATGAGGACGCTTTTTTAATCGATGACGAGCTCGGTCTCTACATCGTCGCCGACGGCATGGGAGGTCATGCGGCCGGAGAGGTCGCCAGTCGAGAGGCGGTCGACATCGTACGCGAAACCGTCTCGCGCGAGCGCGCCACCCTGGAAGGCCTCGAAGGCAGCTCGGAGCAAGTGGCCGAGGCCTTGCCCAAAGCGCTGCGGGTGCTGGAGAGCGCCGTGCAAGCTGCGACCTATCTAGTCTTCGCGATGGGCGAACACGACCCCACGCATTATGGCATGGGCACGACGCTCTCGGCCCTGGCGCTGCGCGGCCACGTCGGCTTGATCGCCCAGGTGGGCGACAGCCGGGTCTACCTCGTCCGCGATGGCGAGGCCAAGCAGCTCACCGAAGACCATACCCTGGTCGCCTGGCAGATCCGCGAAGGGTTGCTCTCGCCCGAAGAGGCGATGTATTCGCCGCATAAAAACGTGATTACCCGCGCGATCGGCAGCCAAGACTACGTGCAGGTCGACACCCACGTGGTCTCCCTGCAGAGCGGCGACTCGCTCCTGCTCTGCTCCGATGGCCTGCACGGCTATCTGCACAGCGCCGAGATCGCTCCCATCGTCGATCTGGGCCCTACCCTGGCGAGCCGCCGTTTCATCGACTTGGCCAATCAGCGCGGCGGACGCGACAACATCACCGCCATCGTGCTCCGTCTGATCTGAAGAGGGGATCCAAGCAAAGGCTCGTGGAAGCCCTCGCCGCAAGGACGAGATCTTCTGCGCAGCTCCAGGTGCGGCTCACCTGAGCTGAGTGCTGAGCCCCAGAGCAGAAACGCAAAGAGCACGCTTTGCTAAGCGTGCTCTTTGTAGGATTTCCCTCGATTGAGGTGGAGACGCAAGGGTCTCCGGAGCGGGACTACTCGTTGTCGGCGTTGCCGCCCGAGAGGCCCTTGAGCTCGTTGAGCTTGTCTTTGAGCAAGTCGCCCAAGGTTGCACCGGGCTTGCTGCTCGGCGTCGGTGCCGCACGGCGGGCTGCTTCGGCGGCTGCCGAGGCGCTCGACTCCCAGCGGTCGCGTGCTTCGCGCGCTTCCGTTGCCGAGAGCTCCCCGACGTCGCGGGCCGAGATGATGATCTTGCGCTCGTGCGAGTCGACCGAGACGATGCGGGCGCGGATGATGTCGCCGATCTTGGCGTCCGCCGGCATGGGATCGCCCGCGGGGACGAGGCCCTCGACACCACGCTCGAGCTCGGCGTAGACGCCGTAGTCCCCGAAAGCGATGACGCGAACTTCGAGCTCGGTGCCGACCGCGTAGGTCATCTGCACATGGGCCCAGGGATCTTCGTAGAGTTGCTTGATACCCAAGGAGACGCGCTTCTCTTCGTGGTTGATCGAGAGGATGATCGCCTCGACCTCGTCGCCCTTCTGGTAGACCTCGGCGGGGTTGCCGATGCGCTGCGTCCAGCTCAGGTCGCTGCGGTGGACCATGCCGTCGACGCCGTCTTCGATACCGACGAAGACGCCGTAATCGGTGATGGAGCGGACCTTGCCGCGGATGACGTCACCGGGCTTGTACTTCTGCAAGAAGGCCGACCAGGGATCGGGCTCGAGCTGCTTGAGACCGAGGCTGATACGCTTGTTCTGCACATCGACGTCGAGGACGACGCATTCGACCTCTTGGCCGATCTCGAGCACCTTCGAGGGGTGCTTGGGCTTCTTCCACGACATCTCGCTGACGTGGATCAGGCCTTCGATGCCGTGATCCATCTCGACGAAGGCGCCGTAGTCGGTCAGCGAAACGACCTTGCCGCGCACCTTGCTGCCGGGGCGGTAGATCATCTCGGCATTGCCCCATGGATCTTCCATGGTCTGCTTGAGGCCCAGCGAGACGCGCTCGGTCTCGGGGTTGTACTTGAGGACCTTGACGGTGACCTCGTCGCCGACGCCGAAGACCTCGGAGGGGTGATTGACGCGGCTCCAGCTCATATCGGTGATATGCAGCAGGCCATCGATGCCGCCGAGATCAACGAAGGCGCCGTATTCGGTGATGTTCTTGATCGTGCCGGTGACGACCTGGCCCTCCTCGAGGTTCTCCAGGGTCTGCTTCTTCAGCTGGTTGCGCTCTTTTTCGAGCAGCACGCGGCGCGAGAGCACGATGTTGCCGCGCTTTTTGTTGAACTTGATGACCTTGAACTCGAAGGTCTGGCTGATGAGCTTGTCGAGATTGCGGACGGGGCGCAGATCGACTTGCGAGCCAGGCAGGAAGGCTTTGACGCCGCCGCGGATGGTGACCGAGAGGCCGCCTTTGACGCGGGCGGTGATGGTGCCCTCGATCAGCTCGTCGCGCTCACAGGCGGCGCTGATCTCGTCCCACACCTTGAGTTTGTCGGCCTTCTCCTTGGAGAGGAGCACGAGGCCGTCGTCGTTCTCTTTGGCTTCGATGAGGACGTCGACTTTGTCGCCGGGGCTGACCGCGACCTGACCCGCCGTATCCGCGAACTCCGAGATCGGAATGACGCCTTCGGATTTGTATCCGATGTCCACGACTACGGCGTCCTTACCCACCTTGATCACCGTGCCGGATACGATATCGCCCTCTTTGAGCTGATCGGCTCGTGCCACGGACGATTCGAAGAGGGCGGCAAAGCTCTCCTTGCCCTCCGAAGTGGCGAATACCTGAGTCATTTCTGTCATATTCTCGATCAAACCTTTCCGTCGATGGGAGCAGCGGGGCGGAAACTTCCAGGGACCCAATGTTTCAGAAGTAAACGTTTCGAAGGGAGCTTCTCATGACCCCACCCGAGGGCTGAGGGCGTGCAGGTTCATGAAAGCTTCGCGGCCGAAGAGCGGCAATTCGAACCAAGGTGGGCGAAATCGCTGAAATCTGCGGCGTCGCGTGGGGTAGCAAGCCCCCTCCTTGCTGTCAACGGAGGAGTTGCTTTTCCTTGCGGTTTATTTTGCGCTTTCTTCCTAGGTCTTGTCTACCCTCGCGGGTGGCCAACTGCGTACCTTCTCGGCGAGGAGCGCCACGAGACCTTCGATATCGCGCTGACCGGTATCGATGATCTCCGCGTCTTCGGCGGGACGGAGCGGAGCCACGGCGCGCTTTTCATCGCGCTGATCGCGGCTGCGAACCTCCTCGCGCACCTCCTCCAAGGGAAGCGAACGACCCCGCGCCTGCAGATCGCGCTGCCGGCGCTCGGCGCGGACCTCGAGCGAGGCCGTGAGGAAAAACTTGAACTCCGCGTCGGGGAAGACCACGGTGCCGATGTCCCGACCTTCCATCACCACGCCCCCTTCCCTCGCCAGCGAGCGCTGGGGTTCGAGCAAGGCTTGGCGCAAGGCAGGGTGGCGGGAGACGCGGCTGGCGCCGGTGGCGATCTCCTGCGTGCGTATCGCGGCCGAACAGTCTTCGCCATCGACTTCGATACGAGGTGGCCCCTCAGCTTGGCCGACGAAGTGGAAGCGTAAGGCGCCCGCCAGCTCGGCGAGGGCCTCTTCGTCTTCCCAATCGATGCCGCGGCGCCGTGCCTGCAAAGCGACCGCGCGGTAGAGCGAGCCGGTATCGAGGAGGGTGAAGCCGAGCACCTGGGCCAAACGGTGCGCCACCGTGCTCTTGCCCGCACCCGCAGGGCCGTCGATGGCGACGATGGGGCGAGGACGACTCACGGCAGCGTTTCCTCGACGATATCGCCGCCCAGCGCCCGCAGCGACTCGACGAAGCCCGGGAAGCTGGTCGCCACGCATTCGGTGTCTTCGACCCAGGTTTCGCCCTCGGCCACTAGCCCGAGCACGGCGGCGGACATCGCGATGCGGTGATCGCCGTGGCTGCGCACCCTGCAGGCCTGCAGCTTCGCTCCGCCTTCGATGACCATGCCGTCGCTGCGTTCTTCGCATTCGACGCCAAAGGCGCGCAGGACCTGCGCCATGGTGGCGATGCGATCGCTCTCTTTGACGCGGAGCTCGGCCGCGTCGCGGATCTCGGTGCGCCCCTCGGCGAGGGCGGCCAAGGCGCTGAGGATGGGGATCTCGTCGATCATGCGGACGACGAGCTCACCCGCCACCTCGCCTCCTTTGGCGCGTTTGTGGTGGACGACGATGTCGGCGATCGCTTCGTCTCCGGCCACGACGCCTTTGGGCACGAACTCGACGCCGGCCTCCATATGCCGCATCGCGTCGAAGAGGCCGGTGCGGGTCGGGTTGATGGAGACCGTTTCGAGGGTCACTTCGCTGCCCTCGACGAGCTGCGCGGCGACGGCGAAGAAGGCCGCGCTCGAGGGGTCGCCCGGGATCTCCCAGTCGAAACCTTCCCAGCCCCGACGCCAGTGACTGGGATCGAGGATGAGGACCTCTCCGGCACGGCGAACGGGGACGTCGAGGGCCAAGAGCATCCGCTCGCTATGGTCGCGCGACTGTGAGGGTTCGCGCAGCACCGTCGGCCCTTCGGCATAGAGGCCGCTGAGCAAGAGCGCGCTCTTCACCTGAGCGCTGGCCACCGGCAGATCGTAATCGATGGGACCGAGGCGCCGGCCGGGCTCGACGCCGGCGATGGCGAGAGGCGGCAGCCATTCTTCGCTTTTGTTGGGCGCGGGGCGGCCTTCGATGCGGGCGCCACGTTGGCGCAGAGGTTTGATGACCCGCCCCATCGGCCGGCGCTCGAGCGAGGCGTCGCCGACTAGGCGCGAGGCGAAGGGTTGGGCGGCGAGCAAACCTGAGAGCAGACGCATAGTCGTGCCCGAGTTGCCGCAATCGAGGTCTTCGCTCGGGGCCTTGAGGCCCTCGAGACCCAAGCCTTCCACTTCGAGCAGCTCGGGGCCGAGTTCGCGAAAGCGCACGCCCATGCGCTCGAAGGCCGCCCGCGTCGAACGATGATCGAGGCCAGGCTGAAAGCGTCGCAGCCGCGAGAAACCTTCGGCGAGCGAAGCCAACATCAGGGCGCGATGGCCGATGGATTTGTCGGAAGGGATCTCGACGCGGCCGCGTAGTGGGCCGGAAGGACGAATACGAAAAGCTTTCATGAAGGGTTTTCCACCACCAAAGACCTGCCCAGGAGGGGCAGAAGCGAAAAGGGAACCTGTAGCCCGCGCTCCGATGAGCTGCGGAGCTGCCCATTGATCGCAGCCGGGACCAGGGTGCGCAAGCGCTCGACGAGGCGTTTGGCCTCTTGCTCGTCCATCTGGATCTGCAGGACGGCGCGTTCCTGCTCGCTGCTCAGGCGCAAGGAGCGCAAAATCGGGCTCAGGCCGAGGGCGAGGACGATCACGCTCCCCGAGAGTTTGCTGATGCGCGCTTGGACATTTTGCGCCACCGCGGCAGCCTGCGCCGCGTCGGGGTAAAAGGCGTCGACCCGCGCCTCGAAGTCGTTTTGCAGGCGGCCGCGCATGGCCATCGCTTCGGGGCGTTGAACGTCGACACCGACCCGTCGCAGGAGCTCGAGCTGAGCCGCGAGTTCGGGGCGCACTTCGAGGGCGGCGCCCATCTCCGCGCGGTCGACGTCGAGAGCCCGGATGGCGCGCTCGAGGCGAGGCGGAAAGGCGCGCTTGGCCTGCGCCGGATTCAAGACCTCGTCGAGCCGGGCGGTGGACCCCAGGATCCATCCGGCGCCCTGGGTTTCGAGCCCCGCCAGATCCCCGCTGACATAGACCCGCTGCCCATGGCGAATCTCCTTTTGCACCGTGCTGCTCGTCCCCGGGTTCGCGGCGACATGGACCTCTTGCAAAAAGGATTCGAGGTCGTGTGGACCGAAGGTTCCTCGCAGGGCCAGAAGGAATTCGGAGGCCTGGACGCTCCCTTGAGCAGGCGTCAAAAGGCTGAGCATCGCCAGATCGCTGCGATCGAGGGCGGTCTGAAAGGCCTGGCGTTCGCGCGCTTCGTTGGGGCGGTCGGCCGTGAGCGCCTCGAGCAACCAGCTCGAGAGCACCGGATAATGCGGCGACTGGCGCAAGGCCTTGAGGTCGAGGCGGACGAAGGCCCAGGCAGAGGGATGGCGGACGTCGTCGAGACCGGCGGGCGGGTGCGCGTGGGTTTTGGGCACCTCCGCGGCGGGCGTCTTGGAGCCACAGGCCGTGAGCACAAAAGAAGCAAACACGAGGAGGAGCAAAGCGCCCTTCGGCAGAGCGCTACGCGTTGGCAAGGCCGATACTCTCATTTCTCACCCTAAAGGCGCATGCTGGCCCGAAAGGCCGAGAGCATCCGCTCGTTTTCTTCTGGCAGGCCAATCGAAATGCGCAACCAGCCCTCGAGACGGCCCCCGAGGCGCCGCAGGAGAAGGCCCGCATGCGCCAGAGTTTCGTAGACCTCCCGGCTCTCCGATGCAACGTGGACCATCAGGAAGTTGGTCTGGCTGGGGAGGACGCGCAGGCCCCAGCCTTGGAGTTGCTCGGTGATCCTCGCGCGCTCCTGGCGATTGAGCTCCACGACTCGGTCGAGGTGCTGGGGATCGTCGAGGGCGGCCAGAGCCGCCGGCCCGGCGAAGGCATTGAGGTGATAGGGCGGACGCGTCTGCTGCAGCGCTTCGATGCACTCGCGGGGCGCGACGGCATATCCCAGGCGCAAGGCCGCCAAGCCGTAGGCTTTGGAAAAGGTGCGGAGGATGAGCAACGAAGGACGCAGGGGCCTCAAGGCCAGCGCCGAACGAAAGTCCTTCGCGTCGACGTATTCGAAATAGGCCTCGTCGATGACCACGAGCACCTCGGGAGGCACTTCGCAGAGCAGCCGCAGGAGCTCGGCTTCCGGCATGTAGGTGCCCGAGGGGTTGTTCGGCTGGTCGATGAAGAGCAGGCGCGTGCTCGGACGCAGGGCCTGCAGCAAGGCATCGACCGACCAGCGGAAGTCCTCGTCCAGCGCCACCTGGGTGTAGGTGAGGCCCGCTTTGAGCAAGGCGAGCTCGTAACAGACGAAAGAGGGGTCGCCCAAGACCGCATGATCTCCCTCTTCCGCGAAGGTCCGCACGATCATCTCGATGGCTTCGGTGGAGCCGTTGCTGAGGAAAAGCTCGTCGCTTCCGACCCCGAGCTGGTCAGCGAGCCGCTCGTGCAAAGCGAGGGCGTCGTCGGGATAGCGGTGCAGCGTCGTCATGCGCTCGCGGAGCGCCTCCAGGACCCGCGGCGAGGGTCCGTAGGGATTTTCATTGGCATGCAGCCGAAGCAGCGCCGCGTTTGGCTCGCTGCGGGGCGTCCGCCAGAGCTCGGGTCGTTCGGCCAGACGACCGACCTTGGGGTTTACGAAACACGGAGCTTTGCCGCTGCGCTCCGTCAGGCTTCCCTGCTCACGTCGACTCTCCATGCGCCCTCCTCGCTCGACCGGACGGCAGCTAGGATAGGTCGCGTCGCGCGTCGCGGGCTAGTTTTTCTCGCGCGGGAGCCCAGGATTCGTCGCGGCTCAGGATCTGCAGACGTTCGAGGATCCTCCAGGCCTCTCCGGGGGAAAGGCGCTCGAGGTCGAGGGCCGCGAGCATGGAGCGGAGCAAGGCCTCGCGGGGTACGGCAGCCGAAACCTTGCTCTCCGGCGCCGCCGCCCGGCTCAGTGGCTGGGGCGCACCGCCGGCAACGCTTTCCAGGCCTTGGAGTACCCGGTGGGCCTCCGCGAGGAC
>ERZ1066121.1669-NODE-1669-length-15533-cov-5.873046_pt1 | contig 15533 bp, 14 predicted proteins | sample MGYA00382768_ERZ1066121 | MGnify/ENA primary metagenome ERZ1066121 (study PRJEB33369, sample SAMEA5778351) | biofilm metagenome | biome: Industrial cooling water; feature: Water cooling tower basin; material: Biofilm | place: United Arab Emirates | collected... | reverse complement strand
CACTCTTGGACTCGATGGCCTCCGGCAGGATCGCGCCGAGCGCGTCGGCCACGTCTTTCCCGACCTCGAAAGCCGCCGCGCGGATATGCGGGCAGATCACGATATGCAGAGCGTCGAGATGCGAGCCGGCCTGTCTCAAGAGCATCAGGGCTTGCGCGATGACGCCGGCGACGACGCCGCGCCACCCCGCGTGAATGGCGGCCACGCGCCCCGTCTGGGGATCGGCGACGAGGAGCGGGACGCAGTCGGCGCTTCGTACGCCCAGCGCCAGCCCAGGGAGGCTAGTAAAGAGCGCATCCGCTTCGCGCTCTCGGAGCGAAGGCAGCTCGCCGCGCTCTCGGACCTCGACCACAGAGGCGCCGTGGACTTGGCTGACTTCCGCGACATCGGCCGATGAGGTGCCGAGGTCGGCGAAAAAGCGCTCCCGGTTTTCCAGCACGGCCTCCCGCCGGTCGCCCACGTTGAAGGCCAGGTTGAGGCTCTGGTAAGGCGCCTCGCTTACGCCCCCAAGCCGTGTCGAAAAGCCATGAGCGAAGCCCAAGTCCCGCAGAGGTTCCGAGAAAAGCACGCGCGAACTCGGGTTCGTTTCTCCTTGGGAGGAAGAGAGCGCCTCGAATTGCGCGGAGGATTCGCTCGGTGTAGGAGCCCTGTTCATGTCGTACCGATTCCCTTCTCCGGAATGGACCGTCGCCTTCAAGGATGCGGTCAACGCCAACGCCGCCTACCGCGAGGCCGGCAAACCTTGGACCTACGGCCCGGTAGCGCTCGTCATACGCGCCCAAGCCGATCTCGGCATCCCTCAAGACACCGGCATGCTCCTCGATGTGCACGAAGGCAGGTGCCGCGGCACCCAATATGTCGAGGGCCTCGAGGGCGTGGCCGCTGCAGAGTTCATCATCATCGCCGAGTACGCCGCCTGGAAGTCCGTTTTGCAAGGCGAGGTCGATCCCATCCGCGCCATGATGGAAGGGCAACTCGATTTGCGTAAGGGGCACCTGCCCACGATGATCCGCTTTGTCGAAGCGTCGCGGCAGCTCGTCGCCAGCGCTCTGCAAGTGCCGACGGAATTCATCGCCTGAAACAAGGCGCTACTTTTCTCGAGCCCGGCAGAAGACAAATGAGCGTGGACAAATACATCGAGTTGGTCGAGACCGAGCGCGTCTTGCCCTTCGCAAGATTGATCGCCACGCTGCTCGAACAGAACCTGAGCGACGCCCCCGAACGCGCCCAAGAACTGCGCCGGATGCGAGGCCGGGTTTGCCTCTTCGCCGACGACCTCCACGCGGCGCTCACCTTGGAATTCACCGCCGGACGCGTGCGGGTGCACTCGGGCGTCTTCGGCCTGCCCGACCTCACGCTGCGCGCCTCGAGCGAGTTGCTCATCGATCTGACCCGCCTCGAAGTCGCCTCGCGTTGGGCGCTGCCCGACCCTCGAGGCCCCGTGGTGCGCAAGCTCGCCCGCGCCTTGCTCCGCCGGCAGCTGCGCATCCACGGCTTTGTTCGTGCGCTGCCGGTGGCGCTGCGTCTTTCACGGCTCATGTCGGTGAGCTCGCCTGCAGCCTAGCGATAGGCTTGGGCCCGGCGGCAGCGCTCGTCGACTGCACCCCAGCTTCAACTGCTCGATCTCTGACCGGCCTCCTTTTTAAGGGGCCCTACCTCAGAGCGAGCTGTGCGGACGAGAGGACTCGAACCTCCACGGGGTTTCCCCCACTAGATCCTTAGTCTAGCGCGTATGCCAGTTCCGCCACGTCCGCAGCTGGCTAGGACGCGGAGGTTAGTGAGGACCGCCTGCTTGTCAAGGCGAGGATCGGAGCCGCCGCTCATCTTTTCTGCTAGACGATTTCCACGAGGAAGGCGTCGCTGAGGTTGCCCTGCGTGTCGAGGGGCTGCAGAAAGCGCTCGCCTAGAGCCAGTACGATGTCGAACTCGCCGCCGGCGTACACCTTTCCACTCCGGCTGATCGCGACGTCACGGACCTCGGGATCGGGGCTGAGCAAAGGCAAGGCCCAGCGGAGGCGTCCATCCGCAGCGAAGGTCGCGATGAAGCCGCCCTCCGCCAGGTTTGGCACCAATGAACCGGCGCCGAAATCGACGAAGCCATTGAACTCCCCCACCATATAGACGTTGCCGTCTCGGTCGAGGGCCAAGGCGCGGGGATTCTGGCTGCCGAGCCTACCGAAGGTCTTCGACCAACGTATTTGTCCGTCGTTGGCGAAGGCAACGAGAAAGATGTCGTCAATGCCCTGCGTACTGTGCGTCACGTCGAATTGAATGTCGCGCCGGAAGATCCCCGCCACATAAACATTGCCGAGACGATCGGCCGCGAGGGCGAGACCGCGGTCTTCCTCCACGCCACCAAAACGGCTCGACCAGCGATGCACGCCGTTGGCGTCGAAGGAGGCGACGAAGACGTCCTCCGAGCCTGCCGTACGCAGATCGCTGCCACCAAAGTTGACCGTGTTGGTAAAGCGACCGGTGATGTAGACATTGCCCGCGCCATCGAGCGCGACGGATTCGCTGCGATCGTTGCCTCGCCCGCCGAGGCGCATCGACCAAAGGTGGGCACCGTCGGCTGCATGCCTGAAGACGAATGCGTCTTCGCTGGCACAGCAGGTCGCGCTCTCGCCGCCGAGGGTGCTCACCAATGACGTTCCACCAAAACTGGTCGTTCCGCGGAAGGAGCCTGTGACGACGACGGAGCCGTCTTCCGCGCTGGCGATTTCACCGACCCACACCGGGTCGTTCGTGCCGTAGACTTGGGAGCGAATAGGTTCACCCCCGCCCCCATAAGTCGCCAAGACGAGGTCCTCGCCCGAGGCGTTGGCCGTCAGCGGCGTGCCGCCTAGCCGCGCATTGCCGCCCCCTACCTTGGCCGTGAAATGGAGTTGACCCAGCCCATCGATCGCAAGGGAGGAGTCGTCGTCGACACCGGTCGTCCCGTAGATATTCGAGTAGAGATGTTGGCCCATCGAGTCCAAGTGGAGCACGAAAAGGTCGTAATCTCCGATATTGGAGGGCCCCGAAGCGGTGGGGCTGGGATCGAAGTCTTCGTATTCGCGCACGACGCCGCTGACCCAAAGGTTGTCTTGCGGGTCGACCGCCAAGGCCTCGATCCAATCGTCGTAACTCTTGCCCCCATAAACCTGGGCCCAGCCGAAGTCGACTTGGCATTCCCCTGGACCACAGAGAGGCGGAAGATCCGTGGCCTGAGCACCCTCTCCATCCTGATCTCCACGCTCCATTTTCCCGTAGCCGATGCGGCAAGCCGCGAAGCCAAAGAGGGAGAAGAGGAGGAGACTTTGCCGGATGCGCCGGCACGAAACGAAGGTCATTCCCTCACTATTCATCCATTAAGCGACAATTTTTACAAACTCATCCGACGCCTTTTGACGGCCAAGGGCCAGCAAGGTCTTGACGACATGAGGGGGAACATGCCCTCATGCGGGCGGAGGTCCGATGTTTCGTGAAGTACTGGAACAGGTCGTCGAGCGCGTCGACGGCGGGATGGCGGGTTTGTTGATGGGCTTCGACGGCATCACCGTCGAGCGCTACCTCAAAGACGGCGATTCCCTCGACATCGAAGCCTTGGGGATGGAGTACAGCGTCATCCTCAAAGAGATCCGCAAAGCCGCGGGGCTGCTCGAGTTGGGTCAGGCGCAAGAAGTGGCCGTGCGCTCGGAGCGTATGGTGACCATCATTCGCATGCTCAACGAAGATTACTTCATCGCCGTGGCGCTCCGCCCCGAGGGCAACTCCGGCAAAGCACGTTTCCTTTTGCGGGTCAGCGCCGAGAGCGTGCGCAACGCCCTCGAATCGTAGAGAGCTTCGTGTCTGGACGCTGGCGCATCATGGTCCTGCACGGACCCAATCTCAATCGCCTCGGACAACGCGAGCCCAGCGTCTATGGCTCGGCCTCCTTGCAATCTCTCGACGCAATGATGGTCGAGATCGCCGACGAGCTCGGTGCCGACGTCGAATGCCATCAGAGCAACCACGAAGGTGCGCTCATCGACTGGCTGCATCAGGCGGACGAGACCTGCCACGGCGTGGTGATCAACCCGGCCGCCTACACGCATACCTCGATCGCCCTCCGCGACGCGATCACGGCCATTTCGGTGCCTTGCGTCGAAGTGCATCTCTCGAACGTACACGCGCGCGAAGGCTTTCGGCATCGTTCACGCACCGCCGGCGTCTGTATCGGACAAATCGCAGGCTTCGGTTTCAGCAGTTACGTGCTTGGCTTACGCGCCTTGATCGACTATCTCACGGGCGCAGAGCGTTAGCGCACCTACGGCGTGCAGCTCCGCGAGCGAATGCGGCAGCGAGCCGCCGGCTTTTGTCTTTCTCCTGCTACGAGACGAACATGGAAATCGATCTGAAGCAACTCCGCGAGCTCATGCAAGCCCTCCGCGAATTCGATCTCAGCGAGGTCAAGATTCAGCGAGGTGAGCAAGAGATCGTGCTCAAACGCAAGCCGGAGGGCGCAGTCGTGACCGCGACTCCCGCGCCTTACCTGCCGCAAGTCTCCGCCTTCCCGCTGCCCGCGGCGCCCTCGGTCGCCCCGGCGGAAGCCACGCAAGAAGAAGATGCCAACGTCGTCTTCGTCACCTCGCCTTTCGTCGGCACCTTTTATCGCTCGCCCTCGCCCGAGGCGCCGGCCTTCGTCGAAATCGGCAGCCGCATTCGACAGGGGCAGGTCTTGTGCATCATCGAGGCGATGAAGCTGATGAACGAGATCGAATCCGAGGTCGACGGCGAGATCGTCGAGGTCTTGGTCGAAAACGGCAAACCGGTCGAATATGGGGATCGCCTCTTCAGGGTCCGCAAGTCCTAGGAAGGCCCGCGTGCTCAAAAAAGTTCTGGTCGCCAACCGGGGTGAAATCGCCCTCCGCGTCATTCGCGCTTGTCGAGAGCTGGGCCTGTCGACCGTGGCCGTGCATTCGGAGGTCGACAGCAATGCCTTGCACGTCCGCTTCGCCGACGAGGCCGTATGCATCGGGCCCCCCAGCCCCATGCTCAGCTACCTGAATGTGCCCGCCATCATCGCCGCCGCCGAGATCACCGGCGCCGACGCCGTGCACCCGGGCTACGGTTTCCTCTCCGAAAATGCGGAGTTTGCCGACATCTGCGCGCGTTGCGGCCTGACTTTCATCGGGCCCCCTCCCGAGGTCATGCGTCAGTGGGGCGACAAGGTCTCGGCGCGTCGTCTGGCGCGCAAGCTGGGTTTGCCGCTCATGGAGGGCAGCGAAGTCCTGCGCAACGTCGAGGCGGCGGTCGCCGAGGCGCAGCGGGTGGGCTTCCCGGTCATGCTCAAGGCCTCGGCGGGCGGCGGCGGTCGGGGTATGAAGATCATCCGCAGCGCGGCCGAGATGCGCAACGCCTTTCCGCAGGCCCAGGCCGAAGCCCGCGCCTCCTTCAAAAACGGCGACCTCTATTGCGAGCGCTTCGTCGAGCAGCCCCGGCATATCGAGTTCCAGGTGCTCTGCGACGGCAAAGGCCAGGCCCGCGTGCTCGGTGAGCGCGAATGCTCGATCCAGCGCCGCCACCAAAAGTTGGTCGAAGAAGCGCCCAGCGTCGCGGTATCGAACGAGCTGCGCGAAGACATGGCGGCGACCATCAGCCGCGCCATGATCGACAGCGACTATGTCTCGGCCGGCACCCTCGAGTTTTTGATGGACGAGCGCGGCAACCTCTCCTTCATGGAGATGAACACCCGCATCCAGGTCGAGCACCCCGTCACCGAGATGGTTACCGGCATCGACCTGGTCGCCGAGCAGATCCGCATCGCGGCCGGGGAGTCGATCCGCTTTCCCGACCGCCCGGTGGTGCCGCGCGGCCACGCCATCGAATGCCGCATCAACGCGGAGGATCCCCGCTCCTACGCGCCCTGGCCGGGCCTGATCACCGAATACCACCCCCCGGGTGGCGCCGGCATCCGGGTCGACAGTGGCGTCTTCGGGGGCTGGCGCGTGCCGCGCGAGTACGACTCGCTGATCGCCAAAATCATCAGCCACGGCCGTACCCGCCGCGAGGCCATCGCGAGGATGCGCCGAGCCCTCTCGGAGACCATCGTCGAAGGCATCCGCACCAATATCGAGCTCCACCAGCGGATCTTGTCCCATCCCGACTTCGAAAGCGGCAATATTTCCACCCGCTTCCTCGAGCGTCTCAGCTAGCCGCAGCACGCCTGAGCTAGCTCAACGATTAAGAAGATGGCCCCCGTCGGCAAGTCTTGACGGCGCCGCATTTTTTCGAAACGATCGGGGAGTGAATTCTCGCTTTCGCGACCTGCGTCTCGATCTTTTCTCCCCACCTCGTCACAGCGAGGGCACGGTGGGCGTCCAGGCAACAATGTGAGCGTCGACCGAGCGAAGTTACTCGACAGTGCGCGTCGTTATGTAGCGCGCAACCAGTTCGATAAGGCCATCGCCGCCTACCAGAAATTGGTGGAGCACGACCCGAACGACGTGCGGAGTTGGCTGCAAATCGGCGATCTTCTGACGCGCGAGGGGCGGCGGCGGGATGCCAGTGAAGCCTACGGCCGGGTGGCGCGGCACTATGCGCAATGCGGCTTTTTCCTCAAAGCCGTCGCGGTCTACAAGCAGATCCTCAAGCTCGAGCCGGCGCGGGTCGACACCCTGCAGCGCCTGGCCGAGATGTACGAAAAGCTCGAACTCACCTCGGACGCCATGAACGTCTACGAGCAGGTGGTCGACCTCGCCCTCCGCCGCCAGGACGAGCGCACGGCGCTCGAGGCCTTGCAGAGCATGTGCGACCTCGACCCGGAGAACCTGCCGGTCCGCATCAAATACGCCGAGGCCCTCTCGCGCGCGGGCAAGACCGAAGCTGCGGCCGATGCCTTCGAGGTCAGCGCCTTCCTGCTCAAGGACCGGGGCCGCCTCGACGACTACGTCAAGGTCGTCGAGCGCCTGCTCTTTCATCGCCCGACGGCCACCAAGTTCGCCAAAGAGATGGCGGCCATTTACATCGAGCGCAGCGATCCCAAACGTGCGCTCGCCAAGCTGCAGGCCTGTTTCAAGGCCGATCCCCACGATATCGAGACGCTCGGCCTGCTCGCGCGCGCCTTTGAAAAGCTGGCGCAGAAGCCTAAGGCGATCAGCGTCTATCGCGAGATCGCCCGCATCCATCAAAAGTCGGGCAATGCCGAAGCCCGGGCGCTGGCGCTCAAACGCATTTTGGACCTGGACCCGCAAGACGCCGAGGCACGTCAAGGGCTGGCCGCCTACGCGCCCAAGGCCAACCCCTTGGGCGATACGCTGATGGGCATGCCGGCCACCGCAGCCAAAAAAGCGCAGGACGAGCCGGAGATCGAAGTCCTCGAGGCCAGCGAAGAAGAGGAGATCGCGCTCGCCGACGACGAGTTCGAAGAAGAGTCCACCCCAGTGCCGCAGCCCAAACGCCCTGCGGCCCCCCCGCGCCCGCGCATTCCTACCCCCAGCGTCGCCAAAGCGGCGAAGCCGCGCACGCCTTCGTTGCCGGCTCCTTCCAAATCCTCCTTGATGAGCCGCTCCGCCGTGCTCGCAGGCCTACCCGGCAAAGCGCCTGCCGGGCCGGCACGAAGCTCGGTGGTGCCCCCCGACGTAGCCCGTGAAGCGCAAATCGCCCGGCTGCTGACCGAATGCGATGTCTTCACTCGCTACGGACTGAAGGCCAAAGTCATCGGCCAACTCGAGAAGGTGCTCGAACTCGAGCCCAAACACGCCGAAGCGCGCGAACGGCTGGCAGGCCTCTACGCCGAAACCGGCAAAAACGAAAAAGCCGCCGACATTTACTGGAGCTTGGCGCAGGAGCAGGCGGCGAAAGATCCCAAGGCCGCGCAGCGATTCCGGGCGCGGGCCGTCGAGCTCGACCCGGCCAAAGCCCGCCTCGATCAAGAAGAGAAGCGCGCTGCGGCGAAGGCCCCGGCTCCAGCTCTGCCCGCGCGCGACGACAAGCGCAGCGCGGAGCTGCTCGGGATCCCGCCGAGCAAGATGCGTCCCGTGGCGAGCCCCCCGACAGCCGCGAGCAAACCCGCTTCGGGGCCTTTGCGTCCGCCTCCGGCGCCCCCCTCCTCCCTGCGTCGTTCTCCCCCTCTCCCCTCCGCGGCGAAGGCAGAAGCCAAAGCCGAGTCGGCACACTCGACGAGCGGACCGACACCTATGGCTCCTCCGCCCCTCTTCGAGATGGGCGACGGCCTCGACCCGATGAGCCCGCAGGAATTCGACGCGGTTCCGGTTCGCTCACTCTCCCCCAAAGAACTGCACGAGGCCCAAGCCCGTCGTAAACGCCGCCATTCGGTCGAGATCGAAGAGGTCATGGACGAGGCCGACTTCTTTACGGCTCAAGGCCTGTGGGACGAAGCTCAGGCCACCTTGCAAGAGGCCTTGCTCACCCATCCCGGACACCCTCTGGTCGTCGAAAAGCTCAACGAAATCGAAGAATCCCGCGCCTCGGCCCCGCTGCCCGCGCCGCAGCGCCGGCGTTTGAGCCAAGAAGATCAAGCCTACCTGCTGGCGCAAAAGCTCGCCGAAGAACTCGATCCCGAGCTCGAAGAGACCGGCGGCGAGATGATCGATGTCGAGACGGTCTTCGCCGAGTTCAAGAAGGGCGTGAAGCGGCAAATCGCCGAAGACGACTCGGATACGCACTTCGACTTGGGCATCGCCTACAAGGAAATGGGTTTGCTCGACGACGCCATCCACGAGTTCGAGCTGAGCATGTCCAACCCGCGCCGCGAGTGTTTGGCGTACACGATGATCGGCCTCTGCCAAATCGAAAAAGGCGCCGTCGCCGAAGCCATCACCAACTTCAAACGCGGCCTCTACGCCGACCTCAAGACCGAACACGAAGTGCTCGGTCTCTACTTCGAGCTCGGTGTCGCCTACGAGCTCCTGCAAGACCAGGCCGAAGCTCTCTACTACTACCAGAAGGTATTCCGGCACGACCCGACCTTCCGCGACGTGCCTTCGAAGATCCGCGCCCTGAGCGCCCGCGGCGGCGGCACCCCTCGCAACGATCCGGGCGCACGGCTCTAGCGCAGATGCACACCGTCCGGCGCTGCACTAGGCTGAAGGCATGGATGAGGAGCGCCCCGCAGAGGGCATGGTCGGCGTCGAGGTCCCTTGGCAGGAGCTCGCTCCCGAGACCCTGCGCAACGTGGTCGAGGAATACGTCACCCGCGAGGGGACCGAATATGGCCAAGTCGAGTTCGACTTGGAGAGCAAAATCGACGCCGTCATGAGGCAGCTGCGGCGAGGCGAAGCCAAGCTGGTCTACGACTTCGCCAGTGAGAGCGTGAACATCGTCGAGGCGAAAGGCTGAGTTCCGGGGCTTCTCCCGCTCTGCGATGGGTATAGGATTTGCTTTCGTGACGGAGGTGTTCCGTCGACGAAAGGAAGTGTTCTTCGCTCTCTCCCTCTGGGCCTTCGTTCCCTTACAGTCCTGCGCCTTCGACGAGGAGGCAGGGCAATCGCTTTCCGCGAAAGTTGGCGGCGCCCGAGGCTGTGAAGAGGACTGGTCCGAACTCAACCCGGATGAGATTACTCGACGCGCATTGGAACTCTACGGCGCGCCACTTCGCGAAGTCGAAGTGGCTATCGCGGAAGCCTTTGCGCTCAACGAAAGCGCCCCCCAGTTCGCAGTTCTGCAGCAGCCCGAGAGCTTTCCTCTCCCTCAGGTCCAATCCAGTGTTTCCTCCTCCTTCGGCGAGAACTTTTCGCAGGTGCTACCGATCTACGGCCCCAATCGGGGAGACGCCCGCGGACAAGGCTTGAAAGAACAGCCCCCCTCTATTCATCTTGAGACAAGCAACCGGCTCATCGCTCTGTCCTTTTGGTGGGCCGAAGTGCATCGCCGAGCGGTCATCCAAGCCGCAACGACTCGTCCGGAAGAGCACATCGACGAAGAACTCGAAATTGACAAGATCGAGGTCTTTCACATCAAAGCGGGCGACGCAGCAAACCCTCGGTTCCACCAAGATCCCTCCTCGCTCTACATTCAGATACCGCTGCTGGGTACCGGTGCGGTGGTGCAGTCGAGGTCCGGAAAAGAACGCTCGATCGAGGAAACAGAAACCTTTCTCTTCACGGGACGCGCCAGGGCTCAGTGGTTGCGTTTGGGCGCCGAGAAAGCAACCTTTCACAAAAGTCCTGACTCCGCTCAGCGTCGGATCTTCCTCCGTGTGGTGCTTGGGAGTCGGCGCTACTACTCCTGAGCGCTCTAGGGCCTACAGCCCGAGAACTGCGCCCGTCCTTCCATCTCTGCGCCTTCTTGGAAGGCTAGGCCTTCATCCTCGACCACCCCTCCCTCTACATCCCTGACGCGGAAGGTATAAGGGCCCGCTCCCAACCCGCTGCGCACGAAGTAGTTGTAGTTCTTGCGCGTCAGCTCCACCCAGTTGCCCTGAGAGTTGCGCGCTTCGACGCTGGCGATGGGCAAGCGGTGCTCTCGAATCTGGACCGCGGTCCAGTAGCGGTTGCTGCCCTCTTTGAAGTGATAGCGAATGTTGCCCTGCACCTCGCAAGGCACGAAGGCCCAGGTCAAGGGCACCCGCCCCGCGCGCAGGTCGGCGATGGCGGAGAAGGCAGGGCGGCTCAAGTCGAGATCACCGACCTTACAGCCCGGACAGCGATCGATGATGCGAACCGTGAGCTCCCCTTTGGGACCGCGAACGCGCGCGCATGCGCCACACGCTGCCGACCCGGCATATTCGGCGCTGTTGATGGCTGCCACTGCCCAGCCTTGCTCGTCGACCGGATAGCCGCAGTTGCCCATGCGATTGGGATCGTAGTAGGTGGCCTCGCCGCGGTGCTGCTCTTGAGCGCAGGGGCTAGGGAGGCTCCGCGGTGTGCCCAGCCCGCCGCAGGCCGTGGCAAGGAACGCAAACGCGAGAGCAGCGCTGCACGCATGAAGCGAGTCGAAGAGGGAAAGAAAGCGCCTAAGCATAAGACCTCGATTGAAGATCGGCATAGCGCATTCGCAAAAGCAGGGCGAGCGTAGGCCCGAGCCGCGCGTTCAGGGACGGAGCGTGCGAGCTGCAACGGATTGTACGGCCGCGGTGAGCTCATCCAGAAGAGGAGACGAGCCCTTCCAATATTGCCAGTAGAGCTCGACATCGAGATGGCGACCCGGGACCAGCTCTCGCAGACGACCTTCTTCGAGAGGCGCACGGACCAATGCTTCCGGATTCATCCCCCAGGCCATGCCTTGCACGCAAGCGTCGACGAAGCCTTGCGGACTGGGGAGCCAATGCATCGGCGCCTTGAGCGCGGCCCCTACCAGGCGGCGAACGAAGCGCCGTTGCAATGCATCTTTGGAGTTGAAGAGAAGGCAAGGCGCCCGCCTCAGCGCATTTCGGTTCACCCCTTCAGGAAAATGCTTCTCGTAAAATGCCGGTGAGCAGGTCGCGAGAAAACGCATCGTGCCTAGGCGTACGACACGGCAACCGCGTACGGGAGCCTTCAAGGTCGTGACGGCGCCCTGCACCATGGCGTTGGTCAGCATCGTGGCCGTGTGGTCTTGATCGTCGATGGAGACATCGAAGAGCACGCCCTGCTTGATTGCGAAAGGCGCGAGCGCGGAGACAAACCAGGTCGCCACGCTGTCAGCGTTGGCCGCCACCCGTAGCGTCGGCGCCTCATCGTCACCACGAAGCGCCGCGATCTCGGGCATGTCACCCTTCAACTCATGCTCGAGGAGCGCGACGCGCTCGGCATGACGGCAGAGCGCAGCACCGGCCTCCGTCGCGCGGCAGGGTTGTGAGCGCACGACCAGAAGCTTGCCGACGGCCTCTTCCAAACCCTTGATTCGTTGCGACACCGCCGAAGAGGTGACGTTCAGCGACCGCGCTGCTTTTTCAAAGCTCCCCTGGCGAATGACGGCTGACAGCGCTTCGATGGCCGCGTAATCGAGCATGCCCTACCCCTTCATTAGATTTGCTTAACTCTATTTAGTTTTTCTCAGTTTACCAGTGCGCCTGCCGATGATTTAAAGAGCGGCATACTCATGGATACAGCCATCCTCGATCCTGCCGCCTTCGGCCGCGGCGCGGCACTTAGCGCCTCCCTCATCGTCGCCATAGGTGCGCAGAACGCCTTCGTCTTGCGTCAGGGCATTAGGCGGGAGCACGTGTTCTCCGTTTCGCTGCTCTGCGCACTCTCGGATGCCTCGTTGATCGCCGCAGGAGTGCTCGGCCTGGGCGCAACCCTAGCGAACTTTGGGGACGCGCTGGTGTGGATGTCGTGGATCGGTGCAGGCTACCTCCTGCTGCTCGCCCTCCAAGCCGCGAAACGCGCACTTTTTCCCGCCGCCTCCCCGCTCACGCTGGCCTCTGAAGACCGAAGCTCGAAAGGCCGAATATGGCTGGCGACCTTGGCGTTTACCTTCCTCAACCCGCACGTCTATCTGGATACGATCGTCCTATTGGGCTCGGTCGGCGCAAAGGAGTGGAGCGAAACACGCCTGAGCTTTGCCATGGGCGCCATGACGGCGAGCACCTTATGGTTCTTCACCCTCGGTTTCGGCGCGCGTCTGATGGCCCCCCTTTTCGTCAAGCCGCGCGCCTGGCGCATCCTCGATGGAGGGATCGCGATTGTAATGCTCATGGCCGCGAGCTCTCTCCTCTCCTAAACCCGCGCCTGGCGTGGGGGTCGATCTCAGTTGCAGCGCATCGAGAAGAGGGCATCGCAGGTGAGCGGGCCCAGCGCACGCGTCATGGCCCAATCCCTGCGCTCGCTAGAGCGCAGCTTGAACGCCACCTGGATGGCGCTGGAAATATAATCGACAAAACGGAAGACGCAGTCGTCTTGCCTTTGCTCCTTCGTGCGCCTCTGAAAGACTCCACCCATGGCTTGAAGCCGGAGATACGAGCCCAGATCGAGCGCTGCGTAATACCACCCGTCTGAAGCATACGAGGTCAACACAAGGAGACTGCGCGAGGTGGCCAAGCGCGAAACGATGCGCACCCACTCGTGGATGGTACCCCGAGCATGGTCGACGCCCCAAACGTTGCTCGCGTCGAAAATGCCGAGATGGAGATCCTCATTCGTCTCGGCTTTCCTCGCCGCCCAGGCCTGCTCGAGATCCGAAACGAAGGATTCGACGAGCGGGAGGTCGTTGAGATCGAGTCCGTAGGCCTGGAAACGCTGCGCGCTGGCCAGTGCCTTGATCGTGGACCAACTTTCCTCGCGGTAGCTGTATTGGGCATCGCCGAGGGTCGAGTCGGCCGCGTTGCTCATCTCGATGGGCGAGCCTCTGACGACGATGGCTGACTTCCAACGTGCATAGGTCTCGGGACGCAACAAGATGGGATCGAAGGCTTTCGGAGCCAAACGATCGCGCCAGACTTCAAAGCTGTCGTAAGGTGCCGCGAGCCAGCGCAAGCTGCGGTACTCCTCCTGACTGGAGCTGGAGTCGATGAGCAGACGATTGAGGTGGTTGAACAGACGTACGTCACGGTCGACGTCGATCTGCACGACATGCTCGAGCCCAGTCATGAATGCGCCAAGAAAGCTGCGCTCGGCACCAACGCTGAGGTAAACGTCTCCCGTTTTCCACTGGCTCTGCGGACGCTGCGCAGCGCGCTGCGCAAGAACTCTAAGGGCGCCAGCGTTCGTCTCCGTGATGTGTGTCCAGCGCGAGCCACTGACGGTTTGCTGCGGAAGTCCCACCGTGCGCGTCTGTAGAGGAACTCCAATGGGCGAAGGCCGGCAGTCGATCGACGCAGGGTCGGGAGGGCTCGACTCGGCGGAGGAGACCGCGGGCGTGTCGAAGGTCGGCTCGAGATAGCCGGGCCGCGGCGGCGCAAAGGCCGCGCCCCGCGATGCGAGGAACTCGTCGACGAGGCGACGGACTTCGGGTGTGCTCGGCATCGAAGCGTGAGGCAGCGTCGCTGAAGTGGCGTAACGCTCCACCTGTGTGCCGCGGAGGGCCTCGACCGGCACCACAAAATCTCTCCCCTCTCGCAGGTAGCGAAGCAGCTCCTCCAGCGTTTGCGGCGGGCTCGAGATGGATTGGGAGCCTCCCGCACCGCCGTGGATGAAGCGCGTTCGGATGCTAGCAGGGATCTCTCGAGGAAAGTCGCGCTCATCGAGCCCAAAGCCGACCGAGTCGATGAGGAGCAGAGAGACCCTGGCCTCGCTTTCTTGCAAGGCACAGCGACCACGCAAGTCGCGTTCGACCTCTCGCGCGACACGTATCGCACTACGGGCACCGTAGCTGTACCCGACCAGCAAGATGTTGCGAATGCCGCGATCGCGTATGTCATGCAGGATCTGCGCGTGCATACGTGCCGCACTCGCATCCACTTCGGCATAGGAGGCCTCGATGGCCGACCCGTAGGCTTGGAGCCCTACTCCTCGAAAGGTGGCGCTCGCGTTCGGGGAGGTGGCGATACCGGCGTGGTAGACGCTGCGTCCCGCATGCGCATAGGCCAAGCGCAAGAGTGGCGGGCTGTCTTTTTCCGAAGATAGCGGCCGATCGAGGAGGTAAAGCCCGGTGCGTTCCGGAGCGAAGGGGCCCTTAGCCTTCCGCAGCGCCTCAGCGCCAGTCGAATCGCTTTCGGAGGCACAGGCGATCAGCAGGCACGAGGCGAGAGCGAACCCTTGGGCGATGCGCATCAAGCTTCGCTCTAGAGCGCGAAGCCAGAGGTCGAGGGAGCACGATGGGCGGGCGGATAGAGTCGGAGAGGATCGGCGGCGCCGCAGAGGCATGCCTAATTGCCAGCAAAAGCTGTACCGGGACGACAGGGTCAACGAAGGCTGTCTCTGACCTCTGCCCCGACACTCAGGGTGAGGCCGACTCTGCAGCGCCTTCTTCCGCAGTTTCGTTCGAGGAATTGCGTTCGGAGCGACGCCGTCGGCTCTGGCTCAGCTGCCGCTCGAGGCGCTCTTTGGCTTGCTGCGCTTCGGCGAGCTCTCGCTCGAGACGATTGGCTTTGGATTGCTCGACGGCGGCTTGGGCTCTCGCCGAGGTGGCCTCGCTCTGCAGATCGTTGATCTGCGAACGGTTTTGGTCGAGGTCGCGGTTGAGCTGCGAGACCACGACCCTCGTACGGTTGAGTTCGTTTTCCACTTGGGCGAGGCGGCCGCGGTCCGCGGCGAGCGCATCCCTGAGCTGGTTGATGCCGTTGCGCAAGCCCGTATTTTCTCGCTGACTCTGGTTGAGCGCTTCCTTCGCTTCGCCGAGCTCGTCTTTGAGCAGACGACGCAGCTTCTGGCTCGTTCCCAAGTTCTCGCGCAGGAGACGCTCGCGCCCTTCGGCCCGCGCCAGGTTCTGCGCGAGTTGCTGGCGGGTCAGCCGGCCGCTTTCGTATTTCTGTCTCAAGTTGCGAGCGTGCTCTTCGAGTTCGCGGCGCTGTTCGTTGGAGACGACCAGATCCGCTCGCAGCCCCGCTTCGGCGATACGGGCGCGCATCGCCGCCATTTTCTGCCGCTCGGCCCGGGCGTTGAGCACATAGACCACCGAGACGAACATCACCGCCAAGGCCACCGAGAGAGGCACCAACCAGCGCAGCAAGGCGCGGCGCCGCTCGCGCC
>ERZ1066121.1667-NODE-1667-length-15542-cov-7.867437_pt1 | contig 15542 bp, 7 predicted proteins | sample MGYA00382768_ERZ1066121 | MGnify/ENA primary metagenome ERZ1066121 (study PRJEB33369, sample SAMEA5778351) | biofilm metagenome | biome: Industrial cooling water; feature: Water cooling tower basin; material: Biofilm | place: United Arab Emirates | collected... | reverse complement strand
CTCTACCCCGGCCACTGCCCCTCAAGCCGCTTCAATAACCCGCAACTTGGGTTAGCTAAAAAAACTCCCCTCCCCAGCCGGGGAGGGGAGTTTTTTTAGTTTCCGGCAACCGCGTTGCCCAACCGCCGTGGGCGGGCCGGAGACCCGCGCTCCAGCCCGTCAGGTGACATTGGCGCCCACATTACCGTCTGACTGCACGAAGCGCCAACCGGGCCGCTAGCCGACGGAGCTACTTTTGTATGCCAATGGCCCGCCGGACGGGCGGGCGGCTCCGAATCGTCGTATTTCTTCTCCAATTCTTTTCAAATGCTCACATCTTTACTGCGTCGGCGTATGCGCCGACCGGCGTTGGGGGTGGCGCTTGCGGCCGGGTTGCTGGCCGCCGCGCCGGCCACCGCGCAAGTGTCGGTTTACGGGTTTCAGAACCTGAACGGCACCTACTCGCCGCTTTCCAGCGGGGCGACGACGCTCGCCATCAACGGCGGCGGCGGGTCGGCCGACGACGGGTATTCGGCACCCATCACGCTGCCGTTCAGCTTCCCGTTCGCGGGGGCGAGCTACTCGTCGGTCATCGTCAATTCCAACGGGTTTATTGGGTTGGGCGGTACGGCCAACAGCGGCAACTTCAACATTGATATGTTCCCCAACGCGGCTACGTATTACAACCAGGCCATCGCGTTCGCGGGGATCGATATGGCCAACACGGCCACCGTGTACCGCTGGCGCGTGGACGGCACGGCGCCCAACCGCATCTGGAAGCTCGAGGCGAGCAACTTCGACCGCTTCAACGGCGCGGGCCAGACCGGCTCGGCGCAGGTGTGGCTCTACGAAACGAGCGGGCAGATCGACATTCAGTACGGCACGTTCTCGAACGTGTGGGACAATCAGTTTCTGAGCTTTGAAGTGGGCCTGCGCGACAGCGGGCCGACCGACGTGAAAACCGTCGGCGGCACGTGGGCGGCGCCCGTGGCGGCCAACTCGGCCACCACCATTCCCGTCAGCGCGGCCAGCAAGCCCGCGAGCGGCCAGACGTTCCGGTTTGCCGTGGGCAGCGGCGTTGACCTCACGCCGCCTACCATCACCTCCGTCACCCTCACGCCGCCCGCGCCGAGCTGTACGCCGCAGGCGCACGTCGTGACGGTGCGCGCCACCGACGCCTCGGGCATCGCCTCGGCCCGTGTGGAGTACACCGTCAACGGCGGCGCCACCCAAACCGTGGCCCTCACGGCCGGCACCGGCGGCACCTGGACGGGCACCATCCCCGCGCAAGGCACTGCCACCGTGAGCTACACCGTGACCGTGGTGGATGCCTCGCCCCAGGCCAACGCCGCCACCACCGCCCCCGCTACCTACGCCGACCAGCCCACCACCGTGAGCGCCGGCCCCGACCAGGCCATCACCACCGGCGCCACGGCCACGCTCACGGCGTCGGTGCCGATGGCGGCGGCTATCAAAATCTCAGAAGTGACTACTAGCGGCGGCAGCAGCGGCGCTACCTCGCCGCGCCCGAGCTACATCCCGACGAGCGAGGACGATTTCCTCGAAATCAGCAACAGCAGCTCGTCGGCGTTCAATCTGGGCGGCTACAAGCTCGAAACGCGCGGCAGCTTCTCGAATCAGGCCCGCACTTACACGTTCCCCGGCACCGTGGTGGTGCCGGCGCTGGGCGTGGTGGTGATTCACCTCGGCCCCGGCACCGACGACGTGGCGAACCGCTACTTTCACGCGGGCGGCACCAACAACTCGTATTTCGCCGGCGAAGGAGCGGGCTTCATCCTGTCGGCGCCGAACGGTACGGTGCTCGACGCGGTGGCGCTCAACGGGTACTCCTTCGCGTCGGGCGTGACGGCGGCCGACTGGTCGGTACCGCCAGCTATCGGCTCGACCGCCGGTACAGCCGGCGCCAGCCTGCACGGCGCCGACCTCAACAACGGCACCAACTGGGTGGTGGCCTCGTCGGGCAGCCCGCAAACGCTCGGCAGCTACAATGCCGGGCTGGTGGCCGTCGCTTCGCCCACCATCACCTGGACGGGCGGCGTGCTGAGCGGCCCCGTGACCCAAAACCCGCTGACCACGCCCGCGCACCCCGCCCCCGGCACCTACACTTACACGGCCTCGTACACCGCCAACGGCTGCACCGCAACCGACAACGTGGTAGTGACTGTGGTGGCGCCCACTACGCCGGTGGCGAACTTCTCGGCGTCGGCCACGAGCGTGAGCGTCGGGCAGACCGTGACCTTCACCGACCTCTCGACCAACCTGCCCGCCGCGTGGCAGTGGAGCTTCTCGCCCAACACCGTCACGTTCGTGAACGCCACGAGCGCCACGAGCCAAAACCCCCAAGTGACGCTCAACGCCGCCGGCTGCTACACCGTGACCCTGACGGCCTCGAACGGCGCCGGGTCTGATTCGGAAGTGAAAACCGGCTACGTGTGCGCCGCCCTCGCGTATTGCACCACCAACCTGCAGCAGAACGCCTGCACCAGCTTCGGCAACTTCATCAACACGGTGAGCATCGCGGGCACGTCGCTCAACAACGCCAACACGGGCTGCAACGGCACCACGTCGTACATCAGCTGGCCGGTGAGCGGCGCCACCACGGCCACCCTCACGGCGGGCCAGCAGTACACGCTCACCGTCACGACCAACTCGGTGGGCACCACCGCCGCGTGGCTCGACGGCAACGCCAACGGCCAGTTCGAAGCGTCGGAGTTCATCTTGGTGAGTGCCACCGGGCCGCCCAACCAGCCGGCGTCGGTGCAGTTTACGGTGCCCGCCACCTCCCCTGGCGGGCGGGTGCTGCTGCGGATTCGGAACGGCGGCCTCGCCAATTCCATCAACGCCGGCGATGCCTGCGTCCTGCGCTTCACCGGCGAAACCGAAGATTACACCGTGACGCTGCTGCCCGGCTGCCCGGCGCCGCCCACGGCTACTTTTAGCTATCCGGGCCTCACCAGCGGCGGCATCTGCACGGGCGGCACCGTCACGTCGCTCACGCCGCAGCTCGGCGCGGGCGCTACGGCGGGTACGTTCTCGGCCTCCGCGTCGGGCCTGACGGTGAACCCAACGACCGGCGTCATCAACCTGGCCGCTTCCAACGACGGCACCTATTTCGTGTACAACGACGTGGCCGCCGCAGGTGCCTGCCCGGCCGCGCGCGACTCGGTGGAAATCACCATTGAGACGCCCGGCGAGTACGAGGTCGTGACGGCCGACCCCGACACGTTCTGCCTCGGCGGCGAGGCGGAACTGACGGTTATTGAGCGTATCGGCATACGCGGCCAAGTGGGCCTGCCGAACATCGCAGCGTATCAGTGGCTGCTGAACGGCCAGCCCATCCCGGGCGCCGACGACCCCACCTACACCGCCACGCAAAGCGGCACCTACTCGGTGGTGCTGACCACCGTCGTCGGGTGCGTGTCAGAGGCCGATTCGCTCGTCATCACGGTGCTGCCGCAACTGTCGGCGGCGTTCTCGTACCCCAGCAGCACCTACTGCCTGAGCAATCCCACCAACCCGACGGCCACCGTGGCGGGCACGGCGGGCGGCACGTTCTCGGCCACGCCGGGCGGGCTGTCGCTCAACCCGACCACGGGCGCCATCAACCTCGGCGCGTCCACGGCCGGCACCTACACCGTGCGCTACACGGTGGCGGGCCAATGCGGCGACCAGGACAGCACGGTCATCACCCTGACTACTGCGCCCACGGCGGCGTTCAGCCTCGCGGGCCTGAACAGCAACGGCGTGGCCTGCGCCACATCCGCCCCCCTGACGGTGCAGCTCGGCACGGGCGCCGTGGCGGGCGTCTTCTCGTCGGCGCCGGGCGGCCTGACCCTCGACCCCGCCACCGGCACCATCACTGTGGGCACCTCCACGGCCGGTATCTACACGGTGTACAACACCGTGGCTGCCGCCAACGGCTGCGCCGCCGCCCTCGACTCGGTGACGCTGCAAGTGGAGCCGGCCTACGAGTTCGACGTGACCGCCGACGGCCCGACGACGTTCTGCGCCGGCGATTCGGTGGTTCTGTCGGCTGAGGACGTGACCGGCACCCGTGGCCCCGGCCCGCCGCCGCCGCCGCCGTTCTTCACGTACCAGTGGATGCTGAACGGCACGGCCATCGGGGGGGCTACCGCTGAAACCTACGTGGCAATGCAGGCCGGTGACTACTCGGTGATGGTGACGTCGGCGGTTGGCTGCGAGGCCGTTTCCGACACGCTCACCGTCACGGTCAACCCCATCCAGACGGCTACCATCGCCTACGCGCAACCGGCCTACTGCCTCAACGGCGCCAATCCGACGCCCACCGTCACGGGCACCACGGGCGGCACGTTCACGGCGCCGTCGGGGGTGGTCATCAACGCCACCACCGGCGAGCTTGACCTGACGGCCTCGACGGCCGGAACCTACGTCGTGACCTATACCACGCCCGGCCCGTGCGCCGCCACGGCCACGGCTTCGGTGACGCTCACGGCGCCCGCCCTCGCCACCTTCGCCTACGACACCACCACGTATTGCCTCGGCGCGACGTCCATCGCCGCCCCGACTATCACGGGGGCCACGGGCGGCACGTTCAGCGCCGTGGGCCTGACCATCGACCCCGCCACCGGCGCCATCAGCCTGGCGGGCGCTGCGGCCGGCACGTTCGGCGTGACCTACACCGTGGCGGGCCTCTGCGGTGCCTCCGACACGGTGTCGATTACGCTGCTGGCCGCGCCCACGGTGGCCATCACCGGCCTCAACCCGACCTACTGCCAAGGCGATGCCGCCGTGACCCTGACCGGCACCATCAACGGTGTGGCCGGAGCGGGTGCGTTCACCATCAACGGCAACGCGGCCACCACGTTCGCCCCCGCCACCCTCGGCGCGGGCAGCTACACGGTGGTGTTCACGGGTGCGGCGGGCGGCTGCGACGGCTCCATCACCCAAAACGTGACGGTGCTACCCACCCCCGCCACCCCGACGTTTACGGCCACCAGCGTGGGCGGCGTCGTGACGCTCACGAGCAGCGCCGCCACGGGCAACCAGTGGTTCCTCAACGGCGTGGCCGTGGCGGGCGCTACGGGCCAGACCTACGTCGTGAGCACCCAAGCCCAAAACGGCACCTACACCGTAGTGACGACCCTCACGGGCTGCCCGTCGGCGCCGTCGGCCGGTCAGCTCATCACCGTCACGGGGGTTGCGGCTGATGCGCTCGAAGCTGCCGTGCAGCTCTACCCCGTGCCGACCCTCGACGGGTGGCTGACGCTCGAAACCGCCGAGCTGACCACCGCCACTCCCGCGACGGTGTTCGACGCCACCGGCCGTCGCGTGTGGACGGCCCTGCTGCCCGCCGGCAGCACCCGCCACGTCCTCGACGTGCGCCCCCTGCCCGTGGGCGTGTACTGGCTGCGCCTCACCACCCCGAGCGGGACGGTGACGCGCCGCGTGGTGCGCGAGTAGGGCGGCCCGTCGGTCGCTGACTGAAACGCCCCGCCGCTGCGATGTGCAGCGGCGGGGCGTTTTCGTTTGTGGGGCGCTGCTGTATTTCAGGTTGCTAAGCGGTCAGCCACAAGTTTTGCGGGTTTCGATTGGTTGCCAGTGTCTCAAAATCAACTTGTTAGCCTGCGGCTTGCAGCTTGAAACTTGTGGCTACCCGCTTAAGAACCGCTAACACCATCCATTTAGGCTCCCCCTCTCCTGTGGAGAGGGGGCTGGGGGGTGAGGAGTCGGCGGCTGAGCGATGGATGTTGGTAGATGCTCTGAACCGTCTGGTAGAGCGCGCTTCCGTGTCCTCATCTCATAATGAATTTTTCAGCACACGCGGCAGCCTGCCGGCCTCGGGCGCCGTCTGGAGTTCGTGAGTAAGGAAGGCGGAGCGCCGGTTCCTGCGTAACCTTGCATACAGGCAGTATTGCCGCAACCTTTTATTGAGTGAGTTGTGAGACGAGTTATTTTCTCCTCCCCCCCCCCCCCCCCCAACGTGGTGTAGCCGCGTCATCCGTCACCCATTCACTGCGCCGAGTTATGGCTACTAGTCTGCTGACCAACGCGGTGCTGCTGGGCGACCCGCGTAGCGCCACTGGGCAGGCGCCGCCACCAATGCCGAATCTGGTGCAGAACGGCGGGTTTGAGCTAGCTGCGCCAGGAGCGCCCGCTAATGCTCCTACTAGTCCCGGCGGTTTCGGCTCACCGAATCCGGCCGCTACTTCACCTAGCCAGGTGGCTGGGTGGCAACAGGTATCGTACGGGTTTACATCCTGGTTCAGGGCAGGTGCCGCTGACCCGAATTCCTCGGTTCCGGTCAATTCCGCTTCGCAGACCTGCACGGGAAATGTGCCTCAGCCCGCTCGTTCGGGCGACGGCTACGGTGGGCTGAGTATATCCAACGGGCCGGTCAATACACAGCCGCAACCGCGAGGATACATCAGTCAACTGTTGTCGGCACCGCTTGTCACTGGTCAGTCGTACTACAGTGAGTTGTTTTCGAAACAGGCCCGACAGAACCTTTTTCAGGTTCCGGCCACTGAGCCAAACTTCGGACTGCGCCTGACGCCACCGCCACTGACCATCCATCATAGCCACGGCGGTATGGGCAATTTCACGCCGACCGTTTGGCAGAAAGACCCGGTGTTCACCAGTTGCGACGACTGGTCACGAACGGCTGGGGGCGTGGTGGCCACGGGGAATGAGCAGGTTGTCACGTTAGGGCACTACACTACTTTCTCACCTTTCGAGTCATCTACCGGCTGCGAGTACCAAAGCATCTACCTGCTCGACGATGTCGGCATTTACGCCTTTCCCAGCGCCACGGCCTCGTTGACGTCAAGCGGTTGCCAGGCTCAACTGACGCCTTCCGGGGTGTTGCCGGCGTCGAGCCAGGCGCAATATGTCTGGACCACGGCCGGCGGCGCCGTGCTGCCCAGCCCCGATGGCCTGACGGCGCTCGTGCCGGCCACGCAGGCCGGGACGTACACGCTCACGATCACGGTTCCCAGCCCGGACCCCGCTCAACCGGCGTTCGCGCCGGTCAGCTCCACTATCACGGTGCAGCCGCCGGTGGTCACGGCGGCGACGGGCGGACCGTACGTGATGTATAGCAGCGGCGGCGGCGCGCTCGCCGGCACCGGCACCCCAACCGGCGGCACGGGCGCGTGGAGTGTGCAGGCACCCGGCGGCCAGTTTCCGCTGACTACCGGCGGCACGGCCCCGTTCGTGAATGCGGCCCTCGGGACACTGCCCGCCAATATCGCGCCCGGCACTTACCTGGTGTGCTATACCTACACCTCGCCGCAGGGCTGCGTGTCGGAGGAAGAATGCACGACCCTATCCATTCTGCCGTATAGCTGCGAGCTGGATCGCCTGCGACCGGATTATACCTTGAAGCCCCCCGTCGGCGCCTCCACGCTCACGCTCACGCTCAACGGCCAGCAGGTTTCCACCGTCTTCCCGGCGGGCGTGTATCACGTCACGTGCCCCGTCCTGCTTACGCAGGGTCACTTTACGGTCAAGCCCGGCGCTGTCTTTCTGTTCGATCCGGGGACCTCGCTCGTCATCGACGGCGGAACCAGCCTCACGGCCCACGCCACGCGCTTCACCGCCGCCTGTGATCAGATGTGGAACGGCATCATCCTGCTGCCCCAATCGGAGGGTCTGTATCTGGGCGACCCCGCCGCCACCTTGCAAAGCGCGCTGCCCGCCGTCAAACCCTACGGCACCGGCGCGCAGTACGGCGAGGTGAGCCACGCCGTGACGGGCGTACGATGGGAAAGCCCCGACCAGACGCCTCTACGGCTGGTGAGTATTCGGATTCTGCACAACATCACGAGCGTACAGGCGGCAACGTATCCGCAGAATGTCAACCCGACGGTGCATAAGTACGCGGCCATCGTCAACTGTGAGTTCGACGGCAATTCCCTGCTATTCAAGCGCGACCCATCGGGTCAGTTGCTCGGCGACTGGCTGCCGCTGGCCCACCTCGACCTGACCGGCTGGAGCTACTACAACCAAGGAGGCGGCGTGGAGATGCCCGTTTATGGCAACCGCTTCGCCAACGCGCTGCTCGGCATCGTATCGTCGGAAAACGTCGATCCGTTCAGTTTGCGCCTGGGCGAGGGCAACCTGCTTGAGAACAACCGCGTGATGGGTGTGGCCGTGCCGACGCTGACCTACGCGCTGAGCCTGGGCGATATAGCCACCCCTACCCAGTTCGTGCTGCCCTCGCCCACTACGCAGGTCAGTACGCGCCTGCGCGCAGAGCTGAAAAGCCGTTACAGCTGGCTTACCTCACCGTATTACAACCTCAACCCCGCGCAGGCGTGGGGCGCGTGGGTAGGCTGGCAGGGCAGCAGTCCGGCTCCCGGTGATCGCATCGTGGACGTGACCGGCGCCGAGTTCACGGCCGCCCCCGGCACACCGCGCTTCGGCTCGGCCCTGAATCCGCGCACGGGCCTGGAAGTGCAATACGCCACGCAACGCTACCACATCGAAAACTGCCGGTTCACGCGGTTACGCACGGGGCTGCGCCTGGGGCTACAGACGGTAGGCGAAGAATGCATCGTGGCGGATAACGTTTTCCACGACACCGGCGTCGGCATCGCCGTACGCAACGCTTGGCCTACTTTACAGGGCTTTCCGTCGCCGGTGTTCTGGCCGGTCTGCAACACGTTTTTGCGCACGAATAACGTGACAGGCCAGAGTACCGGCATTCTCATCGAACAGCCGGACTATGCTGGCGCGCCGGTGGTGATTTTTGACGACTATATTGATAACGTCGTTCTGCAACGACCTCATCGGCAGGCGATGAAGAACCGCTTCATGGGGGTGGTGTCTCCGCCAAGCACCTTCCGGTATCTAGATAACCAAAGCGGGCAACTAATTAAATATACTGGTTATCAACTTGGGGTATCAGGGGCCGCCAACTTCAATACGCTGGTGGAAATAAGCGCCCGTAGTGGCGGCAGCTTCAACTTCACGGCGCTGATGGTGGGTACGATTCCGCTTGAATACGATCCGGATAATCATTCCTGCAACTTAGAGATGTACAGCAATGGCTTCCAGCGAGCCGGTCGTCCTGATGAGGCCAGCGACACTAGTACAGAAACCATAGAGGACCAGCGATTAAGCCAGAATTTCCCCAATCCGTTTACTGACGAAACAACGATTAGGTATGCCGCAGGAAAGGCTAATAACGTGGAACTGCTGGTACGAGAACTAATCAGCGGCAACATAGTGCGCCGCGTGTCACTCAATCCCACGGCCACTACGGCACACCTCGCGGTTGCCGGATTATTGGCCGGCCTCTACACCTATTCAGTAGTGGCGGATGACGTGGTGATCGGTACGCGCAAACTTGTGGTGGGCCGTTAGGCACCCACACAGATGTTTTCGGTTCTGATACCCCACGGCGCCCAGGTGCGCCGTGGGGTAGCTGGCACCCTGCTAGCTCTGCTAACAGTAACAGGTGTCATCGCCCAACCTAACGTTAACTGGCAACGGTACATCGGCAAAATTTCTCCGGCCGAAGAGGCATCCGGCACCGTACGGTTAAGCGCTAACCGACTTGTAACAACCGGCGGGTACCAGTCCGTAAATACGGACACGCTGCGAGCTTTCTTACTGTTTACTCGCCCCAATGGCGATACCATTCGGCAACTGTTCACTACTGTGCCGAATGTATTTGGTTGGGCAACGCTTGTTGCCGCTGACAGTGGAGATTTCTATACCGCTGGTGCCAAATTCGATACTCTGCCCAACGGAAGTTTAGAGACGGTCAGTTACGTGTGTCGCTTCGACTCGGTAGGTACACTACGCTGGCAGCACCGGTATTCTGTAGGTGGTTACACTGTGCCGGTACGCTTGGTCACTGTACCAGATGGCGTTTTGATTGCCAGCACGGTGTTCAGCAGCCAGTCGGATATGATGGAAGTGCGTCGCCTGGATGGGCAAGGCAACGTGCGATGGACGCGGTATTTTGGTGCCAACCATTCGCCAGAAGATTTAATCACTTTACCCGACGGCTCCTATGCTGCCTTAACATTTGGGCCAGGCCCGGTACCGCCGCCGTGGTCGTTCTGGACAACGGATATGCGCATTTTCAAGATTTCGCCGCAGGGCGATTCTATCACTGATGTGTACGTCGGCGACAGCGCCGCCAACGATATAGGTAACCGCCTTCTGGTCACCACCGATGGGGGGCTGCTAGTGGCCGGGCGCCAATCAATATTGCCGCGCTCCACTCCCCGGCGCGGCATCGTGCGAAAGCTCGATGCCAACTGGCAGGAGGAATGGCGTTACTCGTTCGCCCCGCCCACCGGCAACTACGAGAGCGGCGGTGAATACTACGACGTCCACGAGCTGCAAAACGGCAATCTGCTGCTGATGGGCATCGGTTCGCCCCGCTACGATTGCCGACTTGATGAAGTGGCCGCACCGGGCACCAACGTGTGGTCGTGGACGGCACCGGCGGGTGCGGGAGGAATTGTGCCTGAGGCGTTTGATTTGTATTACGACGCGCCCACCACGTCGTGGCTTGCCAGCGGCTGGGGCACCGACCGAATGCCCGTGCCGGGCGGGCGGCGCGACCTCTGGCTCGCCAGCCTCGGCAGCCTGCCTCCGCCGGCCACCATTGACTACTGCGCCATCCCGCCCGGCCCGCCCGTTGCCAGCTTTCAGGCTGTGGGCAGCCCGGCCACCCTGCGCTTCACGCTCGACCGGGCGGCCACCCCGGCCGGGCCGCTCTACGCCGAAATCAGCCGCGTGACGTGGGATTTCGGCGACGGCTCGCCCCTCGATACGGGCTTCGTCGTGACACATACGTACGCCTCGCCTGCTTCGGTACGAGTGCGCTGCACCGTCACCAACAACCTGTTCTGCACCAGCACCGCCGACCTCTGGCCGCTGGGCGTGGACGAAGACGCGGTGCTGGCCGACGCCGTAAGCGTCTGGCCCAACCCCTCCACCACTGGCGCTTTCACGCTGCGCGCCCCTGCCGGCGCCACCTACACCGTGGTCGATGCCACCGGCCGCGCCGTGGCGGCGGGCACCGCCACCGGCCCCGAAACGGCGCTCGATCTGCGCGCCCACGCTACCGGCGTGTACGCCCTGCGCCTGCGCTGGCCCGACGGGCGGAGCCTGACCCGGCGGCTCGTGCGGTGGTGACGCGCCGCGTGGTGTGCGAGTAGGCTAGTCGCCTGCTGATTATAAAAACCGCCCCGCCGCTGCGATGTGCAGCGGCGGGGCGGTTTCGTTTGTGGAAAAACTGAGTTCTACACCAGATTACTCAGCTCATCGATCTCGGCCTGCGCGGCCTGCAAGGCCGCGCGCTCGGCGGTGGCCGGGCCGGGCAAGTCCTTGTTGATGACTTCCTGCACCATTTCCACGAAGCCCTCCACCATCCCGAACACGGCGCGGCGCGGCGAGTCGCCGTCTTCGTCGGGCGGGGCGTTGAAGAAGGCGGTGAGCGAAACGGCTTCGGCGGCCGGGCCGGCCGGCGCGGTCGGTCGGCCGATGTATTCGTCGAGGTCCTGCATCACGTCGCCGACGAGCGCCAGCGCCGTGAATTGCGCGCCCTGGTAGAGGCGCAGCAAGTCGGCAATCGACAGCTCGATGCTGACGCCCGCCGACAGTTTTTCCAGGCGGGCCAGCAGGGCTTCCATTGCGGGCGCGTGGCGCACCCACCGCAACGAGCGGGCGGCGTCGCCGAAGTGGTGGTCGGGCAGCAGGCGAAGCGCCAGCGGCAGGCGCAGGGCCAGTTGCAGCATCGCCAACTGCGATTCGAGGAAGCTGATGGTGAGCAGCGGCGTCAGGAAACCCGCGTCGAGGGCCTCGGGCGCGTCGGGCGCGGGGGCGTCGTCGGGCGCGGTGTCGGGGGGCAGGTCGGCGGCGTCGGGCGCCTGATACTCGGCCAGAGTGCGCGCCACGAAGCCTTCGAGCTGCAGGCGCCGCAGCCGGAGCACGTCGCCGGTGTAGCGGGGCGCTTCGGGCAGCGAGCCGTCGCGCTCGGCCAGCAGGTCTTCCACGTCGTAGAGGGCGCCGTCGGCGCGCTCCTCGAACTGTGTCATCAGCTTGGTGCCGATGTCGTGGGCGGCCTCGCGGATGCGGCTCCACGTGTCGGGCGCGAACTCGCTGTCCGGGCGCTCCATAAACCGCGTGAACCGGTCGAGGAGGGGCGTGTCGAGCAGGGCCAACCCGAGCGCCGTGAGCGTGTGCAGGCGCACGGGCGCCGTGAGCAGCAACCGCCCAACGGCCGGCGCGTCCTGAATCTGGCTGAGCTGCCGCACCCGCGCCTCGGTGAGGCCACTGAGTGCTTCGGCCTCGGCCACCACGTCGGGCGCCACGCCCGGCTCGCGCCAGATGGCCAGCACGGCCTGGACGCAGCCGGTCAGGAGGATGTGCAGATTATTGAGCAGCGGCACCGGCAGCCCGGCGATCATTTGCTGCAGGTGCGCCTCAAAGGCGGCTTCGTCGGCCGGGTCGGGGGCGGCGAAGGCGTCGTCGTCGTCGTCGGAGGGAGGAACCATAAAGCGAAAGCGGGAACAGAAAGCGCCTCAAAGATGCGGCACAAGCCAGAACGCACGACGCGGCGCGGGGTTGTTGGCGGCCGGGTAGTAGTTTCGGGCTCCTGATTCAGTTTTTCGCCACTCCTCTTTTTTTTGACGCTGATGCGTAAATCCCTTTCCCTCGCGCTGGTGGCCGCCACGGCCGCCGCCACATTCGGCCTCACGTCGGCCTTCCGCACGGCTGCGCCGCAGGCCGCGCAGTTTATGCAGGTAACGACCGTCGAGAGCATCATTCCCGGCGGTCTGGGCCGCTCGCGGATGATCGTCACCAACCCCGACGGCACCCAGAAGCTCGACGAGATGGAAAATTTCTACTCGATGACGGGCATCAACTTCGCCAACATTCAGAAGAACGAGGCGCAAATCCTCGCCCGCCTCACCCAGCTCGAAAGCGAAGGCTGGCACCTGGAGCGCGTCACGACGGGCGTACAAAGCCCGCCCGCCTCGGGCGGCGGCGGGATTTATATGACGCGGTATCTGCTGAAAAAGTAGGTGGTGGGGTGGGGGGGAGAATTGTAAAAGGCTGTTACCGCCCTCCCCCGATTGTCATCCTGAGCGAAGCGAAGGACCTTCCCGCTAAAAAGCACCGCCGCCCGCTTTGTCTTGGCCGTCTGAGAAACGCCCTTCCCCTGATTGTCATCCTGAGCGAAGCGAAGGACCTTCCCGATGTAATAGCACTGCCGCCCCGCTCTGGCCAGACTGTCTGAGAAACGCCCTCCCTCCGATTGTTATTCTGAACGGAAAGACTGATCGCTTTTGCGCGCGTTCGCTACCGCATCGAGCGTGTTTCAGAGAGTCGGGCCAGAGCGGGGCGGCAGTGCTTTTGGGCGGGAAGGTCCTTCGCTTCGCTCAGGATGACAATCAGGGGGAGGGCGGTAACAACCTTTCACACTACCCCCACTACCCCCCATACCATCCCACTACCCCACCACCCGCTCCAGCCGCGCGCTCACCTCGGGCCAGTTGATGACGTTGAAAAACGCCTCCACGTAGTCCTTGCGCTTGTTTTGGTACTTGAGGTAGTAGGCGTGCTCCCACACATCGCACACGAGGAGGGGCGTGGTGGTCCAGAGGGCCAGGTTCTGGTGTTTTTCGGCTTGCAGGATCACGAGGCGGTCAGCGGCCGGCTCGTAGGCCAGAATGCCCCAGCCGCTGCCTTCCACGGCGGCCGTGGACGCCACGAAGTGCGCCTTGAAATCATCGTAGGAGCCGAACGATTTGGCGATGTACTGGCTGAGTTTTTCGCTCAGCTTGCGGTCATTCTTCGCGGGCGCCATCCCGTCCCAGAACAGCGTGTGCAGCAGGTGGCCGGAGCCGTGGAAAGCGACTTCACGCTCCCAGTGCGCCACCAGCGCGAAATCCTTTTTTTCGCGGGCGGCCTTCAGCTCGTCGAGCGCTTTATTGAGACCTTTGACGTAGGCGGCGTGGTGGGCGTCGTGGTGGAGCTTCATCGTCGCTTCGTCGATGTGCGGCTCCAGCGCGTTGGGGGCGTAGGGGAGGGGCGGCAGAATGTACTGGCCCTTGTCGTCCACCACGCGGGTTTTGCCGAGGGGGCCGTCTTTGGCGGGCGCAGATGCAGCGAAGGCGGGCGCCAACGTGCCGGGCAGCAGGCCGGTCAGGCCGGCCACTCCGGCGCCGCCGGCCAGGGCGCCGGTTTTGAGAAATTCACGGGTCGTCATTGTCGAAGGGAATGAGCGGGAATACGAAAACCGCGCGGCCGAACCACCGGCCGCGTGCCGCAAACCTACGCCCGTGGCGGCGGCCGGCTGTGCGTGCCGCCGCCCACGGTCGGCCCAATGCCCGCCCGGTTTCGGCCCTACGCCGGCACCTCCGCGAACAGGCCTTGCGCCGGCACCTTGCGTGCTTCGTGGCGCAGGAGCCACTGCTTCACCTCCACGCCCCCCGCGAAGCCCTGCAGCTTGCCGCCCGTGCCGACGACGCGGTGGCACGGCACCACGATGGCGAGCGGATTGGTGGCGTTGGCCCGCCCCACGGCCCGCACCGCCAGCGCATCGCCGAGGCGCCGGGCCAGCGCCGAGTAGGTGGTCGTGACGCCGTAGGGCAACATCCGCAGCTCGGCCCATACACGCTGCTGAAACGTGGTGCCCTCCGGCGCCAACGGCAGGTCGAACGTGCTGCGCTCACCGGCAAAATATTCCGTGAGCTGCCGAACGGCTTCCGCCAGCAGCGGCGAGGGCGGCGGCAGGTCGGGTACGGTGACGGTAGCCGCTGCGAAGCGCAGGGAACGGAGGGCGGTGTCGTCGGCGGTGAGCTCGAGCGGGCCTACCGGCGAAGCCAGTAGGTAAGTGTGCTGTGACAAGAGGGCAGGATGGCGCAGGTTGACGGGTCGAACAGGCGGCCACTGCAAAGGGAAAAGAGCCGCGCAACTGAAAATTAGCATCGGCCGCACCAACCCTTCCCCTAACAACCCAACATTGGACTGTTTCTTTGGCCCACCGGGAAGTTTTTTGGGCCGAACGGGGTTATGCCCCGACGGCGCAAACCGCTGCGCCGTCGGTTTTTTCCACCATCCAACTCTCTATGCGCGAAGCCTATCTGACCGGCTCGACCGACCACCTGACCGAATCGGACAAGGAGCTTGACAAGGCTCTTCGGCCGCTTTCGTTCGCCGATTTTACGGGGCAGGATAAGGTCGTTGAAAACCTTAAAATCTTCGTCACGGCCGCCCGGCGGCGCGGCGAAGCCCTCGACCACGTATTGCTCCACGGCCCGCCCGGCCTGGGCAAAACCACGCTCTCGCACATCATCGCCACGGAGCTGGGCGCGGGCATCAAGATGACGAGCGGGCCGGTGCTCGACAAGCCCTCCGACCTGGCCGGCCTGCTCACCAACCTCGAGCCCAACGACGTGCTCTTCATCGACGAGATTCACCGCCTGAATCCCATCGTCGAAGAGTATCTCTACTCGGCGATGGAAGACTACAAAATCGACATTATGCTCGATTCGGGTCCGGCCGCGCGTTCGGTGCAGATTGGCCTGAAC
>ERZ1066121.1664-NODE-1664-length-15553-cov-6.978320_pt1 | contig 15553 bp, 11 predicted proteins | sample MGYA00382768_ERZ1066121 | MGnify/ENA primary metagenome ERZ1066121 (study PRJEB33369, sample SAMEA5778351) | biofilm metagenome | biome: Industrial cooling water; feature: Water cooling tower basin; material: Biofilm | place: United Arab Emirates | collected... | reverse complement strand
CCGAGATTCAACAAGGTAGAATTGGAAACGACGGCCGCAGGCACCTGCAGGCGAAGCGCGCGTCCGCAGGTCAAATAACAAACCTTCCGTTCGAGTTCGGCGACCAAACCCGGTTGCCCGGAGAAGGAGAAGAGCTCCGCTTCCCGACGGCGAAAAAAGAAAAAATCACGAAAGGACTCGTAGTGACGCTTGTTCCCGAGAGCGCAGAGTCCCGTAAAACGAGAGGGGGCCACCTTGGCATTCGGATCGTCTTCGCTCGGAAGCGTTGATACACACGAGGCTGCGGGCGCGATGAGAGCGACCAACAAGGCCAATGTTTGCCGGAGTCGACCTGATTTTAGGCACGCCAAAGCTCCCTCTAGACGGCCGCTGCCTACAATTTGAGCAGAAGGGAAAACCTGGTCGCGCATGGTGTTATGTTCTAGGGATTCGAAGACTTCCCTCCAAAGCACAAAACATACCGTGAGTTTGTGAAACTCCGGGTGGTGTTTTCTCGCCTTATCTCAGGTCAGGTCCAGGAGGAAAGGTCGATGTATCACCCTTGCGTGGCCAATACGCTGACCGTGTGGTGAAACGCGCGAAGCGGTGAGGTCGACTGCGAAGCATTGTTCACGAAAGAGCACCCCCGTCGGAGGCCGCAACCCACGACACCCTTCTCCGGCCGAAGTGGAGGTTTCGACGACGCTTTGTGATTGAAGCGGCAAAGCGCAATTCGTTGAAGCGAGTCCAAGAGGCGAGGAAGCGTAGGTATCTCAAGGAATACATCTTGCTTGGGTGGTGGCCGATGATCATCGGGGAGATACAAGGGTTGAAGCGTTCCGGTGGCGGGGCTGCGGGTCGACCTGGAAGGCGGGCTCGCCTGACCGCAGCGCTGCGCGGGCTGCTCGGGGCGCTCTCTTTCGTGGGCTGCACGCAGGAGGCCGGACGGACCCTCGGCGAGCTCAAGGACGGGCAGGGCGAGCTGGTGATTACGGACGTGCTGCTGGCGGAGAGCAACTTTGCCCTTTGGCAGGACCCCGCGGAGGACAAAAAGTCACGCCAAACGAGCGCGGAGCGGCGAGTCGGTGACGTCATCCTGGACGAGATGCCCGCATCGACCGACCTCGTGGTGCACCGCTTCGAGACCAACGACTCCAAGCGGCAACGCCTGGACGAGTACGTCAGGACGGAGTTCGAGGATTTCCAGCGCGGTACAAGGGACATCCAGGCCGTCCGCACTTCGATCTCGCCGAAGTTGGAGAACTTCTACAAAAGCTGGTGGGAGCGCACTAAGAAAGCCATCGAGACGCGGCACCGAAGGACGGGGACGAAGGCCCGCATCGCGCTCGTTAGCGGCGGCGGCGCATGGCCCTATTTCTGGAAAGCGATGCAGGCCTGGGAAAAGGAAAACACCCGAGTGAAAGTGTCGCTCGTCGTGCTCATCGATCCCATGACCTTGCCTTTTCTTCTCGGGCGCCAGGACTGGCCCGACTTTGGGCAGCGTTTCGGCTTGGTGTTTTGGACTCGAGACGCCAATCGCCCTGGCTTCGATCCTCGACGCTGTCGTCCTTCGCAGGGCACCCCGACGTTTTCAGAGACCATGAGCGTGCTTCGTCCCGATTTCGAGGCACGCGAGTACGCACTCGATGCAGGGAACTGGGCGTCGATGACGCTCGCCTCGCGGCAAATGGCGGCCTTGATCAATCCAGCGCTTCTCGGCGAGGACCAAATCACGACCGCCAGCGTCTACGATACGGCGGGCCGCGTCCTTATGATCGCCTTTGATCGACTCGGCCAAAGGCAAAGACCGGACATGGACTACCGCTCTGCCGTGCATGCACCGGACCTGGCCAAGCTCCTCCGGCGCCGCGGCTCGACCCGTGTCCAGGCGAACATCTGGCCCCTCGAGACGCCGCAGGCGTCGGAAGCGGAGGGCGAGCTTCGCCAGGAGTCTCTTCGTAAACCTTTCGTTTTGGGCAGCGAGTTGCGCAGGGCTCGGCTCAGTACACCTCCTGAAAAGGGCTCCGGAAGCGCCCTCGAAGGAGGAAGCCTGCAGCTCGATGCGGGCCGCTTCATCTTCATGAATTTGGACATTCAGCCGGAATCGAAAGCGAGCCTCGTCTCGGCCATGGAGTGGCGACGTGACCATTACGCGCATACAGCGCTCTCCGATGTGAAGCTCTCGAGCTTCGCGACACAACTCGAAGAATACGTCTTCCGTGCGCCGACGCTCGAGATCCCGATCTCCTATCCCCCCGAGATCGCCGAAGACGACGCCTCGGCGGGCTCCGAAAGCTCAGAGGGCGTAGGGATGGGGCGCCAGAGAGTTCGCTATTTCAGTGTTCGCGATATTCTCTATCTCCTCGCCGCCTTTGCGGACGAGGGGACGAGCTACGCACCTGCCGCCAGACTTCTGAACCGCATTGCGTACCAGGTCGGCGATATCCGCTCCGTGGCGCGCGATTACCCCGCGTTGACGAACACTCCACCTGAAGTGTTGAGCAAGCGTGTCGGCGTCAACAAGCCTGCGGCAGTCTACAGACTCGGCGTGCTCTACCGCGCGGTTTCCCGTACGCATCAAGCCTTACTCTACTTTCGTGAGCGCGACGCCGACCGCTACGAAGGTGCCCGCCAGCTCGCAGCGCAGGTGCGGAGTTTCTTCACGAGCAGCGACTCCGACTTCATCGCCTTTCGAGAGCGCTTCGATGCGTACTTCGATGGGAGCGAAACGCTGCCCTCGGGCCTGCGTGTCGACCTCCGCGACTCCCTGCGTTCGCTGGCCGAACACGTTCTCTCCGCCGAGCGTGCAAGGGCGCTCGACGATGGCTTCTTCTACATCCTGACCCTGCCCGACAACCTCTTTCCGGTCTGGAAAGATCGGGGCTATGTCTTCGACGTCGGCCGTCCGAGCTTTGGCCCGGCTTCCGAAGCGCCTTTCGCCTTCGGTGGCTGAGACAAGGACCGGAGAGCTGAGCCCAGCCCCCTCAGGGACGTTCAGGACGACGCTTTTTCCTCGCGATCGGCCGCGCGACTCAAGGCCTCGCGCATGCTCGCGAGGGGTGCGCTCTGTCCCGTCCAGAGCTCGAAGGCCAGTGCCCCCTGGTGCAGGAGCATGCCCAAACCGTCGACGCCTTGAAGGCCGCGTTCGCGGGCGCGGCGGAGCAGGAGCGTCTCGCGCGGCCGGTACACCAGATCGACCACGGCGGAGCCGGCGGGGAGCGCGTGCAGCGGCAGCGTGTCGACGAAGGCGCGAACTTCGTCTGCAGGGCCGAGGGTGGCGCTGGTCCCATGCACGAGGAGGGCGGCCTGCGCGAAGGTGGTTTCCAGCGAGGCGTCGAAGGTGGCGTGGCGGAGCGAACAAGGGAACGCTGCGGCGAATTCGCGGCAGAGAGATTCGGCGGCTTCGGGACGCCGCGCGATGAGGGTGATCTCCGCCACCCCTGCGCCTGCCAAACCAACGACGACAGCGCGGCTCGCGCCTCCTGTGCCCAGCAGCACGACGCGTGCCGCGCGCAAGGGGACGCCTTCCTCTTCGAGCGAACGTACGAAGCCGCGGGCGTCCGTATTGAAGCCGGCCCAGGCCTCGCCCCGCCTTGCCAGCGTGTTGACGGCGCCGATGAGGCGCGCTTCGTCGCTGACCTCCGCCAGGAAGGGGAGGAGGGCCGCTTTATGCGGTACGGTGACGTTCAGTCCAGAGAAGCCCAGCGCGCTCGCGCCGATCAGTGCCTCCTCGAGGCGCTCGGGCCGCACGGCGAGGGGGAGGTAGTGCGCGTCGAGGCCGGTTTCGCGGTAGGCCGCCGCGTGCATGAGGGGTGACCAGGAATGGGTGATGGGCCAGCCCAGGACTCCGTAGAGCTCCATATTCAGCGCACCTTATCGAGAGTGTCGGCCTCGATCTTCTCGACCTGCACGTCGAGCGTTCCACGGGATAGGCGGACGCTGAGCCGCGCTCCCACCTGGCTCTCTTCGGCGCTGCGCAAGGCCTTGCCGTTTTTCGGATCGAGGACGATGGCGTAGCCACGCGCCAGCACCCCGAGCGGGGAGAGCGCTTCGAGGCCGGCGCCGAGTTCACCGAAGCGGGCGCGCCGCTGGTCGATATGCCGCCTGGCGGCGACCTCGAGCTGCTGGCTCAGCGAGCTCAGACGCGAGCGACGCACCAAAACCAAAGGAGGCGCCGAGGTCTGCAGGCGACGTGTGAGGCGCATCAGATGTTGGCGGTCTTCGCGCATCGTCTGCATGACGTCGTGTTGGGCGAGGCGCTTCTGCAAGCTTTCGAGGCGCGTGCGCTCGCCCGCGATGCGTCGCCTCAAGGTGGTGAGCGCGCGCTGCACCTGCAGGTCCAGGCGTTTGCGCCACTGGCCGTTCTGCACGCGTGGGTCTTTGAGGCGCGCCGCGAAGCGCTCGAGACGCAGGCGACCGCGGCCCACCTGGGTTTCGAAGGAGCGCTCGAGCCGGCGCTCGAGGGTGTCGATCTCGTTGCGCAAGACCTGCAGCTCGGGGACGGCGACCTCGGCGGCGTTCGAGGGCGTGGCGGCGCGCACGTCGGCGACCAAATCGGCGATGGTGACGTCGACTTCATGGCCGATGCCGGCGACCGTCGGTACCCGGCAGTCGGCGATGGCGCGCGCGAGCTCTTCGTCGTTAAAGGCCCAGAGGTCTTCGGCCGCACCGCCGCCGCGCGCGATGATCACTAAGTCGAGGTCGGGCAGTTGCTGGATCGACGCGATCGCGCTGCGGATCGACTCGGCCGAGCCATCGCCTTGGACGCGGCAGTCGGCGACCACGAGGCGGACGGGGCAACGCCCGGCCGTAACGCGCAAGATGTCGTGCAGCGCCGCCCCCGCGACGCTGGTGACGATGCCGATGGTGCGCGGCAGGCGCGGCAAGGGGCGCTTGCGTTCGGGCGCCAGCAAGCCTTCGGCTTCGAGCTTCTCGCGGAGTTTGGCGAAACGTGCCGCGGCGTCGCCGGCGCCGGCCTCGATGGCGGCTTTGGCAATGAACTGAAAGGAGCCCCGCGGCTCGTAGAGCGAAAGATTGCCGAGCATGCGCACCCGCATGCCGCTCGCCAGTCGAATGCGGCATTGGCGGGCGTCGCTGCGGAACATCACGCCGCGCAGCTGCGCCGTTTCGCGCTCGTCGTTGAGCGTGAAGTAGACGTGGCCCGAAATGGCGACGGTCACGTCGGAGAGCTCCCCCTCGATCCACAGCGCGCCCATCGATTGCTCGATGAGGAGCCGCGCGCGCCGGTTGACCTCGGAGACGCGCAGGACCCGCACCTCGGAGGGCTTGTCTTCGTAGCGCCGCAAGGCGTCTTCGAGGGCAGATTTGGCCTTCATGAGGGCTCCTGAAAACGCGGCATGCTACTCTAAGCCCCGCGCGGGCAACAAGGGGCGAGGACGATTTTTCGTGAGCGAGTACGGCCAAGCTCAACAGTATGTTCTCGGTCTGGGCTCCAACATGGGCTCGAGCCATGCGCTCTTTGCTCTGCTGCCCGAGGTCTTGCAGAGCCGAGCTGATGTGCGTGTCCTGGCATGTTCCTCTCTGTATCGGACGGCGCCGCTCGGACCTGCACAAGCCGATTTTCTGAACGCGGCGCTGCGGATCGAAACGCCGCTCGCACCGCGGCCTTTGCTGGATCGTCTGCAGGGCATCGAGGCGCGCTTCGGACGCCGTCGACTCGAGCGATGGGGGCCGCGCACGCTCGACCTCGACCTCTTGTGGTGGTCGGCCGGGGAGTTCGACGCGGCGGATTTGCGCATCCCCCATCCCGGCCTGCTCGAGCGCAGCTTTGCGCTCTCGCCTCTGCTCGAGGTGCTTCCCGAGGCCGACGCCTCTTGGCGGGTGCGCGCCGCCGCGCTGGGGCAAGAGGGTGTGCGGCGCCGGCAGCCCTGGTGGGCGCCGAGCCTAGAGGCCTTTCGGCAGGGAGAGCGACAAGGGCTCGTGTCCTGCGCGCTCGACCCCTTGTCGGCCCTGGCGCGTGTCGCTTCGGCGCTGGTCGCAGAGGCGGGGGCGAGCGTGGCCCCAGAGGGAAGCGAAGTGCGTTTGCTCAGGGCTCCCATCGAGCCTCGAGAGGCGCTCCACACGCTGCATCAGGCCTTAGGTGCGTCGCCAGACTTTCGCGTCGTGAGGCTCGTCGTCGAGCCTGGAGAGGAAGGCTTCTTGACCTTTCGTCTCTGGGGCGAGCGCGTAGAGGGGGAGGGTGCTCCGCTCATGGCCGAGCCAGTCTTGCAGGATCTCGACTGCCAAGTCTCTCTCGGAGACGACGATCTCGTCCGCTTGCGTGCTTCCTGGCGAGGGGGGCCAATCTCGATCCCCACGTCGGCGGATTTTTCTCGGGTCGACGACCAAAAATCGTGATATTCTAAAGGCTTGCGTCTGTTTCTCTCCGCGCTCGAGGCGCATGCACGAGGGCCTTTCGGAAGGCGCAAAACATCGAGGGATCAACTCACGATTGTAGTGAAAGCCGCTCGGCTGTAGGATCGCACACGATCCCTCGCCAAGCGCGGGGCTCAGGCAGGAGGATGGATGACCGATACACGCAAGTTCAAGCGTGCGCTGGTTTCCCTCAAGGTACGTTTCAAGAGCGCGACGGTCGACGAGTTCATCGAGCAGTACAGCAGCGACATTTCGCGCGGCGGCATTTTCATCAAATCCAAGAGCCCGATGCCGATCGGGACCTTGCTGAAATTCGAATTCCAGCTCCAGGATGAGTCCCGTTTGATCCACGGCGTGGGCCGGGTGGTCTGGGTACGGGAAGCGGGTGTGGACCACCCGGAAGATGAGCCGCCCGGTATGGGCATCAAGTTCATCAAGATGGATCTGGAGAGCCGTGCGATGGTCGACACCATCGTTTCGCTGCGCGGCGCGGCTGCGGGAGCCTTCGAGGAGGGCAGCAATCCAGCCATCCAGCCGGCGCCTCCCGAGACGCCTTTTTTCCCCTCGACCACCCCGATCCAGGAGATGCCCAAGCCGGAGGACCGCACCCAGGTGCGGCATGCCAGTGAGTTCCTCGCCAGTGCCCTCTCGAAGGCCGGCGATCGCGCCGCGGCCGAAGCCGAGGCAAGTGCGGCCGAGGCGCGCCAGCGTTCCGAAGATCTGCAACGCGAATACGCGCGGCGTGATCCGCGTGCGCGTCTGCGCTCTGGAGAGGTGCCCGTCGTCGATGTCCCTGCGAGTGCAGGGCCCGAGTTTGATGTGGGCGACGAGACCATCGAGGGCACGCCACAGGCCGCCGCCTCAGCCTTTGTCGCGTCGTCGGCCTCCGCGCCTCGCGCTCCTGCCGCGCCTTCCCTGGCGTCCGATCCGCTGCGAGGCCTGGAAGGCTCGGTGCCGCTGACTTCGTCGGCTGCGCACGAAAAGGCGGTCGCTCGGGCTCCAGAGCCTGCCGCGCCCATGCCTTCCTCGTTCGACCCTGCGCCGGCGGCGAGCGCCCGAGGGGCGACCCTTCGCTTCGGAACGGACGAAGCGACGCAGATCGTTCGCTCCAGCCGGCCTCCCAAGCTTGAGAAGGGGGGCAGGCGCAAAGGAGGCGCGCTGGCATGGGTCGGGGCGCTCGGCGCGCTCGCCTTCGTGATCGCGATGGCGGCGTGGTACCGCTCGCAGCCCAACAAACCGGCGGCGCATCCAACGGTGGGCAAACAAGCGCTGCAAGAAAGCCCACCGCCCTCGCCCAGTGAATCCGAAAATGCTGAGGCGCCTGCCCAGGGCGGCGACACCACTCCCGCGACGGCAAAGGGCGCGCTCACCGACCAGAAGGTGGTCGTCTCCGTCTCCTCCAAACCCAAAGGCGCCACGGTCAAACTCGACGGCAAGGAGCAGGGATCGACGCCGGTCAAGCTCCTCGTCGAGGTTGGCCGCGAAGTGAAAGTGGCCGTCAAGGCCGATGGGTATGCCGAAGAGGTTCAGACCTTTCGCGCCAACGGCAGCTCACCCTCGCTGCGCTTCAACTTGCAGCCCCTGCCCTACATCCTCGAAGTTCGCACGCTGCCGCCGGTGGCGATCGCCAGTGTCGGAGAGTCGAACTTCACGACCCCAGGCGAGCTCAAGCTAGGCGTGCTGCTCAAGGCGCCGGTCGATCTCGTCGTCCGCAAAGCCAAACACCACCGCATCAGCCAACGCATCGAACCGACGCTCTTCACCGAGCAGGAGGGGGCGATGCGCTACCGCATGCTCCTCAAACTTAAGCGCCGGGAGCCCGGCTCGCGCGATGAGGAGGAGGGCGAGACGCCCGTCGCCAAGCGCGAAAGCGAAGCGAGCAAGGCGCCGGTCGCCAAGAAGGAGGGTGCGACGGAGAGCGCTGCGCCCAAGCCTGCGGAAGTCGAGAGCGCTGCGCCTGCGGACAAGGAGAAAGCCAGCGAGAAGGCAGCCCCGAGTGCGCCTGCGACCAAGGCGAACGAGAAGGCGCCGCCGAGCGCACCTGCGGCCAAAGCCCCGACGACCGGCGGTGGCGCGCCGCCGGGATCGCCGCCGAGCGAGTGATCGCTCAGTAGCGGCCCTGGTGGCGGTCCGAGCGACGGAAGCCTGCGGTGTCGTGATTCGTGCGGCGGAAGAGCCGCACGAGCACCACGCCGGCGACGAAGCCGCCCACGTGTGCGAAGAAGGCCACGCCGCCTTGAGACGCCCCGATGTCGCCCAGGGAGGTGTACCCCATGAGCAGCTGGTAGCCGAACCAGACGAAGAGAAAAAAAAAGGCCGGCAGCTCGATGAAATGCAAGAAGATGAAGATCGGCACCAGGGTCAGCACGCGGGCGCCCGGGAAGAGCACCAAGTAGCCGCCGAGTACGCCGGCGATCGCGCCCGAAGCGCCGATCATCGGCACGGTGCTCTGCGGATCGATCGCCACCTGACCGAAGGCCGCGGCGAGGCCACAGAGCAGATAGAAGATCAGGAAGCGCCCCTGCCCCAAGGCATATTCGACGTTGTCGCCGAAGACGTGCAGAAACCACATATTGCCTAGCAAATGCAGCAGCCCGCCGTGTAGAAACATGCTGGTCAGGGGCGTGATGAGGCTGCCCTCGCCGCCCCCCGAGAGGGCTTTGGGCACGACGCCGAAGCGCCATACGAAGGCCTCGAGTTCCTCGTGGCTCAAGCCCCATTGATGCACGAAGACCGCGACGTTCACCCCGATCAAGGCGTAGGTGAGCCAAGCGAAGGATTTATGGGGGTTGATGTCGCGAATGGGGATCATGGCTTCGGCTCTCTAAAAAGCGTCTTTGGCGCGTCGTAGGCGGGTGAAGCTCGCTAACGCGGCCTCGCCTCCGGCGATCTCTTCGACGTCCCATCTCAGGAAGGGGTTGGTGGCGCGCTCTTCGGCGATCGTGCCCGGGACGGTGGGTAAAGCGCTCGCCCGTAGAGCCGCTGCGAGCTCCGCCCGTTTGGCGAGCACCGGGTTGCCGCCCTCGACCTCTCGGGCGAAGGCGAGGTTGTTCAGGGTGTACTCGTGACCGCACCATACGCGCAAGTCGCCGGGGAGCGCGCGGAGCTTCTCCATCGCCTGCAGCATCTGCTCCATGCTCCCTTCGAAGACGCGGCCGCAGCCGCCGAGAAAAAGCGTGTCGCCGGTAAAGAGCTCCTTGCCGCAGCGATAGGCGATGGCGCCCAAAGTGTGGCCGGGAAGGGCGAGGACCTCGATGGCGTCGTCGCCGAATCGCCAGGCGCAGGGGCCTTCTTCGAGGCCTTGGCTTTGAGAGGGGATGCGCTGACGCTGCTGGTCGTAGAGGCTGCCGAGCACGGCGCGAGGCTGGTAGCGCGCCACGAGCTCCTCGATGCCTCCGACATGATCCCAATGGTGATGGGTGAGCCAGATCTCGCGCAGGACCAAGCCTCTCTCCTGCAGCGCTTCAACCACAGGCGCGGCTTCGGAAGGATCGATCGCCACGGCTTCCTTTTCGCCCTCACGCCAGAGCAGGTAGGCGTAGTTGTCGCGCAGGCAGGGGACGACGGCGACGTTCCAGGGGTAGGTCTGCATTAGAGCGTGTTGCCATTCGGCGGCAGGGTCTGCCAGGGATCGCTCTCCGAAGGCGGCGCTTCGCTGGGCGGTGGCTCGCTCGGTGGCGCTTCGCTGGGCGGCGTCTCGCTCGGTGGCGGACTCGGGGGCGTCTCGGTCGAGGGAGTTTCGGTGGGAGAGGCGCCTGGCGGGGGCGGGGATGCGGCGGGGGGCTTCCCTTTCGCGTCGCGCTCCCGCGCTCGACGGTGGCGGTGTTTGCCGGGATCTGCAGGGGGCGCGGTTTCTTCCCTCCCTGCGCGTTCCTCCCCGGCGCCCGGCTCGCTTTCGCCGCTGACGATGGCTTGGGCCAGGAGCTCGCTGCCTCCTCCGACGACGCGCGTGGTGAGGCGCAGATGGCTCGCGGGCCAACGCAGGCTCGTCACCCAGAGCCGCCGCTCCGAGTCGACGGCATACATGGTTTGGCGGCGCGCGCTTTCGTCGCCTTCATCCACTTCGAGCTCGACCCGGGTTTCGCCTCCCAAGGGGTACCACGAGGGCAGGTGCGCGATGACCGTGACCAGCGCGCCCGAGGCCGGTTCGGAAGGCTGCCAACTCAGACGCAAGGCGGAGGTCGTCCGGCTCTCCGCCTCCGGCTCCCTTCCCTGCGCGGGCTGGGTCGAGGACGGAGGCGCGGGGCTCGAGGTGGCGGGTGCGCGCCACTGCAGCTGCGGCAAGCTCAGGGCACCCATCCGGACGAGCGCGACGAGGATCAAGGCGGAGGCGACGCCGAGCGTGGCGAGCCAAAACCAGGGGCGCTGCCAGAACGCGGGACGGATCGTCACCGCTCGTCCCTCGTCGGCCTCGTCGGGGCGGGAGAGGCGCAGTGGAGGTGGCCCTTGCAGCGCGTCGCCGAGCTCGTGCGCGTTGCGGAAACGGTCCCGGGGCGCTTTAGCGAGCGCTCGTTTGAGGACCTCGACCAGCCAATCCGGACAGCTGCCGCGCGGCAGATGGAGGCGCACATCGGGCAGCGGCGCCGTCGCATGTTGGCGCAGAATCCCTTCGAGCGTCGGCGCCGTGAAGGGCGGAAGGCCGCAGAGCAGCTCGAAGAGCACGATGCCTAGCGAATAGACATCGCTGCGTGCGTCGGTGGCTTGTCCGGTCGCGGCTTCGGGCGAGAGGTAATGCGGCGTGCCGAAGACCAAACCCGACGAGCGATGGGAGCCGACCGTTTCGCTCAAGAGGCGGCAGACGCCGAAGTCCACGACTTTGACGAAGTCGGCCTCTCCCGCCTCGTCGACGAGCAAGATGTTTTCGGGCTTGAGGTCGCGATGCACGATGCCCCGGGCATGCGCCGCTCCCACCGCCTCGCAGACCTGGTGGAGAATGCGTAGCGCGCGGTCGAGACGGAAGGCTCCCTCGCGGCTCAGGCGCGCCGCAAGCGATTCGCCGCGGAGGAACTCCATGACGAGAAAAGGCGTCCCGTCCGCCAGCGCCCCGGTCGAGTAGATGCGCACCAGATGCGGATGGTCGAGGCCGGCGAGCACACGAGCCTCGCGATGAAAACGCCGCAGCGCCTCCTCGTCGCCGAGCAGCTCGCGCCGCAGGACTTTGACGGCGACATCGCGTTCGAGGCCGAGCTGCCGGGCGCGGTAGACCTGTCCGGTCGCGCCGCTGTCGATGAAGGCGGTGAGCATCAGATGCCCATCGAGCACCGAACCCAGCGGCAGCGGCGCATCGGCCTCGACCTCGACCAAGCGCGCGCCGTCTTCCGGGCAGAACGCGGCCTCGGCGTCAAACTCCCTGCCGCAGCGGGGGCAGCGACGCTCTTGCGACCTCTCTTCGTTGTCGAATCTCGCTTCCAACCCCTTGAAGCTAGCACTTCGGCTGCGCGGAGACGAAGGGGTGCCCCCGGAGGGCGTCTGCGCTAAGCCTGCGCGGCCGCGGAGAAAGGTGTGCGGCCAGGACAGAGGCGGATCGAGCAAAGGATGACCCAGGGCTTGCGCATCGTTGGAGGAGAACTGGGAGGACGCCGCATCGCCCTGCCCAAAGGAGCCTCCTTGCGGCCGACCTCGGAGAGGGTGCGCGAGGCGATGGCCTCGGCGCTGCAGTCCCACCGGCCCCTGCAGGGCGCGGTGGTCTACGACCTCTTTGCGGGCACCGGGGCGATGGCCTTCGAGCTTCTATCGCGCGGCGCGTCGCAGGCGCTCTTGGTCGAGCGCGACGTCAAAGCCTTCGACCAACTCCGCCGCAACGCGAGCCAACTGGCGCTCGAGGAGCGCCTCAGCCTGCTGCGCCTCGACCTCCTCGCTCGTCCGCAAGGGCTCAGCGAATGGTGCCAGGCCCGCGCTCTGCCGCTCGCCGACTTCGTCTTCATCGATCCGCCCTATGCCGAGGTAGGGCGCTGCGCCGCCTTGTTGCGCGTCTTGGCCGAAGTGCCTCTGCTGCGCGAGGAGGGGCTGCTCGCCTTCGAATACGGCAAAGAGCCGCCCCCAGAGCTTTTGCCGTGGCGCCTGCTGCGGCGCTACCGCTATGGTGAGACCACGGTCGCCTTGTTCTCGTTGAATCCGCCATGAGCATCGCCATCTATCCGGGATCCTTCGACCCCCTCACCCAGGGTCACGTCAGCATCATCCGCAGCGGTCTGGTCGCCTTCGACCGCCTGGTCGTCGCGGTCTTGCGCAACCCCAAAAAGAACCCGCTCTTCTCCGTCGAGGAGCGTCTCGAGATGATCTCCGAAGCCCTTGGCGAAGACGCCGACCGGGTCGATGTCGACACCTTTGATGGTTTGCTGGTCGACTACGCGAAGCAAAAGGGCGTGCGCGTCATCTTGCGCGGCTTGCGGGCGGTCGCCGACTTCGAATACGAGCTGCAGATGGCCAACATGAACCGTCACCTCGATGCCAAGGTGACCACCGTCTTCATCATGGCCAACGACGCCTACTTCTACGTCAGCTCCAACCTCGTGAAAGAGGTGGCGGCGATCGGCGGCGACGTCTCCAGGCTCGTCCCCCCGGGCGTGGCCAAGCGCTTGAAGGCGAGACTGAACACGTCGCCTTAGCGGTGGATCGATGCCCTCGAGGGCATCGATCGCCGATGTCAGGGCCAAAGGTCAGGCAGGAAATCGCGCGCTTACCATCCACTGTAGGATTCGGTTACAGGCTGGAACCAGTAGCGCCGCCCCTGGGCTTCACCCGAGCAAACTCCAAAGGTACACGCGCCGCAATTGCGTGGTTCCGAGCGCAGATCGACATGGATCGGGATGCCCTGGTAGGTGAAGGTGAGGGTGCTCCGCGGCCAGGCCGAGGCGCCACAGGCTTCAGTCGTATCTCGGATTTGCACGCTGACCGGTGTAAAAGCCGGGATGGTCCCGAGCGCGCTAGGTGTTTCCCAGCCGTAAAGGGGATTGGAGGGATAGAGGTTCGTGCTCGCCATGACCCGAGTGGGTTCGCTGAAGAAGAAAGTCGTCGGGCCGCCGTCGGGCGCCGCGGGGAAGTCTCCCGGGTCGCATTCATTGGGACGTCCGCCGATGACGTTGCAGGTGGGATCCATATGGATGTCGCAGGTGGGTTCCCCGACGTAGGCCAGACGTGGACACAAACATGGGTTGGCCGGGTGTTGGGTGCAGATGTCCAGCCACGATGAGAAGTTGGCCAAGCGCGTATACCCCGACCAGCGACCGTTGCCGAAAGGGCCTTCATAAAAGCCGCCAGAACAATCGGTGCCTACGGCAGCGACGATACCGCTCAGCCAAGGTTTGCCGCTCACATCGCGCATGAGGAGAGGCCCGCCGCTGTCGCCGTAACAGATGCCCGTGTCCGGGGTGTCGCTCATGGCGCAGATCGTGGTGCTCCAATCGATATCGACGAGTGTGAAGGGCTGACGCTGGATGCAAGCCGAGTCGTCGAGCACATCGAGCCGACGCGTTTTGAGCGGACCCGGGATGTAGGCGGTAGCGTCGGGAGGCTGCAGCGGATTGATCACCTGCGTCATTCCCCATCCGACCACTTCGCCGCTTTGCACCCCAGCCGCCTTCAGCAGGTTGGCCTCGACCGCTGCACTCGTCACGCCGGGGACGGACTCGATCAGGCCAGGCACTGGGTCGATCGCTTCTGCAAGCTCGATGAGCGCGATGTCATTCCGCACGGCGATCGTGCGTCGATCGACGGCAGGGAACACGATCGTCCGCAACGCCGAGACCCTCCGCGCCGGCGGTGTGGGCTCCGCGATTAGGTAGTTTGCCGCGATGTAGAGAGCACCGGCGATGATCGAGATGTTTTCGGGCGGAATCGCGCGCAGCCCGGAGTCGCCTGCCGGCGGCGGGGAGCTGCTCAAGACACAGTGCGCCGCGGTAATACAAAAGCGGATCGGCTCGCTCGGGGACCTGGCGTAGAGCGTGCAGCCGCAGCGGGTCGGCGCATCCGATCCGAGCCCTTGGTGGACCACGAGCAGCGCCATAGAGGGGTATTCGCCAGGGTTGGCTTCCCGACCACCGATGATGGGTTCCTGCAAGGCCCCAGAGCCCTCGTCCCCTCGGGAGCACGCCGCTGTGGCGAGTAGGAAGGTCGCAGAGACGAGCGCCGCAACGAGGAGAGGGAAAGACTTATGGAGTGGACGAGGAATGTTCATGTACCGCCTTGAACGACACGGCGTTCGCTCGAGTAAAAAATCAGGATATCAACTTCGCTCGACGAAAAAAAGGTGGCCCTCGAAAATGCGGATACGCTGCGCCTCCGACGCCGCGATGAGGCGTCTTCGTTATGCACGCCGAGGCGCTTGACGGTGCATCGCTCGCCCAGGCCTAATGACCGCTGTCTTCCCCTTAGCAAGGTGTACTCGACGTGAACAAGCGCACACTTTCGACCAAGCGTCACGCTCCTCCTGCCCTCGCTGTTTTCGCTCTCTTGCTTTTGAGCCTCGCAACGCTCTCTTGCGAGGACGAGGGCAAGCGCGACGCCGAGGCGCTGCTCGCGGCTTTTTGCAATACGCTTCTCGAACCCGCGGCCACAGACATTCGACACCTCGCAAACCTTCGCTTCGGCGCCGAGTCGATCGACAACTTCTCGGCCTTCGCCGCCGACGCGGAGGGGTCGCTGATCGTCGCCGGGAGTTTTCGTAGCAGGGTTTCGCTCGCAGGGATGGACTACACGAGCCCGGCAAACCCCAACACCGGCAGCTGCGGCGGCGGGATCCAGAGCGCAGGATGTTTTCAGGATCAGGCCTTCATTGCCAAGCTTTCCCCCGACCTCGGCTTCCTCTGGGTACGACCGCTCGACTTCTCGCGCGTCGACGGTCTAGAGGTCGCAGAAGACGGATCGGTCTTCGCTCGCGTCCTTGAAAACTCCTTGCTCAAGCTCTCTGCCAGCGGCGAAGTTCTCTGGACTACGCCGATGACGAGCACGGGTACGCAGCTCACGCTCGAATCGCTGACGCACTATGGCAGCGAAATCTATCTCGCTGGCAGCCTCTTTCCTTCGAGCGGTGCTTCGTGCTCCCCGGCGGACCTTCCTGCCAATCACCGCTTCAGCTTTGGCGACGCGCAGATTCCTTTGAGCGACTGCCGCACTCTGCCGGTGATCTTGCGAGTGGACGCGGCTAGCGGCACTCCGATGACGGCGCGATCGCCGGGAAACGTCGGCGGACGGATCGTAG
>ERZ1066121.1658-NODE-1658-length-15588-cov-5.142535_pt1 | contig 15588 bp, 10 predicted proteins | sample MGYA00382768_ERZ1066121 | MGnify/ENA primary metagenome ERZ1066121 (study PRJEB33369, sample SAMEA5778351) | biofilm metagenome | biome: Industrial cooling water; feature: Water cooling tower basin; material: Biofilm | place: United Arab Emirates | collected... | reverse complement strand
ACGATTCGCTGCTCTGGCTGGTCGCGCTCGCCGCGGTCGGACCCGTCGAACCGGGTGACGACGAGTTGGGCCTTGTTCCCGACCGCCCGGCCGAGGGCCGACTTCACGTTCACGGTGTAGGAGCCGGCGCACGCCTCGACCGCCGCGTACACTTCCGACCGGTCGCCGTCGGCCTGGTCGAGCAGGTCGGACTTCAGCACGCCGCCGCCGGTCGTCCGCTTGCTCGTCGCGGAGCAGGTGGACCCGCTCGGCTCGACGACCACGAGGTCGAGGTCGGCCGGGCCTTGCCACCGGAGCTCGATGACGATGTCGCGGGTCTTCTCGGCGGTGAGCACCTTGGTCAGCCGCTCGGCGTCGGCCTTCTTGCCGGCCTTCTCGAACCGGGCCGCGATCTTGCCGGCCCGCTCGGCGGCCTGCTTGTGGTAGTCGATGCCGTCGTCGTTCCACTCGCGGCGGAGGAGGTTTTCCGTCGCCCAGTGGACCACGTCGGCTTGCACGTCCGTCGCCCGTTCCGCGTACACCAGGGCGTTCGCGTAGGGGTTGGGCATGTTCGGCTCGATGTCGGCGGCCCGCTTGCAGAAGGCGACCGCGGCTTCGACGTGGCCGAGTTCGCTCTCCGCCTTGGCGGCCTTCAGGAACGCCTTGGCGTCCGTCGGGTCGAGGTCCACCGCGGACAGGGCGGCCCGTTCGACCTCGGCCGGGGCGGCCTTGTTCGACTGGAGGGCGATCTTGAGGGCGTCGAACGCCCAGCCGCCCGTCGCCCGGCCCTTCCGCAGGCCGGCCTTGATGGCCTCGACCGCGTGGCCGTACTCCTTCACGTCGAACAGCACGTCGGCCGCCGTCACCACGAGGTTCGGGTCGGTGATCGCCCGGTCGAACGCCTCGTTCCAGAGCTTTTGCGGGTCCTTGTCGGCCTTCGCGGCGATGGCCTTGGCCCCTTCCTTCGGGTTCACGAAGCCCTGGCCGTCGACCGGCTTCTTGGGGTTGGCTGCGAACTGGCCGCCGTTGCGGTCGAGCCCCGGCCCGCCCGCGCCCATCGCCTCGCCCGGCTTCTTCAGCTTGAAGGACGAGTTCGGGTGGTAGCGGGTGCTGCCGCGGACCACGAGGGCGAGGGCCGACGGGTAGTACCCGAGGGAGTTCAGTTGCTCGGTGGGGACCACCGGGCCGGTCGTCTCGCCGGTTTCCGGGTTCACGGTCGGGGCGACGCCGACGAAGGTGTCGGGCTTGCTGGTTCACGGAGTTCGGGATCGGGATCACGAGGTCCGCGACTTCGAACGCCCGGAACTGCTTCTCGGTCAGGCGGACGTCCTTCGGCACGATCTCGATGTACTCGGGCCGGACGATGTAGCTGGCGTCGATGTCGAGGAGCACCACGTCGAGGAAGCTGCCGAGGGTCACGCCGTTCAGGGCGGACTTCAGCTTGAACTTCTTCTCCATGATGTCTTCGCCGCCGCCGGCCGCCCGGAACAGCTCCTCGCGGACGAAGAACGGCACCTGGAACTTGTCGCGGAGGGTGTCGAGCAGGGCCTTCAGCGACAGCCCGTCGAGCGGGGTTTCGAGGTTCACCCGCTTGCCTTCGAGGATCGACTGGAGCCGCTTCATCGTTTCCGGCACGTCCGCCCCGATGGAGCTGGACGTGTACCGGGCCTGCCGGGACGCGGTCAGTTCCTTCCACACCGCGGCCGGCGGGAAGTGGACCGGCGGCTCGTCCGGGTACGGGACGAACGACTTCTCGACCTGCATCATCGTGAGCAGGTAGCGGTCCTGGCGGATCCGGCGGAGCTCCAGGGCTTCGCGGAGGTTCGTGGCGGCCTGGCCGATCCGGTAGCCGGCGAACGCTTCGGGCGGCACGGTCTGGCCGCGGGTGACGCGCTCCTGGATCATCACCTGGGCTTCCTGATACGCGAGCTCGAACCGGGCTTGCTGCATCAGTTGCTTGAAGGCGTCGATCCGGGCGCGGGTCTGTTCGTCGATGGTCAGCTGGCGGTCGAACTCGGTCAGCCGCTGGCGGGCGGCGGCGACCCGCTCCCGCTGGGCGGCGAGGTCCCGCTTGATCTGCCCGCCCTTGGCGGACACTTCCCGCATCGCCGCTTCCAGGTCGGTCGTCAGCACGCGGCGGAACCGCTCGGACAGCTGGTCGTTCCCGAGGACCGCGTCGCGCTGCCGCTTCAGGTCTTCGTAGGCGTTGTCCGGGTCGGACGCGAGCAGCCGGCGGGACCGGCGGAGGGTTTCGTCCACCAGCACGCGGAACTCTTGCTCCTGGATCGCCTGGGCCGCCTTGGCCCGGTCGATCGCGGCGGCGTCCGGAGCCGCCGGGGCCGCGCCTGCACCCGGAGCGGGTTGCTTCGGCTCGGGCTGGCCGGCTTCCTGCAGCCGCTTCTTGCCCGGCTCGTAGGTCGCCTTCAGCTTGTCCTTCGTCAGTTCGCCCTTCCGCATCTTCTCGATGATGCGGGCCCCGGCCTGGACCTCGCCGGATTCCGGGTCGATCTTGGCGGCGGCCTCGAACAGCTTCTCCGCGTGGTCGAGCCGGTCGGCGTTCATCGCCCAGACGGCCTGCGTCATGAACTCGTCGCGGAACAGGCGGAACTGCTCGTTCGCCATCGCCAGGGCGCGGTCGGCCCCGAGGATCGCGGGGGCGTCCTTCGACGCCGAGTTCTGCCACTGGTGCAGCATCGCGTTCAGGAAGAAGTTGTCGGCTTCCGGCTTCGGCAGGGCTTCCTTCAGGGTCATCGACACCTTGGACCCGTTGACCCGGCCGGCGACGGTCGCGGTCAGCTCTCCGAGGTCGGCCTTCGCCTTGCCGACGACGAGGGTCGCGCGGTCGGCCCGCAGCGGGGGCAGGCGGGTCGGGAACGTCTCGACCACGTCCTTCCCGAACGCGACCTTGTCCGCGCGGAGGACCGGCACGTCGAACGACGCCTTGAGGGCGTTCGCGGCGTCGGTCCGGGCCTTCACGGTGGAGAGGTCTTCGCTCACGCGGACGACCGCGCCGCCGGTGAGGGTCGCGAACCCGTGCAGGTTGTGCGGGTGGAGCTTGACGCCGATCGGCACCGCGAAGAAGGCGATGTCCTTGTCGGCGAGCCGGTTGCCGAGGTCCGTGCGGACCTGCTCGGTGAGCGGCGTCTTGGAGGCGGCGGACTCGCCGTCGCCGAGGTACAGGATGATCTGCTGCCGGCCGCTGCCCTCGAACTGGGCGGCGGACTTCTCGAGCGCCGCCTTCAGGTCGACGGCCCCGGAGCCGTACTCGCTCTCGGCGAGGCGGGCGACGGCGACGGCGACGGCTTCCGAGTTCGCCGGCTTGAAGCCCTGCGTCAGGGAGCGGGTGGCGGAGGCGTCGTCGATGTTGGCGGTCCAGACGTCGAACCGGTCGTCCGGGCCGGCGTCCTTGGCGAGCGTCGCGAGGACGACCCGGGCGCGGTTGAGGTTCGCCCCGGCCTGGCTGGCGGACGTGTCCACCATGACTAGGACGTCGCGGGGGCGGGCCGGGGCGGCGGCGAGGGCCGGCTTCACCTGCCACGCGAAGACGGTCTCCCCGGACCGCAGCTTGTACGCCAGCGCCGGGGAGTTGGTGAACTTGGTGCGGGCCAACTCGTCCGCGAGTTGAGCTCCGTCGGGTCGGGCGGCGGCGGGTTCGGACGAGCCGGCCGGCTTGCCGCTCCGGACGTCGCCGAACACGGTGGTCCCGATCACGGCGGTGGTGGCCGCCAGACCCAGGACGCCGGTCAGCAGCCGGAGCCGTTTGACGAGGGTCATTGCCCAGGCGCTCCTCTGAGGGGGGTCCGACCGGGGGAAGGGAACCCCGGCCGGACGGACAGAAACGTAGGTGAATCGAGTCTACCGGACAACCGGGGTCCGCGCCCAACCGAAACCATCGGTTCGGCGAGGCGGTCGACCGCGGATTGCGAACGGCCGGCACACCCGGCCCCACCGGCCCGACCCGCGAGTGGGGGTCGGTGCAACTCTAACCGGCTGAACGGGCCGGGGCTTCGGCCGTTGGCGCGAATCCGCGCGGGGGGCCGACTTCCCCCACCGGATGACCCCCCCGTTGCGCACCGACGCCCCGGCTTCCGCCGGGGATTTTCGCTTGACACCGCGCCGTAACAATCTACGCTTTTTTGAGATGGGAGATGAGGGCCGTGGCCCGAGCAAAGCTCGACGCCCGCGCCACCGTCTCACCCCGACCCGACCGGGACGGTTGCACCACTTCTCCCGGATCGGTTGGAAGGAGAGCCCCCGGAATGAACCCCAACATGCCCCCGGACCCGCCGGCCTCGATCTCGGCGGCGGAGTTGCGACGGCGGCTGCTCGCCTCGACCCCGCCCCCCGCGGCCGGCCCCGAAGCCCCCGCGAAGGGCTCCTCGTCCCTGAACATGGGGGACGTCCTCAGCAAGCTCCGGATGCCCGGCCAGAGCGGGGCCGCCCCGCCGCCCCCCGTGATGCCGGACGTCGCGCCGGAACCGGCGGCCTACTCCCCGGCGGCGACCATCAACCGCCGGCCCCCGGTCGCCCGCGGCAGCCTGGACGTCGGCGGCTCCAGCTTCGGCATGCCCGCGTCCCCGTTCGCCCCAGCGATGGAAGCGCCGCCCGCGGCCGCGCCCGCCCCCCAACCCGGCGGCCCGGCCGGCGTGGACCCGGCCGTCGCCCGGCTGAAGGAAGAGAACAAGGAGCTCCGCAAGCTCCTGTCCGAGATGAAGCAACTGCTTCAAGAGGCGAGTGAAGCCGAGACCCAGAACGCCGCCAAGATCTCCGAGCTGACGCAGGCCCTCACGGAGAAGCAGCGGCTCGTCGACGACCTGCAAGGCCAGATGCAGGCGATCGAGGAGCAGATCGCGAGCGGGGCGCTCGGCGGCCCGGCCCAGACCGGCCCGCCGAAAACCCGCACCGAACTCGAAGAGTGGGCCGACGAACTCGAGCGCGACCAGGCCAAGCTGGCCCAGGAGCGCAAGAAGATGGACGAAGACCGCCGGCAGCTGCGGGACGACGAGGAAGCCCTCGAGCAGCAGATGCGGAACATGGAAGTGTCGATGGCCAAGGAGCGGGCGATGATGGCCCGCCAGGAGATGGAACTGAAGCGGCTGTCGTCCGAGATCCAGCACGAACTCGAGATCATGCAGCGCGGCGACGCCTCCCTGCGGCAGCAGATGGAAAAGTTCCAGCGCCGCGCCCAGGAAGTGATGACCAAGCCCCCTGGGGGAAGTGGCCCAGGACGTGATGCAAGGCAAGCTCGGGGGCGGCCCCGGCGGCCCGCCCCCGACCCGGCGGTGAGCCTCACCCGATCTTCCCACTCGAACGCCCGTCGGTCCCCGACGGGCGTTCGGCGTTTCCGGCTCCCCCCGCGGCCGGCGGCCGCGTCCCGAGCCGCTCCGAGCCCACCAGGAGCAGCACCACCGCGAGCACGCCGAACACGCCCATCACGAGCCCGTCGCTGCCGGACCACTCCGCGAACGGAGCCTTCTTCGACAGGTCGAGATACCCGAGAATGTCCGCGTCGAACGCCAGGAACGCGATGTACCCGGAACTGAGCAGCACGCCGGGGCTGGTGTCCGCGTCGTCGGCCCGGCCCTTGAGCTTGTCCGCCAGCCACCGCACGACGCCGCCGACGAAGATCGGCGTGGACGACGACAGCGGCAGGTACACCCCCACCGCGAACGGCAGTGCGGGCACCCCCGACAGTTCCAGCGTGACGGCGATCAGCACGCCGAGCAGCACCAGATCCCACGGCAGGTCGCGGTCGAGCACCCCGTTGATGATCGTCGCGATGAGTTGCGTCTTCGGGGCGTCGTACTTGTTGGACACCTCCGTGCCGTTGTCCTGTTGCTTCAACTTGCCGTTGATCGCGGGGTCGACGAGGTACGCCAGTTTGCCATCGGCTGCGACGAGATACCGCCCCGCGGGGATGTCCTCGGGCTTGCCCGCGCTCAGCATCGCCGGGTCGAGTTTCTCCCGTTCGCCGAGGTTGAGCACGGCGTAGACGGTCTTGTCTTCCGCCGCATACGGGCCACTCCGGACGCGGTCCTTGCCGGTGAGTTTCGCCACGTCCACGGTCACGGTCGGCAGGTCTTTCTTCGAGTAGATCGTCCCCGCCTCGTTGAGCAGCAGCAGGACGAACCCGACCGCGACGGCGGACGTCAGCGAGCCGATCAGGATCGCGTACTGCTGCCACTTCGGGGTCGCGCCGACGAGGTAGCCGGTCTTCAATGCCTGCGAGGTCGTCCCGCCGTTGCTGGACGCGACGCACACGACCGCGGCCACCGTCAGCGCGGCGAGCTTCAGTTCCTTGCCGACCGCCACGACGCCCGCGGATTCGAGGACGAGCAGGATCAGGCACGTCAGCAGCAGCGTCGCCACGGTCATCCCGGAGATCGGGTTCGACGAGGAGCCGATCTCCCCCGTCAGCCGGCTCGACACCGTCACGAACAGGAACCCGAAGAACAGGATCATCACCGCCCCGGCGATCCCCGCCGGGCTCAGCCCGAGCCCCAGCGACGGGGCCGCCGCCAGCGCGAGCACCAGCCCGAGGCTGCCGAACACGACGACCTGCATGGACAGGTCGCGCTCCGTTCGCGGCACCGCCGCGCGAGTCCCCTCGCGGGCCGCCTTCCGCTCGGACGCAAAGTCCCGGAACCCGGCGACGACGGACCCGACGATGACCGGCAACGCCTGGATCATCGCGATGATCCCGCCCGCCGCGACCGCCCCGGCCCCGATGTACAGGATGTAGTTCGTGCGGATCGCCCCGGTGGACATGTTCCGGATCAAGCCGACATCCTCGCCGTCCTTCATCTTCGACACCGCGGGCGGCAGCGGCTTGTCGAGCCCGTCCCCGAAGAACGCGATCATCGGCACCAGGACGAGGTACGCGAGCACGCCGCCGGCCACCATGATGCTCGAAATCCGCGGCCCGATGACGTACCCGACCCCGAGCAGCGGCGCGGACGCCTCCAGCCCGAGTTCGCCCCCCTTCAGACCGACCGTTTTGCCGCCCGCGCCGACGTACGAAAGTGCCTTCTCCGCGGTGTCCTTCCACAGCTTGCAGCCGAGCATCAGGAACTGGTACACGAACCCGAGCGCGAAGCCGATGAACACCATCCGCGCCGTCGAGCCGCCCTTTTCGCCGGCGATGAGCACGTCCGCACAGGCGGTTCCTTCCGGGTACGTCAGTTCGCCGTGCTTCTTCACGACGAACGCCCGACGGAGGGGGATCATCATGAGGATGCCGAGCAGCCCGCCGAGGACGCCGACCGTGGTGACGCGGACCACGTCGATGTCGAACCCGAGCAACAGCAGCGCCGGCAGCGCGAGCCCGACCGCGAACGCGATGGATTCGCCGGCGGAACCGGTCGTCTGGACGATGTTGTTTTCGAGGATGGTCGTTTGCCGCAGGCCGGTGACCTTCGAGAAGGCCCGGAACAGGGTGACGGCCATCACCGCGACGGGGATCGACGCGGACACCGTCAGGCCGACCTTCAGGACGAGGTAGACGCTGGACGCGCCGAACACGATCCCGAGCAGCGCCCCGATGACGACGGGCGCGACGGTAAACTCGTGCGGGGACTCTTCCGGCGGCACGAACGGCTTGAACGACGGGTCGGACATCGGGGGCACCGGTCGGGGCGGAGAGGGGGGTAAGCGGATAGAGTCGCCGCCCGGCCCCGCGCCGGCAAGCCCCGTCAGCCCGGCGGGGCGTCGAGTTGCAAAAAGATTTGGATCTCCGGCTCCGTGACCGGCCGGGCGAACTCGCACCCGATCCGCCACTGGCACCCGACCGGGGTCCGGCTCACGACCCGCGCCTGCACCCGGACGCCGGTGTCCGGCTCGCGGGCGGAACTGACCAGCAGGTAGGAGTCGACGAGCACCAGCGTGTCGACGATCAGCCCGAACCCGCCCTCGGACACGTCCACGGCGTCCGCGTCGACCGGCACGCCGGGCCGGCGGTCGTTCAGGAACTGCACCTTCACCGCGATCGGCACGCGCGGGAACCGGCGGCGGTCGGCCGGGTTGTCGGCAGGGGTTTCCGGCTCGGGCATGGACGACCGCCTCGACCGTGGGAGAAAGTCATTCTGGGAAGGTTAAACCCCCGCGTCCGCCGAAGCAAGGCGGGAGAAGCGCCGCGGCGGCTCCGCTTTCGGAAAGTCGGGGTTGCCAGAATCGGAATCGTCGCGCATCTTATGCGATATCAGACGACGAGCCCGGAGACGATCGGGTCGAGTTGGGAGACCGCTCCTCACTTTCTGGCCGATCCCCCGAAGAATGCGAGCAACCGGGCGAATCGTACTGGAATCCGGGAACAGCCCCGGTATACTTGTAAGTGACGGTCGGGTTCGGCGAAAGACCCTACACTGACCGTCCCCATTTTTCGCAGGACTTCTCGCGAAGTTCATGCGTCTCGGAATTCCCCCCAAGTTGTTCACCGAGTGAGTCATCTGGGTGAATCTCCCGAACCCGTGTGGGGTTCATCGGGGGAGAGGGAACGAGAAGGAACTGGCTCTTGCAACCGTGATGGCACCCTTTTGATCCCGAAGCGAGTACCGATCCGCGGGTGACGGGCACACCGAAGCGCCGGGCATCGTCCCGCCGTTTCGACCCCGACCCCACGACTCTTTCTGTCCCATTTCAAGGATAACTCCAATGCCCGACGCCAAGAGCGTCGACGGGTCACCCCGACCCATCATCCGCAAACGCATCATCCGCAAGCCGGGTGACGCCGGGGCCTCCGTCACGTCGCCCCCGTCCGCGGACCGCCCCCTGTCCGGCCCGGTGCCGGCACCCGAACCCCAGGACCGCCCCGCCGGCGACGCCCCCGAGCGGCCCGTCGTCCGGGTCGACCGCCCGGCCCCCGCCGTGCGGCCCGCCGGCCCGCCGGCCCGCGAGAGCTTCGACCGCGCCGAGCGCCCCGCCCCGCGGGCGGCCGCCAGCCGGCTCGACGACCTGTACCGCATGCCGATGCCGAACCTGTTCAAGCTGGCCGAAAAAGAAGGCATCCACGAACACACCGGCATGACCCGCGCCCAGCTGATCGTCGGCATCGTCCGCCGACAGATCGAGCGAGGCGAAAAGGTCACCGGGTCCGGCACCCTCGAAGTCCTGCCCGACGGCTACGGCTTCCTTCGCAGTGCCGCCCACAACTACCTCGCCAGCCCGGAAGACATTTACGTCTCGCCGAGCCAGATCCGCCGGATGAGCCTCCGCACCGGGCTCGTCGTCGAGGGGCCGATCCGCCTGCCGATCGAGAACCAGGACAACTTCGCCCTGATGCAGATCGAGCTGGTGAACGGCCGGCACCCGGAGGAAGGCGCGAGCGTCACCAGCTTCGAGGACCTGACGCCGCTGCACCCGAACGCAAAACTTCGGCTCGAAACGACGCCCGACGACCTCAGCATGCGGATCGTCGACCTCGTCACGCCGATCGGGAAGGGCCAGCGCGGGCTGATCGTCGCCCCGCCGCGGACCGGGAAAACGATCCTCCTTTCGAAGATGGCCAACGCCATCACGAAGAACCACCCGGACGCCTACGTCTTCGTGCTGCTCGTCGACGAGCGGCCGGAAGAAGTGACGGAAATGCAACGGCTGGTGCAGGGCACGAACGCCGAGGTGGTGGCCAGCACCTTCGACGAGCCGCCGGAAGAGCACATCCACATCTCGGAAATCGTGCTCGAAAAGGCGAAGCGGATGGTCGAGAACAAGCGGGACGTCGTGATCCTGCTCGACTCCATCACCCGCCTGGCCCGCGCCCACAACACCGAGGCCCCCGGCGGCGGCAAGCTGCTCTCCGGCGGTCTCGACTCGAACGCGATGCAGAAGCCGAAGCGATTCTTCGGCGCGGCCCGCAACGTCGAGGAGGGCGGCAGCCTGACGATCCTCGCCACCGCGCTGATCGACACCGGCAGCCGGATGGACGACGTGATTTTTGAGGAGTTCAAGGGGACCGGCAACAGCGAACTCCACCTCGACCGCCGGCTCGTCGAGAAGCGGGTCTACCCCGCCATCGACGTCAACCGCAGCGGCACGCGGAAGGAAGACCTGCTGCTCACTCCCGAGGAACTGCAAAAGGTCGCGATCCTTCGCCGGGTGCTGGCCGACATGCACCCCGTCGAGGCGATGGAACTTCTCGTCAACCGCGCGAAGAAGACGAAGACGAACGTCGAGTTCCTGATGACGATGAATTTGAGCTAACCCGGTTAGCCGCGAGGCAAAGCCGAGCGCGAAACCCGCCACCCCCGAGAACGGATAGCCGTTGTCGGGGGTGGTTTCGTAACAGAAGCCGTTGAACGATGAATTGGGAGGTCGTCATGAAGCAGGAGGTGTGGGAGTTGGACGAGAAGCCGATGAAGTACCACGACTATCACTGGTATGCGGACGAGTTGCCGGCCCGCAAGTTCTACCTGTTTCTCGCCGAGATCGGCCACCGTCAACGGCACTTGATGACCGATGCAGACGCGATTCACATGCTCGAGTTGTGCGAACAATGCGCCGAGGGCGTGATTGATGAAAACGAGCTCGGCGAGCTTGCGCAACGTCACCGAGCGACTGGCGAAGGCGACTTGACGATCAACCTCCACGCCAACGCATTATTCTACTGGGTTGCTGATCGCTACAAAGTCGCAGACCACGGGGTTGGTGAGTTCGCGGTCGACGTGTTTGCGTTTGAAGCAGCAGTGAATGCCGGGCTTTTGCAACCGAACGCCACTTTTCAAGAGATCACCGCTGCTCAACAACACCCACTCTTTGCGTCCGTACGAGAAAGGACCGAACTGGAGTGGGGCGCACTTATCCGCTGCATCTACGGCCCCAACCCTTTCCGCCCCGTGACGTCCGCCCCCGCGTGGCGGACCGAAGCCGCCGTCGGGATCGCCGCGAAGATGTACGATTCCCGCGACTTCGGCAACATGCCGATCCTCGCCGACGCGCTGCAAGACGCCGGCTGCGAACACGCCGACATCCTGTCCCACTGCCGCGGCGACGGCCCCCACGTCCGCGGCTGCTGGGTCGTCGATCTGGTGCTGGGCAAGGCGTGACCCCGGACGACGTCGCCGGCACGGCCGAACTAACGTCGTGGTTCCGGGAATTTTGAGTTGACTCGGGGCGAAATCCGACCGACACTCTACTTGCCTGCCAGACCGCCTCGTCCCTCGCTCGCACGCCCGGCGACTCGCAGGATTCCCACCCCACCCGCCTTTTCTCGTCCGATCGGGAGCCCTCCCATGCTGCCATTCCACGGAGTCGGTGCCGGTCCCCGCTTCTGCGACGGCCTGTCCCGCCGCAACTTCCTGCAAGTCGGCGCGTTCGGGGCCGGGCTCACGCTCGCCGACGCCCTCCGCGTGCAAGCCGCGAAAAAGGCCGACACCGCCCCCACGCGGTCGAAGGCGTTCAAGTCCGCGATCTTCGTCTACCTGCCGGGCGGCCCGTCGCACATGGACATGTACGACCTGAAGCCGGACGCCCCGAAGGAGTTCCGCGGCGAGTTCAACCCGATCAGCACGAACGTCCCCGGCGTGCAGATCTGCGAACACTTCCCGATGCAGGCGAAGATGTGGGACAAGCTCGCCGCCGTGCGGTCGCTCACGTCCGTGGACGAGCACTCGGATAGTCTGGTGATGACCGGCTACCCGGAGCGGGTGAACGTGACGGCCGGGCACCCGTCGTTCGGGGCGGTCGTGTCGAAGGTCCGGTCGAACGAGTCCGCGTCGGTCCCGCCCTACGTTTCGCTCCGCGGGATGAGCCGGGGGACGGAGCCCGGCTTCCTCGGCGTCTCGCACCGGCCGTTCACCCCGAGCGGCCCCGGCAACGCCAACCTGTCCCTCGCCAACGGCGTCACCCCGCAGCGGCTCGACGACCGCAAGGCCCTGCTCGACAAGTTCGACGACGTCCGCCGGGACATCGACGCCAGCGGCACGATGAACGGCCTCGACAGCTACACCGAACGCGCCCTGGACATGGTCACGAGCGGCGTCGTCCGCGACGCGCTCGACCTCAAGAAGGAAGGCGAGAAGGTCCGCGAGAGCTACAAGGGCGTCGAGAACTTCCTCACGGCCCGGCGGCTCGTCGAGGCCGGCGTCGGGTTCGTCACCCTTAGCTTCGGCGGGTGGGACACGCACGGGAAGAACTTCGAGTCGCTGAAGAAGCAACTCCCGGTGCTCGACCGCGGCATCGCGAACCTCGTCACCGACCTGCACGACCGCGGGATGGGCGAGGACGTGGTCCTCGTCGTCTGGGGCGAGTTCGGCCGGACGCCGAAGATCAACATGAACGCCGGCCGCGACCACTGGTCCCCGGCGATGGGCGCACTGGTCGCCGGCGGCGGGCTCAAGATGGGTCAGGCGGTCGGGGCCACCACCGAGAAGGGCGAACGCCCGAAGGACCGGCCGTACACCGTGCCGCAGCTGATGAGCACCCTGTACCGCGCCATCGGCATCGACCCGTCGCAGACGTTCGCCAACGGCAGCGGCCGGCCGATGTACATCCTCGACGACCGCGAGCCGGTGAAGGAACTGCTGTAACCGAAGAGTTTTTGACAGGATTGACAGGATCAGCAGGATCGAAAGCAAAACCTGAGCATCCCGTTAATCCTGTCACAAAACTCCGCTCCATCCCCGCCTGTTGCCGCCTTCCGTTGGGGGCGGTTCGAGTGCTATAATTCCGTATCGACACCCATCCCGCCACCCCCGTTCCCTGGGGCCTCCGATGCGTACCCTCGCACTCGTCGCCGTTTTGGTCGCGTCCCCGCTCTTCGCCGCGGAGCCGGTGAAGGTGACGGGCATCGAACCGCACCCGAAGTCGCTCGCGATCCGCGGGGCGGACGACGCGCCGCAACTGATCGTGACCGGCATCGTCACCTCGGCGAAAGTCGTCGACCTGACCAACGCGACGGCGTACACGGTCTCCGACCCGAAGGTCGCCCGCGTCTCCCCGGACGGCCGGGTGTTCCCGCTCGCGAACGGGTCCGCCGAAATCACCGCCTCGGCCGGCGGGCACACGGTGAAGGTGCCGGTGAAAGTCGAGTCGATGGAAGCCCCGCTGCCGATCAACTTCACGAACCAGATCGAGCCGGTGCTGACGAAGCTCGGCTGCAATGCGGGCGGCTGCCACGGGAAAATCCAGGGGCAAAACGGCTTCCGGCTGTCGCTGCTCGGGTTCGACCCGGACCTCGATTACGTCACGCTCGTGAAGGAAGGCCGCGGCCGCCGGCTGATGCCCGCCGCCCCGGACGCGTCGCTGTTCCTCACGAAGGGGGCGGGCGTCGTCCCGCACGGCGGCGGCAAGAAGACGGAAGTCGGGTCCGAGGAGTACAAGATCCTCCGCCGGTGGATCGCGTCCGGGCTGCCGTTCGGCAAGCCGACCGACCCCGTCGTGACGAAGGTCAGTGTTTATCCCGAGTCCCGCGTCGTGGACCGCAACGCCCGGCAACAACTCGTCGTGACGGCCCACTATTCCGACGGCACGACGGAAGACGTGACCCGACGGGCGCTCTACGAGAGCAACACGACCGACGTGGCGACCGTCAACGAAGCCGGCGTCGTGTCCACGCTGAACACGACCGGCCAGGCCGCGATCATGGTCCGGTTCCAGGGGTACGTCACCGTCTTCCAGGCGGCGGTGCCCCGCCCCGGCGATCCGCCCGCGTTCGCGTTCGAGCCGAAGACCGTCGTCGACAAGCACACGTCGCAGAAGTGGAAGGAACTCGGCATCGCGCCGTCCGAACTCTGCACGGACGACCAGTTCATCCGCCGGGTGTACCTGGACGTTACGGGCACGCTGCCGACCCCGGCCGCGATCGCGGCGTTCGCCGCCGACAAGGCCGCGGACAAGCGGGACCGGCTGGTGGACAGGCTGCTCGACTCGCCGGAATACAGCTTCTACTTCGCGAACAAGTGGGCGGACGTGCTCCGCGTGAAGCGGCGGAACCAGCCCGACCGCGCCGCCGGCACGCTGGCGTTCCACACCTGGATCCGCGACGCGATCCAGGCGGACAAGCCCTACGACGAGTTCGTCCGCGACATCGTCTGCGCCATCGGCGACGAAACCAAATCGCCGCCGACCGTCTGGTTCAAGGAGGTGCAAACGCCCGAGCAGTTCGTCGACGACGTGAGCCAGGTGTTCCTCGGCCAGCGGCTCGCGTGTGCGAACTGCCACCACCACCCCTACGAGAAGTGGACGCAGGACGACTACTGGGGCCTCGCCGCGTTCTTCGGCCGGGTCGGGAAGAAGACGTTCCCGATTCCGGGGGCCAGCAACAACAACGGCCGCAACCAGTTCCAGGTGATCTTCACGAAACCGTCCGGGTCCGTCACGAACAAGCGGACGAACCGCCCCGCGGACATGCGGCCGCTCGACGGCGACCCGATGACGCTGTCCAGCGAGGAAGACCCGCGTATCAAGTTCGGCGAATGGCTGACCGGGCCGAAGAACCCGTTCTTCGCCCGGGCCGTCGCGAACCGGTACTGGGCGCACTTCTTCGGCCGCGGCATCGTCGACCCGATCGACGACATGCGCGTCACGAACCCGCCGTCGAACCCCGCACTCTTGGACGCCCTGGCCGCGAACCTCGTCGAGAACAAGTTCTCGCTGAAGGCCCTCATCCGCACGATCGCGAAGTCGCGGACGTACCAGCTGTCCGCGGTGCCGAACGAGTTCAACCAGTCGGACAAGCAGTCGTTCGCCCGCTACTACCCGAAGCGGTTGCAGGCGGAAGTGGTCTTCGACGCGGTCTGCATGGTGACCGAGAGCCCGTCGGACTTCCCCGGCCTGCCGAAGGACCGCAACGCCCCGCAGCGGGCGCTCCACCTGCCCGACGAGTCGTTCGGCTCGTACTTCCTGGACGTGTTCGGCCGGCCGCAGCGCATCAGCGCGTGCGAGTGCGAGCGGGTCAACGAGGCGAGCCTCGCGATGACGCTGCACATGCTCAACAGCCAGGAGGTGCAGGACAAGATCGCCCGCGCCGGCGGCCGGGCGGAGAAACTGGCGAAAGACCCGCGGACCGACGACGAGAAGGTCGCGGAGCTGTTCATGCTCGTCGTCGGCAAGAAGCCGACGCCGGAGCAGATGTCCCTGGCCCGCGAGCAACTGGAGAAGCACGAGAAGAACAAGAAGCTCGCCTACGAGAACATCCTGTGGGCGCTGCTGAACACGAAGGCGTTCTTGTTCAACCAGTGATTCAAGGTGTTTCCCAGTCTTCGAGCGACAACCCCGGTACACGGCCGAACTCGGCCGTGTTGTGGGTGACGAGCGTGTCCATGTCGCTGATCAGTTCACCTCGCGTTTCCAGATTCGCCCGAATTTCGGCGTACTTCCTGGCTTCAACGTCGCCGAACCCCAGTCTCGTGTAGGGAGCGAGTAAAGTCGCAACCTTCTGAAGCTCCGTTGCAGGCGACCTGCTACGGATCGCACCCACGGTCAACTCTGCAACCACGATCGAGCAAACCCGGAGATCAGTCGGCTTCTCCGCGAACAACCGGGCCGTGACGTGCGGTTTCTTCCCGCGCATCACCGCGATGCACACATTCGAGTCCAGTAAGTACGTTGTCATTTTCCATCCAGCGGCAGAATCGGTTTGATCGAGCAGCGTTCCGGCAGTACGAACGAGTCATCTGA
>ERZ1066121.1656-NODE-1656-length-15615-cov-14.563946_pt1 | contig 15615 bp, 13 predicted proteins | sample MGYA00382768_ERZ1066121 | MGnify/ENA primary metagenome ERZ1066121 (study PRJEB33369, sample SAMEA5778351) | biofilm metagenome | biome: Industrial cooling water; feature: Water cooling tower basin; material: Biofilm | place: United Arab Emirates | collected... | reverse complement strand
CGAGCGTGAACGAGGCGATCGACCGGATGCGCCACTCGGCCACCCGGGCGCTGCTGGAGCGGGACGACGTGATCATCGTCGCCTCGGTTTCGTGCCTCTATGGTATCGGCTCGGTCGAGACCTATTCGGCGATGATCTTCGACATCAAGGTTGGCGAGACGGTCGACCAGCGCGAACTGATCCGCAAGCTCGTCGCCCTTCAATACAAGCGCAACGACGCCGCCTTCGCGCGCGGCAACTTCCGGCTGCGCGGGGACAGCCTCGAAATCTTCCCGTCGCACTACGAGGACATGGCCTGGCGGGTCAGCTTTTTCGGCGACGAGATCGAGGAGATCGCCGAGTTCGATCCGCTGACCGGCACCAAGGGCGCGAAGCTGGAGAAGGTGCGGGTCTACGCCAATTCGCACTACGTCACCCCCGGCCCGACGATGAAACAGGCCGCCGCCGCGATCAAGTTCGAGCTGGAAGAGCGGCTCAAGGAACTGGAGATCGAGGGCAAGCTCTTGGAGCGCCAGCGCCTCGAACAGCGCACCAATTTCGATCTCGAGATGATCGCCGCGACCGGCTCCTGTGCGGGGATCGAGAACTACTCGCGCTTCCTCACCGGGCGCCTCCCCGGCGAACCCCCGCCGACCCTGTTTGAATACCTGCCCGAAAACGCGCTGCTGTTCGTCGACGAAAGCCACCAGACCGTGCCGCAGATCGGCGCGATGGCGCGGGGGGACCACCGCCGCAAGCTGACGCTCGCCGAATACGGCTTTCGCCTGCCCTCGTGCATCGACAACCGTCCGCTCAGGTTCAACGAATGGGATGCGATGCGCCCGCAGACCTTCGCGGTCAGCGCGACTCCCGGCGGCTGGGAGATGGAGCAGACCGGCGGGGTCTTCGCCGAACAGGTGATCCGCCCCACCGGCCTGATCGACCCGCCGGTCGAAATACGCCCGGTCGAGGATCAGGTGCAGGACTGCATCACCGAGTGCAAGGCAACCGCCGCCAAGGGCTACCGCACGCTGGTGACCACCCTCACCAAGCGCATGGCCGAGGACCTCACCGAATTCATGCACGAGGCGGGTGTCCGGGTGCGCTACATGCACTCCGACGTCGAGACATTGGAGCGCATCGAACTGATCCGCGACCTTCGCCTCGGGGTCTACGACGTGCTGGTCGGCATCAACCTGCTGCGCGAGGGCCTCGACATCCCCGAATGCGGGCTGGTGTGCATTCTCGACGCCGACAAGGAGGGCTTCCTGCGTTCGGAGACCTCGCTGATCCAGACCATCGGCCGCGCCGCGCGCAATGTCGATGGCCGCGTGATCCTCTACGCCGATCGCATCACCGGCAGCATGGAACGCGCGCTCGCCGAAACCGATCGCCGCCGCGCCAAGCAGCAGGCCTTTAACGAGGAACACGGGATCACGCCGCAAACGATCAAGCGCAACATCCACGACATCGTCGCCCACACGGCCTCGCAGGATTCGGTGCTGGTGGAAACCGGCGACGAGGAGCGCAACAACCTCGTCGGGCACAACTTGCGCAGCTACATCGAAGACTTGGAAAAGCGCATGCGCGATGCGGCGGCCAATCTGGAGTTCGAGGAAGCCGGAAGGCTGCGCGACGAGATCCGCCGGCTGGAGGCGGACGAACTCGGCCTGCCGGACAACGAGAAACGCGCGCCGATCGTCGGACGGAGCAACGAGGGTAAGCCGGGGACACGCAAGACTCGCTACGGCAAGACGCGCTACAAGCAGATGGGCGGAAAGCCCTGACGCGCAGGCTCATATCAGGCGGGGATTCCGCTTGCCATGCAGACGAAGAAATGGTTCTTGACCCTCACGGCGGGGGGTCGAATCATGTTGCGAATCAAGCATTTTTTTCCATTCATTGCGCTGGCGAGCGCATGCGGAGGCGGCGGCAGCTCTGGCGGGGGCGGCGGCGGGACCGGCGGCACAAACGAGACGATCTCCTTCTCGAACCCGCGCAACTCCTCCTTCATCGAATCCCGCGGCACGACCGAAACACGCGTCGTGCTCGATATAAGAGCAAGCTCTTCGCGCGGGAACACGCTCAGCTACACGATCCTGCCGGGCAAGGACGCCGCCCTGTTCGCCTTCCTTGCAACCGGTCGTGCGGCCTCGTTGGTCTTCCTCGAGCCGGTCAGCTTCGAAACCCCGCGCGATGCCGATCGTAACAATGTCTACGATGTGGACGTGCGCGCTTCGAGCGCGACAGGGGCGAGCGCCACGCAGTCGATCCAGATCACGGTCACCAATTCCAGCGAAGGTCTGGTGGTCCGCACGTTGACCACGATCACAAACGCCGCCAATGCCCGGTTCAACCACCTCGCCAGCACCGATGAACTGCTGGTGGTCTCGGCAAGCGGCAACATCCGGCTGCTTTCGGCGCAGACCGGTGCGCAGATCGCCACCGCGCAGATGCCGCTGGCAGCCGGCGGCACGGTGCTCGACATCGCGGCGGATAACCTCGCGTTCCGCGGCGGGGCTTTCTTCGTTCTCGCACGCGAGGGAAGCTTGCTCTCGCTGCTCTATGTCGACGCTGCCACGGGCGCGCGCCGCACCTTGTGGAGCGCGTCGCTCTCGGGCGACGTGGTCGCCTCGCTCGGAATGTTCGGCTCGGACGTGCTGGTGGCGATCGGCGATGGGGGGGATCGCAACGCGGCCCAGGATGCCAACGACCCGCGCGGCAACGTTATCCGCATGCAGGCCCTCGGGATGTTCGCCGACCCGTCCAGCATCACGGTCACGCCGGTCACAATGGCCACGGGCTTGCGCGACCCGCTGTTTTCCCCCGACCGCGAGGTTCGCAACTGGGTGATGGACCGCGGCGAACGCTTCAACGAGTTGAACCAGCCCAATGTCCCTGCAGTGTTCGGCCGGCCCAATTACGAATGGCCGATCCGCGACGGCCTTGTCGACGGCCCGGGCTTCGCGGGCACGGTCAGCGGCGCTCGCGCTGCTCCAGGCCTGGTGCATGAGATCGGTGTCAACGACGCAGGACGCTGGACCGCGGCAGCCGAGAACCTGCAGGGCGAAGGGTGGCGGACTGTGTGGATCTTCGCCGATGATCGCGGCAACCTGTGGACCAAGGACCGCTTTTCCGAAGCCCCCTTCGAGAAGCGCAATCTCGATTTTGGCCTTACCGACGTCGGACCCTCGCGCGCGATTGTGGCAATGGATCAGGGCAACCCGGGTACCAGCGGGGTCGCGCCGATCTTCATGTTGCGCGCCGACGGGACGATCCTCGTCGCCGATCTGCAGAACTGACGCCAATACGACGGACGGCGGTGGACAGGCGGTGCAGGCGATTGCACCGGTCGGGGTAGTTTGTCATACGCGCGGTCATGACACCCCGACCGTTCTCCGCCCCCGCCGCGGTCATCGCCCGCGGCGCGGAACATTGGTCGCAGCTAGCAAGATGAACGGGCCGCTCAAGATCGGGGCGATCGCGCTCGCGCTCTCGTCATTATCGGCCTGCAAGCCGCCGCCCACCGATGCCGCCGTCGCGCGGGTTTCCTTGCTGGCGCCTGCGGGGCCCTCGGTCCCGATCGCGTCGCCCGACACCACCGGCGCGATCTGGACGAGCACGCCGGCCAACCCCTTGCGGGTGGTCTATGGCGTGCCGGGCAAGCCGGTGCTGCTCGCGCTCGAATGTCTTGCACCTGCTTCTCCCGACGCCAAGCTGCGCATCACCCGCCACGCTCCGGCCGACACGGGTGCGAGCGCGCTGCTGGCGCTGATCGGCAATGGCTGGATCGGGCGCTTCCCGGTCGATGCGACGAGGGTCGGCAACCGGGCCCTGTGGCAGGGCGAAGTGCCCGCTGCGGCGCGCGAGTGGGATGCGCTCAAGCCCGTGCGCGAGGCGACCGTGACCGTGCCGGGCGCGGGTCTGGTTAGGCTCAACCCCAGCCCGCTCCCGCTGGCGCTGGTCAGCGCGTGCCGCGGTCCCGCAGAGCCCGCTCTTCCAGCAGCGCCGGCGTGAGCACCTGCGGCATCTGCTCGGGCGCCGCCGCTCCGGGCGCATACCACAGGTAGAGCGGCACCCCTGCGGCTCCCTGCTCGGTCAGGAACTGCGTGATCGCCGCATCGCGCCGCGTCCAGTCGCCCACCAGCGTGACAACGCCCGCCGCCTCGAAGGCCGCGCGCGTGCTCTCGCGCTCGATCGCGGCGGCCTCGTTGACCTTGCAGGTCACGCACCAGTCGGCGGTGAACCACAGGAACACCGGCTTGCCGCTCGCGCGCGCGTCGGCGAGGGCTTCGGCGCTGAAGGCCTGGGGGGCATGGATGCTCTCCTTAGCTTCGGCGCCCTTGGCCTCGTAGAGGTTGGGGAGCGCGATCAGGGCAAAGGCGAGGAAGGGCGCGGCGACGAGGCCGAAGGCGGGCCACTCCATCTTGCCGCCGCGTTGCAGCCTGCCGGTCACGAACAGGCCGAGCAGCACGCCGAACACCAGCACCAGCGCCACCACCCCGAAGGACCGTCCGCCGAGCTGCACCGTCAGCCACAGAAGGGCGAGGAAGGTCAGCGCCATCGGGATCGCCATGATCCGCCGGAACCGCTCCATCCACGCGCCGGGCTTGGGCAGCATCCGCCGCAGGGGCGGGACGAAGCCGAGCAGCAGGAAGGGCAGCGCCAGCCCCAGCCCGAGCAAGGCGAACAGCAGCAGCGCCTGCGGCACCGGCAGCAGCAGCGCCGCGCCGAGCGCCGCGGCCATGAAGGGGCCGGTGCAGGGCGTGGCGACGAAGGCCGCGAGCAGGCCCGTGGCGAAGGCCCCGGCCCGCTCGCCCCCCATCCGCACCGAGATCGCGGGCAGTTCGAACAGCCCGGCGAAGTTCGCCGTGATCGCCGCCGCCAGCACCAGCAGCGCGACGACGACGCCCGGCTCCTGCAACTGGAACGCCCAGCCGACCTGCTCGCCCGCCGCGCGCAGGGCCAGCAGCAGCGCGCCCAATCCGAGGCAGGCGATCACCACGCCTGCGGTGTAGGCCAGCCCTTCGGCCCGCGCCCGCGCCTCGCTCTCGCCCGCCCGCGCGAGCGCGATCGCCTTGAGGCTGAGGATCGGGAAGACGCAGGGCATGATGTTGAGCAGCAGCCCGCCGAGCAATGCGCCCAGCACCAGCGTCCACCACGGCGGGGCCCCGGCGGCGGCGGCAGGGCCCTTCACCACCTCGCCGCCGGCGGGCACCGCGCCGAGCGCGGCGGTGAAGCGCACCCCCGATCCGTCGCCGAAAGCGAGGATGCCCGCCAGCCCCTCGGCCTTGCCGGTGCCGTAGGAATCGAGCGGAATCTCGGCCACCAGCACGTCGCCCGCGCGGCGGAAGGTCTGGGGCGCGGCATAGGCGACCAGCTGCTCGTTCGCGACGAAGACATGGGGATCGGCAAGGCCCATGCCCTCGGGCAGGGGAATGGCGATCCGCAGCGTCTTGCCCCTGATCGCGAAACGCGCCTTCGCATCGAGCAGCGGCGCGACCTCGGCCCGCCAGCGCGCGAAGTCCCCGCCCGGCTCGGCGGTCAGCAGCGCATCCTGCGGCACGCAGATCTGGTCGGTGCAGGCGAGGAACTCCACATGGCCCTTTAGCGGCGGAGTGAAGGTCCTGACGCTCGGCCCCGGGGTGACGGGCACCAGCACCGTGTAGGGGCCTTCGTAGATGTGGTTCATGAGCCCGCTGATCAGCAGGCGCTTGGGCACTGGATAGCGCGCCTCGCCCACCTCCCAGTCGGGCGGCAGGTCGAGGCTGAGGCGCATCCCCGCCCCCGCATCGCCGGGGTTCGACCAGTAGCCGTGCCATTCGGGCGCGCTCGGCATGAAGCGCAGGGCGAGGAGCCACTCCCTGCCCTCCTGCGGCGCGCCCTCGGCGTGTAGCGTGACGGCGATGTTGGCATCGCCGAACACCTCCTTGCGCCCGCCCGCCTCCTGCGCCACCGCGCCGGGGGCGAACAGAGCGAGGCTTGCGGCCAGCGCAAGCACCCATGCAGCGAATTGTCGCGTCAGGCGGGGGAAGATTCTTGCGCGGTGCACGGGCTACCCTCTAGGCATGAGCCCGTGACTTCGCAATCGGAGCGGCCAAGGTGACAGCGACTTCAGACAAACCCCGCGATCTCGTCATCCTCGGCGGCGGCCTCGTGGGCATGACCCTCGCGCTGGCGGCGGCCAAGAAGGGCCTCTCGAGCCACGTGATCGACCGCGCTGACCCGGCCGAGCTGACCGCCGAGGGCTTCGACGACCGCGCCACCGCGATCTCGACCGCGAGCTGGCACCTGTTCGAGAACATCGGCATCGCCGAGGGGCTGGAAGAGTTTGCCTGCGACATCGCCAGCATCGCCGTGACCGACCAGCAGAAGCCCGGGCGGCTCGACTTCGTCCCCGGCGAGGGTGACGGCACGCTCGGGCGGATGTTCCCCAACCGCCGCCTGCGCCTCGCCCTGTTCGAGGCCGCGGCAAAGGAGCCGCTGATCCAGTGGACCAGCAAGGCGACCGTCACCGAGCGCCAGCGCAGCGAATACGGCGTCGCGGCGGTGACCGCCGACGGGCGCAAGTTCCGCGGCAGCCTGATGGTCGCCGCCGAGGGCCGCCAGTCCCCGACCCGTGACGCGGCGGGCATCACCATCGCCAAGTGGGACTACAAGCACCGCGCGATCATCTGCGGCCTCACCCACGAAAAGCCGCACGGCAATGTCGCGTGGGAAATCTTCTACCCCGCCGGGCCCTTTGCGCTGCTGCCGCTGAACGACGATGCCGACGGCACGCACCGCTGCTCGCTGGTTTGGACCGTGTCGGAAAGCGATGCGGCGGGCGTCACCAAATTGGGCGACCGGGCCTTCCTCGCCGAGGTCGAGAAGCGCATGGGCGGGGTGCTGGGCAAGGTGCTGTCGGTGGGGCAGCGGTCGAGCTACCCGCTCGGCTTCCATCACACGGCGAAGATCACCGCCGAGCGGCTCGCCCTGATCGGCGATTCCGCCCACGGCATCCACCCGATTGCAGGGCAGGGCCTCAACCTCGGGCTGCGCGATGTCGGCGCGCTGGTCGAGGTGCTGGCGGACGGCGCGCGGCTGGGCCTCGATCCGGGCGATCCCGAGGTGCTCAAGCGTTACGAGAACTGGCGCGGGCTCGACAGCTTCATGGTCGCGCTGGCGACCGACGGGCTGACCCGCCTGTTCGGCGTCCCGGGCAATACCGCGAGCGCCGTCCGCCGCCTCGGCATGGCGGCGGTGCAGCGCACGCCGCTGCTCAAGCAGTTCTTCATGGACGAGGCGCGCGGGGTCTCGGGCGACCTGCCGGAACTGCTGCGGGGTTGATTGGCTTTCGATCGCGCTTGCGCGCGATGCAGACCCCCCGCCACCGGAGGTGGCCGAGAAACTAAGGCCGCACCAGCGGGCTCAATTGCCGCACCGGATTGCCCGCGCCGTCGCGCAGGCCGCGCTGGTCGAGCACGGCGGCGGTCTCGATCACCTCGAGCGCGTCCATGGCCTTCTTGTAGCGTTCCGCGTCCGCAATCCAGCCTTCGGCCTTGGCCGCGCCCGGCATCCCCCGAACCTCGTCGATCGCCGCCTGATAGCGCCCCTGTTCGAGCGCCCAGCGCGCGCGCTCCATCCGGCGTTCGGGCTGGGGCGACGGGGTGCTCTCGCGGCGGAACACGAAAAGCTGCTTCAGCTCGCGCTTGAAGGCGCCCCACGAGGGGCCTTCGCTGCTTTCGCGCAGCTGCGGCGAGAGGCCCTCGAGCCGGGCGACGAGGCTGTCGAGCCGGATCGGCTTGCGCGAGAAATCGATGATCGTGCCGACGGCGTTGGGCCACTGGTCGCCGAAGCGCAGGCGTAGCTGGTCGGCGAGATAGCCCAGCTCCGCCCCGCGCTCGACCGCGCGGCGGGTGGCGAAGGCGATCAGCAGGCTCTCGGCGCGCGCGGCATTGCCGGCGGCGGCCTGGGCCTGAAGGTCCAACCGGGTGAGGCGCTGTTCGGCAGCGGCGAGGCGCTGGTCGATGCCGCCCTGCTGCTCGGCCACGCGCTCGGCGGTCTGCTCGGCCTTGATCGCGGCGGCGGCGAGCGGGGTCGGGCTGGCGGCGAGCGCGGCCGGAGGCGCGGGCGTGCCCTCGGCCCCGACCTCGACCGGGCTTGCGGCTTGCGGCGGGCCGGCCCGCTGCCCGGCAAGATTGTACCACATCACCCAGCCGACCAGCCCCCCGCCGGCGAGGAAGGCGAGCATGGCGGCAAGCAGCAGCACCCGCCCGGACGGGCCTCTGCGACCGATAAGCTGCGACGATGGTGCCGGTTGCGATGCCATCCCTGTCCGTTCTTGCGACCTTGATCTGTGTTTCGGCGGCGCCGCGTTTACGGCTGCCGGGGCGAAGCCTGCGAAATGGAGCGCGCGCGGGCGCACAAGTCAAACACCAATTGCAGCAAAGTGTCCTCGTCGGGCCGCTCGGCGGTGTGGACGGTGGCCCAGCCCTCCCCCGCCGCCGCCGCGATCCGCGGGCCGAGCGCGGCGAGCGTGACAGCCTCGCGCGCGAGGCCCAGCCGGTCGCATTCGTCTGCAAAATGCCGCGCCGTGGCCGCCGAATGGAGCAGCACCAGTGCCTCGCCCGATGCGAGCAGCGGGCCTAGCGGATCGAGCGGCAGGGGGACCGAGCGATAAGCAATCACCTCGGCAAAGGTGACGCCGGCGGGGGGCGTCAGCGGCACGTGCTCCTCGCCTGCGATGCGCAGCAGGTGGCAGGGGGCAGGGATCGCATCGAGCACGCCCTGAAGACCGCCCGTCCCCACCATCGCGACCGCAAACCCTGCCGCGCGCGCGGCAGCGGCGGTCGCCTCGCCCACGGCATGGACGGGCTTATCGGAAAGCCGCGCAAGCTGCGGGCCGCCGTGGAGGATGGCGTTGGCGCTGCCGATCAGCAGGCCGTCGATACCGCGGGGATCGGGGCACTCCCAGTCGACCGCGCGGATCTCTGATAGCGCATGGCCGGTGATCGCAAGGCCCATCGCCTCGGCCTTTCCGAGCGTCGCGGCCAGCCCAGGCTCGGGCCTGAGCGCGAGGATGCGAAAGCTCACTGCCCGCTGCGGAAATGCGCCGCGATGCTCCCCGGCGCGCGGGCGAGAAGATCGGCGGCGAGCGCCGCGACGGGCGCATGGTCGCCCGGGGCAAAGGCGGCGGTGCCCTCGATCCGCTCGGCCCCGTCAGGGGAGAACAGCGCGGCGCGCATCGCCAGCCGGCCCTCGGCCAGCTCGCACAGCACCGCGACGGGCGAGTGGCAGGTGCCCCCCAGCGCCGCCAGCAGCGCGCGTTCGGCTTCCAGCTCGGCGCGGGTCGGCGCGTGGTCGATGGCGGCGAGGAGCGCGGTGGTCCGTGCATCATCGGCGCGGCATTCGATGGCGATCACGCCCTGCGCAGCGGCGGGAATCCATTCGTCCGAACCGAGCGGGGTGCCGACCTCGCTCTGGCCCAGCCGTTCGAGTCCGGCGGCGGCGAGGAAGGTCACGTCGGCCTCGCCCGCCTGCAATTTCGCGAGGCGCGTGGCGACATTGCCGCGGAAGGTCACGACCTTGCAATCGGGGCGCACGTTCAAAAGCTGCGCCGCCCGTCGCGGCGCGCTGGTGCCGACGACCGCACCCTGCGGGATCGCGGCGATGCTGGCCGCGCCCACGAGGCAATCCCGCCGGTCGGCGCGCGGCAGGAAGGCGGGGAAGTGGAAGCTGCCGGGCCGGATCGTCTCGACGTCCTTGGCCGAATGGACCGACAGATCGATCCGCCCCTCGCCGAGCCACTGGTCCAATTCCTTGGTCCACAGCGCCTTTCCGCCGATTTCCGCCAGCGGTCGGTCAAGCACCTTGTCGCCGCTCGCCAGCACGGGAACGATCTCCACCGCCTCCTCGCCCCAGCCGTGCGCGGCGCACAGGCGGGCGCGGGTCTCGTAGGCCTGGGCCATCGCCAGCGGGGAATTGCGGGTGCCGAGCTTGAGGGTGGGCCCGGCGTCATGGGAGCTTCGTTCAGGTTCAGTCATGGCCGCGCTTGCTCTAGCCCGCACAAGGACTAGATGGAAGCCGGATGGGATCGGTCACGCACACCTTGGACACTGCGCTCGTGTTGGGCATCGAATCGAGCTGCGATGAAACCGCGGTCGCGCTGGTGCGCGGCGACGGGACGATCGTGGCGCAGGCGATCGCCAGTCAGGAGGCCGAACACGCGCCCTATGGCGGGGTCGTGCCCGAAATCGCCGCCCGCGCCCATGCCGAGCGGCTGGCGCCGATGCTCGAAAAGGTGATGGGCGAGGCGGGCGTGGGGCTCGATGATGTCGACGCCATCGCCGCGACGGCAGGCCCCGGACTGATCGGCGGGGTGATGGTCGGCCTCGTCAGCGCCAAGGCGCTGGCGATGGCGAGCGGCAAGCCGCTGCTGGCGGTCAATCATCTTGAGGGCCATGCCCTCTCCCCCCGCCTTGCCGACCGCGCTTTGGGCTTTCCCTATCTGCTGCTGCTGGTGTCGGGCGGGCATTGCCAGATCCTCGCCATCGAGGGCGTGAGCCGCTACCGCCGCCTTGCCACCACCATCGACGATGCGCTGGGCGAGGCCTTCGACAAGACCGCCAAGATTTTGGGGCTTGGCTATCCCGGCGGCCCGGCGGTGGAGCGGCTGGCGCTGGAGGGGGACCCGGACGCGGTGCCCCTGCCCCGTCCGCTGAAGGGCGCGAAGGAGCCGCATTTCTCCTTCGCAGGGCTCAAGAGCGCGGTGCTGCGGGCCAAGGAAAGCGGTGTCCATTGCGACGCCGATATCGCAGCCAGCTTCCAGCAGGCAGCGGTCGAATGCCTGATCGACCGGCTGGAGCGCGCATTGGAAACAGTCGGCCCCTTCCCCGCGCTGGTCGTCGCGGGCGGGGTCGCCGCGAACAGGACCGTGCGCGCCGCATTGGAAATCCTAGCCGCGAAACACGCCATGACCTTCACCGCCCCGCCGCTCGCCCTGTGCACCGATAACGCTGCGATGATCGCCTGGGCGGGGTGTGAACGGCTGGCGGCAGCGGGCGCGGATTGCGCGGGCGATCCGCTCGATTTCGTGGCCCGCCCGCGCTGGCCGCTCGATCCGGCGGCAGAAGCCGTGCGCGGGGCGGGGTACAAGGCGTGACCGGGGTGGGCATGAGCCAGCAGCAGACCATTGGCGTCATCGGCGCAGGCGCATGGGGAACCGCGCTTGCCCAGATGCTGGCGAGCGACGGCCGCGACGTCGTCCTGTGGGCCTATGAAAGCGAAGTCGTGGCCGCCATCAACGCCGAGCTTCGCAACCCGCTCTACCTGCCGTCCGCCACCCTTGCGCCGACCATCCGCGCGACAGGCGATCTTGCCGACTTCGCTGCCATCGACATCGCGCTGGTGGTGACGCCTGCGCAGGTGCTCGGGCGCGTGCTCTCCGGCCTCGCCCGTCCCCCGCGCGATCTGGTGCTGTGCTCCAAGGGGATCGAGGCAGGCACCGGACGGCTGATGAACGACGCCGCCCGCGCAGCCTCGCCGGGCAGCGCCATCGCGGTTCTCTCCGGCCCGACCTTCGCGCACGAGGTCGCAGCCGGCCTCCCTACTGCCGTCACCCTCGCCTGCGAGGGCGGCGCTGCACAGTGGGAGCGGCTTGCCCCCGCCATCGCGCGGCCCGCATTCCGGCCCTATTACTCCGACGATGTCACCGGCGCCGAGATCGGCGGGGCGGTCAAGAACGTGCTCGCCATCGCGTGCGGGGTGGTGGAAGGCCTTGCCCTCGGCCAGAACGCGCGCGCCGCGCTCATCGCGCGCGGCTATGCCGAGATGCTGCGGTTCGGCGAGGCGCTGGGGGCTGAGGTCGAGACGCTGAGCGGCCTGTGCGGCCTCGGCGATCTGGTGCTGACCTGCTCCAGCACCTCCAGCCGCAACTTCTCGCTCGGCAAGGCGCTCGGCGAAGGGGCGTCCGCCGCCGCGCTGATAGCCGACCGCCGCACCGTCGCCGAAGGCGCCCATACCGCACCGGTACTGGCGAACCTCGCCGCCGAGCGCGGCATCGCCATGCCGATCGTCGCTGCGGTCGACGCGATCCTCAAGGGCGCACCGGCGCGCGGGGTCGTCGCGCAGCTGCTCGCCCGCCCCCTGCGCGCCGAGATGGGAAGCGACGCGAAGGACCTGCAGGCGTGAGCACGCCCGCCGCCCCTGCCACCGACAAGGACAGCGACGATCTCGCCCGGCTCGCCAAGGGCGGGCGCACCAACACCATGGGCTTCGTCGTCCGGCTGATCGCGCGCATCCCCTTCCTCGTCATCGCCACCCGCCTCTACGGCGCCGAGGCACTGGGCCGCTTCGCCTCGGCGCTGGTGCTGATCGAGATCGTCGCACTGGTGTGTTCTCTCGGAGAGAAACGCGGCCTCGCCCAGCGCCTCTCGGAAGGCGCGGGCGAGGACCGGGGGGCGGAGACCAACCTCGTTTACGACGGGCTGCTGCTGGCGCTCGCCTATTCGGCGGTTGCCGCAGGGCTGCTGCTGGTCGTTCCGGAGCCGATGTTCCCTAACGGGATGAACAGCCAGTGGGACATCTGGCTGGTCGCCACCATCCCCGCCTTCGCCCTGACCGAGATCCTGCTGGCGGCGCAGGCCTACCGCTTCGACATCGCCACCACGGTGCGCGCGCGGGCGGTGGTCGAGCCGTGGACGATCTCGATCGGCGCGGGCGTGTTCTTCTTCATTCCCGCCACCCGCGATGCGGGGCTGGCGCTCGCGTTCATCGCGTCGGTCTATGCGGGGCTTGTGACCGCGCTGTGGCCGTTCCTCAGGACCTACGGCCTGCCGCGTGGCTGGCAGCCGCGCGCGCGCGCCATGCTGGCAATGTCGGGCCGCGCCTTCCCGATCGTGGGCGCCGACGCGATCGAGCGCGGCACGCGGCTGCTCGACATCTTCATCCTCGGCCTGTTCGCCCCCCCGCAGGCGGTCGGCATCTATTACGCCGCGCAGCAGATCGCCTCGCTGCCGCAGAAGCTGAAAACCAGCTTCGAGCCGATCCTCTCGCCCGTCATCACCAAGAACCTGCGCATCGGCAACATGGAGGCAATCGCCGCGCAGGTGCGGCAGGTGGGGTTCTGGATCATCGCGGTGCAGCTCGGCATCGCGCTCATCTGCGGCATCCCCGGCGAGGCGGTGATGGGGCTGTGGGGACCGGACTATGTCGCGGGCACCGCCGCGCTCGCCTTCCTGCTGGCAGCGGAGGTCGCGGCCTCGATGGCGGTCGTCTCGGAAAGCGTGCTGGTCTACATAGCGAGGAAGCGCAATCTGGCGATCAGTGTCGGCATCATCGCCTTGCAGGCCGCGCTCACCATCGCGCTGATCGAGGCGGCGGACGCCTTCGGGCTCGGCAAGGGCTACGAGGCGGCGGGCGCAGCGGGTGCGCTGCTGATCGCGCTCGCGACCTCCAGCCTCGTCAAGGCGCTGCTGCTCAAGCACCTGCTGAAGGCCCCCGTCAGCAACTGGCGCTGGGCGCTGGTCTATGCCGCCGCGCCCGCAGTGGTGGTGGGCTATGCCTTCACTTTCCTGCCCGAATGGGTCGAACTCGTCTTCGGCATCCCCGCGATCCTTGCCACCTATGCGCTGGTGATCTGGCGGCGGGGGTTCGACGAGAACGACAAGGTGCTGTTCAGGAGACAGGTCGTGCCCGCTCCGGAAGGCGACCTCGCCTGAACCGGCGGCAAAGCCAACCTGCGCACTTGGGCGAAGCCGCGCGCGGCTGCTAGAGGACGCGGCCCGAAGCGATTCTCGAGGGAGCCACCATCGCCATGTCCGCCGATCCCGCCACCTATCTGCCGCTGATCCTCATTGCCCTCGCCGTGCTGGCGATCCTGCTGTGGTTGTTCATCCGCTCCAACCGCAAGGCACGCGTCACCGACGCGGACGGCCATGCCCCCGGCATCGCCCGCGACGTGCTCGTCGAAGGAGCCTCGCCCGCGCCGCGCAATCAGGCGCTGATCGACGCGCCGCGCGGGATCGACATCATCCAAGGGCCGCTGTCGGCTGCCGCCAACAGCCAGCCCACTGCCGCCGCGCCGCTCGGCACCGATGCCGAAGCCGGGCCCGAAGTGCCCCCCGCCCCCGTCGCCGGGCCGACCCCCACCGCCACCGGCACTCGCGACGACCTCACCCGCATCAAGGGCCTCGGCCCCAAGCTTGCCGCGCTGCTCGGCGAATTCGGCATCACCAGCTTCGCCCAGATCGCCGCCTGGACCCCGGAAGAGATCGAGCGGATCGACGCCAAGCTCGGGCGCTTTTCCGGGCGGATCACCCGCGATCAATGGGTGGAACAGGCCAGGCTGCTCGCGGCGGGCGACGAAAACGGCTTTACTGCGACTTACGGCAGGAATGGATAATATTCCCGCAAGCTTGACGTCCAAACCGTGATACAGTCCCTCCAATGGGATTCGACGAGACGGGGAGTGGACCGATGGCTTTGCGAATCTTGGTGGCTGAAGACGAGTACATAACGGCCTTCGATCTGTGCGACACCTTCGAGGAAGCGGGGTATGAGGTCGAAGGCCCCCATGCCGGCATTTCCTCGGCGATGCTGGCCTGCCAGAAGGCGAGGCCCGATCTGGCGCTGCTCGATGTCGAACTGGTCGACGGGCTCAGCCTCGAACTTGCACAGAAGCTGATCGACGAGGATGTGCCGGTGATCCTCCATTCCGATCCCGCGGACACCGGGACCCTGGCAGCGCGCTTCCCGCGCGCGACGACGCTTGCCAAGCCAAGCCCGCCCGCCAAGCTGCTCGACACGGTGAGCCGCGCGCTGACCCGGGCTTGAGAGGTCAGGCCGGGCTTTTCAGGCCGCTCTTGCCCGCCCGCGCGAAGCCTGCAATGGCGGCGCCATGAGCACGATGAAACTCCACGGCTACTTCCGGAGCTCCACGTCCTACCGTCTGCGCATCGCCTTGGGCCTCAAGGGACTCGCCTACGAGACGATCCCCGTCAATCTCGTGACGGCCGAAAACAAGGGCGCTGGTTTCAAGCAGCGCAACCCCTTCGGCTCGGTTCCGCTGCTCGAAGCGGGCGGGCAGGACCGGGTGCAATCCATGGCGCTGCTCGAATGGCTCGACGAGGCCTACCCCGATCCCGCGCTCCTGCCGCGCGATATCGAAGGCCGCTACCGGACGCGCGAGCTTGCCTACGCCATCGCGACCGAGATCCATGCGGTCAACAATCTTCCGGTGCTGAAATACCTGAAGGACCCGCTCGGCCACACGCAGGACGAGATCGACACCTGGTATCGCACCTGGCTGAAGCGCACGCTCGATCCGGTCGAGGCGCGCCTTGCGCAGTGGGGCGCGGGCGATTTCCTGCACGGCGATGCGCCCGGCCTGTTCGAGATCGTGCTGGTGCCCCAGCTCTACAACGCGCGGCGCTTCGCCTACGACCTGTCGGCCAGCCCGCACCTCACCCGCATCGAGGCCGCCTGCCTCGCGCTGCCCGCCTTCGCGGCGGCGCATCCGGACAGGCAGGTGGATGCCCCATAGGAACACGTCTCGGGAGGACACGGACATGAAACTCGCAACCCTCGACAACGGCACGCGTGACGGGCGTCTGGTGGTGGTCAGCAAGGACCTCACGCGGTGCTGTGCGGCGGGCT
>ERZ1066121.1654-NODE-1654-length-15617-cov-7.766482_pt1 | contig 15617 bp, 5 predicted proteins | sample MGYA00382768_ERZ1066121 | MGnify/ENA primary metagenome ERZ1066121 (study PRJEB33369, sample SAMEA5778351) | biofilm metagenome | biome: Industrial cooling water; feature: Water cooling tower basin; material: Biofilm | place: United Arab Emirates | collected... | reverse complement strand
TCCGCACTCGTGCCATACCCCAAATGTGGCACCCAATGCGTAACACCGTCTAGCGAAACCATATGCAGCGTCCCCGTCAGGCGACACCGACCGGTAGTAACCGCAGACCTGATTACCACCTGTGTCCCCGTCAGGGGATACCGACTTGCGCCAGGTCGGTATCCCCTGACGGGGACACATTACTTCTCGTTCATTTTCTGCTACCGGTCGGCATCCCCTGACGGGGATAATACTTCCGTAGATTTAATGGCAACTGCACAAATGAAGTCGCCCCCGCCGCAGGATGCGACGAGGGCGGTTTCGGAGGCAAGGTTTGTTAGGCTCAGAGAGACGTTGGAGTGTACATATCAGGAGTGAAAAACACCCTGTCAGGCGACGGCGGGCGCCCCTAGCCGGGCGGCCACGTCGGCCAGTCCGGCGAGTAGCTCGTCCCAACCGGCAGCTTCGAAGTAGATTTCCTGATATTCGCCGCGCGCCGTGGGCGTAGCGAGAACATCGGCCACCCGGAACGGCCGGCGTACGGGCGGCTCGCCTTCGGTGGCGGCGCTGGTGGCACGGTGCAGCTCGGCGGCGCTCGAGAGCAGCGCCGCGCCGACGACCTGGGGCTTGCCTCCGTCGGGGGGCGTCAGGAGGCCGAACTCGGTGGTGTGCCAGAGCAGGCGCGTGAGCCACGGCGCGGCGCGGGTGCCGAGCAAGTGCTGGCGCGCGGCCAGTTGGCCCGCCTGCGCGAGGAAGCTCGCGTAGGCGGGCTCGGCGGCGAGGAGCGGCAGGTGGCCGAACACGTCGTGGAAGAGGTCGGGGCCGGGCAGAAACTCGGTGTCGCGGCGGGCGCGGAGCCACGTAGCCACGGGCAGCTCGCGGCGGGCGAGGCCGGCGAGGTACGCCTCGTCGGACACCCGGCCGCGCGTGGGCACGAGCGTCCAGCCGGTGAGGGCGCGGAGGCGCTCGCTGAGCACCCCTAAATCCGGCGGCGCTTCTCTACTGAGGCCCAGCGCCCGCAAGCCCTCGAAGAAGGCGGCCGGCGCGCGGCGGTAAAGCAGGGCGGTTTGACGGTCGAAGAGGATGCGCCAGGTCAGCGTTTCTTCGGTGGTGTAGGCGGTAGGGGCTGGGGCGCCCGAAAAAAGGCGGGGCGTAGTGGCCGGTGCGGCAGTGCCACGGCGGGCGGGATGGACGAGCATCGTGGTCATCGGACGGATGAAACTGGATGGGGTGAAAAACAAAAAGCCCGGCTCCTGCTGAGGAGTCGGGCGACTGAAAACGGGGGTGGAAACTCTGGGGCCGGAGTACGCTTGCTCAACTCCGACAACCTTCCTGACCCGCGCAACCGCACGACTCCGGCCGTCCACAGCGGACGGCGGTCATCATCGGATGCCAATTGAGTGTCAGGAATGCGCGCATTTGGGAGCGAGTGCAGCGGGGCTACGGCGGCAAATGTACAACGAGTTTCGATATACGCAAGGGGTCGGCAAAAATACTTTTCGCGCTTTTCGCGCCGGGCGCCGGACCGGTGCGGGCTATGGGTGGGCCGTTAGCTGGCGCGGTCGTAGCTGGTAACGGTGCCCTCCACGTACCGGTGCGGGCTATGGGTGGGCCGTTAGCCCACGCGGCCGTAAGAAACTGGTTGCGGTAGCCGGAATGGACCGCGAACCTCCGGTTCGCTCAGGCGGTCGGGCACGGCGGCTGGCGCCCGGCGCGAAAGACGCCCGCGAATAGCCCGCACCGGGCTGGCGCCCGGCGCGAAGGTGCGAGGAGCTACTCGCCATCCGTGCCAGCACGGAGGCGAAAAATGCCGTCCAGTACGGATTGCGAATCGCTATATGACACCGAGACCTTTGGAGTGCCCAAAAGCCGCCCGTTTCAGACCCGGCAGGCGACGGCCATTTCCCGCGTTATCACCTCAAAACCCCGTTTTCACTCCGATGAAGAAGCTCTTCGCCTCCACCCTTTTGCTGGCCGCTGCGGCGCTGGCGCCCGTTTCTCAGGCTTTGGCCGCCGACCTCACGGTTGGGCCGGGCGGTACGTATGCCTCCATCGGCGCGGCCATTACGGCGGCGGCGGATGGCGACCGTATCCTCGTGAAACCCAAAGCTCTGCCCTACGGCGAGACGCTGACCATCACGAAATCGCTCACGATTCTGTCGGCCGATGAAGGGACGTATTTCGACTGCACCGGCACCTGGACGTTCAACCCCGCCACGGCCGGCAAGAAGCTGACCGTGATCGGCGTACGGATGCTGGCGGGCGATATTCAGACCCTGATTCAGGCGCCCAGCGGCAACCGCTCGAAGGTCGAGATTCTGTCGTCGGTGCTGCGGGGCGGGAATGTCTACTTCAACGCCAACAACTACGACCTGCTGCTGGCGGCCGACTCGATCAAGGGGCAAATCCACTTCCGGTTCGGCAAGATCGTCGGCAATTACCTCGACGGCTCGACTACAACCAACGTCATCCGCCAATTTGGTGGCGAGACGGTTTCCGAGGATTCGGTGTGGGTGGTGGGCAACCGCATTCGCGGCAACAACACGAACGGCCACTGGAACGTGTCGCTGGAAAGCGGCTCGCACTATCTGTATGTAGTCAATAACTACGTGCAGCTGAACACGAACGCCAATTTCAACTCCGATTATGGGATGTATCTCTACCTCGGCAAAGCCGGTTCGGGGAAGCATACCGTCGCGAACAACTCGATTCTGAACACGCAGAGCGGCGGTAACTACTGCTGCGGCCGGTACGCCTTTTACCTCGACCAGCCCGCCACCAACACCGACGTAATCGGCAACGTAGTGACGGGGCAGGCCACGGCTACCACCACGCCCGTATTCTGGCAAAACGGCGGCACCAACAACTGGACGTTCGCCTACAACCACATCAAAGGCTACTCGACCAACCTGAGCGTGCCGGTGTCGCCGACCAACAAGCTGGCCTCGACGGCCGTCATTACGCCCGCCACGGGCGCGGCTACGGGCACCGGCGCCAACGGCCCCGTGAACGCCATTCCGCTCACCGAGCCGGATTACGCCGACATCGACCTCACGGCCGGCGATGCGGGCGCGTATGGCGGCTCCTACACGCTCGCCAACTTCCACCCCTTCGTAAGCACTACGGCCGCCAACAACCGCGGCGGGCGCGTGATTTTCGTGCGGGCGCCGCGCTCGATTCTGCAAGGCGGCTCGATTCAGGTGAAGGCGGTTGGGTTTGACCGCTAGGGCGTCGCTACGAGAGCTTTTCGGCTTTTTCTGATGAAAGCGATTCCCTTCGCGTGGCCTGGCCGTGCGCCTGCTTCGGCAGTGGCGCGGCCGTGGCCTCCCAGCCTGCTGCGCCTGCTGGGCGTGGTGTTGGCTGGGCTACTACTGGCGCTGCTGTTCGGTGCCGGAAACCAGGCGCGCGCCCAGGTGGGGAGCGTACAGACGGCCCGCTATTGGTTCGATAGCGGCACTAAAACGACGATGACCGCCGCCGACGGCGCCTTCGACGAGGCGCTGGAAACGGCTGTGGCGAACGCCGCAAGCAGCCTGTCGGTCGGCCCGCACGCGCTCAACATCGAGATGCAGGGCGCCGATGGCCAGTTCGGGCCGGTGATGACGTCGGGCCTGAACGTACTCTCGCCGCAATCGGCACGGGTGGTGCGGATTCTGAGCGGCGAGGTGCAGCTTGGCGGCAACGCGCCGGTGGCGGTGGCAGCCGCCGATGCCGCGTTTGACGAGGCGGTGGAGCTGGTGGTACGCAACGCCCTGAGCACGGGCGCGCTCACTGGCCCGCAGGCCCTCACCATCCGCCTGCGTGGCGAGGACGGCGAGTTTGGGCCGGATTTTACGACGGTGCTGAATATCCTCTCGCCGCTGACGGCACGGGCGGTTCGTATCCAAAGCGGCGAAGTGCAGCTCGGCGCGGGTGCGCCGGTGGCCGTAGTAGCGGCCGATGGTGCGTTTGATGAGGCCGTCGAATTGGTCGTCCGCAACGCCCTGAGCACGGGCGCTCTTAGTGGCCCGCAACCCCTCATCATCCGCCTGCGCGGCGAGGATGGGCAGTTTGGGCCGGATTTTACGTCGGTGCTGAATATCATCGTGCCGTTCTCGGCACGCGTGGTGCGGATTCAGAGCGGCGAGGTGCAATTGGGTGCCAACCCACCGGTGGCGGTGGTGGCCGTGGATGCAGCTTTTGACGAAGCCGTCGAAGACGTGGTGCGCAACGCCCTGAGCGTGGGCGCCCTGACCGGGCCGCAAACCATCAAAATCCGGTTGCGGGGCGAAGACGGGCAATTTGGGCCGGATTTCACGACCGTCATCAATATTCTGACGCCGTTGGTGGCGCGGCCCGTCCGCATCCAGAGTGGCGAAGTGCAGCTCGGCGCAGCGGCGCCGGTGGCCGTGGCGGCGGTGGATGGCGCGTTTGATGAAGCCGTCGAAGCCGTGGTAAAAAATGCGCTGGCGGTCGGTTCCGTAGTTGGCCCCGTTACGCTGAAAGTGCGCTTGCGCGGCGAAGACGGCCAGTTCGGCCCGGATTTCACGACCGCCCTCAACATCCTCGCGCCGATGACGGCGCGGGTGGTGAGCATCGACGAAGGCCGCGTGTGGTGGGATGCCGACCTGGCCGGTGCCGTGGCGATGACCATCGTGAACGGCAACCTCAACCCCGCCGTCGCCACGGCGCTCGGCGTACGGCCGACCGGCTCGCTCACGCCCGGCGTTCACGCGCTGCGGGTGCAGCTTCGGAGCGAAGACGGCGAGTGGGGCAACACCTTCACCCGCGTCGTGAACGTGACGCCCTGCACCGCCCCGGCAATGCCGGTGGCGAGTGCCACGGCGACGGTCATCACCGTGGGCCAGACCATCAGCCTGAGCGCCACCGTGGTGCCGAGTGCAACGTACGAATGGCGCGGGCCGAACGGCTTCACCAGCACCCTGCGCCAGCCGAGCATCACCAACGCCCAAGTAGCCGCCAGCGGCACGTATTGGGTTCGCGCCATCGGCGCGGGGCCGGATTTCTGCCCCTCGCCCGAAGATTCGGTGAACGTAACGGTGCTGCCGCCCGTGGTGATTGCCACCGGCGCCGTAGCACCAACGGCTATTTGCGCCGGTTCGACCTTCGATGTGAGCTATACCGTGACGAGCGGCACGCTCAACGCAGGCAACCAGTTCCGGGTGCAGCTTTCGGATGCCAACGGCTCCTTCACGGTGCCGACGCTGATTGGCGGGCCACTGATGAGTACGGCCGCCAGCGGCTCGATTTCGGTTACGATTCCGGGCGGCACGGCTACGGGTACGCAGTACCGGATTCGGGTAGTGGCTTCTTCGCCGGCGATTAACGGCGCGGATAACGGCGCGGCGCTGAGTATTACGACGCCGTTTACGGTGAGCGCCACGGCTACGCCGAACCCGGTGGCGCAGGGCGGCGCCATCACGCTGGGCGTAACGGGCGCACCAATGGGCGCCACGGTTGCGTGGACTGGCCCTAACGGCTTCACGTCGAACCAAGCCGCCCCGACCCGCTCGAATATGCAGCCCGCCGACGTGGGCGCATACCAGGCAACCGTCACGCGCGGCGCGTGCCAGAGCATCAGCAGCGTAACGGTAACGCTGACGCCGACCATCGCCACGGGCACCATCTCGCCCACGACGTATTGCGCGGGCGGCGCCATTTCGGTGCCGTTCACCGTAGCGAATGGGCCGATGACGAGCGGCAACGTCTTCACGGCGCAACTGCTCGATTCGGTGGGTACCGTGTTGGGCACGATCGGCACCCTGACGGGCACCACCAGCGGCACCATCAGCGGCACGATTCCGGCCTCGGCGCCGTACTCCCTTGCTGATCGCATTCGCGTCGTTGCCTCGAACCCGGCCACGACGGGCAGCGTCAATGGCCAGAACCTGACCATCATCCAGCTCGGCGGCGCCGTGGCGACGAGCAACTCGCCGGTAGCGGCGGGCGGCACCATCACGCTGGGGGTCAGCGGTGTAGCCGCCGCCTCGCTCAACACCTACGCCTGGACGGGGCCGATGGGCGTCACCATCAGCGGCGCCAACACGGCCACCGCTTCCGTTACGAACGCGCAGGTCGGCGCTTCGGGCACGTATCAGGTGGTCATCTCGCGCGGCGGCTGCTCCGTGACGCGCACCGTGAGCGTAACGGTGAACCCGAGTCCGTCGGTCATCACCACGGGCACCATCTCCCCTACCACCTACTGCGCGGGCGGCGCCATCTCGGTGCCTTTCACGGTGGGCGGCGGGGCGTTCGGCGCGGGCAACGTGTTCACGGCGCAACTGCTTGATTCGGTCGGCACCTTGCTCGGCACGATTGGCACGTTGAGCGGCACGGCGGGCGGCACCATCAGCGGCACCATTCCCGCTTCGGCGCCCTACTCGCTCGCTGACCGCGTGCGGGTCGTTGGCTCGAACCCGAGCACGACGGGCAGCGTGAACGCGCAGAATCTGACCATCATCCAGCTCAACGGCGCCACCGCAACCAGCAACTCGCCGGTGGCGACGGGCGGCACGATTCAGCTTGACGTGACGGGCGTGGCGGCGGCTTCGCTGAACACCTATTCGTGGAGCAAAATCAGCGGCGGCGGGTCGTTCTCGTCGTCGCTGCGTAACCCGACGATTGCGGGCGCCACGGTGGCCAACTCGGGCACGTATCAGGTCGTCGTTTCGCGCGGCGGTTGCTCCGTGACGCGCACCGTGAACGTGACCGTGAACGCCGCCCCTGGCGCGGTAACGGGCACGGGGCCGATTGCGCCCGCCTCGTATTGCGCGGGAGCTGCCATCTCGATTCCGTACGCCATCACCGGGCCGTTCGTGAGCGGCAACGTGTTTACGGCGCAGCTTTCCAACGCGAGCGGGTCATTTGCGTCGCCGGTCACGATTGGCAGCGTCAGCGGCACGGCGGCGGGCACCATCAGCGGCATCATTCCGGCGGCTACGGCTACCGGCGCGGGCTACCGCGTGCGGGTGATTTCGTCGAATCCGGCGAGCACCGGGCCGGACAACGGCGCCCACCTGACCATCACGGCGCCGTTTACGGTGAGCGCTGCCGCTACGCAGTTCATGGCGGCGGGCGGCACCATCAGCCTCGGCGTGACGGGGGCGCCCGGTGGCGCCACCTACGCCTGGACGGGGCCGGGCGGCTTCGCGTCGGCCGCTGCTGCGCCCACGCGCACTGGTGCTACGCTGGCAATGACCGGCACCTACTCCGTGACCGTGACCAACGGCACCTGCACGAGCACCGCCAGCACCTACGTGCGCGTGTTCGACTGCTCGACCGCGAACCTCGCCGCCGGCCTGCCGGCCGGGCAATACTTCGTGTCGTCGGCGGCGGCTGGCTCGGGTCAGATGGCCTTCAACGGCGGCGGCTGGAACGCGGGCGGCTTCGCGCCGGCCTTCGTGGGCGTTGATTTCGGCACGAGCGTCACGCTCAACGCCATCACGCTGACGGCGGGAATGTCGCCGAGCGGCAACGTCAATCACGTAATCGAAACCTCGACCGACCTGCTGACCTGGACGACGGCCGCCACCATCAGCGGCTTCGTGAGCAACGGCGAGGTACTGTACCGGTCGTTTGCGCCGGTGGCAGCGCGCGGCCTGCGGGTGCGCTCCACGGCATCGCCGTCGTGGATCGCGTGGGACGATATCCGCGTGAGCAACTGCGCGCCGTACATCACCAGCTTCACGCCCGCCACCGGCCCCAGCGGCACGAGCGTGGCGATTACGGGCGGCAACTTCACGGGCGCTACCGGCGTGGCCTTCAATGGCACGGCGGCGCCGGGCTTCGTGGTCAACTCGGCCACCAGCATTTCGGTGAATGCCCCGGCCGCCGGCTCTACGGGCCTGATTACGGTTACGACGCCGAGCGGCACGGCCACTTCGGCCACGCCGTATACCTATCAGGTTGCCGTGGCGGTGGGCACCGTTACGCCTACTACTTACTGCGCGGGCGCTCCCATCAGCGTGCCGTTCACGGTGACGGGCGGCTCCTACACGAGTGGCAACGTGTTCACGGCGCGGCTCGTCGATTCGGTGGGCGCCGTGCTCGGCACGATTGGCACGCTGACGGGCACCGGCAGCGGGACCATCACCGGCACCATCCCCACGACGGCGCCGTACTCGCTCGCCGACCGCATCCGCATCAGCACGAGCAACCCTGCCGGGACGAGCGCCGTGACCGCGCAAGACCTCACGGTCATCAACCTGAGCGGCGCGACGGCTACCGGCAACTCGCCGGTATCGGCGGGCGCCACCATCAGCCTGAACGTGACGGGCGCCCCGGCGGCCTCGCTCAACACCTACGCCTGGACGGGCCCGAACGGCTTCACCTCGTCGCTGCGGAACCCGACCCTCGCGGGCGCCACGGTGGCGATGAACGGCACGTATCAGGTCGTGGTAAGTCGCGGCGGCTGCTCCGTAACCCGCTCGGTGACGATGACGGTGGACCCCGGCGCCTCAACCATCACCACGGGTACCATCTCCCCCACCACCTATTGCGCGGGCGGCGCCATCGCGGTGCCCTTCACGGTGGGCGGCGGCGCTTTCAACGCAGGCAACGTCTTTACGGCGCAACTGCTTGATTCGGTGGGCACCGTGCTCGGCACGATTGGTACGCTGAGCGGCACCACGGGCGGCACCATCAACGGCACGATTCCGACCACGGCATCCTACTCGCTCGCTGACCGCGTACGGGTGGTGGGGTCGAATCCGGCGACGGTTGGCTCGCTGAATGGGCAGAACCTGACCATCATCCAGCTTGGCGGCGCGGCGGCCTTCAGCAACTCGCCCATCACGGCGGGCAACCCGCTGACGTTTGACGTGACGGGCGTGGCGGCGACTTCGCTCAACACCTACGCCTGGACGAAAATCAGCGGCGGCGGTTCGTTCTCGTCGTCGCTGCGGAACCCGACGATTGCGGGTGCCACCACGGCCAACTCCGGCACCTATCAGGTGGTGGTGTCGCGCGGGGGCTGCTCGGTGACGCGCACCGTGAGCGTGACGGTGAACCCGGCCGCCCCCACGGCCAGCATCACCACCACCGGCCCGGCCAGCGGCACGTACTGCGCGGGTTCGCCGATTTTCGTCGATTTCACCACCACCGGCACTTTCGCGGGCAACAACGTTTTCACGGCCCAGCTTTCTGATGCGAGCGGCTCGTTTGCGTCGCCTGTCACGATTGGCACCGTGAACGGCCCCGGCACCGGCTCGGGCCAGATTGGCGGGCCGATTCCGGTCGGCACCCCGGCCGGCACGGGCTACCGGGTGCGCGTCATCAGCTCGAACCCGAACCTCGTGGGTAGCACAAGCGGCCCGCTGACCGTGAGCGCCACGGCGTTTACGTGGATTGGCGGGGTTGATTCGAACTGGAACAACCCGGCGAACTGGTCGTGCGGCGTGGTGCCGGGCCTCAACGACGACGTAACCATCAACCCCGGCGGCTTCGCGCCCGTGGTGGGCGTGGGCGGCGGCGTGGTGCGCTCCATCACCATCAACGTTAATGCTACCCTGACGGTCAACTCGACCTTCACCGTGTACGGCAACGTAATCAACACCGGCACCATCGGCGCGGGCAGCGGCTCGGGGTGGGTGTGGGCCGGCACGGGCGCCTTCACCGTGGGCGGCACCGGCACCTACAACCTCTGGCACGTCACGGTAAACAACACCCTAAACCTCACCATCAACACCACCTGGACCGTGCGCGGCAACGTGGTGGCGAACGGCGGTATCTCGCAGGGCTACCAGTACTTCCTGTTCCTGCCGGGCACCTCCGCGTTCAGCGGCGGCGGCTCGATGCAGTGGGGCACGTATTACGTGCAGACGGGCGGCGCCGTGTCGTGGGGTACGGGCTTGTCGGCTTGGAGCATTTACAACGGCGGCGCCATCAGCCCCGGCACCAGCACGTTTACGTTCTGGGGCGGCGGCGGTGCCCCGGCGGGCACGGTGGGCGGCATCGGCTCCGGCGTGATTCCTTTCTACAACGTGGTGTTCAACAACCCGTTGGGCATCACGCAGGCGTCTGACCTGAGCATCGCCAATTTCTGGACGAACAACTACGTCTTCAACCCCGGCACGCAGCAGGTGCGCTTCACCGGCTCGGCCAACATCGCCGGGGTGAACGTGGTGTTCTACGATTTGGTGATTGACGTGACGGCAAACGTGACGCTCGATGTCGATATCATCATCCGTGGCAATCTCACCAACGACGGCCTCTTCAACTGCGGCACACGGCGGGTGATTTTTGATGGCGTGAACCAGGTGATTGACGGGTCGGCGGTGACGAATTTCTACCACGTCACGTTCAACAACACGGTCAATCTGACGCTCAACCAACACATCATCGTCGATGGCGATTGGGTGAACCTCGGCAACTTCACGGGCCTGGGCTACTACGTGCTGTTCAGCGGCACGGCCGCGCAGACGGTGGGCGGCAGCGGCAGCACCCGCTTCGGCGAGGTGCGCTGGAACAACACCAGCGCGGGCGGCGCGAGCCTGGGCGGTCCCATCCGGGTGGCGGGCAATTTCGGCTACCTCGGCGGCCTTTGGAGTGCGGCGGGCTTCCCCGTCACGTTCGATGGCACTACCACCCAAACCATCGGCGGGCCGCTGGTGCCCGTGTTCGCGGGCCTCGTGAACAACAACTCGTCGGCCACGGGCCTCGCGCTCGGCGTGAACGTGCGCGGCACGGGCAACTGGTCGGGCAACGGGCGCTTCTGCGGCTGCGGGTTTGAAGTGTGGTTCAACGGCACGGCGCAAACCATCAGCGGGCCGGGGCGCTGGGATTTCCACCACGTCCGCATAACGAGCAGCACGAGCCTGACGCTCAACACGAATATCTACGTGTACGGCGACTGGTACCTCGACGGCGTGTTCGTGCCGGGCTTGTTTACGGTGTTCTTCGAGGGCACCGCCAACCAGCTCATCGGCGGGCCGGTGGTGACGAATTTCTATCACCTCACCATCAATAACCTGCTGAGTGTGACGCTGAACCAGACCATTCGGGTGCGCGGCAACTTCGGCGGCACGGGCATCCTGCTTGGCGGCGGTTGGTTCACGATTTTCGACGGCTCGGGCGCGCAGACCGTGAGCACCGGCGCGGGCACCCGCTTCGGGCACCTCACCTTCGCCAACGCGGCGGGCGTGTCGCTGGGGTCGAACATCGGGTTGGTCGGGAATTTCCTGAACACGGCCGGGTTCGTCGGCACGGGGCGCACGGTGGGCTTCTACGGCACCGGCACGCAAACCGTGAGCGGCAGCGGCATCGTGTTCGGCAACGCCTACACGGCGCCCGGCGCCACGGCGAGCCTGCAAGTGCCGGTCGGGTTCAGCGGCAGCCTCACCAACGATGGCGCGTGGCTCGCCAACCTGCACCTCTGCACGTTCAGCGGCACGGGCACGATTGGCGGCGCCAACGCCCCGCTGTTCTACCACCTCTGGATTGATGGGACCGTGACGCTGGCCGTGAACCTGAACCTGCGCGGCGATATCCGCATCAACGGCTCGCTGGTGCCCGTCACCTACGGCTGCGTGTTCGCGGGCACGGCGCCGCAGCGCATCTACGGCACGGCGGCGGTGTTCAATTTCTACGACATCATCGTGAATCTCAACGCGGTGGTGAACGTGGAAGTCGAACTCCACATCAAGCACGACTGCCTCAACAACGGCACCATCAACTGGCCCGTCTGCCGGGTGGTGTATTTTGATGGCATGACGCTGCAAACCATTGGTGGCACCACCGTCACGCGCTTCTGCGGCATCAACGTGAACAACCCGACCGGCACGGTCACGCTGGCGCAGAACATCCGCTGCTCCGGCGATTTCCGCGACCTCGGCGGCTGGCGCGCGGGCGGCTTCACGACCACTTTCGATGGCAACGGCGCGCAGGGCATCTACGGCCTGGCAGGCGGCGGCACGCGCTTCGGCGGTCTCACGTTCAACAACGGCAGCGCGGGCGGCGCCACCCTCTTCGGCCCCATCGGCCTGACGGGCGATTTCCGCAACACGGCCGGGTTCCGGGCGGGCGGCTTCGGCATGACCTTCCAGGGCACCACCGGAACGCAGAACATCTACGGGCCGAGCCAAATCGTCTTCCACCACGTCATCATCGACGTGGCGGCCGTGGTGCAGCTCAACCTCGATATCCGCCTGACCGGCAACTGGACCAACCGCAATGTGTTTCTGCCGAACAGCTGGCGCGTGTGGTTCGTGGGCACGGTGGCGCAGTTCATCTACGGCCCGGCCGTGACGAACTTCTTCCACCTCACCATCAACAACCCGGTGAGTGTGCGCCAGGACGTGAACATCCGCGTGCGCGGCAACTTCATCGACAACGGGGTGTATTGCGGCTGCGGCTACCTGACCACCTTCGACGGGTCGGCGCCGCAAACCATCACCTGCTCGTCGGGCAACACCCGCTTCCACGACATCCGCTTCGTCAACCCGACCGGCGTTACGCTGCTGAACGCCATCGGCGTAACCGGCAACTGGATCAACGACGGCGGCTTCGCGGCGGGCGGCCAACTGGTGCTCTTCGCGGGCACCGGCGCCCAAACCATCGGCGGATCGGCCCTGACGACCTTCCACGACTGGCGCAACACGAACAACTCCACCGCCGGCGTCTCGCTCATCCGCGACGCCGCCTGGACCGGCAGCTGGACGAACGACGGCCGCTACTGCGGCTGCGGGTTCGGGAGCAGCTTCGTGGGCACCACGCCGCAGACCATTACCTGCAACACGCTGCAATCGGCATTCCACCACATCACCCTCTCGAACACGAGCACGGGCGGCGTGCGCCTCGGCGGTCACATCGGCGTGACGGGCAACTGGCACGTAACGGGCCTGTTCTTCCCGGCTACCTGGACGGTGTACTTCCAGGGCACGGCGGGCCAGACCATCACGCGCGGCGGCTCGATGCTGCATTGCCAGTTCTACGGCATCAGCATTGGCAACACGAGCACGGCAGGCGTGCGCCTCGGCACCAACTGCCCGCTGTATTTCAGCGGCCCGTTCACGGGCAGCGGCACGTTCGGCGCCAACGGCAACGGCATCTGGGCCAACGGCGGCACCGGTGGCAACGGCTCGGGCGGCAACGGCGCGGGCGGCCACCTCGGCGGCTCGGCTACGGCCGTGGGCGGCGGCGGCGGTGGCACCGGAGCCCAAACCTGCACCGCCACCGTGCCCACCACCTTCGGCGACTGGACCATCCAGAACCCGGCAGGCGTGACGTGCGCCGGTCCTGGCTACCTCGGCATCCAACAGGTGCTGACGCTGGCGCCCGGCTCGGGCAATCTGGCCTGCGGCAATGCGGTAACGTTGCTGTCGAACCCGACCGGCACGGGGATGATCGTGAACACCCCGACGGGCGGCATCTGCACGGGCCTCGGCACCACCGAGCGCTACATCGATGCGCCCCTGAGCGGCGGCACCCGCCCGCCCGGCTACCGCCATTATTCATCGCCGATGCGGGCCAACACCAGCACCGTCAATGAGTTTGCCGACGACCTGCCGGTGTTCAACATCAACCCGGCGTTCAACACGGCCGCCAACCCCAACGCCGTGCGGCCCTTCCCGACGCTGTACGTCTATGACGATCAGCACATCCCGACCGCCACGCCGATCTTCGACCGCGGCTGGATGGTGCCCGCCTCCACCACGACGGCGCTGATTCCGGGTAAAGGCTACTCGGCCCAAACCGACCCCGACACGAAGGTGGACATCACGGGCACGTTCCAGAACGGCCCCGTGACCACGCCCACCCTCACGCGCGGCGCGTTCAGCGTCTCGGGCTGGAACCTGGTCGGCAACCCCTACCCCGCGCCCATCGACTGGCGCTTGGTGAGCAAGCCCGCCGCCGTGAACAACGCGCTCTACATCCACCAGCCCACCGGCCGCTACACCGGCCAATACGCGTCGTGGGTAAACGGGCAGTCGGTGAACTCGGCCCAGCCCGAACTGGCGTCGATGCAGGGCTTCTTCGTGCGGGTCAACACCCCCGGCACGGCCACGCTGACCTTCACCAACGCCGCCCGCCTCACCACCTGGACCAGCCCGGCCTTCCGCCGCGCGGCGCCCGGCCAGCCGGTGGCCACGGCCGAAACGCGCCCGACCATCCGCCTCGTCGTGACGGCCCCCGCCACCGGCAAGGACGATGAGGCCGTGGTGTACTTCGAGCAGGGCGCCACCCGCGCCTTCGATGGCGCCTTCGACGCCGGCAAGCCCGTGCTCTCCGGCGACGGCTACCCGACGCTGTGGTCATCCAACGGCACCGAGTCGTTCGCCATCAACGGCCTGCCCGTGGCTGATTTGACCAACGGCCACGTCATCCCGCTCGCCGTGCGCGTACCGGCCGATGGGCAGTACCGCCTCACGGCGCGGCAGCTTCTCAACCTGCCCGCCGGGGCGCCCGTGTGGCTCGAAGACCGCCAGATGGGCACCGTCACGAACCTGGCCGTCGATTCGGCCTACGTGTTCCGGATGGTGGCGGCCAACACCACGCCCCGGTTCTACCTGAACCTCGGCGCGGGCACGCCGACCAGCCTCACGCCGGCGCTCGACTTCGCCACGGCCCGCCTCGACGTGTTCCCCAACCCGGCCCAAACCGATGTGCGCGTCCGTCTCGACGGCCTGCCCACCGGCCTCGGCGCGGTGCAGGCCGAGCTGGTCGATGCCCTCGGCCGTACGCTACTTCGCGCCACGCTCCGGCCCGAGCTGGGCACCGCCCAGGCCGACCTCGACGTGCACGAGCTGCCGCAAGGCGTGTACACCCTCCGCCTGAGACCCACGGGCGCCCCCGCCGCTACGGGCTGGGCGCGGAAGGTGGTGATTGGGCGGTAAGGGCTGCCCGCCGAAACTCCTCCGTTCCCGCTCACCGCCCGGTGGGTGGGAACGGAGGGGGAAGGCGCCGATTTTCTGTTTTGATTGTGTGGTTCGCTTTTTCCCCATCTCACGCCAATGATTCGCTTTTTCGCCGTTCGCACTCCCCATTTTCCAGCCGGCCCGCGATGGTTGGTGGTGGTGGTGCTGTTGGCACTCGCGCCGTTTCCTTCCCAAGCCACGGCATCTGCCCCCGCCGATGTGGCGGAGGTCGATGACTTCGGCGGCAACGACGATTACACGAGCGAGCCGGCCGACCTCTTCCCCGAAGACGACCCCGGCAACGGCGGCCCCGCGCCCACGGCCGTGCCGCTGGGGTCTGATGCCGCCTCGGCCGTGGTGCTGCTGGCAGGCGTGTGGTACGCGCGTCGCCGACTCCGGCGGCCGGTTGCCGATGCCGGTTGAGCGGCCCGGTAGCCGTTCCTTCATTTTCACCCCCTGATCAGGCCGAGCCGTGGCGCCCTCGTTTTTTTCCGTCGATGAGCCGGCGCTTGACGAGCAGCGGGTACGGCAGCGCGAGCGGCTGCGCGAAAGGCTGCGCCCCCCGGCCAGTTGCCCGCTGCCGCCAGGGTACTTCCAGGCCATCATCGCCGCCCGGTCCCTCGATTCGGCTACTCGGCCGGTCGGCCCGGTCGGCCCGGTCGGCCCGACCACCCTGCTTGGCCCCGTCAGACGTTGGTTTCAGCGCCTGAGCAGCCTCGTCGGCGGACGCTAGACCATCCAGGTATCTCGGGTGCTAGCTGTAGCGCGGACTTCAGTCCGCCGTTT
>ERZ1066121.1652-NODE-1652-length-15624-cov-7.703706_pt1 | contig 15624 bp, 14 predicted proteins | sample MGYA00382768_ERZ1066121 | MGnify/ENA primary metagenome ERZ1066121 (study PRJEB33369, sample SAMEA5778351) | biofilm metagenome | biome: Industrial cooling water; feature: Water cooling tower basin; material: Biofilm | place: United Arab Emirates | collected... | reverse complement strand
GCATCAGCAATCGCGAAATCACGAAAGGGTCCTACCGTCCCCGTAACGCCGCGGGGCGCTATTCCGACAGCGTGACCCTGGCCGATGCCTTCGCGCAGTCGAGCAATGTCGTGGCGGTCCGCTTGATGCAGCAAGTCGGTAGCGAGAAGGTCATTGCCACCGCGCGCGAGTTGGGCGTGCGCTCGCCATTGCCCGAAGGCGATCCGAGCCTCGCGCTCGGCACATCCACCATGACGCTTTTGGAGCTGACCAGCGCCTATGCCGGCATCGCAGCCAATGCGCTGCCGGTGAAGCCTCACGCCATCGCTCGGGAGGAGGCCAGCTTCTGGCAGAAGCTGTGGGACGGGCCGGGACGGCTCTCGGGCGGCACGCATGAGGATATCGAGAGCATGTTGCGCCGGGCTATCAATTCCGGAACCGGCCACGCGGCCATGCTGCCGATTGCCAATTTCGGCAAGACTGGCACTACGCAGGACAGCCGCGATGCGCTGTTCGTGGGTTACGCCGGGGATCTGGTGGTTGGCGTTTGGGTGGGGCGCGATGACAATAGCCCGCTCGGGCGCGTTTCCGGTGGTACGGTGCCCGCACGCATCTGGCGCAATTTCATGCTGCGTGCGCTCGACATCAGGCAGGCCCCGCCGCCGCCCGCGCCGCGCGATCCGGACATCGTCGAAGAGCCCGAGCCGGGTGAGGGGGAGATCATCGTCGAGCCAGACGGGGCCACCATCATGCTTCCGGGGGGCGAAGTCCGGATTGATCGCGACGGCGTCAGTCTCCAGGGTCCCGATTACGACGCCGTTCGCGAGCGCGTGGAAGAGGCGCGCCAGCGGGCCGAGGAACGCTATGAGCGCATTCGCCAGCGGATCGAGGAAGAGCGAGCGCGAGCCGAAGAGGAGGCGGTCCGCTAGCCGGCGGCCGGCTCCGGCATCGCGACCATGACATTCATCACCGCGCTCGCGATCGGGCGAGCCGGGTCGTCCTGCCACGCCTCGATAGAGAGGTTCGCAGTGCGCCGCCCCAGCTTGACGATCCGCGCCTTCGCGAAGGTGGCGCGCGGCTTCCCAGAGGCCAGAAACTGCACGGTGAGGTTGATCGGCTTCATGCTCGCGGGTCGTCCCGCATCGGTTAGGGCCCCGCGAAGAAGCGCATAGCCCGCCGTCTCCAGCAGCCCGCTGATGGCGCCGCCATGCAGCGCGCCAGGCCGGCCCTGCACAGCATCGGTGAATTCGACGCGCAGCACCGGCAGTTCGCCATCCATGCGGTCGAGAACGATACCCAGCGCTCTGGCATATGGCGTCAGCATGTCACGCTCAGCCACTAGGAATTTGCCTGGGATCGGTGGCTATGGTCATGAACACGCCTTGCACGCGCGCGACCGGATCGTCCGGATCGCCTTCGTGAGCGATACCGTGGACAAAGGCAGCGGAGCGCGTCGTCCGGTAGCAGGTGGCGCGCCCGAAGACGCTACCGCGCGGTGCGGCTGCACGGGTGTAATCGACGCGCAGATCGAGCGTGGCAATCGGCTGAAATTTTCCCGAGCGGGTCCAGATGGCCAGGCCGCTCGCCATATCCATCAGGCTGACGATCGGACCCGAGGCAAGCACTTCACGCTCCTCTTCGCCCACCAGGTCGGCGCGCCAAGGCAGTTCCAGCTCGACCCAATCCGGACCGTGACCGCGATAGGTCAGGCCGAGCCAACCGTTGTGCGAATGCTGCGTGAGGAATGGCGCTGCCCGCGCGGGATCGAAAGCAAGGTCTGTCACGCGCGGGCTGTTGGCGGGAAGGCCGATCAATTACAACGGCAATATCGGCCGCCCGGTTCGGACCATGCGCTGACAGTTCGTAGTTACACGGCGAGCGTGACGAACCGTGCTCGGGTGCTCCTGTGCCGAAGCGCTGCGCCGACTAGTCCGAAGCCCAAGATCAACATTGCCCAGGTGCCCGGTTCAGGCACTGCGGCCGGCACGTCAAGCCGACCGGCAAACGTTTGAGTGACCGTTGGCCTGCCTCCTGGGAAAGTGAGCTGGCCCGAACTTTCGAACCCGCCGCTGGTGCCGGCAAAAAAACCCGTACCCCCAGTGACGACATGGGTCTGGAATACGTTGAAAACGCCGGGCGACACGAAGGTTAGAAACCCGTTGTAGGTGCCAAGCAGAGTGCTTCCCCCGCCAAAGTCGAAGACGAACTCTCCGAGGTCGAAGGGATTGGGCGCCGCGCTCGAAAGCGGGAGTTGGATACAGTGACTAAGCGTCGGCGTGAAAGCGCCAAGGTTAGAAATGCCGCTGGCGGTGGAGGTGGGCGGATTGTTTACGATATTGGTGGTGGCTCGTGAGCCACAGCGAGCGGCTGCCGGTCCCGGGGCGTCTACATTCGTCCGTGTGCCCGAGAATTCGATGACGGCTGCCGCTGCGGGTTGCGCTGAGATGGCAAACGCCAATAGCGCCGCGGTCCCGGTCAAGATTCTCATCTGCTCTGCTCCCTTCCTGCCAACGGGCATTCATCCGGCCCGTGTGTGGTAGGGTTTGAACGTAGCCGTCGCATTGTCCCATGAAGGAAAGCTGCAATTTTACTGAAAGTGCGCAAGCCAAGGATTTGGCGAAGAGAAATCCGGCGCGCGAGGTCTAGTTCGCTCGCAGGTAGTCGGGGACGATCCTTTTCCGGCGCCAATAGGCTGACAGGCCGAGCCGATCGCATAGCTCCTTAAATCCTGGTTCACGGCGCAAAGTGGCATTCACCGGGATCCACAACATCATGGTCATCCGGTGGTGTTGATCGGTCACCGACGGCTGGAGCGGTGTATGCGCCTGTCTCACCAGCACATCCCCCTGCTGCAGCAGAAAGCCGCGCGCGACGTCTAGCGACTGCGCTCCTGCGCCCAGCGCGCTGAGCACCATGATTGCCGAGATTGCGGGGCCGGGGCCGCGCGTCGCAGCCGCAACGTTCGCGGCAATCGCGCGCGCTTTCAAAGGCGCATTGGGTTCAGCCAAAGCAGCTAGCGACAGGCCGAGAAGTTCGGCCACCGGCGCGGGCATGTCCGGCCGCGCGGTGGCATTGGCGAGCATGCGCTGCGCCCGGTCCGCCCGACCTGTGAAGGCGAATGTCCACAGCCGGGCGAACCACACTGCGGGGTGCTCGGGCCATTGCTGAAGTGCCCGATCCGCCGTGGCATCCGCCTCGGCCAGTCGCCCTACGCTCCACAGGGTGTACACCCGGCGGAATTGCAGGTTCGGCGACAATGGATGGCGGGCGTTGAGCCAATCCAATCTCTTCAGACAGGCGCGCACCTGGCCAGTCGACATCAAGAGCGTCGCCAAGCCTTGAACAGCAAACTCGTTCTCGGGCGCCTTCGCCAAAATGGCTCGCAATCGTTGCTCTGCCTCGCTCCAGCGGCCGAAGCTCGGCTCCAGCAAAGCCAGCGCGGTGAGAGCGTCGCCTTGGCCAGGCTCGATTGAAAGCGCGCGGCGCGCGGTGGCCTCCGCTTCCACACGTGTCGGCGCAACGAGCTCCGGCGGGCCATATTCGGCAGCGGATTTCAATGAGAGCGCAAGCAGGCCCAGCGCCTTGGCGTTGTCCGGTTCGAGCCGCAGCGCCTGGCGGAAGGCTTCCACGCCCTGTGATCGAGGATCGGGCAGGCCCTGGCGCAAGGCGATGAGACCCTGTTCAATATGCGCTCTGATTTCGCGCTCCTTACTGGCTCGAGGCCATTGCCACACTGCGGCCCCGCTCAGAACGCTCGCACCGGCGATACCCAGCACCCAGCGCCTGTTGAGTAGCGTTGCGCAAGCCGGCGGAGTGCGAGCGTCCGCTTCGGCCTCAGCGCCGGCCTCGTGATCGGGAGCGGCGAGCCGATAGCCCGTCTTGGGAATGGTGATCAGCTCAACGTCATCGGCGCCGGCGGAGCGCAAGGCCCGCCTGATCTCGGATATTGCGCCGTTGAGCGAGTCCTCGGCCACGAAGCGGAGCGACCACGCGCGATCTGTAAGCTCGTCGCGAGTGACCACCTCCCCTTTCCCATCCGCGAGGGCCATGAAGACCAGCATGACCTGGGGACGCAGCACGGCCGAGCCTGTTGGCCCGGTAAGCGTCCGAGTGCCGGGATGCACGATGAGCGAACCCAGCCGCAAAGGCGCGCGTTGAGCGAGATCGCCGACCTTGAGTTGCCCGACCTCCCTGCCGTGCACGCGCCATGCCCCCCTCGGGGCCGGTTATACGAGCCAAGCGGCAGAAATTCCAGCGGTCGCGCGATGCGGATTGTCAGGCAAGCTTCACGAAGCTGTCGAGCACGCGTTTTGTACCACTGGTTTCGAAAGCAATCTCGAGCTTGTTGCCTTCCTGATCGGTGACTTCGCCGTAGCCAAACTTGTCGTGAAAGACGCGCGCGCCGATCGCGATGTCACTGCGCGGTTTGGCGGCGAAGCTCGCGGCGCTGCGGCCGGGTTCGGCCAGGCGCTTGGGCGTGGGGTCGTAGCCGGTGGTCAGCGCGCGCTGCCAGCCGGGACCACGGGTCATGGTGCGCCCGGGCTGCGCGCGTGCGACATGAGCGAAGGGGTCTTCGGTTTCCGTCCAGTTCGCCCGCCAGAGCGACGCGCCGCCGGTCATGGTGGTTTCGCGCACCACGGCGTGTTCGGGCAGTTCGTCGACGAAGCGGCTCGGGATTGAGCTGGTCCATTGGCCGAAGATGCGGCGGTTAGCGGCGTGGAGGATGGTGCAGCGCCGCCGCGCGCGGGTGATTGCGACATAGCCGAGGCGGCGCTCTTCCTCGAGGCTGGCGAGCCCGCCTTCATCGAGCGCGCGCTGGCTGGGGAATACCCCTTCCTCCCAGCCCGGCAGGAACACGTGGTCGAACTCGAGCCCCTTGGCGGCGTGCATGGTCATGATGGTGACCTTCTCGCCGTCGCCGGCGGCGTCGTTGTCCATGACCAGGCTGACATGCTCGAGGAAATCGGTGAGAGTGTCGTATTCCTCCATCGCCCGAGCAAGCTCGACCAGGTTGTCGGCGCGGCCGGCGCTTTCGGCGCTGCGGTCTTTGGCGAGCATGTCGTCATAGCCGCTCTCATTGAGGACCAGCCGCAAGAGATTGGCGGGCGTCTCGACTTCAGCGGCTTGGCGCCACCGCGCAATCTGGCCGAGGAGGCCTATCAACATATTGCGCGTGCGGGCAGGGAGTTCGTCGCTGTCGGCAAGGTCCAGGCTGGCGGCGGCCAGCGGCATGCCGGTGTGGCGTGCATGACGGCGCATCGCTTCCAGCGCCTTAGCGCCGAGCCCACGCTTGGGCTGATTGTGGATGCGCTCGAACGCGAGATCGTCCGCCGGCTGTTCGATGACGCGCAAATAGGCGAGGGCGTCGCGGATTTCGGCCCGCTCGTAGAAGCGGAAGCCACCGACGATGCGGTAATTGAGGCCGATCTGGATGAAGCGGTCTTCGAACTCGCGGGTCTGGTATTGCGCGCGCACAAGGATCGCGACCTGATCGAGTGGAGCGCCCTCGCGCTCCAGCCGCTCGATCTCCTCGCCCACTCGACGCGCTTCTTCGGGCGCGTCCCACACGCCGATCACGCGCAGTTTCTCGCCGTGCGGCAGCTCGGTCCAGAGCGTCTTGCCCAGCCGCTCGTTGTTCGCCGCGATCAGACCGGAAGCAGCGGCGAGGATCTGCGGCGTCGAGCGATAGTTCTGCTCCAGCTTGATGACCGCCGCGCCGGGAAAGTCCTTTTCGAACCTGAGGATATTGGCGACCTCGGCACCGCGCCAGGAGTAGATCGATTGGTCATCGTCTCCCACTACGCAGATGTTTTTGCGCTCCTGCGCCAGCAGCCGCAGCCAAAGGTACTGGACCTGATTGGTGTCCTGATATTCGTCGACGAGGATGTATTTGAAGCGCTGCTGATAGTGCTCCAGCACGTCGCGATGCGTGCGCAGAATATTCAGCATGTGGAGCAGCAGATCGCCGAAGTCGCAGGCGTTGAGGGCTTTCAACCGGTCCTGATAGAGGCGATAGAACTGCTGGCCGCGGCCGTTGGCATAGGCTTCGTTTTCGACCGCATCCAGGTCCTCGGGATTGAGGCCGCGATTCTTCCAGCGATCGATCAGCCCGGCTAGCTGACGCGCCGGCCAGCGCTTTTCGTCTAGGTCGTTTTCGGTGATGAGCTGCTTGAGCAGGCGAAGCTGATCATCGGTGTCGATGATGGTGTAATTCTGCTTCAGCCCCACCAACTCGGCATGGCGGCGCAGCATCTTCGCGCCAATCGAGTGAAAGGTGCCAAGCCAAGGCATCCCTTCCACTGCTTCGCCGATATGGCGTGCAACGCGCTCCCGCATCTCGCGGGCGGCCTTGTTCGTGAAGGTGACGCAGAGGATCTCGCTGGGCCACGCGCGGCGCGTTGCGATGAGATGTGCCAGCCTTGCGGTCAAAGCCGCGGTCTTACCTGTCCCGGCCCCCGCCAGCATCAAAACCGGCCCCTCTGTCGTTAAGACGGCTTGTTGCTGCGGCGGATTGAGGCGCGCGGCATAGGCCGGCGGGTCATCCTCGGATGTCGAGGGAAGGGACGGTGGGACTGGCATGGCGGGAGACACGAACAGCTAGGGAACAAAGCCTTGGGGCGCAAGGGCGGGCGGAACCTGCATCATTGCTCGGGCGTAGACCCCGCGCGAGACCCTCCCACGGAGAGATATCATGAAGAAAGCCCTTTTAGCAGCAGCCGCGAGTATCGCGATGGTTGTGCCAGCGGGCATCGCGTTCGCGCAGGACACCACCGCGACCGCGCAAACTAACGCCTCGACACCGACGTTCACTACGGAGCAGCGCACGGCATATGATGGCTGGCCCGCAGATCGCCGCACAAGCTACGACGCGTGGCCCGATACCTACCGCACCTATTATTGGACGCTTACTCCCGAGCAGCAAGCGGGCTGGTGGGCGTTGACCGATGAGCAGCGCGGACAGGTTTATGCCATGACGCCGGAGCAGCGTGCCACGACCTGGGCTTCGATCACCGCGCAGATGAGCGGTGCAGCGCCTGCTGCCGGTGCGCAGACCTCAGGCGGTTCTGCGACAACTGGCGACGAAATGCCCACTGCGAGTGATGCAGAAACCACCATGTCTTCGGACATGGCGACCACGACGACGACCACGGGTGCCGGGCCGGCACCAATGGCCACCCCAGCCACGAGCACGGCCATGGCACAGGGCAACATCCAATTCGTACGTCGCGAGATGACACAGCCGGTTGCTGCCACGGCAGATACTACCGCGCTCGCCTCGGGCGAATTGCCCGTATGCAAGCGTGGTCAGCAGGATGGCTGCATCAACAGCTGGGAAAAAAACAAGACCGGCAACAAGCCGCTGAATTACTGGCCGGGTAAGCCGGCGAGCGAAATTGCTGGGCCCAAGCCAGAAAACCAGCCCGACACTAATTAAAGTCGTCCAGCACGCGCCGCATCTGCGGGCGCGACGCTTGGAGGGGGCGGGGCTGCCGCGGCTGCTCCGCCCCTTTTTACGCATTGGCAGCCTGTTTAACGGCTCGCCGCGTTCCGGCAACGTTTGCCGCTGGAGCGGGCCCCGGATGCGGCCACGCCTCGGTCAGCGTCTTGAGAGTGACTTTAGAGGCGCCGACAAGGTTGGCCTCGCTTTGGTGGACGATTGCGGCGGCCATCCGGTCGCTCCAGCGTCCCGATGGAGGTCACCATGCGATATGTGAAGTCACTGTCTCTCGCCCTGATGGCGTCTGCTGCCGTCCCAGTCGCGGCGCAGGAGTATCCGGCAGAACCTGCTGAAGCCACGCAGCCGCCGGCGCCGCCCGCTTCCGCCGATCAGCCGCCCGCCAGCGCCGCCCCTGCCCAGATGACGGCGGAGCAGCGAGCGAGTTACGAGAGTTGGCCGGAGCCTGCGCGAGCCTATTTCGATCGGCTGCCGCCGGCCCGCCAGGCGCTCTTTCTGAGCTTGCCCGACGCCGACAAGGCGAAGTTACTGTCATTGCCTGCGGCCGAGCAGGAAGGCGCCTGGGCGGCGCTCGAAAAGCAGCAGCCGAAAACGCCCGGCCGTTAGAGGCTGGGCGTCTCAGTCATCGGCAAGGCGAAGCAGGGTCAGCTTCGCCTTGCCGATCTTGCGCTCGGTCTCGATTGTCATTCCCTTGATCTCGACCCTTTCCTTGGCGCCAGTCTCGAGCGACAGCCAGCTCTGCGGTCCGATCCAGCCGAGGCGCAAGAGGCGGTCGATAGCGACCTGGCCTGCGCCGGTTTCGTAAGGCGGGTCGAGCAAGACCAAATCATAGGCCGCGGGCACTGGCCCAAGCGCCATGACCGACGCAGCCTGCACAGTAGCGCGCTCGCGAGCGTTGAGCGTATCGACATTGGCGCGAATGGATTTTACCGCCGCTGGATCCTGCTCGACGAACAGGCAGTGGGCCGCGCCGCGAGAAAGCGCCTCCAAGCCCAATGCTCCCGATCCCGCGAAGAGGTCGGCGACGCGCAGCCCCTCGAAGCTGCCGAGCCGGCTCGTCAGCATGCTGAACAGCGTCTCCCGCGTACGATCGGCGGTGGGGCGGGTGGCATCGCCCTTCGGTGCCACCAGCTTTCGGCCGCGCCATTCTCCGGCGATGATCCTCATCCCCGCTTCAGCCCCTTGCGGAAGCGTTCGACCTCCACTTGGCGGATTTCCACCGCCTGGCCGCGCGGCAGATCGGCAAGCTGGAAGGGGCCGTAGCTCGTGCGCAGCAACCGGCTGACCTGCAGCCCGAGATGTTCGAGCACGCGCCGAACCTCGCGGTTCTTGCCCTCCGTCAGGGTCAGCACGATCCAGCGGTTGCGGCCCGACGAGCGCTCGAGATCGGCCTCGATCTTGCCATACCGGACGTCGTCGATGGTTACGCCCTCGACCAGTTCGTCGAGCATGGCCTGGGTCACCTCGCCGAAAGCGCGAGCCCGGTAGCTGCGTAGAATCCCGCTGGAGGGCAGCTCCATGGCGCGCTTGAGTTCACCGTCATTGGTCAGCAGCAGCAGCCCCTCGGTATTGAAGTCGAGGCGGCCAACCGGCATCAGCCGCGGCGCGCCGCGGGGGAGGGCGTTGCGCAGGGCAGTGTAGATCGTGGGTCGCCCGCGCGGGTCGCGCTCGGCGGTGATGAGGCCCGATGGCTTGTGAAAGGCGAACAGCCGCGCCGGCTCGGCCTGCGCCACCGGCTTGCCGTCAACGGTCACGCCCTTGAGGTTGGCGAGCTTGATTGCGGGCGTGTCCAGCACCTTGCCATCCAGCGCGACGCGGCCCTCGGCGATCATCCGCTCGATTTCGCGGCGGCTCGCCACGCCTGCGCGTGCGAGCAGCTTGGCGATGCGATCGCCCGTGTCGGGGAGGGGGTTGGGCATGGCGAGGCCCTTAGTCGCCGGTAGCGCTTAAATCCACCGCCCGGTTGTCCGACGTCTCCCGAATTGACCGTCGGCCCGGCTTGACCCGGGCCAGCGCTTTTCTTCTCAAGCCTGGCGCCGAAGAAAGCACCACCGCGGGTCAAATCCCGGGGTTACGAAGGGGCGAGGCAACGGGCTAATTCGCCGCGCGCAGCTCCGCCTCTACCGTTTCGTGATAGTTCCGAATGCCCGTTTCAAGCGTGCCCAGTGTCAGCTCCGGGATCGCCCCGGTCGAGAGCCCCTGCTGCCCGAGCTCTGCCGCGCGGAAGTCCTCGCTGGCGAAAACCCCGCCATCGAGCAACGCCCAGCTCCGCTCCCAATGATCGCGCGCCTTGTCGGTAGCGGGTTCCTCGGGGATCAACATGAAGTCCTCAACCAGCGTCAGATCGTGCGCGCGCGGCATCATCGTCATGACGTTTATGTAATCGGGACTCGGAATGATCAGCGCGCCGGGCACCAGTTGATAGGCGAAGGTCATCACCCGGCGTAGCGCGGCCATGTCGGTGAGGTCGACATTCGCCATCTCTTCCAGCCGACCGACCGCGGCGCGGGCGAAGGGACCGATCATGTCGCCTGCGGTCACTCCGTCTTTGAAGAAGGGGCCGATTGTCTGCGCGTGCAGGCGCGTCACATGGTAGCTTTCCAGGAACGCATCCATGATCAGTTTCCAATTGGCGCGGACGGTATGCGTCTTGCGGCGGAACAGCACATGGCTGGCCGTGTCGAAAGCATCCATGTCCTCGCCCAGCGCGCGGGCATGACCGAAGTCCGCGCCTTCTTCGGGCGCGAACCAGATGAGGCCGCCCGCCTCGCAGCTCGGCAGCTCGACAAGTCCCATCTCCGCCTTGTCGAGGCCGGGGAAGCTGTCGGGGCGGGGCAGGGCCAGCAGGCGGCCGTCCACTGCATAGGTCCAGGCGTGATAGGGGCAGACGAGCTTTTTGGTGCAGACTGCCTGCTCGCCCTCGACCAGCCGCGTGCCGCGGTGGCGACACACGTTGAGGAAGACATGCGCTCGGCCGTCGGCATCTCGGGTGACGAGCAACGGGCGGCCTGTGCCGTCGTGCGGCACGGCCATGCCGGGCTGCGGGAGCAGCGCGCTGGGCGCCAGGATCTGCGGCATCCGCCCGTAGAGGGCACGTTGCTCGCGGTCGAAATGCGCGGGGTCGGTATAGACGGACGCTGGCACATGGCCGATCTGACCCGCCCGCGACTGCCCGCCTTCCGCTACAGCTCGTGCCAATGCCAACTGCCCAGCTGTCGGCTGCCGCGCCGGGGCCGTGATGGTGGATGCTGCGCTCATCGCGTCTGTTCCCGTTCAGCTTGTAACGCTAGTGTCGCAGACTTTCGGGGTCAGATAAAGGACACGGAGCCGATATGGCCGAAGCCGCAGTAGCCAAGAAGCCGTCGAGCTGGCGCATCCTCGGCCAAGCGCTGAGGAACCGGAAGACCGGCTTCATGCTGCTGTTCGGTTTTGCCAGCGGTCTGCCCTTCGCGCTGTTTCTCGGCACGCTGTTCGCCTGGTTGACCGAGGCCGAGGTCGATCTGGAGACGATGGGCGTGTTCTCGCTCATTGGCCTGGCCTATGCCTTCCAGTTCATCTGGTCGCCGCTGATCGACAAGGTGGACCTTCCCGGCCTGCGCCGCCTCGGCAAGCGCAAGCAATGGATCGTGCCGATGCAATTGCTGCTCGGCGGGATCCTGGTGACCATGGCGCTGCTCGACCCGCGCAGCCAGCTTGGCATGTTCAGCCTGCTCGCCGGGATTGGCGCTCTGGCCAGCGCGACGCAGGACATTGCCATCAACGCCTGGCGTATCGACGTGGCGGACGAGAAGGCGACGCTAGATATCCTCTCGACCGTCTATCAGATGGGCTTTCGCCTCTCCTCGCTGATGGGCGGGGCGCTGGCGCTGATCATTGCCGAGCGAATCGGCTGGCCACAAACCTATGTGGTCATGGGCGGGCTGCTACTGTCGATCGGCGCGGCGGGATTGTTCGCGCCGGACTCGGAGCGGGCCGACGCCATCGCCGGCGAAAGCGATGCGCAGGTGCGCGCGCTGCGGCAGGCTGGAGAACTGTCGCCTACGGTGCGTTATCGCGCTCTGGCGATCGTCGGCCTGCTGTGGGCGGGGGCCATCGCGGTGCTGCTGAACTTCATGGTTCGCTCGATGACCTCGCTGCCCGAGGATCGCCCGGATCCGACCGAGTTCACGCTCAATTGGGGGCCGTGGATTATCGTCGCCACCATCGTGCTGCCCGCGCTGATCGCTGGCTGGCTGGCGGGCCAGCGGAAGCGCGGGGCCAACCTGCTTGCCGAGGACGCGCCGCCGGCGAGCGGGGTCAGCTATGCGGCCGATCACCTCTACCGCGCGCTGGTGCTGCCACTGGTGGAGTTCGTCGGCCGGATGGGCTGGTCGCTGGTGCTGATCCTGGCGGTGGTCCTGACCTACCGCATCTGTGACGCGATCTGGGGCACCTTCGCCTATCCGTTCTACCTCGGCGAGTTGGAGTACACCAAGGACGAGGTCGCCTTCGCCTCCAAGTTCTTCGGCATCGGCGCCATCGTGCTGGGCCTCGCGATTGGCGGCTGGATGCTGACGGCACTGGGGCGCATGTTCACTCTGCTGTTCGGCGGATTGCTCGCTGCGCTGACCAATCTGCTCTACGCTGACATGGCGCTGGGGGGACGGACCATGGCGGCGGTGGCGGAGAGCACGGGCTTTGCCGCGCTCGTCTCCAGCTTCCCCGGCGGCAGCCCCAAGCTCGCGACATTGATGGTAACCATCGGCGGTGAGAACCTGGCCATCGGCATCGCAGGCGCGGCCTTCGTCGCTTGGTTGTCCTCGATCGTCTCGAAGCAATTCAGCGCGGTGCAATACGCGCTGCTATCCTCCCTCACGCTTCTGATTGGCGCCCTGGGGCGAGGGGCGCTCGGTCAGATGATCGAGCGGCAGGGCTATTATGATGTCTTCATTCTCACGACCTGGATCGGCGTCGCCGCCATGGTGCTGGTGGCCTTCGAATGGTGGCGCCAGGCGCGTTCCGCGAACAGCGGGGTTGTAACGCCGGAGGCACCTTCGGCCGCCGTTGCCGCGGTACCGGCCGAGTAGTCAGTCGGGCATTTCCCCATTCAGCCGCAGCACCTCACCGGCGAGGTAAAGCGAGCCTGCAATCAGCACCGGCAGGCCGTCGTTTGGCAGGGCAGCGAGAGCATGAGGCACATCGGCGGCTGAAGTGACGCCCGGCCCGAAGGCCGCGGTCGGGTGGTATTCGTGCGCCGGAACCGGGACAGCGGTGACGCTGGCGAGACTGCCTCGCAGCGGGCCGATCAGCGCATCGGGGCGCTTGTTCGCCAGCATGCCGATGACAAGGTGGACACGCTTTTTCGCGAAGTGCGCCGCCAGCATCTCGCCCGCGCTTGGATTGTGGCCTCCGTCGAGCCAGACTTCGCGGTTTCCAATCAGTGGCCCTGGGGCGAGGCGCTGCAGTCGGGCTGGCCAGCGCGCGCTGCGAATGCCCTCAGCGAGGCTCTCCGTGGCGATGCTCACGACATCCTGATGCCGCAACATCGCCACTGCCAGCGCGGCATTCTCGGGCTGGTGCGGCCCGGGCAGGGCAGGGAGCGGGAGGATAAGCGAGCCGAAGCGGTCCTGATATTCGAGGCCGAGGTCGGTCGCCTCTGCGTCCCAGTCGCGGCCGCGCATGGCGAGGTTGGCGCGCGTCGTAAGCGCGGCGCGCTCGATCTCGAGCGTGGGCCCTTCGGGATAGGACAGGGTGACGAGCGGGACGCCGGGCTTGGCGATGCCCGCCTTTTCGAAGGCGATACGGCTCAGCGGTTCGTCAGGCGTTCCCTCTTCCGGCGCGAGCAGGAAGCGCTCGTGATCGATACCCAGTGCGGCAATTCCGCAAGCGGCGGGATGGGACAGGACATTAGTTGCATCGAACCGCCCGCCGAGCCCGACCTCGATCACGCAAGCATCGGCCGGCACACGCGCGAACTCGAGGAAGGCCGCGGCGATCGTGACTTCGAAGAAGCTCGGTGACAGGTCTTGGCCCGCGTCCAGAACCTCGGCGAGAAGCGCCGCCAGCCGTTGATCGGAAATCAGCTCGCCAGCCACGCGAATGCGCTCGTTATAGCGCACCAGATGCGGGCTGGTGGTGACATGGACGCGCTTGCCGTCCGCCTCGAGCATGGCGCGCAGGTACGCACAGGTGGAGCCCTTGCCGTTGGTCCCGGCGACGTGAAACGCGGGTGGGAGGCGTAGGTGCGGATCGCCGAGCCGGGCAAGCAAGGTGCGAATGGCGTCGAGCCCGAGCCGCCCCTCGGGCACACTAAGGGCGCCAAGCCGGTCAAGCTGGCGTTGGACGGCGGGTGAGGAGGAGGTGGCGAAGTCCATCAATCCTCCCCGGAAAGGGGAGGGGGACCATGCGAAGCATGGTGGAGGGGCACGTTCGGGTTTGGATTACATCGAGAAGTCGGACTATCCCGCCCGTGCCCCTCCACCAGCCTGCGGCTGGTCCCCCTCCCCGTGCCGGGGAGGATCACGCCGCCTGCTTCGGCGCCAGGTAGTCCAGCACCGTCGCCAGCGTGTCCTTCATGTCCTTGCGGTGGACGACCATGTCCACCATGCCGTGCTTGTGAAGGTATTCCGCGCGCTGGAAACCTTCCGGGAGCTGCTCGCGGATGGTGTCCTGGATCACCCGCTGGCCGGCGAAGCCGATAAGTGCGCCGGGTTCGGCAATGTGAATGTCGCCCAGCATGGCGTAGCTGGCGGTGACGCCGCCGGTCGTCGGATCGGTCAGCACGACGATATAAGGCAGCCCAGCGTTCTTGAGACGCCGCGTCATGACGGTCGCCTTGGGCATCTGCATCAGGCTGAGGATGCCTTCCTGCATCCGAGCTCCGCCCGCCGCGGTGACGACAATGTAGGGCGCATGGATTTTCAACGCATGCTCGGCCGCCGCAACGAAGGCGCTGCCCACCGCCATGCCCATGCTTCCGCCCATGAAGCCGAAATCCTGCACGCCGACCACGGCCTTGTGCCCATCGATCGTGCCTTGGGCGGCGGTGAAGGCGTCGGGATGGCTGCTCTTGGCGCGCGCCTGCTTCAAACGATCGGTGTATTTCTTGGTGTCGCGGAACTTGAGCGGATCTTCCTTCACCTGGGGCGAGGGGAGGAGGGTGAAGCCAGGGTCGAGGATCAGGTCGAGCCGCGCATCGGCGCCGATGCGGCCATGATGGTCGCAGCGCGGGCATACATCGAGGTTCTCGCGATATTCGCGCACGAAGACCATTTCCTGGCAGTTCGGGCACTTGATCCAGAGGGTATCGTCGGTGGTGCGCTTGGGCGCGAAGGGCAGCGAATTGCGGACGCGGGTGAACCAGTTCATGGGCGTGCCTTAGCTCTGAATTGAGCGGATGACAGCCCCCGAGCGATGCATGACCAACTCCCCTCCCCGTGGGGAGGGGCCGGGGGTGGGGGTTCGACGTCAGCCATCGTCGCCACCGGCACAGACCCACCCCGCTGCGACTAGCCAGCAGGCTGGCAAGTCTCGCTGCCCCTCCCGCACGGGAGGGGGTCAGCCTTTCGCGTGAACTGCTCTAGCAAGCGCTTCGGTCAGCGCGCGCAGGTGGCGCGGGGCGTCGATGCCGTGCTCGCCGACCAACTCGACGAATGCCGACCCGACCACGACGCCATCGGCATGTTTGGCGATCTCAGCGGCTTGTTGAGGGGTCCTTACACCGAATCCCACTGCAACCGGTAGGTCGGTGGCCGCCTTGAGCCGTGCTAAGGCCTCGGCGATGTGGGCGGTGGCGGCCTGCTGCTTGCCGGTGATGCCAGCGACCGAGACGTAATAGAGGAACCCGCTCGACCCCTCGAGCACCTGGGGCAGGCGCCTGGCGTCGGTAGTGGGCGTGGCGAGCCGGATCGGCGCGATGCCCGCGGCGCGCAGCGCGGGACCCAGCGCATCGTCTTCCTCGGGTGGGATATCGACGCAGATCACGCCGTCGACGCCTGCGCGGGCGCATTCGGCGGCGAACCACTCCGGGCCGCGCCGCACCATCGGATTGGCATAGCCCATGAGGACGAGCGGGGTATCGGGGTGGCGCTGGCGGAAGGCGGCGGCGATCCGGAATACCTCGGCGGTCGTCGTCCCCGCGCCCAGCGAGCGCAAGTTCGCCGCCTGGATCGCGGGCCCGTCGGCCATCGGATCGGTGAACGGCATCCCCA
>ERZ1066121.1651-NODE-1651-length-15637-cov-7.837762_pt1 | contig 15637 bp, 10 predicted proteins | sample MGYA00382768_ERZ1066121 | MGnify/ENA primary metagenome ERZ1066121 (study PRJEB33369, sample SAMEA5778351) | biofilm metagenome | biome: Industrial cooling water; feature: Water cooling tower basin; material: Biofilm | place: United Arab Emirates | collected... | reverse complement strand
CCCACGAGCTTGGCCATATTCAGGGCGGGCATGTCATCCGCACGACCGACGGGATAAAATCCGCGACCGGCATTTCGCTGCTTAGCCTGATTTTGGGCGCGGCGGCGGTGGCGGCGGGCGCGGGCGATGCCGGGATGGGCATCATGATGGCGGGGCAACAGGCCGCCCTGGGCAAATTCCTGGCCTTTTCGCGGGTGCAGGAGGCGACCGCCGATGCCGCCGGGGCGCAATATCTGTCGAAGGCAGGCATTTCGGGACGCGGCAGTCTGGATTTCTTCAAGCGGCTCCAGAATCTGGAATTCCGCTACGCCGTCAAACAGGATGACGATCAGGCCTATGGCCGCACCCACCCCTTGAGCGGCGACCGCATTCAGGCGCTGCGCGAGGTGTATATGGTCGACCCCGCGTGGGACAAGCCGAGCGACCCGGAAATCGAGGCCCGGTTTGTGCGGGTGAAGGCAAAGCTCGTTGGTTTCATCGCCGAACCGGCCCGCGTGCTGCGCCTGTATCCCGAAAGCGACCGCAGCGTCGCGGCGCGCTATGCTCGTGCCTATGCCTGGCACCGCAGCGCTTATCCGGACCGGGCGCTGGCCGAAACCAGCGCGCTGATCGCGGCCGATCCTGCCGATCCCTATTTCCTGGAATTGCAGGGTCAGATCCTGCTGGAATCGGGCAAGCCGCGTGAGGCGATCGCACCGCTGCGCAAGGCGGTGACGAACAGCCGGTCGGCCCCGCTGATCGCAGCGACGCTGGGCCATGCGCTGGTCGCGACCGAGGACCGCAGCCTGATGGCGGAGGCCGAGGAGGTGCTGCGCACCGCCGTCGCGATCGACAATGAAAATCCCTTTGCCTGGTATCAGCTGGGCGTCGTCTATGCGCAGAAGGGCGATCAGGCGCGCGCGTCGCTGGCGACTGCAGAGCGTTATCACTTGCAGGGCCGCGCCGCGCCGCTCGCGCTGCAGAACGCCGAACTGGCGATGGCGGCGCTGCCCGAAGGGTCGCCCGACTGGATTCGTGCACAGGATATTGCGCTGGTGTCGCGCGCCGAGGTGGAACAGCAACGCAAGAGGCGTTAGAGAAGGCGCAAAGCTCCGCACGGCCCGAACAGGGATGCGGACCGAAAGGCCCGATGTGAACGACCGCAACGACGAATTTTATCAGCCCTGGCTGCGCGAGGCCGCGCCCCCGCCTGCGCCGCTCAAACGGCGATACGACCCAGCGCGGCCCGATGAAGGTCTGGCGCGTGACGATGCTACCGCGCCGCCGCTGGGCATTGATCTGGCCCGCTACGCCAAGGCGGAGAAGCCCGCCGCTCCGCCCCAGCCCCCGCTCGCCGAGCGCATTCGGCCCGCCGCCGACGCAGCGCGCAGCGGCGCGGTGCGGGCGCGTGCTGCGACGGTGCGCGGGCTGAGCGCATTTGCCCAATGGACCATTGTGCTGGGTCAGCGGCTTGATGTGCCGGCGCGGGTTGCGGCGCTGGAAATCCCGCGCCGTTCCGGGGTCGCGCTCGCGCGGGGCAAGGCGCTGGCCGGTGCGGCGGCGCGCGCCATTGCCGCAGGAACAGGCCGGACCGGAGCCATCGCAGGCCGCGAACTGGGCCGGGCAGGCAAGGCCGCGCAGTCGGGGATTGGCCGCGCCGCAGCAGCAGGCAAGGCGGCCGGGGAACGCCAGCTTGGTAAGCTGCGCTCCGAACCGGTGCAGCCTGTATCACCGCCGGAATCGGGGCTGGACCGTTTGCTGGCCGGAGCCCCTGCCGCGCCGGTTCCGGCGCGCGCCGACACGAACAGCCTGCCACTGTTCCGCGCCGCCCCCGAAGCAGAGCTGGCGAGTCAGGCCGCACCAAAGCCGTCCGCATCGTCCGCCACGGCGCCAGCTGCGTCACCGGTCCCTGCGGCCGATCTGTCCGCCGACGAACGTCCGGCGCGGCCGGTTTCTGGATCGGTGGTTTCGGACCCTTCCTCACCCCTGCCGCGCTGGGTTCTGCCTGCGCTGGGGCTGATGGCCCTGCTGGCGCTTGCCTTTTGGCTTGGCGGGCGCTGGACGGGAGGCGCGATGACCGATGCCGAGTTCGCGGACAAGGTGCGCGCGGCGATCGTCGCCAACCCCGGCATCGTGCCAGAGGCGCTGGAGGCGCACCGCGCCAACCAGACGGCGGCGGCGATCGCGGATGTCCGCCCCATCTTGGAAAAGCCATTTGCCGGGGCGTGGACCGGCAATGCGAAGGGTGATGTGACGCTGACCGTCTTTACCGACTATGCCTGCGTCTATTGCCGTGCCTCGCTGCCCGATCTCGACCGGCTGGTGCGGGAGGACAAGGGGGTCAAGATCGTGTTCCGCGAACTGCCGATCATTGCCCCGCAGAGCAAGGACGCCGCACTCGCCGCGCTCGCTGCCGCGCGGCAGGGGCGCTATGATGCTTTCCACCACGCCATGTTCGCCGCCCCCGCGCTGGACCGCGCTGCTATCGCCGCCGCCAGCACGCGCGCTGGGGTGATCCTGGACGGGCGCAGCGATGCCAACGCAGATGCGCGGCTGTTCGAGCGCGAGATCGACAATAATCTGGCGCTGGCGCAACAATTGCGCATCGACGCGACGCCCACGATCATCGTCGGGTCGCAGCTGATCGCCGGGGCGGTCGGCTTTGATGCGCTCAAGAAGGCCGTCGCCGCCGCCCGCGCGGCCGACTGATCCCCCGTTTGGCACCGCGTTTTGAAGCCAAGCTGAACGCCGCCCATGCGGCGCTGGCCAGTGATCCGGCCCGCGCGCTGGCGCAGGCCCGCGCGGTGATCGACGCCGATGCCGAGGTGGCGGAGGCACACCGGATCGCCGCGCACGCGCTGCGGCGGCTAGGGCGCGAGGACGAGGCGCAGGCGGCCTCGCTGGCCGCCGTGTCGGCGTCGGTTTTCGATTCGGAGATGGTGGCGGCGGCGCTGGCGCTGGCGCAGGACCGGCTGGACGAGGCCGAACCGATGCTGCGCGCCCGGTTGCGCCGCGATGCGAGCGACGTCGCGGCCATCCGCATGCTGGCTGAGGTGGCAGGGCGGATCGGGCGTTATGGCGATGCTGAAAAGCTGCTGCGCCGCGCGCTGGAACTGGCCCCCGCGTTCGGTGCGGCGCGCGCCAACCTGGCCACAGTGCTTTACAAGCAGCACCGGTTTGCCGACGCGGTGGAGGTGCTGGGCGCGGCGCTGGCGGTTGACCCGGACAATCCAGCGCTGCGCAATCTGAAGGCCGCGGCGCTCGGCCGGATCGGGGGATATGACGAGGCGCTGGCGCTCTATGCCGATCTGACCGCGCGCTTTCCCGATCATGCCAAGCTCGCCATGAGCTATGGCCATATGCTGAAAACCGTGGGGCGACAGGATGAGAGCATTGCCGCCTATCGCGCCGCGCTGGCCGCCGATCCGGGGCTGGGCGAGCTGTGGTGGAGCCTCGCCAATCTCAAGACCATTCGCTTCGACGCCGCCGACCGCGCCGCGATGACGGCGGCGCTGGCGGCAATCGACCCCGCCGATGCGGCGCGCGACGACGACCGGCTGCACCTCCATTTCGCGCTGGGCAAGGCGCTCGACGATGCGGGCGAGGCGGGGGCGTCCTTTGCCCATTATGCGGCGGGCAATGCGATCCGCGCGGGGCAACTGGGCTATGATGCGGACGAGACGAGCGCGCTGGTTGGCCGGATCATCGCGCGCTGTGATGCCGCCAGTTTTGCGCGCGCGGGCGGCGATCCCGCGCCCGACCCCATCTTCATCCTGGGCATGCCGCGCGCGGGGTCGACACTGATCGAACAGATGCTGGCGAGCCATTCGCTGGTCGAGGGGACGCAGGAGCTGCCCGATATTCCCGCGCTGGCGCTGGAGTTCGGGCGCGCCCGATGCGGCCATGGGCGGCAATGGCCCGAGGCGCTGGCGGCGGCATCAGGGGAAGAACTGGCCACGCTCGGCGCCGAATATCTGGCGCGCACGCGGGTGCAGCGGAAAACGGACAAGCCCTTTTTCATCGACAAGCTGCCCAACAACTGGGTCTATGTCGCCTTCATCCGCCGCATCCTGCCGAACGCGCGCATCATCGACGCGCGGCGTCACCCCATGGATTGCTGTTTTTCCAATTTCCGCCAGCATTTCGCCCATGGCCAAGCGTTCAGCTATCGCCTGTCCGACATGGGGCGATATTATGCCGATTATGTGCGGTTGATGGCGCACCTCGATCAAGTGCAACCAGGCCGGGTGTACCGGGTGATCCATGAAGCGATGCTGAGCGATCCTGAGGGGCAGGTGCGGGCGCTGCTGAACCACCTTGGGCTACCGTTCGAGGCGGCAACGCTCGATTTTCATCGTAACGCGCGCGCCGTGCGCACGGCATCGAGCGAGCAGGTGCGCCGCCCGATCAACCGCGACGGGGTGGATCAGTGGCGACCCCACGCCGCGCATTTGGGCGAGCTGACGACGGCGCTTGGCCCGGTGCTGGACCATTATCCGGACGTGCCGCCGCACATTTTGTGACTAATTCGTCACAATCGGCTGTTTTTTCCTGTCATCGCCGTGTCATCCGACGAACGGGACTTGCGCTGAGACCTGCCACGGCTCTTTATGGCGCGAGAGAAATAAGGGGGGTTCCCATGCGTAAATTCGTTTCCGTCGCCACGCGTACCGGTGCACTGTTGCTGTCCACCACCATCTTGTGCACGTCAGCCGCCGCTTTGGCGCAGGATGCCGCAGCGGAGGATGATGCCGACATCGTCGTCACCGCGACGAAGCGCGAACAGAATCTGCAGGATGTGCCAGTGGCCATTACCGCCATCGGAACCGAGCGACTGGACGAATTGCAGGTCAAGGAATTCGCCGATGTCGTGAAGTTCCTGCCCTCCGTTACGATCCAGTCCGCCGCACCGGGCTTTGCCCAGGTGTATTTCCGCGGCGTGGCGTCGGGGGAGAACGCCAACCATTCATCATCGCTGCCGACCGTCGGCACCTATCTGGATGAAATGCCGATCACGACGATTCAGGGCGCGCTCGACATCCACGCCTTTGACCTGGCGCGGGTCGAGGCACTCGCCGGGCCGCAGGGGACGCTGTACGGTGCCAGTTCGATGGCGGGCACCATCAAGCTGGTTTCGAACAAGCCCGACACCAGCGGTACCTATGGCGAGGTTGGCGCGGAGGTGAACACCGTCGCGGGCGGCGCGATGGGCGGGCTGGTCGAAGGTTTCCTCAACGCCCCGATCACCGAGCGGGCGGCAATGCGTCTGGTGGCCTGGTATCGCCGCGATGCAGGCTATATCGACAATGTCGCGGGCAGCCGCACCTATCCGACGTCGGGTATTACCCAGTCGAACGCGGCGCTGGTCGAGCGCGACTATAATGATGTCGACACTTTTGGTGCGCGGCTGGCACTGGGGATCGAGCTGGACGACAACTGGACAATCCGCCCGACGCTGATGGGACAGGCCCAGGAAGTGAGCGGCAGTTTCGCGCAGGAACGCTCACGCGCCGTCACTGGCAAGCTCCAGACGGTGCAGTATAATCCCGAATCGAGCGAAGATCAGTGGGTTCAGGCCGCCCTGACCATCGAGGGCAAGATCGGCAGCTGGGATCTGACGGTGACCGGCGGGCATCTGCGCCGCAAGACCGAGACGGAGAGCGATTACAGCGATTACGCCTTTTTCTATGACGCGCTGGCCGGTTATGGTGCCTATTTCACCGACAATGCCGGCAACCCCGTCAATCCCAACCAATATATCCAGGGGATCGACCGGTATCGCAAAAGCTTTGCCGAGGCGCGCATCGCGTCGCCTGCCGACGCACCGTTGCGCTTTATCGGCGGGCTGTTCTATCAGCGCCAGTCGCACAATATCGAGCAGAATTATATCGTCGACGACATTGCCGACGCGATCACCGTCACCGGCACCGACAGCAACATCTGGCTGACCAAGCAGCTTCGCGTCGACCGCGACTATGCGCTGTTCGGCGAGCTGTCCTATGACCTGACCGACCGGCTGACCCTGACGGCGGGTGGGCGCCTCTATCGCTACAACAATTCGCTCGTCGGTTTCTTCGGTTATAGTGCGGGCTATTCCAGCCGGACGGGCGAGGCGGCCTGTTTCGGCCCCGCGCAGGTCGCGGGATCGCCCTGTACCAACGTCGACAAGGCAACCGCCGACACCGATGCAATCTGGAAGGTCAACGCCAATTACCGCGTCAGCGACGATGTGCTCGTCTATGCCACCTGGTCGCGCGGGTTCCGGCCCGGCGGGATCAACCGGCGCGGCACATTGCCGCCCTATGGTCCCGATACGCTCGACAATTACGAGCTGGGGTGGAAAACGAACTTCGGTCCGTTCCGCTTCAACGGCGCGGTCTATCAACAGGATTGGTCGGGCATCCAGCTGTCCTTCCTGGGTGCAAACGGCCTGACCGAAATCCGCAACGCCGGAATCGCCCGGATTCGCGGGGTGGAGGCCGACATCGGTTTCCGCGCAGGCGGGTTCAGCCTGAACGCGGGCGGCAGCTATAATGATGCCGAGATCCGCCGCAATTTCTGTCGCATCGCCAACCCGGCGTTCGATTGCACGACCGCGGGCAATAGCCTGCTGGCCCCGGCGGGCACCCGTTTGCCCGTGACCGCCAAGTTCAAAGGCAATGCGGTTGCGCGTTATGAGGCGCCTATCGGCAACCTCAACGCCCATGTCCAGTTCGCGGTCAACCATATCGGCAGCCGCCGCAGCGACCTGCGCACCGCCGAAAATGCGATCAAGGGCTTTTTCGATGCCTATACCACCGCCGACATTTCGGCCGGGATCAAGGGCGAAAGCTGGAGCCTGGAGCTGTATGCGACCAACCTGTTCAATTCCAACGGGGTGATTAATTCGGGTGTCCAGTGCGTCGAGACGATCTGCGGCGACCCCGGCAATGCCAGCGGGACGGGCGGTGCCTTCTATGACACCGTCATCCGGCCGCGTCTGGTCGGGCTGAAGGTCAGCACGAATTTCTGATCGCTTGGACCAGCAGCTCAGCATGACAGAAAGGCCGGGCCGCAAGCTCGGCCTTTTTGCTGCGGTAGCGCTAGTCATGGGCAATATGATCGGGTCGGGCGTGTTCCTGCTGCCCGCCAGCCTTGCCCCTTTTGGCTGGAATGCGGTGGCGGGGTGGGTCGTGACGATCGCGGGCGCCATGTGCCTGGCCTATGTGCTGGGGCGGCTCAGCGCGCGCCATGCGCGGGCGATGGGGCCGGCAGGGCTGGTCGAGGCGAGTTTTGGCCATACCGCCGGTTTCCTGATCGGCTTTGCCTTCTGGATTTCGGTGTTCACCGGCAATGCGACGATCGCGGTCGGGGCGGTGAGTTACCTCAGCAGTTTTGCGCCCATATTGGGCGACCATCCGGCGCTGGCCGCGCTCGGCATCATCTGGGCCGTGACGGTCATCAATCTGGTCAGCCTGCGCGCGGCATCGGGGTTTCAGATCCTGACCCTGCTGCTGAAGCTGGTCCCGCTGCTGGTCGTGGGCGTGCTGATCGCGCTGGTGCTGAGCCGTGCGGGCGGTGCCGCCCTCGCCCCGCTGCCGCCAGAGGGGTTCAGCCTGTCCGCGATCAACAGCGCCGCCGCGCTCGCGCTGTGGGCGATGGTAGGGTTTGAGGCGGCATGTGCGGCGTCGGACAAGATCGCGGACCCGCAAGCCAATGTCGCGCGCGCGACGATGATCGGCGCGGGGCTGACGGGTATCCTCTACCTCATCATCTGTTCGGGCATCGCACTGATGCTGCCTGCCGAGCAGGTCACGGGCGCGCCCGCGCCCTTCGCGCTGTTCGTGGCGACCTATTGGTCGGCGGAGGCGGCCGCGCTCGTCGGCCTGTTCGCAGCGATCAGCGCCATCGGCGCGGTCAACGGCTGGACATTGGTTCAGGGCGAACTCCCCCGCGAAATGGCGCGGCGGGGGATGATGCCGGCGTGGTTCGGCGGGACGATGGCGAACGGCATCGCCGCTCGCGCGCTGGTGACGTCGAGCATCCTTGCCAGCCTGCTGGTGCTGGCGAACAGCAGCCGGACGATGGCGGGCCTGTTTGCTTTCATGGCGCTGCTCACGACGTCGGTGACGTTGCTGCTCTACCTTGCCTGCGCGCTTGCTGCGCTCAAGGAGCGGGTGGCGCGGGTGCCCGCCGCGCTTGGCTGCGGCTTTGGCCTGTGGTGCCTTTATGGCGCGGGGGTGGAGGCGGCGGGGCTGGCGATCGTGCTGATGCTGAGCGGGCTGCCGCTCTACTGGTGGGCGCGGTCGATGCCGCGATCCAGCGTTGAAAGCGCGCCGTAGCGTCATTTCGCTGCCCGTTGACGCCCCGTGCGCCGCGCCTAAGCTTTGCCGCAAAAGTGCGGGAGAAGAATGATGCGATTCGCCGGAAAGACGGCAGTGGTGACGGGTGCCGCCTCGGGCATCGGGCGGGCCACGGTGCTGAAACTGGCGGGTGAGGGCGCGGTCGTCTTTGCCGCCGACATCGACACGGCAGGCGGGACCGCGCTGGCGCAAGAGTCCAATGGCGACGTGCGGTTCGTGCGCTGTGACGTCACCCATGTTCCCGACATCAAGGCGTTGATGGACCGCGCGGCGGCGGAGACGGGCGGGATCGACATCCTGTTCAACAATGCCGCCGCCGTCGGCGACCGCGCACCCATCGACGAGATCGAGGCCGATGGCTGGGACGCAACGATGAACCTGATCCTGCGTTCGGTCGCGATGGGCATCCGCCACGCCGCCCCGCACATGAAGGGGCGAAAGGGCGCGAGCATTGTCAACACCGCCAGCATCGCTGCGCTGGGCGCGGGCTATTCCCCCACCGCCTATGCCGTGGCGAAGGCGGGGGTGCTGCATCTCAGCAAGATGGCCGCGACCGACCTGGCGCAATATGGCATCCGGGTGAACGCCATCTGCCCCGGCTTTATCAACACCAATATCTTCACTGCCGAGATGGACATGCCCGATGCCGCGAAGGCGGAGGCCAAGGGCATCATTGCCGCCATGTCCGCGCAGGCCCAGCCGGTCGCGCGCGGCGGGCAGGGCGAGGACATTGCGAATATGGTGGCGTTCCTGGCCAGCGACGATGCCGCCTTCATCACCGGCACGCATATGGTGGTCGATGGGGGGATCACCACCGGCCCGCGCCATGCCTGGGATCCCGAAACGCCGTCAATGTTCGCCGCGCTGATCGCCATGGAGGAAGCGGCCAAGGCCGGAGCAGCGGCATGACCGAGGTCGCGACCGCACCCTCACCGTCACGGGTGCCGATGCGCATCAAGCTGGCCTATGGCGCGGGGGCGATCGCCTATGGGGTCAAGGACAATGGTTTTGCCGTATTCCTGCTGATATTCTATAATCAGGTGATCGGTTTGTCGGCGCAGGCGGTGGGGCTGGCGGTGATGGTGGCGCTGATCGTCGATGCCTTTATCGATCCCGTCATCGGCCATTTGAGCGATCGGACCAACAGCCGCTGGGGCCGCCGCCATCCATGGCTTTATATCTCGATCATCCCGGTCTGTCTGTCATGGTTCCTGCTGTGGCATCCGCCCGAATGGAGCGACGCGGGCATTTTAATCTATCTGACGCTGTCGGCCATATTGGTACGTTCGGCGATCGCGATGAATGAGGTGCCGTCGATCGCGATGCTGCCCGAACTGACGCGCGATTATCATGAGCGCACCGATGTCATCCGTTACCGTTTCCTGTTCGGCTGGGCGGGCGGGCTGCTGTTGCTGTTCCTGGCCTATGGCGTGTTTCTGGTGCCGACACCGGAACAGCCGGCGGGGCTGCTCCGCCGCGAGGGCTATGACATTTATGCCTGGACCGGGGTGATCATGATGGCGGCATCGGTGCTAATCGCCGCGCTGGGCACCCACCGCCGCATCGCGCACCGCCCCGCGCGCCTGCCCCCGCGCCAGCCGGTGTTGACCGAACTTAAGGGCATGGTCGGGACGCTCAATAATCGCGCATTCTTGATCCTGATGGGGGCGGGCGTTTTTGCCTATGCCAATCAAGGGCTTAACTTTGCGACCAGCACCTATATGCAGACCTATGTCTGGGAATTTCCGGAGTGGGCGTTCAAGCTGTGGCCGGTGACGCTGCTGGTCGGCGTTGTCGTTGCCTTTATCATCGCGCCGCCGATATCGCGGGCGCTGGGTAAGAAACGCGCGGCGGCGCTGATGGCGGGGCTGGCGGTGATTTTTGGCCTGCTGCCCTATGTGCTGCGGCTGCTTGGTGCCTTTCCGGACAATGGCGAGGCGGCGGCGCTGCCGCTGTTCCTGCTGTGCGCGACCATTGCCACAGGGCTGGGCGTATGTCCGATGATCCTGGTCGGGTCGATGCTGGCCGACGTGATCGAGGACAGCGAGATGACGACCGGCCACCGCGAAGAAGGGCTGTTCTTCGCCGGGAATCTGTTCATGCAGAAATGCGTGACCGGCATCGGCACCTTTGCCGCGGGCAGCCTGATTACCATGATCGGTTTTCCGCAGGACGCGGTGCCGGGACAGGTGGATGCGGCGATCATCGACCGGCTGATGCTGGTATTCACCATTTTGACCGCGCTGTTCGTCAGCGCATCGGTGTGGATATTCCTGCGCTTTCCGCTGGGCGAGGACGACCATGCCGACCGCGTTGCGGCGCTGGCCGCGCGGGCAGCAGCGGCGCGCGAGCCGGGCGCATAATTTTAACGCGGCAGGGGTTGGCAAGCACCGTCTTTCGCTCCTAAGGTTACCGTTAACGTAAAGGGAAGGATTGTCCGCATGGATTTCGATCTCACCGACCGGCAGGTCTTTTGGCGCGACCGCGTGCGCGATTTCATCACCCGCAAGGTCCGCCCCGCCGTCGCGACCTACAAAGCGCAGGACGCCGCCGGCGAACGCTGGAAAGTCATTCAGGTGGTCGAGGATCTGAAGGCCGAGGCAAAGGCGGCGGGCATCTGGAACCTGTTCATGCCGCCGCGCAACGGCGGGCACCATCATGTCGACGAGACATATGAGTTTGAGGGGCCGGGCCTCACCAACCTTGAATATGCGCTGTGCGCCGAGGAAATGGGACGCATCGGCTTTGCCAGCGAGGTGTTCAACTGCTCCGCGCCCGACACCGGCAATATGGAGGTGTTCCACCGCTATGGGACGCGGGCACAGAAGGACAAATGGCTGACCCCCCTGATGAACGGAGAGATCCGGTCGGCCTTTCTGATGACCGAACCGGCGGTCGCCTCGTCCGATGCCACGAACATCGAATGCCGGATCGAACGCGACGGCGATGATTATGTCATCAATGGCCGCAAATGGTGGTCGTCGGGCGTTGGCGATCCGCGCTGCAAGGTCGCCATCGTCATGGGCAAGACCGATTTCGAGGCGAAACGCCATGCGCAGCAGTCGATGGTGCTGGTGCCGATGGACACGCCGGGGGTGAAGATCCTCCGCCACCTGCCCGTGTTTGGTTATGACGATGCGCCGCATGGGCATATGGAGGTCGAGCTGAAGGATGTGCGCGTCAATGCCGCCGAAGCGATGCTGCTGGGCGAAGGGCGCGGGTTCGAAATCGCGCAGGGGCGCCTTGGCCCGGGCCGCATCCACCATTGCATGCGCACTATCGGCGTGGCCGAAGAGGCGCTGGAAAAAATGTGCCAGCGGCTGCAGTCGCGCGTCGCGTTCGGCAAGACGATTGCCGAGCACAGCATCTGGGAACAGCGTATCGCCCGCGCGCGCATCGACATCGAAATGACGCGCCTCCTGTGCCTCAAGGCCGCTGACATGATGGACAAGGTCGGCAACAAGAGCGCGGCGGCGGAAATCGCGATGATCAAGGTGCAGGCCCCCAATATGGCGCTGCAGATCATCGACGACGCGATCCAGGCGCATGGCGGCGGCGGCGTGTCCGACGATTTCGGGCTGGCCGCGGCCTATGCGCATCAACGCACGCTGCGGCTGGCCGACGGGCCGGACGAGGTGCACGCGCGCGCGATCGCACGGATCGAGCTGGCCAAGCATGCGGTGGTCAAGGACGCGAGCGGCTTTTCGTCGGGCGATGTCGGGGTGTCGCGCTAGAATTTTGCTCCGCCTGTCTTGAGCCTGTCGAAGGGCCGTCCTTTCCTGGACCATCGCCAAGAAAAGGACAGCCCTTCGACAGGCTCAGGGCAGGCGGGTTTTGGGAACAGCATATATGACCAAAGCCGCCATCCTGATCGCACCCAACCAGCCGCTTGTGATCGAACAGGTGGTCGTCGCCGACCCTGGCCCGCACGAGGTGCGCATCCGCACCGCGGCGTGCGGCCTGTGCCATTCGGACCTGCATTTCATCGAGGGGGCCTATCCCCACCCGCTGCCCGCGATTCCGGGGCATGAGGCGGCGGGGATCGTCGAAGCGGTGGGGAGCGAGGTGCGCACGGTCAAGGTTGGCGACGCGGTCGTCACTTGTCTGTCGGCCTTTTGCGGGCACTGCGAATTTTGCGTGTCGGGGCGCATGTCGCTGTGTCTGGGCGGGGACACGCGGCGACCGGCGGGCGCAAGCCCGCGCATCACCCGGCCCGACGGCAGCGTGGTCAACCAGATGCTGAACCTCAGCGCCTTTGCCGAGGTGATGCTGGTCCACGAGCATGCGTGTGTCGCGGTGAACCCGGACATGCCGCTCGACCGCGCCGCCGTGCTGGGGTGCGCGGTGACAACGGGCGCGGGGGCGATTTTCAACACCTGCAAGGTGACGCCGGGCGAAACGGTCGCCGTGGTCGGTTGCGGCGGCGTGGGTCTGGCCACCATCAACGCGGCGAAGATCGCGGGGGCAGGGCGCATCATCGCCGCCGATCCGGTGCCCGAAAAGCGCGCGCTGGCGCTGAAGCTCGGTGCGACCGATGTGATTGACCCGATGGAGGCCGATGCGGGCGCACAGATTCAGGCGCTGACCAAGGGCGGCGTCGATCATGCGATCGAGGCGGTCGGACGCCCGGCGTCGGCGCAGCTGGCGGTCAAGGCGCTGCGGCGCGGCGGCACCGCGACGATCTTGGGAATGATGCCGCTATCCGAAAAAGTCGCGCTCGGCGCGATGGATTTGCTGTCGGGCAAGCGGCTTCAGGGCGCGCTGATGGGCGGCAACCGGTTTCCCGTCGACATCCCGCGCCTTGTCGATTTCTATCTCCGCGGGCTACTCGACCTCGACAGCATCGTGGCGGAAACCATCCCGCTGGAGCGGATCAACGACGGGTTCGAGCGGATGAAGCGGGGCGACAGCGCGCGCAGCGTGATCGTGTTTGACGCATGAACAATCACCCAGTCTCCCCCACGTCGCCTGCCCTGAGCTTGTCGCCCTCTTCGAGTCCGACAAGCTCAGTGCGGACGGTTTAGGAGGATAATATGGCTGAGAACATCGACGCCCAGACCGCCTTTACCGGCACCGTCGAACCCGAAGGCGCGGACCGGCTGGACACGGCGCGGTTGACCGCATGGATGGCCGAAAATGTGGTGGGGTTCGAAGGCCCTATCCACCTCACCAAGTTCAAGGGCGGGCAATCGAACCCCACGTACAAGATTGCGGCGGCGTCGGGCGATTATGTGCTGCGGCGCAAACCGTTCGGCCCGCTGCTGCCATCCGCGCACGCGGTCGACCGCGAATATCGGGTGCAGGCCGGGGTCGGCAGGACCGGATTTCCGGTGGCGCGGCAATATGGGCTGTGCACCGACGACAGCGTCATCGGCAGTTGGTTCTATGTCATGGGCATGGTCGACGGGCGGACGATCTGGGACGGGGCGATGCCGGGGGCGGAGCCGGCGCAGCGGCGCGCCGTTTACATGGCGATGATCGACACGCTGGCGCAACTCCACAGCGTTGATGTCGAGGCGGCGGGCCTGTCCGATTTCGGCAAGCCCGGCAATTATTTCGGGCGTCAGGTCGATCGCTGGACCAAGCAATATAAGCTTGCCGAAACCGAGGTGATGCCGGAGATGGAACGGCTGATCGCCTGGTTGCCCGCGACCTTGCCCGAACAGACGCGGACCAGCGTTGTCCATGGCGATTATCGCATCGACAACATGATCTTTGCGCACGGGTCGCCCGAGGTGCTGGCGGTGCTTGACTGGGAATTGTCGACGCTGGGCGATCCGCTCGCCGATTTCACCTATGTCGCGATGGCGTGGGTGACCGACAATGGCGGTCGGTCGGGGGTCATGGACCTGGACCGCGCGGCACTCGGCATTCCCGAACTGGAAGAGGTCGTCGCGCGTTATTGCGCGGCGACGGGGCGCGACAGCGTGCCCGACATGAACTGGTATTTCGCCTATAATTTTTTCCGGCTGGCCGGGATTATTCAGGGCATCAAGAAACGCGTGATCGACGGCACCGCATCGTCACAGCACGCCCGCGACATGTCCGCCCGGGTTCAGCCGCTGGCGGCGGCGGCCTGGGCTTTTGCAGAAAAGGCTGGCGCATGACCCTCTTCGATATGACCGGCCAGGTCGCCCTGATCACCGGATCGTCGCGCGGCATCGGACGGGCGATTGCCGAAGCGATGGCGGCGCAAGGGGCAAAGGTCGTCATTTCCAGCCGCAAGGCTGACGCCTGCGATGCCGTTGCCGCCGAAATCAACGCCCGGCACGGCACGGGGACCGCCATTGCCGTCCCCGCCAATATCTCGGACAAGGCGCAGCTGGAAAATCTGGTCTCCGAAACGCGCGCGGCGTTTGGCCCCGTCACCGCGCTCGTGTGTAACGCGGCATCGAACCCGCATTACGGGCCGTCGCTCGACATTTCGGACGAGGCGTTTCGCAAGATCCTCGACAACAACATCCTGTCGAACCATTGGTTGGTCCAGCTGTGCGCGCCCGACATGATCGCGGCCAAGGCGGGTTCGGTCACGATCATCAGCTCGATCGGCGGGCTTAAGGGATCGCCGATTTTGGGTGCCTATTGCATTTCCAAGGCCGCCGACATGCAGATGGCGCGCAATTATGCGCAGGAATTGGGACAGCACAATATCCGGGTCAACTGCATCGCCCCCGGCCTCATTCGCACCGACATGGCCCGCGCATTGTGGGACAACCCCGACACGCTGAAACGCTCGACGGCGGCAGCCTGTCTGGGCCGCATCGGTGAACCGCATGAGATTGCGGGGGCGGCGGTCTTTCTGGCATCGCCCGCCGGAGCCTATACTACCGGCCAGACCATCGTGTGCGATGGCGGTGCAACCATTTCAGGAGGGGCATGATGGGACTTTTAACAGGCAAGGTCGCGGTCATCACCGGGGCGGGCAGCGGCATCGGGCGCGCCAGTGCGCTGCGCTTTGCAGCAGAAGGCGCGCGGCTGGTCATTGGCGACCGGGCCGACAGCGTCCACGAAACCGCCGAACTGGTCCTTTCCGCGGGCGGTCAGGTGGCCGCGCTGCAGATGGACGCGGGGTCGGAGGATGATGTGGCGGCGATGGTGGCGACGGCGCAGCAGACCTATGGCCGGATCGACATCGCCTTTGCCAATGCCGGGGTGTCGGGCGGCCTGCCTGGTATCTTCGACGAGACGCCGGGTGCCTTTGCCGAGCTGCTGCGCGTCAACCTGATCGGTCCGTGGCTGATGGTCAAACATGCGGGCAAGGCGATGTGGGATCAGGGGGACGGCGGCAGCATCATCCTGACCGCCAGCGTCGCGGG
>ERZ1066121.1650-NODE-1650-length-15642-cov-27.777892_pt1 | contig 15642 bp, 12 predicted proteins | sample MGYA00382768_ERZ1066121 | MGnify/ENA primary metagenome ERZ1066121 (study PRJEB33369, sample SAMEA5778351) | biofilm metagenome | biome: Industrial cooling water; feature: Water cooling tower basin; material: Biofilm | place: United Arab Emirates | collected... | reverse complement strand
CTCGACGACCTGCGCGCCGACAGCGTCGCGATCGTCGCGACGATCGGCTGGGACCTCGACGAGGGGCTCCGCGCGCGCTTCGCGCCCACGGCGTGGGAGCGCGAGCGCGTGGCGGCGGTCGAGCAGGTGGTGCGGCGGCTCCGCCCCGACGTGCTGGTGCCGGTGGCCCAGCCCTACGGCGCAGGGGCGCGCACCGTGGGGCGGCTCACGCCGGCGCGGTGGCAGGGGCTCCTCGCCGAGTGCGCGCGGACCGCGCATTCGCTCCGCCCGGCGACGCGCGTGCTGCACGAGGCGTCGAGCTACGACGCGCGCGACAGCGTGCTCGCCGCGTGGGCGGCGACGCCGGCGAGCGGGCTCGATGGCGTCGGCTACGCGCTCGCGCCGGGGTTCCGCGGCGGTGCGTCGCTCGAGGCGCGGCTGCAGGCGGTCGATCGCTGGCGTCGCGCGCGCCCGCGCGCGGTGCGCGAGTGGGTGACGCTCGTCGCCGCCAACCCGTGGGTGCACGGCGAGGGAGCGCAGGAGCGCGCGGTCTGGGGCGTGCTCGCGTGGGCGAGCGCGCGCCCGTCGCTCGACGGCGTGATCGTCGGCGACGCCGCCGACTACGACACGCGCCGCGGGCTGCGCGGCCCGGGGGGGCGGCTCCGCCCGGCGACGGCGTCGCTCAAGCGCGCGATCCGCGCGCTGCGTCGCGTCAGCGCCCCCTGACGATCCCCTCGGCGCGCACGTCGCCGCCGCACCAGCGCCGCGCGACGCGGCGCACGTCGTCGACGGTGACGCGCGCGATCGCGTCGCGCTCGGCGCCGAGCTCCGTGAGCCCGTCGCCGAGGAGCCAGGCGTCGACCATGTCGGCGAGCTGCGCGGCGCCGCTCTCCTGCCGGAGCGCGAGCATGCCGAGCGCGAAGCGCTGCGCGCGCGCGAGCTCGTCGGCGCCCACGTCGGCGTCGCGCAGCGCGGCGAACTCGCGGAGGAGCCCCTCGCGCGCCTCGTCCTCGCGCTCGGGGGCGCAGGCGATGTAGCTCGCGATCACGCCGCCGGCGCGCCACGCGGTGGCCCCCGTGCTCACGCTGTACGCGAGCGACTGCCGGCTCCGCAGCGACTCGAAGAAGCGCCCCCCGAGCCCGCTCGCGATGCCGGTCAGCATGGCGAGCGCGTGGCGGTCGTCGTCGTGGCGCGACGGCCCCGGGAAGAGCATCGCGAGCGCGCTCTGCTTCCGGTCGCGCGCGTCGACGACCTGCCGCACGCCGTCGGCGTACGTCGCCGCGGCGACGACGCTCGTCGCCCCGGCGGCGAGCGCGCCGAAGGGCGCCGCGACGATCGCCGCCAGCTCGTCCACCGGCAGGTCGCCGACGACGGCGAGCACCGGCGTCCCCTGCAGCACGAGCCGCGCGTGCCAGCGGCGCAGCGCGTCGCCGTCGAGCGCGCCGACGCTCTCCGCCGTCCCCGACGGATCGAGCGCGTAGGGATGCCCCGCGAGGAGCGCGCCGCGCGCGAGCGCCATGGGGTGGCGGACCATGTCGTCGCGCCGCGCGGCGAGCTCGGTGACGAGGTGCGCGCGCTCGGTGGCGACCGCGGCGGCCGGGAAGGTCGGGCGCTCGACGACGTCGGCGAGCAGCGCGGCGGCCGCCCGCGCGGCCTCGGGCGGGACGGCGATGCTCCACCCCGCGATCTCCTTCCCCGTCGTCGCGCTCACGCTCCCGCCGAGCGCCTCGGCGTCCTCGGCGAGCTGCGCGGCGGTGCGCGTCGCGGTCCCCTTGACCATCGCGCGCGCCATGAGCGTGGTGATCCCCGCCTGCGCCGGCGCCTCGTCGCACGCGCCGCCCTGCACGAAAGCGCCGAGGTGCACGATCGGCGCGCCCGGCTTGCGCTTCGCGAGCACGGCGATGCCGCGCGCGGTGCGGAAGACGGCGACCTCCTGCTCCGTGCGCTCCCATGTCGGCGACGGCGCCGCGGACGCAGGAGACGGGGCGGGGCGGCGTTCGATGGTGATCGGGGGGCGCGGCGCCGCCTCGAGCCAGGCGACGAGCGCATCGCCGTCGGCGGCGAGCGGTGCGGTGTCGCGCGGGCGGTAGCTCACGCAGGCGAGCGCGCCAGGGTCGCACCAGCGCGCGAGGACGCGGCGCACGTCGTCGGCGGTGACCGCGTCGACGGCGGCGTGATGGCGCTCACCCACCTCCTCGCCGCCCAGCGCCTCCCACGCGACGAGCTCCTCGGCCTGTCCCTCCATCGTCTCGCGCGCGTGCAGCCGGCGCGCGCGCAGCACCGTGCGCACGCGCGCGAGCTCGTCGTCGTCGGGGCCCTCGTCGGCGAGGCGGCGCAGCGCCCCCCAGGCCGCGCGCACGCCGTCGGCGAGCGTCGTCTCCTGCGCGACGACGGTGAGCGCGAGGACGCCGAGCTGCGTCGGCGTGTAGTGGAAGGCCGACGCGCTCGTGGCGAGGCCGCGCTCGCGCACCTCGCGGTAGAGGCGCGACGCACGCCCGGTCGCGAGGAGCGACGCGGCGACGTCGAGCGCGGGGCAGTCGGGGTGGAGCGGCCCGACGGTGCGCCAGCCGATCGCGACGTGCGACTGCTCGACCTCGCCGGTGAGCGCGCGGTAGCGCGCGTCGCGGCGCGCCGGCTCGGCGGGGCCGGGGTCGGGCATCGGGTCGTGCGGCGCGGCGGCGCCGTAGCTCGCGGCGACGGCGTCGCGCACCGCGTCGGCGTCGACGTCGCCGACGACGGCGAGGATCGTGTTCGACGGTCCGTACCAGTTGCGGTAGAACTCGACCAGCTTCTCGCGCGTGAAGCCGCGCAGCGCCTCGGGGCGCCCGATGCGCCAGCGGCGCATGCGGTGGCGATCGTGCAGGAGCTCGTAGAGCGTCTCGATCGTCACGGCGGTCGGCGTGTCGGCCTTGCGCGCCGCCTCCTGCACGATGACCTCGAGCTCGCGCCGCAGCTCGTCGGCGTCGATCGTCGACTCGGCCCACGCGTCGTGCTGGATCGCGAGCCCCTCACGCCACGACGCCGAGGGGAGGACGGTGACGTACGTCGTCGCGTCGTAGATCGTGTGCGCGTTGAGCCAGCCGCCGGCGGCCTTGGTCGCGGTGGCGATCTCGCCCGGGCCCCGGGTCGGCGTCCCCTTGAAGTACATGTGCTCGAGGACGTGGGCGATCCCCACCTGGTCGTCGCGCTCGTCGAAGTAGCCGGCCTTCACCCGGGTGACGATGGCGGCGACGGGGGCGCTGCGGTCGGGGCGGACGAGGAGCGTGAGGCCGTTCGGGAAGACGGTCTTGCGGGTCGTCATGCGGGCGGTGGCGGGGACGCGCGGGGGCCGCGACACGCGGGTGGTGTCGCGGCCCCCGGGAGGCACGGGGCCCGGCGCGCGGCCGGGCGCGGTCAGTGGAGGATCTTGAGGAAGCCGGCGGCCGAGATCGCGCGGACGAACGCCTCGGCGCTGTCGACCGGGACCGCGTAGCCCGTCTGCGCCAGCACGCGCGCCGACTCGGCGAGCATGAAGTCGAAGGCCGGCTTGCCGCGGAACTGGCCGCTCGCGTCCTGCAGCGCGCGGACGATCTCCTCCCAGCTCCCGGTGAAGGTGTCGCCGGTGCGCGTCAGCACCGCGTGCTCGGCGGCGCGGGCCCGCTGCTCGCGCATCTCGGCGAGCAGCGTGCCGAAGAGCTCGAGCTGGCCGCGGGCCTCGGGCTTCTCGTCGCCCTCGCCCGCCACCGCCGCCTCGACCTCGGCGAGGAGCTCGTCGATCGAGTCGGTGTCGCCGTTGAGCTCCTCGAGGCGCGCCTCCCACGGCGCGAGGTCGGGATCGTCGTCCTTGAGCCGGTAGGCGGCCTTCTTCAGCTCGACGAAGCGCCAGATCCCGAGCTCGTCCCAGTGGTCCTCGGGCTTCGTCTTCTCGAAGTGGTAGAGCGCCGCCTCGTACTCCTGCTTGTCGTACAGCAGGTTGGCGAGGTAGATGCGGGCCTCGACGTAGTCGGGGTCGAGCTTGAGCGCGCGGCGCAGCGTGCTGATCGCCGCGTCCTCGTCGCCCGACCGGTGCTCGGCGTAGCCCATGCAGCTCACCGCCTCGGCCGAGTCGGGCTCCTGCTGCACGGCGATGTCGAAGAACTGCGCCGCGTCCTCGACGAGGTTGTCGCGGAAGAGCGCGCGGCCGACCTGCACCATGAGCTCGACGTCGTCGTGGTAGCCGAGCTCGAGGATGCGGCGGAAGTTCTTGCGCGCGTTCTCGACCTCGCCGAAGCGCAGCAGCGTCTCCCCGAGCCCGGCGAGGGCGTCCTCGTGCTCGCTGTCGAGCAGGAGCGCCTCGCTGAAGCTGCGGCGCGCCCAGGCGTACTCCTCGCGGGCGAGGCGCGCGTAGCCCTCGCCGACGTGGAGCTCGACCGCCGTGGGATAGAGCGCGAGCCCCTCCTTGAGGACGGCCAGCGCGTCGTCGAAGCGCCCCTCGTTGTAGAGCTGGTGGGCGCGCTCGTCGTACTCCTCGGACGAAAGGAACTGCGAAGGCATCTCCTACTCCTCCCGAAGCGGCGACGGCCGGAAGATAGGTGTGCGCCCCGTGACGCGCGCCCCCCGGTCGGGATGGACGGCCCCGGGCGCGTCCGACCGTGGCGTCATACCCCGTCCCGGGGGACAGGGTCGCAGGATGCGGGCCGGTCGTCGCGCGACGCGATGGCGCGCGGGCGGTCGCCGCTCACGGGTGCGCGAGCGCGACGGCGATCTCGCCGGCGAGCCGCGCGTTCTGCTCGAGGAGCGCGAGGTTGGCGGCGAGCGAACGCCCCTCGGTCGCCTCGACGACGCGCCCGAGCAGGAAGGGGGTGAGCGCGGCGCCGCGGATCCCCCGCCCCTCGGCCTCGGCGAGCGCGCGACCGACGGCGGCGTCGACCTCGCCCTGCGCGAGCGCCGTCGCCTCGGGGGGCGGGACGACGACGAGGATCGCGCCCGGGAGCCCGAGCCCGAGGTGGAGCCGCGCGAGCCGCGCGAGCTCCCCGACGTCGTCGACGCGGTGCGGGACGGGGAGCCCGGTGGTGCGCGTGAAGAAGCCCGGGAGCTCCGACGTGCGCCAGCCGACCACGGCGACGTTGAGCGTCTCGAGGCGCTCGAGCGTGGCGGGGAGGTCGAGGATCGACTTGGCGCCGGCGCAGGTGACGACGAGCGGGGTGCGCGCGAGGGCGACGAGGTCGCCCGACTCGTCGAACGGGGCACCGCGGTGGACGCCGCCGATCCCGCCGGTCGCGAAGACGCGCACGCCGCCGGCGTGGGCGAGCGCGAGCGAGGCGGCGACCGTCGTGGCCCCGTCGGCGCCGGCCGCGGCGCAGGGGGCGATGTCGCGCGCGCCGATCTTCCGGACGCCGTCGCGGGCGAGGAAGCGGGCGAGCTCGGGCCCGGTGAGGCCGAGCGTCGGGACGCCGTGCGCGACGGCGGTGAGGGCGGGGACGGCCCCGGCGGTGCGCACGGCCGACGTCATGGCGTCGGCGGCGGTGGCGTTGTGCGGGACCGGGAGCCCCTGCGCGAGCACCGAGGTCTCGAGCGCGACGACGGGGCGGCCCGCCTCGAGGGCGTGGGCGACTTCGTGGAGGCGGCGGAGCATCGCGCGAATCTACCGACCGCCGTGCCCCCCCTCCGGGCTCAGGGGAGGACCGAGACCGCCCGCGTCGTCTCGCGCTCCCGCACGCGCACCGGGACGGCCGTGAGGATCAGCCGGTCGGGGGCGGGGCCGACGAAGCGCGTCGGCCAGCAGGTCGTGAGCGTGAGCTTCGGCGTGTCGCTGCGGCGCAGGACGCGCTCGTCCTTGCCGACGATCTGCCGCGTCACGACGCGCCAGGTCACCGCGGCGGCGGGGTGCTCGGTCTCGACGTAGTCGCCGATGCGGACGTCGTCGAGGCGGTGGAAGTGGCGGTCGCGATGCGCGCTGATGACGGCGTTGCCGGCCTGCCCCGGGAGCACCGTCCCCGGCATGTGCCCCGGGCCGGCCCAGAGCGACTTGTCGTCGATCCCCTCGACGACGATCTCGTCGAGGCGTATGGCGGGGATGAGGACGCGCACCACGGGCGCGCCCGGCTTCACCGGGGCGAGCGTGGCGCCGGCGATGGCCTGCGTGAGCGTGGCCGCCTTGACGAGCTTCTGCCACTCGGCCCGCGCCCGCTGGCGCGCGACCGCCCCCTTGAGGAGCGAGGCGCCGACGGTGCCGAGGACGGCGAAGCCGGCGGCGAGCGTGACGATCGCGAAGCTCCGGCGCGCGCGGAGGCGCCGGCGCCGGCGGGCGACGGCGGCGTCGATCGCCGCGGGGTCAGCCCCGCGCGCGCGCCAGGGCGAAAGAACCGAGGGCAACGAGACCCGACCCGAGGAGGAAGACCGAGGGGAGCGGCGTGGCGGTGTCGGGGGCGCGGAGCCCGGCCTCGCTCAGCGAATCGACCGGCGCGTCGACCGGGCGCTCGTCGACGGCGACGCGCCCGGCCTCGACGATCGGCGCCTCGACCTGCGGGACCGGGAGGTCGCGCAGCGCGACGCGCCCCGGCGGGGTCGTGACGGGCGCGACGCGCACCGGCTCGCCACCCGCGAAGAGCGCCGGCGCGCCGGCCGCCGCGAGGGCACCGATGAAGCCGAGGGGGGCGAAGGCGGCGAGGTTGCGCAGCTCGCCGCTCTGCTCGCCGGTGGCGCAGTCGCAGGTCGGCTTGCCGGTCGCCGCGGGCGGGGCCGCGGGCGCGGGCGCCCCTTGGGCACCCAGCCGGGTGGCCAGCACGAGGGCGGCGGCGAGGCCGGCGGGTCGGAGGCGAGCGAGCATGGCGTGATCGGCGGAAGGGGAGCCGGCCGGGGGGAGACCGGACGTGCGACGTGCCGTCACGGCGCAGGGTGGTCCGCCGCGACGCTCGGAGGTGGAGGACCTGGCGGCGAGCACCACCGCCGCCGATCGATCCGGACCTGCCTCCGGCGCTTGACGAAAGATGCGGATGATGGTCACCGGGGACAACACGCGGCGGTGCCTCGGGTCTCTCCCCAACGCCTGCACCCTCGTGGCCGGGCGGCCCGCGCTCCCCCTGCCCCGGAACGGCGCGGGGCGGCGACGGCCATCGGCCGCCACCGCCCCGCGCACGTGCCGACGGGCGCCCGGCCGTCAGGCGTCGTCGAAGTCGTCCGCCTTGCGCGTCTCGATCAGCTCACGGTCGTGGCTCGTCGGGTCGTACATCGCGAGCACCTTGATCCTCTCGCCCGGGTAGCAGTCGAACTCCTTCCCCGTGTTCTGGTAGACCTTGATCTCGTGCCCGTCCTCGAACCGCAGGAGCGCGAGCGGATACTTGTCGTTCTTGTACTGCTTGCGGATGCGCTTCGGGGGCTGCGACATGGGGAACGGTCCTCCGGGTGGTGACGCGGCAGGGAACGGCCAACGATACACGGGGGCCGGCGGCGCCGTCAGGTGACCACGGGGCGCGCGTCGGCGTGCCGGCGCCAGGCGCCGGTGGCGAGGATCTCGTCGATCTGGCCGACCGCCGCCTCGAGCTCGTCGTCGCGCGTGAAGAAGTGCGGCGCGACGCGGATCCCCGCCCCCGGGCGGTAGTCGATCACGACGTCGCGCGCGAGGAGCTCGGCCGCCACCTCGCGCCCGTGCGGGACGTCGATCGCGACGGTGCCGCCGCGGCGGGCGTCGTCGCGCGGCGCGGCGACGGCGTAGCCGCGTGCATCGGCGAGCGCGATGAGCCGGCGCGTCTGGCGCACGCTCTTCGCCCGGATCGCCTCGGCCCCGGCCGCGTGCACGAGGCGCGGCCCCTCGAGCGCCGCGTAGAGCGCGGGGACCGTGGGCGTCCCGCCGAGCCAGCGCCACGCGCCGTGCGCCGCCTCGAAGCGCTCGTCGAAGGCGAACGGGCGCGCGTGCGCCTGCCATCCGGTGAGCACGGGGTCGAGCGTCTCGCCCAGCTCGGGGCGCACCCAGAGGAAACACCCCCCCGGCCCGCCGCAGAGCCACTTGAGCACCCCGCCCATGTACGCGTCGACGCCGAGCGCGCGCACGTCGACGGGGATGACGCCGACGGCGTGGTAGGCGTCGAGGACGACGAGCGCCCCCATCGCGCGCGCCTTCGCGACGATCGGCGCGACGTCGACGATGAAGGCGCTGCGGAAGAGGACGTGGCTGATCGCGACGACCTTCGTCCGCTCGGTGATCGCGGCGGCGACGCGCCCGGCGTCGATGCCGATGCCGTCGTCGCTCGGCACGACGGTGACGCGCGCGCCGAGCTTCGGCGCGAGACGGTCGGTGACGTAGCGTACGCTCGGGAAGTCGAGCGCGGTCATCACGATCTCGTCGCGCCCGTCGCGGAAGTCGAGCGCCGCGAGCAGCATCGCCTGCGCCTGCGTGACGGTGGGGACCATCGCCACCTCGCCCGGCCCCGCACCCATCAGCGGCGCGACGACGTCGCCGACCTCGATCGGGAGCTGCCACCAGCGCTCGGCCCACGCGCGCACGCCGCGCGCGTCCCACGTCGCCGCGTACTCGGCCAGCCGCTCCGCCGTCGCCACCGGGACGGGGCCGAGGGAGTTGCTCACGAGGTAGGTGCTCCGCTCGAGGAGCGGGAAGTGCGGGCGGAAGGCGAGGAGCGGATCGGCCGCGACGCCGGCGGGCACGGATGGCGACGTCATGTCGTGGCGGGCTGCGGCTTCCGGCGCGCGGCACCGGAGAGCGCGTAGACGAGGCTCGCGGCACCGAGCACGCTCGCCAGCACGCGCCACTCCGCCGCGGTGATCGACGTGAGGAGCCAGGCGATCACGGCGATGGTGACGACGGGGATCACCGGGCCTCCGGGGACGCGGTAGGGCGTCGTGCCGGGGGCCTTGATGTCGCGCGCGCGGAGCACCGGCACCGCCGCCGCGCAGGCGCCGTAGAGGAGGAGCGCGGCGAGGTTGCTGATCACCGCGAGCTGCTCGAAGCTGAAGGTCCAGCCGAGGAGGAGGACGATCGTCACCTGCAGCACGATCGCGACGTACGGCGTGCGGAAGCGCGGGTGGATCGCGCCGACGACGCGCGGGAGGAAGCCGTCGTCGGCGAACTTCCAGAGCGCGCGCGGGACGGCGAGCGTCATCCCGCTCGTGTAGCCGAGGCGGCTCACCGTGGCGGTGGCGAGGAGGAAGGCGAGCCCCCACGGCCCGACGACGGCGCCGAAGGCGGTCGCGAGCGGGTCGGTGGTCTCGGTGGCGAGCCGGGGGCCGAGGATGCCGTGGGCGACGACGTGCACCGCGATGTAGAGGAGCGTCACGCCGATCATTGCGATCGCGAGCGCGCGCGGGACGGTGCGCGTCGGGTCGCGCACCTCGCCCGAGGCGGCGAGCGCGCTCTCGACGCCCGAGAAGGCGAAGACGAGGACGATCGCCGCGCGCGCGAGCGACGCCGGCTCGGGGAGCGCGCGCAGCGCGACGTTCGCCCCCTCGACGAAGAAGACGCCGATGCCGACGAAGAGGAGGAGCGGGAGGAGCTTGGCCGCGCTCAGCACGAGGATCAGCCGCGCCCCCTGCTCCACCCCGCGCACGTTGATCCACGCGATGCACGCGAAGGCGGCGACGAGGATGAAGACGCGCGCGGAGCCCGGGAGGCCGAGGAGGGCGGCGGCGCCGTCGGCGAAGGCGCTGGCGACGCCGCCCATGGCCGTCGTGCCGAGCATCCAGAGCAGGACGCCGGCGAGGAAGCCCGGGAAGCGCCCGAAGACCGCCTCGACGTAGGCGTAGGGCCCCCCCGTCTCGGGGACGCGGCTCCCCGCCTCGGCGAAGCAGAGCGCGACGCACCCCATGACGAGGCCGCAGACGACGTAGGCGAGCGGGGCGGCGGTACCGACGGCGGCGGCGGCGGTCGCGGGGAGGCGGAAGATCCCGCCGCCGACGGTCACGTTGAAGATCGACGCGGCGAAGGCGACGGTGCCGACGGCGCGGACGAAGCCGGGGGCGGCGCCCCCCTGGGTGGTCTGGGTCACGGGCGGAAACATGGTCGCCCCGCCATCCGTCCCCCAGCCCGTCCCCGCCGCGCGGGGGCGGCGGCCCGGATCGTGCCTTCCGGGGTATCGTTCCCCGCGGCGCCGCCCGGCGCCGGGATCCCGTACCACTCGTACCACGCACCACAGGACCGACGATGGCATCCACCACGCTGCGCCGCCTCGGCGCCCTCGCGCTCTTCGCCGCTCCCCTCCCGCTCGCCGCGCAGTCGGCGACCTTCACCGATGCGCCCGCCCCGGTGGCGGTCTCGCTCGTCGCGCCGGCACCGGCGCCGGCGCCGGCCTTCGCGCCGACGCTCGGCGCCGCGCGGCTCGGCGCCGCGCGCGCCGAGAGCGTCGTCCGTGCCGACGCGGCCGCCGAGGCGGAGCGGCTCCGTCGCCGGCTCACCAAGCGCGAGTCGCAGGCGTGGATGATCGTCGGCGGCGCGGCGTTCGTCGCGGGCCTCCTGATCGGCGACGACGTCGGCACCGTGCTCGCCGTCGGCGGCGCGGCGGGTGGGCTCTACGGGCTCTGGAACTACCTGCAGTGAGCGCGTCGCGCCCCGGCGCGACGTGACACGCCCCCGTCCGCGCGAGTGGACGGGGGCGTGTCCGCATCGGGGAGGGTGGCCGGGACGCTCAGGGCGCCGCGCGCACGAGGCGGGCGGTGACCTGCACGGTGTTCACGTTGCACCGGCCGCGCGTGACCGTGACGTTGCGGATCGTGAACACCGGGTAGCCCGGCGCGCGCACCTCGATCTGGTAGGTGCCGGGCCTCTCGTAGGCGGCCGCGAAGGGGAAGGCCGTCGTGTCGGTGACGAGCTCGGGGAGGGGCCCGCGGAACGCCTCGCTCCATGCGCCGTCGATGGCGGTCGCGGAGGTGCCCGCGACGACCGGGGCGCCCGTGGTCCGGTCGAGCACCCGGAGCACGAGCGCGGGGAGGGCGACCGTCGGGCAGGCGATCGTACCGGTGGACGACGACTCGCAGCCGGCGAGCGCGCCGGCGAGGACGAGGGGGAGGAGCGTGACGGCGGATCGCATATGTCCGGGGTACGCCCGGCGCGGCCGTCGCGTCACGCCGGCACCGGTGTGCCCTCGATCGCCGGCACCGCGACCGCGCGCCGTGCCCGCCACCGCTCGAGCGCGCGGTAGAGCACCGGGAGCACGAAGAGCGTGCCGATCGTCGCCGTCACGAGCCCGCCGATGACCACCGTCGCGAGCGGGCGCTGCACCTCGGCCCCCGCCCCCTGCGAAAGCGCCATCGGCACGAAGCCGAAGCCGGCGACGAGCGCGGTCATGAGCACCGCGCGCAGGCGGTCCTCCGCCCCCGCCGTCACCGCGGCGTCGAGCGCGAGGCCGCGCCCCCGCAGCAGGTTCACGTGCTCGACGAGCACGACGCCGTTGAGCACCGCGACGCCGGCGAGCGCGATCAGACCGATGCTCGCGCTGATCGACAGGTTGAGCCCGAGCGCCCAGAGGCTCGCGATGCCGCCCACCAGCGCGAACGGCACCGTGGTGAGGATCAGCGCCGCGTGCCAGAGGTCGCGGAAGGCGAACCAGAGGAGGAGCACGATCAGCCCGAGCGCGAGCGGGACGACGAGGCCGAGCCGGCCGAGCGCGCGCTGCTGGTTCTCGTACTGCCCGCCCCACTCGAGGAACATCCCCGGCGGGAGCCGGAGCTCGCGCGCGACCGTCGCGCGCACCTCGGCCACGAAGCCGCCGAGGTCGCGGCCGCGCACGTTGCTCAGCACGAGCGTGCGCCGCTGCGCGTCCTCGTGGCCGACCAGCTCCGGCGCCGTCGTCGTCTCGAGCCGCGCGACGGCCGAGAGCGGGACGCGCGCCCCGTCGGCCGCGCGGAGCTGGAGCTGGCCGAGCGTCGCCGCGTTCTGCTGCAGCACGTCGGGGTAGCGGACCGCGATCGGGACGCGCCGCGGCCCCTCGATCAGCTCCGCGGCGACCTGCGCCCCCATCGCCAGCTCGAGCGCCTGCCGCACCTCCTGCACGCTCAGCCCGTAGCGCGCGAGCGCCTCGCGGTCGAGCTGGAGCCGCAGCTCGTTCGCCCCCTCGCTCACCTCGACCTGCACGTCGGCCGCCCCCCGCACCGAGGCGACGACGCGCGCGATGCGCTCGGCCCACGCGTGGTTCTGCTGCAGGTCGGGGCCGACGACCTTGATCCCGAGGTCGCTGCGGATCCCGCTCTCCGCCTCGTCGAGGCGCATCGCGATCGGCTGCGTGTAGCTCACCCAGAGCCCCGGCACGTGGCGGAGCGCGGTGTCGAAGGCGGCGATCAGCCCGTCGCGGTCGCGGGCGGTCGTCCACTCGCCGCGGTCCTTGAGGTCGACGTACAGGTCCCCCTCGTAGAGCCCCATCGCCTCGGTCGCGACGTCGGGGCGCCCTTCCTTGGTGACGACCTGCGTCACCTCGGGGAAGCGGCGCAGCGCGCGCTCGGCCATCGTGCTGAGGCGCGTCGCCTCGTCGAGCGAGATGCCGGGGAGGCGGCGCGTGTTGACGAGGATCGCCCCCTCGTCGAGCCGCGGCATGAACTCGGTGCCGATGAGGGCGAGCGACCCGACGGCGAGCGCCACCGCCACCCCGGCCCCCGCGAGCACCGGCGCGGGGCGCGCGAGCACGCGCCGGAGCCCCGCGTCGTACCGGCGCTGCAGCCGCGCGAACCAGCGCACCGCGTCGGCGGGGCGCGGGCGGAGGACGTAGCGCGCCGCCACGGGGACGTACGTCATCGCGAGCAGGAGCGAGCCGAGGACCGCGCAGACGACGGTGAAGGCCATCGGCGCGAACATCCGCCCCTCCATCCCCTGCAGCGTGAAGATCGGGAGGTAGACGGCGACGATGATGCCGACGCCGTAGAGGATGGGGCGCCCGACCTCGGCGGCCGCCTCGGCGAGCGTCGCCACGCGGTCGCCGTCGCTCCCGTGCGCGGCGAGCCGGCGCACGAAGTTGTCGACCATCACGACGCTCGCGTCGACCAGCAGCCCGAAGTCGATCGCGCCGAGCGACATCAGGTTGGCCGAGCCGCCGGTGAGCCGGAGGGCGAGGAAGGCGGCGAGCATCGCGAGCGGGATCACGCTCCCGACGAGGAGCGCCGCGCGCACGTCGCGCAGGAAGACGAAGAGGATCGCGACGACGAGCAGCCCCCCCTCGAGGAGGTTGCGCCCGATCGTCGCGGTGACGCGCTCGATGAGCGTCCCCTGGTCGTAGAACGGCTCGACGACGACGTGCGCGGGGAGCGCGCGGCGGATCTCGTCCATCCGCGCGCGGACGCCGGCGATGACGTCGCGGCTGTCGGCGCCGACGAGCTTGAGCACCATCCCGCTCATCACCTCGCCCTCGCCGTCGCGCGTCACCGCGCCGGCGCGCGGGCCGGGGCCGAGGGCGACGGTGGCGACGTCGCCGACGCGCACCGGAACTCCCGCGCGCGCGACGATCACGACGCGCTCGACCTCGGCCGGCGTCGCGACGCGCCCGAGGCCGCGGAGCGTCGTCCGCTCGCCGGCGCGCTCGGTGTACGCGTTGCCGAAGGCGAGCGTGTTCTCGGCGAGCGCGCGATGCACGTCCTCGAGCACGAGGCCGCGGGCGGCGAGGCGCGACGGGTCGACCGTCACCTGCACCTGCGCGACGTGCCCGCCCCACGAGTTGACCTCGCTCACCCCGGGGACGCTGCGGAGCCGCGGGCGGATGACGTAGTCGTGCAGCTGCTTGAGCTCGAGGAGCGAGAGCGAGTCGCTGCGCACCGTGTACTGGTAGATCTCGCCGAGCGGGGTGGCGATGGGGCCCATCACCGCCTCGGTCCCCGGCGGGAGCGTCGCCGCGGCATCGTTGAGCCGCGCCTGCACGAGGTTGCGCGCGAGGTAGAGATCGGTCCCGTCGCGGAACGGGACGGTGATCAGCGCGAGCCCGTACTTGCTCTCCGAGCGCACCCCCTCGGCGCCGGGGAGCCCCATCAGCGACTGCTCGAGCGGGTAGGTGACGAGCTGCTCGACCTCCTCGGGGACGAAGCCGGGGGCGGTGGCGATCACCTCGACGCGGGTCCCGGTGAGGTCGGGGAACGCGTCGAAGGCGACGTCGGAGAGCGCCCAGAGGCCGGCGGCGACGAGCCCCGCGACGGCGCCGAGGATCGCGACGCCGTGACGCAGCACCCAGGCGAAGAAGCGCGCCATCGTCAGTGGTCCTCGGCCTCGCCGCCGCTCCGCCGCTCGAGCAGCTCGGCCTTGGCGAGCGCGGCGCCGCGCACGACGACCACCGTCCCCGGTGCCACGCCCTGCGCGATCGCCGCGCGCGTGGCCGTCGCCTCGCGCACGCGCACGCGCACCGCCTCGAGGAGCAGCCCCTCGCCGCGCTGCGCCGCGGTGATCACCACGGTGTCGCCCTCGAAGCGCTGCACGGCGTCGATGGGCACGACCGCCACCGGCGCTCCCGGCGGCCCCTCGAGCTCGGCCTGCGCCCCCTGCTCGGCGTGGAGCTCGCGCACGCCGCCGTCGATGCGCGCGAGGACCTCGGCGGTGCGCGCGAGCGAGTCGAGCATCGGCGTCACGCGCACCACCGTCGCCGCGAAGCGCCGTCCGGGGAAGGCCGGCACCGTGAAGCCGACGCGCGCGCCGGGGCGCGCCGAGGCGAGCGCGGGCTCGGGGACGTCGAGGCGGAGCAGCAACCCGTCGGGCGGGCCGACGACGAGGAGCGGCGCGCCGACCTGCACCACCTGCTCGGCCTGCACGCTGCGCGACATCACCACGCCGGCGACGCGCGCGCGGACGTAGACGTGGTGCGGGTCGGCCTCGTCGCGCCCCTCGGGCTCGGCGCCGTAGAGGTGCGTCACCAGCTCGTGCGCGCGCTTCTCGTCGGCGAGGGCGGCACCGAGCATCGCGTCGGCGGCCGCCTTGACGCCGCGCGCCCGCTCGACCTCGGCCTGGCTCCCCGCACGCAGCGCAAGCAGCCGCTCGGCGCGCGCGAGCGCGGCGCCGGCGGTCGCGACCTGCACGCGCGCGTCGGCGACCATCGCCTTCCCCCGGGCGTAGGCGTTGCGCGCGTCGAGCATCTCGTGGCTGTGGAGCGTGACGAGCACCTGCCCGGGGCGCACCGCGTCGCCGGGCTGCACGTGGACGCGCACCACGCGCCCCTCAACGATGCTCCCGACCGGCTGCGCGCGCTGCGGATCGAGCACCACGCGCGCGGGGAGCGCGAGCGCGGTGCGCCACGGCTCGGTGCGCACGGTGTCCAGGCCGAAGTCGGCGAGGGCGAGCATCCGTGCCGAGACGAGCGCGGTGTCGCGCACGGGCCCGGCCGGCGCGGCGTCGGCGGCCGGTTCGGCGGTGCCGCAGGCGGCGAGGGCGAGCAGCGCCGCGCACGCGGCGAACGACGACGGACGGGTCATGATGGTGGCGATGGTCACGGCGTGGCCTCCTCCGGCTCTTCCTGCGGGCGCCCGGTGGCGCGGCGCCACTGCACGTCGGCGAGCCGCACCTCGGCGGCCCAGCGCACGATCGCCTCGCGCGCGGCGACGTCGGCGCGCTGCGCCTCGAGGAGCTCGATCTGCGTGATGCCCCCCTCGCGGTAGGCCGCGCGCGCGATCGCGGCGGCGTCGGCGGCGCGCGTCAGCAGCCCGGCGGCGGGGGGAGCGAGACGCAGCGCGCGACGCGCGGCGTCGGCCGCCTCGGCCTCGCGCTGCACGCGCACCTCGACCGCGCGGCGCGTCGCG
>ERZ1066121.1649-NODE-1649-length-15643-cov-9.387542_pt1 | contig 15643 bp, 9 predicted proteins | sample MGYA00382768_ERZ1066121 | MGnify/ENA primary metagenome ERZ1066121 (study PRJEB33369, sample SAMEA5778351) | biofilm metagenome | biome: Industrial cooling water; feature: Water cooling tower basin; material: Biofilm | place: United Arab Emirates | collected... | reverse complement strand
GCGAAGACGTCGGTCGATGACGCGCAGAAGAACGACTCTTCAGGATGATCCTTCGGCTCTAGGCCAAAAGGACCAGGACGCTTCTCACCCCGTGCGCGAGACGACGCCTCCCGATCACTTCGCGAAGCATCGACGCCTGACACCTCGGGAGGAACTTCCCCGTGGAGGTTGTCGGCGCAGACGCCGCTCGCGTCTTTCGACAAGAGCGCGGCTTCGGCTTCACCGCCCTCGCCGGTGAGCTCGCCGTCCAACATCGAGTCGTCGGAGTCGGACCGCAGCTCATGGTCCGCAACGGAAGGCGCCCCATTCGCGCTCGAATGATCCGCCGTGACCGTCGGCTCATCCGAAAGGTCGAAGGGCGGTGGATTCTTGGCAGCATCAGGTTTCTGCTGCACCGGTGTAGGCGCGGGGATGGCAACCGCGGGGTCGGAAGCGTTGGCCGCCGGATCCGGCTCGCCCTTTCCGGACGTCGCCAACGCTACATCCCCCGGAGACCCCCGACTTGCCAAGCTCGACTCAAGTCTCCGATCTTTCTGAGGCGCCCAAGCAGCTCCCACCAGGACGTTGAGACGGTGCTTCAGCTCTTCGGTGTCGAGCGTCGCATCCATTGGATGTTCGACCTTCACAAAGTATCGGGCGCGCTCGGTCAAGACGTCGAGTGGCGGATGAACCGTGACCACGCATCGCTCGTCGACCTCCGAAACGTACCGACGCACTTCCTGCTCAAGGAGCGTCGGTAGCGTAATAAAGGCCTTCTCGAAATCTTTTTCAGCGGCGATCCGACCGTTCTTTTTCGCGATCCAAGGACTGCCCGCGAGAACATCAATCTGGACAGTCACCATGGGACATGATGGGCTGGAACTTCTATTCTTCATGACATTTTTCTCGCGCGGATCCATGGCTTGATCATCGATCCGGGACGGCGATCAAAATAGATGAGTCGCCCTCTCATGCTCTCGGCATCTTCGCCGTCCAAAGAGCAGAGATAACCCGAGCCGTCCGCAGAACGCAGAAGAATCGCCTTCGCTATCGCCTTGATCTTCGCGCGAGGCAACTCCGACAGAACCCCATGCGCACCACGCGGCTTCAACGTCGGGAGGATTCGCGAGCTCGGGGGCATATGAATAACTCTTGCGCCCGCAACTCCAAGAGGAACCTGGAGGCTGAATGCGCTCACGCGAGCAAATCGGTTTACCCACGCAGAGAATGTGTCGGCAAGACTCTGCCCAGAAGGCGCAGTTGCTGCAGCCGTCTTCTCGATCACCTCATTTGCATTCCTTAGCGCTTCCGGATCATCCGAAGTCGACAAGTTGCTGAGAAGCGTCGCTGTTCTCCAATCATCAAACTTGTCGAGGTATTGATGCAGTTCATTCTCGATGGCCTGCGATCCAACGAAAAGATCATCGCCAGCAAGGAGAATGAACACGTCCCCTTCAACGATCCAGAAGTTTCGGTCCCAAACCATCTTCCAGAGCAAGAACGCGAGATGAGCAATGAGGTGGGACGCACTGATGATCGACCGTGCTTCACCACGATTGATTCGAGGCGCGCTGTTCGTTTCATCGGGCAAGTGAGCGATCTGGATCAGGACGCCATGACGATCATCGAAGTCTTCGGGTAGCGCATGGCGAATTCGGCTTTTCATGTTTCTTCTTCCTTGTTGGAGGGGGTGGAGGCAGGACAGCGATGTAGCGGTGCAGCGGCGCATCACGAGCGGCAGAACGGGCAAAGCAGTGCCTAGGCCTGGTGCGGGAAGCACAGGCTTCGACGGGAACGAGGGATTGGCGTGACGTGGACGACGCCCACGAAAGCGGCTTACGCAGCGCCCGAGGCAGCGACAGATGCGGCGCTACGCGGAGGCTTCTACGCGAAGAGCCAAGTCGAAGGCCTGCTAGGCGATTGGGACGCTGCGGCGCGTGCCAAAAAATGCGCGAGGTGCGCTGGCGACCACGGATCGGAGGCCTTGGGCCTGCTTCTGGCGTGACACGCCAGCCGATCGCGCTTCGCTCTCAGTAAGCCGGTGCTTGCCCGCACCGGTCGGGATCGCAACGGGTGCGACTGAGCGAAAAGGTAGGCCGGGACGCGACGCTCGTCAATCGATGTACTGGCTGGCCGCCCGAAGCCGGAGGCTCGCACCCAGCACGTGCTTACGAAGGCCCAGATCGGCTCCGCTCCCAAGCGCCCCCCTGACGACGGCCGGCACCGACCTGCCCGCCTGACGTCGGCTTCGCTGGGGGCTTTGACCCCTGAGAGGTGACCAGGGCGCAGGTTAGCCCAATAAAAACAATGGCTTGTGATTATCGACCTCATCCTGAATAGGCACCCTCGATCAACCTATCCGCTTCACTTTTGTCAGAAATCTAGGCTATTCTTCTGACACCATGAACGCCATGACGTCTCTCGGCCAGCAGATTCTTTCCCTTGCAGCCTCTCAACCGGAGGGCACTCCCCTCATGGCCAGCGAACTGCTGCATCTTGGGAACAGGGCGGCGGTGGACCAGGCACTCTCCCGACTTGCCAAGGCAGGCCAACTGCTTCGAGCAGGGCGCGGGGTCTATCTGCACCCCGTCAGCAGTCGCTTTGGTGTCCGAGCTCCCGAGGCAGCAAAGGTGGTCGAAGCCATCCAGCGCCGCGGAGATGAAGTGGTCACCCCCAATGAGGCGGCATCCGCGAACGCGCTCGGCCTCAGCACGCAGGTCCCCGTGCGCCAGACGTACCTGACCTCCGGAAAGTCGCGTCGCCTTCAGATTGGGAAGCAAGTGCTTGAGTTGAAGCACGCCCCTGCGTGGAAGCTGCGTTGCGCAGGACGTCCGATCGGCACAGCGCTACGGGCGCTCGCGGGCGCAGGCCCCATGCAAGCGCCCCACATGGCGCGATTGCTTCGGAACCAACTCGCCAAGGCGCAACTGATCGAACTCTCACAAGTCTCGACGCGCTACATGCCCACCTGGCTCGCGACAGAGCTTCGCGGACTGAGCAATCACGACTGAGAGGCTCTTTTGATGAGCTCGGCGGTTGAACTAGTCCGACTCAAGTAGATCAATACAATGCAACGGTGTTTCATCGCCGACCAACGCAAGCGCCATGTTCGCCTTCGCAACTAGCTCCAGCGGCTTGATGCCTTGAACGTGCTGACCATGCGTAATCCGATCCATGCCGGCCCCGACGAGCTTTGCAACCGTTCGAAGGCTCGCAGATAGCGCGACACTGTCAAGACGTCCACCGTGAAGAATCAGATTCCGCTGGCGGTAGAGCCTGTGGAATGAATCTCCGATCTCCTCGCGAATGGTTTGCAGCCAAGGCGCCGGACCAGCAAGCATTTTTTTCATCCGAACGAATGCAGCCTGGTCAGCTGGATTTGGCATTTCGCGTGCTCGGCCTTCCAAGATCATCGCCGCCAAGACCCGACAGCGCTCGCGATTCGTCATTCCTTCCCCGAACTCCGAGAAGTCGCCGGGAAAAGTCCGTTGAGCACGGTAAGACAAGCTAGTGAGTTCAGCGCGCGGGAACGAACAAGTGACAAGTGTGGCCAAATTGTCTGCAGCACTCGCTCGATTGCTTGGATCGGCGAGCAACCCTTCGATTGCCCCCCATCCTCCAGCCACGGCAGCCGGCGGGGAACTTTCTTCTAGGTGAGCAAGGAGCTCAAGAGCCGCGTCAACACTTTGGCTGGGATCGGCCGAGAAAATGCGATCACCACGAAAGAGCTCCTTCACACCTACACCTCGTGAGACTTCCTTGAGTGGTGAAGACGATGCACTTCCCTTGACCCAAAGCTGCGGGATGCGGCGCAGTGGCTTGCCGGTTGCAATCAAGGCACGGGCTGCAAACCTGTCAGAAGCGCTCCTTGCTTCGTTGGCCGCCCCAACAAAGTCCCTCGCCTGCACCTTCAACACCATTCCCACAGGCGATCTAACGCCAGTAGTCGGAAAACCATTGCTTCTCAGCCAGGCGGAGACACTTCCACTTCTCAGCCAAGATGCAGGTACTCCATTGGGCAACTCAGGCACGCTTGAATATGCCAGCAAGACCTCGAACTCTCGCCGTGGACTCGCGGCCATTTCCGATTGAAGCGTTTCGCACAGTTGAGGAAGGGTGATTCCCTCTTCAGCGGTCAGTTTGGACCGAATGAACTCATGGAGGTATCGACCCGAAAATCCGGCATCAAGTAGGTGCGAAGCAACACTGCGCGCAAAGTGTTCGACGCGAACCCCCTTCGACGTAACTACGCGCCCCCATCGGGAGAGATAGTTTGTGGAGACACGATCTGCAAGGTCACGAAGGGCATAGTGCGCCGGCCCTTCGGCACGAGGGCTCTGCTGAAGCTGGTCACGCAGAAACTGCTTCTCTCCGTCGGAGAACGCTGGGTGCGTACCCACCCTCTTCTGCAAGGAAGAGGTCATTCGCTTCACGGTGCCTTCGCTCAGGTGCCCTTGCCTCATCACCACCCAGGCTTCATGTAGCTCTTCCATAGCTAGAATGACGCCCACCCCCCACAATGACCGATACCACGGGGTTTGGTCGGACAGAAGTTCTAGAAGTCGACCTATGGCAGCTTGTTCTTCGGGATTGACAGTTGCGGGCATGTGCGCTATCTTGTAGTCCTTGATCTGGAAATGGATCAAACCACCTAGCGGGGCGCGACCCGAGATGAAAGCAGCTTGCTGCCGAGTCCGGCTCAAGCCCCCAGTTACCTAAAAGCCCCGCTCTGCGGGGCTTTTTTTCGCCCAGGTGTTTCTTTCGAAACAGCGCTGCAGTCTAGCGCGGCCGAATGCCCCAAGACAGGACCTCCCTCCAAGGCTGCCGATTCAGGGAGGCCCATGTCGAGTCATCAAAAGGCCCCGATCGGAGCAGGCTAGCTAGCGATGTGCGGCCGCGTTTCTAGGAGGACTCGGATCGACCTTCGAGGCCTTGCTAGTTGGCCGCTCAACTGACCGCGACTGAGCATCGATTAGCTCTATCCGGCACCCGGCAATCGCAGCGCGCTACTGATCATTGATCCCGACAGCGTCACCGGATCGAACGAAAACACATGCTCACTGGGCGCGTCATGGCATCGCCCGACGAGTCGATCCGGATAAGCGGAGCCGCCTTCGTCCAGATCCACGTCCGCCGAGCACAACGGGCATACACCCCAGTGCCGAACGACAGAGAAGACTCGTCCTCCCATCTTGCGGTCGCTGTCGTGCATGGTGCGAAGTTGGCCGTGAAGCTGGCTGATCGCCAGATAGGACACCCCAGCGAGGGTGACGCGACGGCTGGGCAGTTCCCTGACCGGGCGAGAGAGCGTCCATAGCCCGATCGAAAGAGCCACCATCAGCGCGAGGTGCACCAGGTCTGCCGTAGACAGCGGCCGAGGTCGGGACCAGTCCAAGTAGACGAGAAAGCCGAGCGCCCCGATAAGTCCCATGTTGAGGACCGCCGATCCCAGCAGGACGTAGCCCCGCCACGAATTGATGCGGAAGGGCTGGCTGCCAACCAGAAGCCTCATCCACAGCGCCGGCTTGGCGGGATCGATTCGGTACGTGATGGCTACCGGCCTCATCGGATGGCGGGCGGCAGTCGCCGATTCGGGGAGATCCTCCTCGATGTCCGTGTCATCAGTGACGAGAGGAGCCGTCGCTTCGAAGCCGATCGCGAAGCGCGTCATGTGATGCCGCCCCCCACCGGCATGGATCACCAAGCTCGGCACAAGCTCGCTTCCCTGATCTCGGCAGAACTGTGCGAGGTGGGTCTTCCGGCTGGACCACCATCGACCCATCTCCCCGGCTCGAAGCGGGGCAACCGGGGCGCTGGGGCCTCCCCCCTTCTGCAGGCGCCAAAGGTCGCCCAGCGTTTGGCTGTCCTTCTCGGGGGGCGGGTCGCCTCGCTCGATCGCTACAGACGTCGCCTCCAGTAGGTGCTGCAGAGCCATGGGAATCCGCTGCTGGCCCCCGTTCTGCTCGAACCAAGCCAGCGCGAGCCTCACCGCACAAACCTGGGGATTCCCCGTTTCTCCACCTTTTGGACTGTTTCCCTGCATGGCCTCCGCCGACCTTTTGCTTTCCCTTCTCCCGAGGAAAGCACAATGCCGTCGCCGCCGGAAACGTTCCAGCTTGAGGCCCCTGCCCCCCGCCCTACCGGGCGACCAGGCTTTCGCGTCCCATTCGGGCTGCGTGACGGACGGGCCTGGGCGCCCGCCGAGGTTGCGAAAGGAAAGGCCTGTGGCTGTGTCTGTCCCGGGTGTCACGCCCCCCTATCCGCGAAGGCCCAGAACAGCCGCCGGAAGCGGCCGCACTTCGCCCATCTGGTTGACGAGGGGTGCACGACAGGACGGGAAACCGGAATCCACCTCCGGGCCAAGCAACTCATCGCAGAACGGAAGCAATTGCTGCTGCCGACGTGGGCGGGGGCCGCCCAAACGACCCCCAACCCGCCGCTGGAGCAAGACATCTCCGGCTATTGGCACGAGGGTCGGCGCGTCGACCTCCCCGAGAGATGGAGCACCCTCGACGACGTCCGCGTGGAGCGTCGCATTGACGCCTTCACGCCTGACATCCTTGCCGTGGACGAGGAGGGAGCCCTACTGATTGAGATCCGGGTAACGCACGCCGTTGATGACCCTAAGCGGGAATGGGCACGGTCCGCAGGCCATCGGATGCTCGAGATCGATCTGTCCCGCATAGATCGGAACACTCCCCATGACCTCGAGGCCTTCGAGCGGGCCGTCCTGTCGGACGCGCAGAATCGCGACTGGATCGCCCATCCCGCAGCGGAACACGAATGGCACCAATCCAAGGCGGAGTTGATTCAGCAGATCGCCGAGCGAAACGCATGGATCGCTGATCAGCGAGACCGGGCGGCCGCCGCAGAAAGAGATCGACGAGAGAAACTGTCCCGTGATGCAAAGCAAAAGCACGAGCGAAAAGAGTTCGTCCGACGGCAGGTCCGTGCGAAGCATGCCGACGACCTCAGCACACTGATGAGCCTGACAAATCCCGATCGGGTAACGCGCTTGCTCGAGGACTATCGGCAAGTATCCGAAGACCGGGTGGCAACACTCTTGGACAGTGTTCCCGAAGCCGTGAGGAACACGGTTCGGTCTTGGCACCGGGACGCCTGGGTCTTCGGCACTCACCCGATCGCTTGGCAACTGCAGGCCTACATCCACTTTGTTGGACGCCAACCCGTCGGACATCGTTTCAACCAGCGAGACGTCTCCAGCTGGGTTCGCCGCAGCTTCCCCAGCGAACTATCCCTCTATCGCCTATTTGTCGCGAAGTACGTAGCGCGTGCGGATGCCCGAAGGGCCGGGTACGCCAAGAGATCTCTGGACTACTGGGCCTTTTCGCCAGAAGAGAACTCACGAATCCCGGACTTCTATGCACCGATCAACGACTTCATCCAGCGCCTGGTTCGCGCAAGGGCCATACGCGAGCTGCCCACTCCGATCGGCGAGTGCGAGGTTCTGCCCTTCCGAGAGGGCCGCGCTACTCTGTAGCGGATGAAGACGCCGGAAGCATCCATCCACATGGGCGCCAACCAGAACAATCCCGCCTCCTGAGCCAGCATGACCTCGACCGCCCTAGAGAATTTCGAGCACGCCATTCAAGACGCCATCGACCTACTGAACCATTTCGATGCCATGAACAAGCACCCACCCCCGCCGGAGGCGGAAGTCCTGAAGCGGGCGGGGTTGGTCATGGCCCTGGCCGCCCTTGAAACCTACGTCGAGGATCGAATCATGGAGGTAGCTGGCGTCATTGCCGGCCCTAACGATCACGCCGGGCGGCTCGCCACCTTCTACAAAGCGTCGCTCAGCAACGACTTGAAGTACTTCCACACACCCAGCACCGACCGGGTCCGTGCGCTTTTCGAGAAGTACTTGGGGATCGACGTCACCGAGGGATGGACGTGGAATCACTACGACCCGCCACGCGCCAGGACGGAGTTGAACCGGATTGCAAAGAAGCGGGGCGACATTGCTCACCGCTCGCTCAGGCCGAAAGCGAACGAGCCATCAGCCCATGCCATCACACGCGATGAGCTGAGGAAGAACATTCGATTCATTCGAGACCTCGTCGCGGCAACGGATGCCCATCTTTCCCTTTTCACGTCATGAGTTGCGAGTTGCCAACCGCGCCATAAAGCCTCACTAACTATCGATGATCAGCTTCGTCGGCCCGCCTGACCACAGCTGCACCCTAATTGCCAAGCAGAAGCGAATCACTGACCGGCTGGTCCCGACCCGAAGCGGGCACTGATTATCTACGTGTGCTTTTTTGCCTCCTTTGCAGCAGCATCTGTCGTTCGCACGCGCGTAGCCTTTTCGGGAATGTCGAATACCAACACCGTCAAAATCAGCTCGCGGTTGTTGTCAGTTGGATGGTGCATCACGAAGCGGAAGCCGGACTCGTGTGACCACGGCAACGTCCGTTTGTAGTGCTGGTGTGCTTCCGTCGCTGCTTTGGTTTCGTCCAACACCTTCGACGTGTTGCGATTCCGGTTGAAAACAAGAATGGCGGTTTTCGTGTCGCGCCACGACGAGTAGCCAAGCAACTGGTCGATGGTGTCGCTGAAAACCTTCGAACCCTTCCAGAACTTGCATTCACCGATAAAGATGTTCTTGTCCTGCTCACGGACAAGAATGTCTGTTTTGCCAGACGCGTTGAATGTTTCCCCAGTGGCTGAACCTTGGTAGTGGCCGTTCAGCTGCACAAGGTAGTGATCACGAAGCGATTCCTCATCCATGCGCGCAAAAGTGGTGGGGCTGCGCTCCATAACCTTGGTCATGCCTTGCATGACCTCAAGAATGTGCTCGTAAACCTGCATATCCAGCACCGGCTCGGGCTTGTACGGTGCGGTGGATGCGGGCGGCAGAGTAGGAACGGCCTTCTTGCGCACCGCCGGCGCGACATAGGTCTTGGGCGCTTCAACGCGCTCCCGCAAGGGAATGCCAAGCGCGCTGATTAACCCCTGCTGCGCAAGGACTTGCGCTCGCCGGCGCGCGATGACGTCCTCGACGATTGGTCTTAACTGATTGTTGTGCGAGTCGACGTTGCTTTGAATCCATGTCAGATACTGCTGCACCGACTGTACTTCGCGGTCAATGGTTGCCCTCGTAGATTCGGGGGTGCCGCCAGTGTTGACGTTGACAACAAGTGTCAATGCTTTTTGGTCGTAGCGACCCCGCGGAAAAACACTGCTGTACGTGTTGGGCCTAGCCTGAAAGAGCTGCCCCTCGCCCTCATAGGGGATACGCACGATGAGTTGCTGGACGGCTACGGTTATTTCCCTGCCGAAGTCGCGCACACGCTGCGACCCTTCGCGCGATTCGACAGTCCACTGGTCGAGCAACAACTTGGGAGCTTCAACGCGGTTCTTCTCGATGAAGTACTGCACGAGATCATCTGTCGCAGTGTTCAGCAGACGATTCTGGTCAATCGAATTGATATCGCTTTCGATTGATCGCCGCTGGGCGTCGAGAGTGGCGACCAGATCAATGTCGTAGAAGAGAATGCCATCGCTTTGGTATCGGCTCATGATTGAAGCCCAACTGGGATAGAAGAAGCCTACCTCACGGCATCCTGCTTGTAGCCGGCTGAGAGCACTTCGCATGGACGGTGCCACGGGTGCGGGCAACCTTCGATATCGACCAACGCTGCCAGCTAAAATGCCAACGAGAAATTGTGACCTGTCAGTCCGGCGCAGGTTGTCGCGAAGCGGAAACGAGGGCAAGAGCGCACTTTCGAATAGCCGATCTTGGCCGAAGCCAGCTATGACCCACACCAGCACACTCATCCGCCCGGAACGGAGCTGCCTACCTTTCAAGGCCCTACAGCGCTTTCACAGTTGCGAGCAACATGGATCATCGGCTTGCATCGCTAGACGTCTTAGCTGCAACCCTGATGACGAGCAGAAGCCTTTTCAGCACCAGCCCTAGGTACTGATCTCCCTGAGGCGGCACCTCCCTTTTCTGCCCGTGTGTCGGCCGCTGTACTCGGAGCACGTACATCCCCAGCTCATCGATCTCCGAGATCAACGCTGTCTTCGGCACACCCGCGTCTTCCAGAAGGCGTTCAAGCTTGGGGCCGCGGTTCTGCGAGAGGACGATCCGATCCCCCTGCTTGGGGTGAAGGTGTTCGAACAGATCATCAGCCAGCGAGATGAGAAGGGCGCGCCGCCCATCGACATCGCGGTCGAACCAATCAAGCAGGACGTTTAGGCCCCGCGCTGATCGAATCGGGCGGAGGACCCTTCTGGGAACACCAGCTCTAATCGAAGCGGTGTCTTCCACCAGCAAGCGGCGACCCAGTCGGCGCTCCATGGGAGCCACGGCTCGGCGAAGCGCAGCCGCTTGCGAGACTGGGGCGCCGCGCGCCAACAACACTTTCTCGAGGTCACCGACGCGCACCACTTCGTCAAGCACCTTGGAAAGTTCCGAGGCCATCCAAGCATGAGGAGTAGCGACTTCGTTCCCACCAGGGGCTCCGAGGGCCGGCCGATTCTCTCGGCGTCGGCCGACCAGCGGCCGGGGCCTGACCTTCGCGGCGATGTCGAGCCACACCATTCCTCTAGGGCGGTCAGGATGTTTCTTGACCGCAAAGTCCATGGCGTGAAGCGTGACCCCGAGAAGTGGCGCCAGCGTCGCCCGGTTGACGTATTGCGAGCTGAGGCGCGCATCCGACCGTGACCTCAGGAGCCACGGAAGATGGTGATAGTGCTGAATCGTCGTTTTGGGATTGCCGTGCCCCAGCGGGACAATCTGCGATTGGAGATCTCGCGGCAAAGCCAAGTCACTTCCCATGGTTGGAACCTCCGGGCATGACAGGCTTTCGCACAATGCCAAACGATCCGCCGGCGTGAGAAAGACCGGCGTCACTTGTTCGATGCCGACCAAGTGACGCAAGGCGTGTAGGCGCTGCCGGGGGCGCCCCGTCGACTCCCGAAGCGCCTCCAGACAGACGGCCGCGACTTTGACCGCCTGCTCCGCCGAGAAAGGAGCTTCAGCAGAGCCAAAGACCAAGGCACGCTCAAGGCGCCGCCCACCGAGTCGATCGCGCTCCGTTTCAACCCACTGACCGAGGTGAACGTCCTGCACGCGAACGGCGTCCAGGGGCAGACGAATGAGGCGGCGCGCGTTCTGGGTCTTCACCCGACGCGTTTGGTTTGAACGAATCCGCACGACGACGTCCGAACCGTTCACGGTGACGTCTCGGAAGTGCATGCCGATCGGCTCTGATCGACGAAGGCCGCGCAAGGCATAGAGTCCCATCGCAAAGACAGACTGTCGGTGCACACGGGATTCGAGAGCGGAAGAACGGACGGGTGTCGACGCCAAGCCCTCAATCTTCTCCATCGCCGCCTCCCGTTCCGACGGCAGGACGAGCCGCGCATCGGCCAGTGGCTCTTTCATCATCCGGAGATAGAGCCGGATTTGCGATAGATCGATGTCTGGGAATCCGGCATGGGCAATCGCAAAGGCATGGAAATGAATGCTCGTCGCAGCCTTCTGCGAACTCGAATCGTTTTTCTCTTTATCTTTGGCTTCTATGGCTGAGAGGTATGCCTCCTCCAGGTCTGCGTCGTCGACGAACTCCAGCGACGACTGGCCAAACACATGGGTGAGGACACCACCGATCCGGGTTAGGTAGGTTTCGACGGTCGATAGCGCAGGATTCGCCTTCATCGGCGTCCCGTTCACGAGCATATCGACGACCCATTCCGTCAATACGTGGACGATGGGTTGAAGCGCCGCTTCTGGCCTCGATTCAGCCAGGCGCGCTCGCAGTTCCTCGATGATGAGCCGCCGGCTCTCGTCTGATGCCGTCACGTTCGACCGAATCCATCGTCCGGTGGTCGGCAGATAGGTATCGCCCTTGTCCGGGAAAACGGCGCACAGCGCGCTGTACTGGCTACGCGCGTTCGCCGTCCGACCACTGACCACACTTGGGGGGGTGGCCATCTGAACCGCGTCGTCCTTCACCTCCCACGATCGGCGCAGAGCGCCCGCCGGATCGCCATCGACGAGGGCCGCCTGCTCCTGAATGTGCGCCGGAGTCGATCCGCCAGCGAGGGCATTGGCCATTCGTGCCGCCGGCGAGAGTTCGTAGCGATTCGCCATGGCGCACGTCTCGAACAGCCGAGCGGCCCAGCCTCCCGACTTCCGCCCACCTTGCGAAGCAACCGCCCAGCCCGGGAGCAGCTTCGCAATAGCGGCCTCGATGGCCTCGATGGAGGGCGTTTCACTGCCTGGAAAGTTTCGGGCGAGCTTTGCAATAACGATGGCTGCGACGCCGCGAAGGCCTAGAACCTCATGGTCCGCCGGGCCAAAAGGAACCAAAACGAGATCCGGCAAAACCCGTGATCGGATCCGATCGACTCGATGGCGCAGCACCCCCAGCGCTTGATCAATGCTTTCGCAGTAGCCAAACAAACAGAGGGCAAGAACTGCGTGGGCACAGGCAATCTCCAGATCCCAGACCCTATCCCCCGCCTTGACGCTTACCAGCGTCGCCACATGCTTCCGCAGTGCATCGACCTGTCGGACGGCCGTCATCATCTTGGGCACGAAGGCGTTATCCAATGGCCGGCGCAGAGTCCGGATGGGACCGGGGGTCTCTCCCGGCTGACGGCTTCGGCGATTCACCACCCGCGCGACCCGGCAGACCGCATCGGCTAAAGCCAGTGCTCGCGCCAAGTCGTCACCCGCCGCCTCGAATAGCTCATCGCGGATTCGCTCAAAGTCAGCCTGCGTCAGATCGTGGCGATCACAATTCCCTGGGCCGGCAGAGAACCGTGCCGTGATGCCCGCGGCGATCAGATCAGGATGCTCGAGCACACGAGCCAGCGCGTCTTGGCGGAAGCTGCGGAGCTCTGACTTGAGCTTTGCGTTCCACGCCGCTGCGGTCTCGCGCATCAGCGCCATGTGGGCGTGGACATGCGTCGACCATGACTGTAGGGGCGGAAGCAAAGCGCCCTCTGTGAAGGGGCCTTTGAGTCCGTGGAAGACCTCCCAGCCTTGTAACTGAGCCAGACGCTCCCAGTCCCCCGCCACGGCTTGGACAAACCGCCAAGGCTCCGTTGGGCTCGCACCAGAGAACGGGTAGCCAACCGCCTCGAGGTGGCCGAGCTGCATGTTGACCAGTTCCGGTCGAATCCTGGCCTCAATGGCGCGGGTGCGCATCCAATGACGGCCCCAATTCAGGGGAAGCTCGCGCCAGCGCTCCGGCAAACCCGCCTTGAAGCTTTCGAGATTCAGCTCGGCGCACCCGACGTCCGGAACGAGCTTGAAGAAGAGCGGCGCTTCACCGGCCAGAACGCGACGAACATGACCGGATAGCAAAGGCTCACGGACAGAGAGTCCCGACAAGTGCGTCAGGTAAGCGTGGAGTTGACGTACAACCGTCTTCGGTAGCGCTACGAGTCGCGGGTTGTGAGCGCCGTCATGCACCTTGTCGGAAAACAGAGCCGCGCCACTATCCCGCTCGATGAGAAGGTCTCCCAACGTCAGTCGGAAGAGCGCCTCCGCGGGTCGATGCGTGGCCACGGCAAGCAGCATGCAGATCGTGTGCGTGGTAATTGCATCGTGGAGATCCGAAAGTCGGCCTTCTGACAGCAACCGATCAACCCCATGCCGAATCACACTCGGCGTGGCATTGGCGAGCCGCTTGGCGGACTCAAGCGTGACGAGCAAGTGGGAGCCGATGCGCTCTTCGCCCAGTGGATACGCAGGCATAGCCACCTCGTCACCAAGAGCGCGGCACTGGAACGTCCAGAAGCACTCCGCGAGGTCTCGGGCGCGAGGGGCGTAGTAAGCAAGCGGCGCTGTGGATTGGCCCAGCGTATCGGCCGTGACCAACTGTGTCGTCGCAACGTCCCTGCATTGCTCGAAGAGATGCACGGAGAAAGAACTACGGAGCTGACCCAGCGTGAATTCTACCCCGTCTTCATCCGCGATCTCAGCGGCGAGATCTCGCATTGCTTGGGCGAGCTCATCGTGGCTCCAACGGAGGCATGTCGCGATCGCATCAGCGTGCGCCGACAGCGCCAGCTGCAGACGAGGAAGGAGCGGCGCTAGAAAGTCGGCTCGAACGTCTTCGAGAAGGACGCGCTGGCGATCGCTCGGCTTGAAGTACTCGGGGGAATCACCCCGCTCGTCCGGAAGCTGCCAGAAGCATGGAAAGCGGATCGCTCCCCTGTGGACAAGGATTTCCGGGAAGCCGGCGTGAGACGGGCCTTCGCGATCGCGAGAGACCCGCATGGTTTGCAGCGCTCGAACGGTTCGGCCGGTGAGCGAATGGAGCAATAGGACCGCACGCACCCCCTGAATAGCGGCGTCTTGATCAGACTTCGCAAGGTCTGAGGCCAGGCGCCTGACGACACGCACGTAGTCGCCCCACCGCAGTACGGCCGGATGCTCCGGAAGGAGAAGGTGGTTGCTGTTCCAGATCGCTTGGCGGATCTGCCGCTGGAGAACCGCACTCGCGTCCTTATTGGCCGGCGGTTCCAGTAGCGCCGCGGTATGGGCTGGCGCATCAAGCTCTTGGGGAGACTCGCCAAGTGCCGGGACCTCGAAACCCGTGGGTCGCGGGGTCCGAACCCTTCGGATACCGTCGACGAGCCGATCGACGACTGCATCCCCGCTCCGAACCCGCTGCTTTCCCGACCCACCCTTCTTTTCCCCGGAACCTCCGGGCCGTGGGCCGGCCGCGGGAGGGTCTGGTTGGGGAGTCGGCGCCTTCGGGGGCGCTTCAGGGGGTGATGCTCGGTCGGAGAGCTCACGAAGCACCGGCACAAAGTTGCTCGCCCAGATCTCCCGCAAGTGCTCACTCGGATGAAAGTGCAAGCCGTTCGTGGCTTGGAGAAACCCCTCAAGTGTCGCGGCCTGATCGATCCCATACAGCGACCTCCCCGTCCCTGATGGAAGCCTGTCCAAGGTTCGAATTGCACGACCGTAGTCAGCCAATGCCGTGATGCGCGCGACCTTTTTGTCGACCCACACCCAGTTAGCGGCCACAAGCACTACTCGGAGTGCGTCAGCGCCGGACACGTCCTTGGGCCTCAACAGCGACCCGCTTTCGAGGAAGTCACCGCGAAGCTCCCCTTCGAGTCTGGACGCCTCGCCCGACTGAGACTGCAGCTCATCTAGTCTTGGGCGGATCCGGCCAAGCAGGCCCACCAATTCTTCAAGCGCCACGAGCTCAGGGACCCAAGGCACCTCCCTAAAGAGGCGATCAATCGCTCGCATGACCAGCCAAGCATGGTCGACGCGGGGGACTGGGAAACATCGAATCAATCGCTCGATAGACCGGAAGTCGTCGTCACTCAGGCCGGCCAATCCGGCCCGGACCGCTCGGAGGACGATTGCTTCTTGGTCCAACAGATCCATCTTTCGGGGGCGGCACGACGATGCTTGGGTCGCCCCCGACCATAGACCTGTGTCAGCCTCCTGACTAGTAGCGTTTCGGGGGATCCGTCAGATGACCTTGAGTGCCATCATCCGCAGATCGCCCTACTTGTACCAAGTGATTGATTGGGCTACTTTGAGTCTACGTAGGTTAGATAGTAGCGTTTACGGTTACGTTCGTATGACGCACTCATAATGACAACCCCGCGATTCTGCGGGGTTTTTTGTGCCCGCCTGGCGGGGTTCGCCCGCCCC
>ERZ1066121.1648-NODE-1648-length-15655-cov-6.641474_pt1 | contig 15655 bp, 11 predicted proteins | sample MGYA00382768_ERZ1066121 | MGnify/ENA primary metagenome ERZ1066121 (study PRJEB33369, sample SAMEA5778351) | biofilm metagenome | biome: Industrial cooling water; feature: Water cooling tower basin; material: Biofilm | place: United Arab Emirates | collected... | reverse complement strand
AATGCGGACGTGGCGAAATCGGTAGACGCAACGGACTTAGACCAATCTTGAGTGCTCGCGGGGAAACCCGCGATGCAGAACTGCTCAAATTCGGGGAAACCTTTGAACTGGCAATCCCGAGCCAAGCCGCAGCGCGAAAGCCTTGCGGAAGGTGTAGAGACTAGACGGGCAGCACCTAACCCACGGCTCGCCGTGGCACGGTGAAGGGATAGTCCAGACTCCAAACGCGCGCTCCCGATACGAGGGTGGCGGGCGGCGGCGAAAGCCGTAGCGGGTAAGAAAATCCGTCGGGCATTGCCCTTGGGGGTTCAAGTCCCCCCGTCCGCACCAGCCTCCATCGGCATGATCTATTTGCGCCGCCGAACGACGGCGGGGTCATGCCCGAGCGAGGTATAGCGGCCCGCGCGGGCCGCGCCCCGCTTCAGCGAAATGACAATCGAACGGCATTGTCATGGTGGCCACAGGAATCCCGGACAGGATTCGGCCATCGCCGCAAACAGCGTGCCGCCCGAACGCGCCGCCAGCGTCACGCCAGTGCTTGATGCGCTGACCGCCATCGGTCAAGCACGGAAACTGGCGGATGGGCGCTATGCGACGTGAATTTCATCCGCAAAGGTGGGATCGGCTTTCCTCTCCTTTGACGATAAAAGTGGATCAGTAAGAGTGCCGCGAAACCGAGAGCCGCGCCACTGACCAGCAATGCGACTGGATATTGCCAACCTCCCGCGAGCACAGGCACGACAGCCATCAGCAACAGTGAACAGCCGGCAATGCCTTTTGCCGTCCGACTGAAAGTCGACGGATCGGGTTTCCTTCAAGGTGCCCGTGCATATGAATGCAAATTACGCGAACAATCCGGCTGCCGCCGAAGCGGCAGAAATCCTGCTCGCCCATCATAAGGGAGCCCCTTAGGGGCGTTTTGTGCGTTTGCTACCTAATACCGGCAAAATGGTCGGGGAGACAGGATTCGAACCTGCGACCCTCTGCTCCCAAAGCAGATGCGCTACCAGGCTGCGCTACTCCCCGACTGGTCAGCGCGTTTAGCAGGCTTTGTGCGCTTGTCTATCCTGCCGACGTGGCGACCAGCGTGGCGTAAAAATCGATCATGCGTTTCAGGTTGGCCAGCGTCATATGTTCGTTGGTCCCGTGGATCATGGTCGCGCCCTTGATCGTAAAGTGCATAGGCATGAAACGATAGACGTCGTCGCTGATCCCTTCGAAATTGCGGCTGTCGGTGCCGCCGACTACCAGATAGGGACTGATCGGGGCGCCCGGTGCATGGGGACGGGCGGCGGCCGCGACCAGTTGCCAGCCGCGTGAGCTGGTCGACGATATCTTGGAGGGTTCATTCGGCTGGCGTGACCAAGCCAGATCGACCGGCATCCCGCGCGTAGCCTCGCGGGCACGATCCATGATGTCGGTCGAACGGTTCCAGGGCGCAATGCGGTAGTTGATCAGCGCGCTGGCCGACTGGGGCAGTACATTTTCCTTCGGGCTGCCATTCAGCATCGTTGGTGCGATGGTGGTGTGAAAGGCAGCTGCACCCGACGGCGTCGCCGCCACCTGCTCGCGCAGCAGCGGTCCGAACAGCCATTGGTTCGCCACCGCCATCCTTGTCGTGCCGCCAGCGGCCCCGCCGAGCACCGCGATCATGTCGGCCGCCGGCCCCTTCAATTCGATGGGAAAGGCAGCTTCGTTGATCGCCAATATTGCCTTGGCGAGATTGACGACCCCGGTGTCCTTTGGCGGCATCGAACTATGCCCGCCAGCCGCGTTGGCGGTGACCTTCAACGTGGCATATCCCTTTTCCGCAACGCCGATCAGGATGGCGGGGGCATCGATGACAGGCGTGTCGAGGATGATGGCACTGCCTTCGTCCAGCGTAAACAGCGCTTGGACCTTGCGGCTTTCCAGTAATTGTGCAGCAGCAACCGCGCCTTTGCCCAAAACCTCCTCGTCATGCGACGATACCAGATAGACCGACCGGCGCGGAGTAAAACCGCTTGCCGCCAGCCCCTCCAATCCCTCAAACAACGCGATCAGCGAGCCCTTGTCATCGACCGTGCCGCGGCCCCATACGGCGTTTTCCGCAATCGCCCCCGAGAAGGGCGGATATTTCCAGTCCTTTTCTGTCCCCGGCGTGACCGGTACGACGTCCTGGTGCGCCATCAGGATGATGGGCTGTGCCGCCGCGTCTCTGCCGGGCCAATGATAGACGAGCGTGCCGCCCGCGATCACCTCGCGGCGCATTGCGCGGTGGACGGCAGGATAGGTCGCCACCAACCACTGCTGGAACCGCGCCCATTCTTCCGGGCGATTATCCGCCGCATCTTGGTGTGAAATGGTGAGAAAGCGGACTGCCTCGCTCAATCGTCTAGCGGCACCCGGAACGTCGGCGGTGGGCGCGGTAGCGAGCCTTATGTCGGCGCCATCGGCAACGGCGGCGTTGAAAGTGACCGTCCGTACGGCGACGACTCCGGCAACAAGCGCCAGGACAGCACCGCCGCCGAACGTCAGTTTGCGCGCAATTCCCATATTCACTCCCCCACCCCTTTTGACGTCAGCCATGCTGGCGCTTGCAGCACGGAAAGCAAGGGGGAAGTGGTGGGCCCGGAGGGACTCGAACCCCCAACCTAGCCGTTATGAGCGGCCAGCTCTGACCATTGAGCTACAGGCCCCCTGTCACAGGGACGGAGCGAGCGTTAGCGGACGGAGGTCGCGCTTGGCAAGGGCCGGGCGGCGGTGAGGACCTCCGCCAGCGTCGTTGCCCGCACGCCGCGCCGGGTCAGATGATCCAGAACTCGGTCCCACCAAGCGCGAAACGCAGCAAGATCGGAGGCCGTGCGCACATAAGGAGTATGTCCCGGTTGCAGCGACGGCGAATGGAAAGAGAAATTGAGCAGCGGGATTTTTGCCGCGATGGCGGCATCGATCGCGGCACAGGCCCGGTCGGCAGGAATGCCCTCGGGCGTCAGCGCCACGCGCTCGGTCAGCCCGGCCTTGGCCGCGAGCGACAGTCCGACCGTGCCGATACGTGCCAAACGATGATAGCCTGCCTCGCCCAATGGGCCGAGAAAGAGCGTCGTCAGCGGCACTTCCAGCAGTGATCTGTCCGGACCCGTCCACCATGGGACAAGGGGGCGATAGCGATAATCCGGCCCATGTCCGCTGCGATAATCGAAGCCGGAGCGGACCGAAGTGTCACACAAAAAGCCAAGGTCGCAAAGAATGTCCGCCGTCGTGCTCCCCAGCCCATAGCGCCCCGCACGATAGACAAGCGGTGCTGCTCCGACTACCTCGGCAATGCGGTCACGCAACCGGGTCAGCTTGGCCCGCTGGAGTGCCGCTGGCAGATTCCCGGTGTAGCTGTTGCGCGCATTGACGACCTCGTCGAACGGCGGATTGACCCAAGGGTGGAGCTGTGCGCCAACCTCCGCCGTGCCGGCCGCCACCGCATCTGCCAGGAACGCGGCCGCTTCTGGATCGTCCACGATGGGCCAATCGACCAGATAGATGGGGGATACACCCTGTTGCGCAAAATAATGTTGCCACTCTGGCAGGGCTGTCACCGACGCCAATCCGTGGTTCAACCGCGAAAAGGATTTGGTCCAGTCAAAATCTTCCTCGGTATCGACTGTCACCCAAAAGCGCGTGCCGAAGTCATCTGGAAAGTGCGCAAGGGCATCCGGTGAAGGTACGGTCAGCATCGATCGCCCCTGAACACCGCAGCCGTTCCTTTGCTCGTGCGCCTAAATCTGCTGAGCGCCGCCCTGGCTTTGGGCATGGCCCGTCGGGAGCTGTAACGTCAAGGAATTTGCACCGATGTTGAGATTGCCGCCACAGCCCCGCGCAAGGCTGTCGACCAGGCGTAGCGAAAAGCCCAGACTGAGCATCGCTGCCGCGGGAGCATCGCCGCGCGGGTTATAGCCGGGATCGAGAAGTTCACTGACATCGCTGTGTCGGATCGCGCGCGGCCGCACGATCCTGAGCGCAGCCATGCGATCATCGTCATCGATCAGCTGTGCCATGATCGTTTCGCCGTCTTCGGCCACATCGACGATGGCCGTCAGCAGGCGGCCCATCATGCGCCGCGTCTCCTTGATTGGCAGGGCCGCGCTGAAGCTCGATCCGACACGGGTAACGGACCAGCCGATGCCGCGTTCCTGCAGCAAGGGAGCGAGATCCTGGCCGACATCGTTCAACAACCCGTCCAGATCGACCCGCTCGCCTGTCGCGGCCTCCACCGGAACCACGCCCCGCGCGCTGCTGTCGATATCTTCGATGATGGTTTGCAGGGTTGCAGCGTCATCGACGATAGCGGTGGCATAAGCGCGGTAACGCTGGCTGACGGGGCCGAACATCTGGCCCGCAATGATCTGACCAAAGCCGGAAATGGCGTTCAGGGGCGAGCGCAGTTCATGGATTAACTGCCGTACCGAATCGCCTCCGCCGCCCGTCGGTGCGCCATAAGCGACCTCGGTAGGACGCGGGCGGCGTGCAGTACCGCGATATCCGCGGAATTGGCCCGTCGATACGTCAAAAGACGGCGAAGCCGACAGCCGCCAGTCACCGGCCAAATCCGTACCTGCGCCAAGATTCAGGCGTGCGTTGACGATTTCCGTGCGACGACGAAAGGCCCCCGCCGCCGCGCCATCGACGCCCGTCTCGTTCGCAAGCGCCGGATCGGCCAGCGATACGCCGATCACCGCGCCGCGCGGCACGCCCTCGGTCCAGCGGATCACCCCGTCCGCTCCGGCCTCAAAGGCAAAGCGACTGACGCGCAGCGGCTTGCGCCCTGCCGCCACGGACTTGCTACGATATTTGTCGATGCGGCGAACGAGGTCGCGGATCTGGTCGCCTCTGCCGTCATCACCAGTCGGCTGCTCACGCGCTTCCGGCATCGCCTGACGGGTGTCGGGCAGGGAAAGGTGCGTCGCGCCCAGAGCCTCCAGCGCCCGGCGCAGTCGCGGCGACAAATCCGGACGATCCGCCAGCTGCGCCCGCGCTATCGCCGTGGTCGAGGGCAGCAGCGCCATCCAATCATCATCCGACAGCTGAACCTCCGCCAGCATCGCCCCTGACACGCGCGGGACATCGGCGGCGAAGAAAGCCACGAGCGGCGCGAATCGACAATGGCTGGCGATAGCCGATGCGGTTTCCTGACGAACCGAAGCTCCGACATGGCCGCGCAGCAGGGTGAGAGCGTGGAGCGAACGCCGCACGTCAAACTCCGACAGCTGGGTCCCCCGCTGCGCCAGAATGTCAGACAGCTGACGCCATGCCGCCGCCCGCTGCCGCTCGTCGACTGGCGTCTGGCGAAGAATGGTGGCAATCATGGCATCTTTTGACACGCCAGCAGGCTCCGCCGCGACAATTGGTTATCAGGAGATTACCGGTTAGCGTGAATCCTCTGCACGCGAAAGCCACACAAAAGGAGCGTTGCAATGTGGGACAATTGCATTACCCTGAAATAATATTATAAGTCTCATGCAATTGAGCAAAGGGATATTGCTTGTGATGCCGCTTAGCAAGTTCGACGCCATCGATCTTCAAATTCTCAGAGAATTGCAGCAAAATGGCCGCATGACCAACGTCGACCTCGCCGAGCGCGTGGGTCTTACTGCCCCGCCGTGCCTTCGCCGTGTGCGTGCGCTCGAAGAAGCTGGTGTGATCCGCTCCTATCATGCCGACCTTGATCCGGGTAAATTGGGTTACAGCATTACCGTCTTCGCGATGGTCAGCCTGCGGAGCCAGGCCGAAGCCGATCTGCGCCAGTTCGAGGATTATGTCGGCACCCTGCCCGAGGTGCGCGAATGCTATATGCTGAATGGTGAAATTGACTTCATCCTGAAGGTGGTGGCGCGCGATCTCCAATCCTTTCAGAGCTTTCTGACCACGCACCTGACCGCCGCGCCCAATGTGTCGAGCGTCAAAACGTCGCTGACGATTCGCACCGCCAAACAGATGGTCGGAGTGCCGGTCGAGGAATGAGAGCGCACAAGGCGGTGCGTTATGGCAGCTTTTTGAGCTGCTCCGCCAGCATGCCGAACATCTGGTCGATATGCTGCCGTTCCAGGATGAGCGGCGGCGATAGCGCGATAATGTCGCCGGTGGCACGCACGAGCAGGCCATTGTCGAAACAGGCGTGGAACAGTTCCATCGCGCGCTTGGTCGGCGCGCCAGGGCGCGGCTCAAGCTCGATCCCGGCGACCAGCCCGATCGTGCGGATGTCGATGATATGGGGCAGCCCTTTAAGGCTATGCGCAGCGTCCGCCCAATAGTTGGCAAGGTCGTGCGCGCGCTCAAACAGGCCTTCGCGGGCATAAAGGTCGAGTGTCGCGAGCCCTGCGGCGCTGGCGACGGGATGGCCCGAATAGGTATAGCCGTGAAATAACTCGATACCGTCGGGCGCGCCATTGACGATGTCGTCATGAATCGACCGGTGCACGGCAACGGCTCCCATGGGAATCGCCGCGTTGGTCAGCCCCTTTGCCATGGTGATGATATCGGGGATGACGCCCCACGTCCCTGCCGCCGTCGCACCGCCGACGCGGCCGAATGCGGAGATAACTTCATCAAAGATCAGCAATATGCCATGCTTGGTGCACAGATCGCGCAGCCGCTGAAGATAGCCAACCGGCGGCACCAGCACGCCGGTAGAGCCCGCCATGGGTTCGACGATCACCGCCGCAATGGTATCCGCGCCGTGCAACGCCACCAGTCTTTCCAGATCATCCGCCAGCTCTGCGCCATGCGCGGGAAAAGCGCGGGAAAAGGCGTTACGGCTTATGTCGTGGGTATGCCGCAAATGGTCCACCCCGGGCAGCCCCTGCCACCAGCGACGGTTGTTGACGATTCCGCCAACCGAGATGCCGCCAAAGCCCGTGCCGTGATAGCCCCGTTCCCGCCCGATCAGCCGGGTTCGCGTCCCCTGCCCGCGCGCGCGCTGTGCTGCCAGAGCAATTTTCAGTGCTGTATCAACCGATTCTGATCCACTGTTCGTAAAGAATATTCGGTCCAGCCCCTCGGGCATCAGCGCGGCAATGCGGCTCGCAAGCTCGAACGGAAGTGGGTGGGCGAGCTGAAACGTCGGCCCGAAATCCATGGTGGCGGCGGCCTGCGTGATTGCGGCGGTGATTTCCTCGCGGCAGTGCCCGGCGTTCGAACACCACAGGCCGGCGGTGCCATCCAATATATCGCGGCCATCGGCGCTCTTATAGTGCATGCCCTTTGCTGCGACCAGCTGGCGCGGGGCGGCCTTGTAGCTGCGGTTGGCCGTAAACGGCAGCCAGAAGGCCGCCAGAGGGTCGTTATCGCGCAGCATCGCCTTTTCCTTCCATCATTGCCCCGCAACGCTAGCGCAGCAGAGGACCGCGCCGCAAGACGTGGTGATTTCCCGCCTTGTCAAAGCGACCAAATGATGGTTGCTTGCGCGTCGTACCGTGCTCCCTTGCCGCCGCCTTTGGCCGCATGCCGGTCGCCGGATGAGTTCACCGCTCCTATCCGGATCACCCCTCCCCCGTGATCTCACGGGGAAAGACGAGGATTTATGAGTATCAATCTGGCGAACTGGATCGCCGAGCACAATATCGAAGAAGTCGAATGTATCGTCCCTGACATCAATGGCGTTCAGCGCGGCAAAGTGCTGCCTGCCAAGAAATTCCTGTCGTCGGTTCGTGACAAATCGCTGCGCATTCCGGGCAGCATCTTCATCTGCACCATCGATGGTCATTATCCCGAAGATATCGAGGATATCTGGGACAAGGATCCTGACAAGATCCTCATCGCTGATCCCGATACCATCTGTATCGCGCCAGGATTCAAATCGCCGACCGCCTTTGTGATTGCCGACGCCTTCAACCGGGACGGCACCGAGGTATCACTCGCCCCTCGCGCGATCCTGAAAAAAGTGCTCGGGCTGTATGCCAAGCAGGGCTGGAAGCCGATCATCGCGCCCGAAGTGGAATTTTATCTGGTCAGCCAGAATGTCGATCCCGATTTCCCCCTGTTGCCACCCACGGGTCAGTCGGGTCGGGCCGAAACCGCAAGCCAGCCTTACGGGCTGGAGGCGATGAACGAATATGAAGCGATCATCGACCATATCTATGACGATTGCGAGCTGATGGGGCTCGATATCGACACGATGATCCACGAAATGGGCGCGGCGCAGCTGGAAGTGAACTTCATTCATGGCGACCCGCTGCGGCTGGCCGACGAGGTGTTTCTGTTCAAACGGGTCGTGCGCGCCGTCGCAAAGCAGCATGGCGTCTATGCAACCTTCATGGCCAACCCGATGGCGGGACAGCCGGGCAGCGCAATGCACATTCACCAGTCGGTGGTCGATATCGATACCGGACGCAACCTGTTCGCCTCCAGCAATGGCAAGGACAGCGCGCTGTTTCGCAGCCATGTTGCCGGCCTGGTACGCCTGATGCCGCAGATTGCGCCGCTCTATGCCCCCAACGTCAACAGTTTTCGGCGGATGCGGCCCGACAGCGCCGCGCCGATCAACGTCCATTGGGGCGTCGACAACCGGTCATGCGGGTTTCGCGTGCCCGTTTCGGACCGGCACAATCGCCGTGTCGAAAACCGCTTGCCGGGCGCCGACAGCAACCCCTATCTTGCCATGGCCGCCAGTCTGGTTTGCGGATATATCGGGATGATCGAACGCATGGTGCCGCCCAAGGAAATCGAGGGAAGCGCCTATAACCGCGCCCGCACACTCCCCCGCACGCTGGAGGCGGCGCTTGACCGTTTCTCGTCCTGCAAAAAGGTGAAGTCGCTGCTGGGCGAGGACTTCTTCGACATATTCTTCGCGGTCAAGGATCAGGAACTTTATAATTACCAGTCAGTTGTGTCGAGCTGGGAGCGCGAGCATCTGTTGCTGCGCGTCTGACCGGTAATGATCGATTTGCCTAACACCAGCTACTATGCGGCGACGGCGAATGCCCGTCCGGGGCCGGTAACCCTGGCAGGTGCTCATCGCTGTGACGTCGTAGTGGTGGGCGGCGGCTTTACGGGTGTTTCGGCTGCGCTTGCTGCGGCCGAGCGCGGGTTGCGGGTCATTCTGCTGGAAGCCCGCGACATTGGTCATGGCGCGTCGGGCCGCAACGGCGGACAGTTGATACCGGGCCTGCGCTGGAGCGCGCGTGAACTGGTCAGCACCTTTGGCGAAGAGCGCGGCAGCGCCATTGTGCGGTTGGCGTTGTCAGCGGTGGACCGGGTGGCGCGGCGCATCGAGCGCCATGCCATTGCCTGCGACTACCGGCCCGGCCACGTCGAAGCAGCATGGAAGACCGTCCATCTGAACGAGATGATCGAGGAGATGGAGTTTCTGGCCAAGTATTTTGGCTGGAACAGTATGCAGGCCATCAGCGCCGCCGATATGCCGCGGCATGTGGCGACCAATCGATATTGCGGCGGGATACTCGATACGCGCGGCGGGCATTTCCATCCGCTCAACTATCTGCTGGGCCTGGCTGATGCGGCCCGCAACGCGGGGGCCGTCTTGTACGAGGACAGCCCCGTAACGCGCATGACATCGCGCCCGTCCGGCGTCGTGGTGACGACAGCGCAGGGCCAGGTCAGCGCCGATGTCGCCATGGTGGCAACGGACGCATGGATAGGGCGGGTCCGGCCTGATCTGGCGCGTTACACCATTCCCATCATCAACTATAACATCGCGACGGAGCCTCTGCCTGATCCCGCTGCGATCATTCCTGGCAACGCCGCTATCGCCGACAGCCGCTTTATCCTCAACTATTACCGGCTGTCGGCGGATGGCCGCCTGATCTTCGGTGGTGGCGAGAAATATCGTCAGGCGCCGCCGCAGGACATTGCTGCCTTCGTCTGGCCGTTCATGACCGAATTGTTCCCGGAACTCGCCGAGGTGGAAACGGACTTCAGCTGGGGCGGCCTGGTGCCGGTCAGTCGCAACCGACTGCCGCACATGGGGCGGGATGGGCCAGTGCTGTTTGCACATGGTTTTTCGGGTCACGGCGCGTTGGTAACAACACTCGCGGGGGAACTGATGGCCGAGGCAGCGGCAGGGCCGTCCGTGGACTTCGATACGATGGCGGCCATCCCGCACCGCCCCTTTCCCGGCGGCGCACTGCTGGCACGGCCGCTCGCGACACTGGGGTTGCTATGGTATGCGCTCAAGGATCGCTTATAATCGGCATGACAGGCCAACGTCGGGGCCAAGCTTGTCGAACCATTGCCCTTGGTTTTAAGCAGCATTCGAAAAGAGAATAATCTTGGGGCAAGGTGCGGCGGGCAATTAGGGGTTTGATGTTGATTGTTTCCGAAGCAAGCATCGCGCGCCTCGCGGCCCGCGAACGCGCGGCCTTCATCGCCGCCAATCCGCGAGCGGTTGTGGCCGCAGAGGCCGGGAACAACTGGTTTGGCAAGGTGCCGTTTCACTGGATGCTCGACTGGCCTAGCCCCGTGCCGCTGGTTGCGGCGTCGGCTGGCGGAGCTGCACTGACCACCATCGACGGACGGACACTCGACGACTTCTGCCTTGGCGATACGGCCAGCATGTTCGGCCATTCGCCGCCCGCGCTGGCCGAGGCGATCACGGCACAGGCGGCGCAGGGGCTGAGCTATATGCTGCCCACCGAGCGGTCTTCGGAAGTGTCGGCGCTTCTGACGGCGACCTTCGGCTTGCCGCGCTGGCAGGTGACGACGACCGCCAGCGAGGCGAACCGCGCCGTCATCCGCTGGTGCCGGGGGATGACAGGGCGGCGCAAGATTCTGACCTTCAACGGCTGTTACCACGGGGCGGTCGATGACGTGTTCGTCGACATCAAACAGGGCGCACCGCACATGCGCGCCAGCCTGATCGGGCAGGTGCACGATCTGCGCGACACCAGCATCGTCGTGGAGTTCAATGACGCGGCGGCACTGGCCGAAGCGCTGGCTGGGGGTGACGTCGCGTGCGTGCTGGCCGAACCGGTGATGACAAACATAGGCATGGTGCGCGATGCGCCAGGCTTTCTGGAGCGGCTGCGGCAGCTGTGCGACGATACCGGCACGCTACTGGTCTTTGACGAAACGCATACCATCTCATCAGGTTTTGGCGGGCATAGCCGGGCGCATGGTCCGATGCCCGACATCATGGTCATCGGCAAATCGATCGGTGGCGGGGTTCCTGCCGCGGTCTATGGCTTTACGGAGGTGGTGGCAGAGCGGATGGCCGCACTCAATGCCGCACGGCCGCCGGGGCATAGCGGAATCGGCACGACGCTGTCGGCCAATGCGCTGGCCATTACGGCAATGCATGCGATGCTCACATCCGTCATCACGCGTGAGGCCTATGACGTCATGCTGGCCGGGGCAGAACGGCTGGTTGGCGGGCTGGCCGACGTTATCGCGCGGCATCGCCTACCCTGGCACGTCAGTCATGTCGGTGCGCGGGTCGAACTCCTCTGCTCCCCCTGCCCGCCCCGCAATGGAACCGAGGCGAAGGCGGGAATGCAACTGACGCTGGAGGCGCTGATCCATCTCTATCTGGTCAATCGCGGCGTCCTGCTGGCACCGTTTCACAATATGATGCTGGTCAGTCCGGTGACACGTCATTCACAGATTGACCATTTGGTCGCCGCCGTCGATGCACTGGCGCACGAATTGCTGGAGTTGTAAATCATGACGCGAACTGCCCGTTCCTCCGCCACCGTTGCCGGCGTCGAAGAGGCCAAGGCTTTCTTTGCCGCCAATCCGGAGGTCGATTCGATCGAGCTGATTTATACCGACTTTGGCGGCGTGCCGCGCGGCAAGCGGCTGCGTCAGCATGAGGTGATCGCGGTTTACGAGAACGGACGGATGTTTCCCGGTTCGATCACGGTGGTTGATATCCGCGGTCAGGACACGGTCGAAACAGGCCTGGTGTGGGAGGATGGCGACGCCGACCGGTCGATGAAGCCTATCCCCGGTACGCTGGTCAAAACGCCGTGGGGCGGTGAGCGGGCGGCGCAGTTTCTGGTCGATTTCTATGAACTGGACGGCACTCCGCACGACCTTGATCCGCGCCATGTCCTTGGGCGGGTTATCGACCGTTATGCCGAGGACGGGCTGACGCCGGTGCTTGCCGTCGAGCTGGAGTTTTACCTGCTCAGCCCGCGCCGGTCGCGTGAGGGCGCCATCCGTCCCGCCCGCCCCAACGGTGGCCGCACGCCAACCGGCGTTGAGGTGTACGGTCTGCGCGAACTTGACGATTTCCGCCCTTTTTTCGACGATCTCTACGCTGCAACCGATGTCCAAGGCCTCCCGCTCGAATCCGCCATATCGGAATTTGCACCAGGGCAGTTCGAGCTGACCCTGCGGCACAAGCCCGACGCCCTGCGCGCCTGTGACGATGGCATCATGTACAAGCGGCTGGTGAAAGCCATCGCTCAGCGTCACGGGGTGGAGGCCACCTTCATGGCCAAGCCCTTCGCCGAACAGGCGGGCAGCGGCATGCACATCCATGTCTCGGTCAATGATGCCGACGGCAAAAACATCTTCGCGAGCGACGCGCCCGAGGGCACCGACGCGCTGCGCCATGCCATCGGCGGGATGATCGGCACCATCGGCGACGGCTTTGCCCTGTTCGCGCCGCATGCGAACAGCTTTCGCCGTTTCCGCGCCAACAGCTATGCCCCGGTTGCCCCGACCTGGGGCGTCAACAACCGCACCGTATCCTTTCGCGTGCCAGCCGGGCCGCCGAGCAGCCGCCATGTCGAACATCGCGCCTGCGGGGCGGATGCCAATCCCTATCTGGCGGTCGCGGCGATCCTGGCGGGGATGCACTATGGAATGAAGAATGCGCTCGATCCCGGCCCCGCCGTTATCGGTAACGGCTATGACCGTGACGGCAGCGCGGACGACAAGCCACCGTCAAACTGGTTTGCGGCGGTCGACCGCTTTCATGGGTCGGCCTTGATGCGCGACTATCTGGGCGACCGGTTCGTTGACATGTTCACCACGGTCAAGCGCGTGGAGCAGGACAATTATTTCGCTCAGGTGCCACCGATTGATTATGAATGGTATCTGCGCAACGCCTGAACGAAAATTGCGTATTTTCGGGCTTTGCAAAGCCGGATTTTTCAGACAGCATCGCTGCATTGCACAAAAGGGGAGTTTCGGCATGGACGTTAATGATTTCATGAAAGCCGTGCGCGGCCGCCGGTCGCTGTTGCAGGGGCTGGGCGTTGCGGCAGTCGGGCTCAGCTTCACCGGCACGCTCGCAGGCTGTTCGAGTGATGCCCCGGAAAAGTCGGCCAATGGCGAAGAGGCGCTGCTGAACCTCTATAATTGGGACGATTATATGGGCGAGACGACGCTCGCCGATTTCAAGGCGGCGACGGGTGTCGACGTCAAGATGGATCTGTTTGAAAACAACGACACGCTGTTCGCGAAGTTCCGTGCGGGCAACCCCGGCTACGACCTGATCGTGCCGTCGAACGACTTCGTCGAGCGGATGGTTCAGGCCGACATGCTGATGGAGCTGGACCACAGCCAGATTCCCAACAAGAAGAATGTCGACGGTGCCTATATCGACGTCGCCTATGACCCGCAGCGCAAATATTCCATGCCCTATACCTGGCTGGTGCTCGGCATCGGCTATCGCAAGTCCAAGGTGAAGGCGGTGCCTGACAGCTGGAAGCCGTTGTTCGACAGCGATGAGTATAAGGGCCGCGTCGCCGTGCTGTCGGAGGCGGGCGACATGTTCCGCCTCTATGCCAAGTACATGGGCAAATCGGTCAACGCCATCACGCCGGCGGATGTGAAAACGATTGAGGCCATGATGGTGAAGCAAAAGCCCAACATCGCAAAATTCCACAGCGACGACGGGCAGGACATGCTGGCCAAGGGCGAGGTCGATCTGGTGCTGGAATATAATGGCGACATCGCGCAGCTTATGCTGGAAGACGACGACATCGCCTTTGTGGTGCCCAAGGAAGGCAGCCAGCTCAACAGCGACAATTTCTGTATTCCCAAGGGAGCCAAGCATCCCAAGAACGCCCATGCCTTCATCAACTTCATTCTTGATGCGGAGAATGGCAAGAAGGTGACGGAAACGATCCAGTATCCGACGCCCAATGCCGCAGCAAAGGCGCTGATGCCCGAAAGCTATAAGGCGAATCCGGCAATTTATCCGCCTGCCGATGTGCTGGCCAAATGCGAATATGCGAAGTTCAACCCCGAGCTGCAACCGCTGTTCGAAGAAGCCTTTACCCGCGTCGCTGCGGCCTGACACGGCGCGGCCAGGGAACACGGCCGGGGGGGGGACAGGGAATGGCGGAACAGGATTGGAAGGCAGGCAAAAGCACCTTTGCGGCGGTTTCGACCGCCCCGCTCGTGTGGACGCTGGCCTTCTTCCTCGTTCCGATGGCCTTCGTTTGGTTTTACAGCTTTGGCCGGAACGTCGGACTGACCGAGATCGACATTGTTGGCACGCTGGACAATTATAAGCGCGCGACCGAGTGGCTTTATCTGTCAATTTTTCTCAAAAGCCTGGCGGTGGCGGGGCTGGTCACGCTCATCTGCCTGATCATCGGTTTCCCGGTGGCGATGGCGCTGACCTTTGCCTCTGACAAATGGCGGCCGTGGCTGCTGCTCGGCATCATGCTGCCCTTCTGGACCAACCTGCTCATCCGCACCTATGCGCTGATGATCGTGCTGGGGCAGCAGGGTTATGTCAATCAGGGGCTTGGCGTGCTGTGGGGCGGGGCAAGCTGGGTGAAAACGCTCGTCGGGCTGGAACCGCTACCGACATGGGAGCCGTTGCCGCTGCTCTACAATAACTTTGCGGTGGTGCTGGGGCTGGTCTATGTCCATTTGCCCTTCATGGTGCTTCCACTCTATTCTGCGCTCGACCGGCTCGACAAATCGCTGATCGAGGCTAGCCTTGATCTGGGCGCGGGGCATTTCCGCACGCTGATAAAGATCGTGGTGCCGCTCGCCGCGCCGGGGATCATCGCCGGGGTAATGATCACGCTTATCCCTGCGCTTGGTGCCTATCTGACGCCCGATCTTATGGGTGGGACCGACAGCCAGATGATCGCCAACGTCATCGAACGCCAGTTCAAGCGCGCCAACGATTGGCCCTTTGGTGCCGCGCTGTCCTTCCTGCTCATCTATGCCATGTTCGCATTGATTGCGCTGCAAAGCATGCGCCGCAAGACGCCGGGCGAGGCGCGCTGATGCCCTTGTTCGCCCGTACTGCGCGCGCGCCGCTCGAATATACCCGCACCCTGTGGATGCGCGGATGGGTTGGTGCGGTGATGCTATTTCTCTATCTGCCGCTGATCGTGCTGATGGCGTTCAGCTTTAACGACAGCAAGCGCAACGTCGTCTGGCGCGGCTTCACGACCAAATATTATGCCAAGGCGTGGGAGAATGACCAGCTGTGGGGCGCGATGGTCAATTCGCTGACCATCGCTGCCTTTGCGACGATATTCAGCCTCATCATCGGCTCGCTCGCCGCTGTCATGCTGTGGCGGTTCCGCTTTCCGCTCAAGGGCGCGGTGGACGGCACCATCTCCCTGCCGATCATCGTTCCTGAAATCTGCCTTGGCGTTGCCTTCCTCGTCTTTTTCTCGACCATCGGCTGGCCGACGGGGCTGGTGTGGCCGTTCAATCTGGGTGCGATCATCATCGCGCACATCACCTT
>ERZ1066121.1644-NODE-1644-length-15672-cov-9.456810_pt1 | contig 15672 bp, 16 predicted proteins | sample MGYA00382768_ERZ1066121 | MGnify/ENA primary metagenome ERZ1066121 (study PRJEB33369, sample SAMEA5778351) | biofilm metagenome | biome: Industrial cooling water; feature: Water cooling tower basin; material: Biofilm | place: United Arab Emirates | collected... | reverse complement strand
CTGCAGCTCGATCCCGCGCAGGTGGCGCACCGCCTCGCCCTGCACCTGGCCGCCGTGCCGGCCTGATTTGCCACGCTTGAAACGCCGGCGCTTCTGCCGCATTGCGCTGCGTCATGTCCAAGCCCCGCTTCTATGTCACCACGGCCATCGCCTATCCCAACGGCCGCCCGCACATGGGCCATGCCTATGAGGCGATTGCCACCGATGTCATCGCCCGCTTCAAGCGGCTCGATGGCTTTGACGTGCGCTTCCTGACCGGCACCGACGAACATGGCCTGAAGATCGACCAGGCCGCCCGTGCCGCCGGCATGGCGCCCAAGGCCTATGTCGATGACATGGTGGCGCCGTTCCGCGCGCTCGATGACGCGCTGGGCATCAGCTACAGCCGCTTCATCCGCACCACCGACGAGGATCACAAGGCGCTATGCCAAGCGCTGTGGCAGCGCATGGCGGCCAATGGCGATCTCTATCTTGGCCGCTACGAAGGCTGGTACTCGGTGCGCGACGAGGCCTATTACGACGAGGCCGAGCTGGTGACCGGCGAGGATGGCGTGAAACTGTCCCCGCAGGGCACACCGGTGGAATGGACGGTGGAGGAAAGCTGGTTCTTCCGGCTGTCGGCCTATCAGGACAGGCTGCTCGCGCTTTATGACGCGCAACCCGGTTTCATCCAGCCACAAAGCCGTTTCAACGAGATGCGCGCCTTTGTTGCCGGCGGACTCTCGGATCTGTCGGTCAGCCGCACGTCGTTCAGCTGGGGGATCCCGGTGCCGGGAGATGCCAGCCCTGACGGCAAAGTCCATGTGATGTATGTCTGGCTCGATGCGCTGGCCAATTATCTCACCGGGGCCGATACAAGTGGTCTTGGCGGCCTTGATGGCGAGTGGTGGCCGGCCGATCTGCATGTGGTGGGCAAGGACGTGGTGCGCTTCCACACCGTCTATTGGCCGGCCTTCCTGATGTCGGCCGGCATTGCCCTGCCGAAGACGGTGTTTGGCCATGGCTTCCTCCTCAACCGCGGCGAGAAGATGTCGAAATCATTGGGCAACGTGGTCGATCCGGCCGAGATGGCCCAGCGCTTCGGTGTCGATCGCCTGCGCTGGTTCCTGTGCCGCGAGGTCGCCTTCGGCGAGGATGGCAGCTATTCCGACGAGGCCATCGTGGAGCGCACCAACGCCGATCTGGCCAACGGCATCGGCAACCTTGCCCAGCGCAGCCTGTCGATGGTGGCGAAGAACCTTGGCGGCGTGATGCCCACCCGGGCCGGCACGCCGGGCGACAGTGAAGTGCGCCTGAAGGAGGCCTTCATGGCGGGCAGCGAGGCTTACTTCGCCGCCATGAACGCGCTGGCGCTGCACAAGGCGCTCGATGCGCTGATGGGGATGGTGACGGCGGCCAATGGCTATTTTGCCGAGAATGCGCCCTGGGCACTGGCCAAGACCGACACGAACCGCATGGCTGAAGTGCTGGCCGCCACATTGGACGCCACGCGCCGCATCGTGCTGCTGGCTCAGCCCTTCATGCCAGACAGTGCGGGGGCGCTGCTCGATCAGCTTGGCGTGACAGCAGATGCGCGTGATTTCAGTGCTTTCAATACGCCGGTTGAGGCTGGCGTTCAGCTGCCGGCGCCCGCCGGTGTGTTCCCGCGCCTAACGCTGCCAGAATCTGTAGGCGCCTGAAGCCATGCTCGTCGACAGCCATTGCCACCTGAATTACGCCAGCCTGGGGGAGGATGTGCCCGGCGTGCTGGCCCGTGCTCGTACTGCCGGCGTGGGGGGATTCCTCGCCATTTCCTGCCGGGTTAGCGAGTGGGATGGGGTGATTGCCCTTGCGGATGCGCATGAAGGCGTCTGGGCCAGCGTCGGCATCCACCCGCACGAGGCCGATGAGCATCCTGACACCGATGCGGCCACGCTGATCGCCGCCAGCGCCCACCCCCGCGTGATCGGCATTGGCGAGACGGGCCTCGACTATTATTATGACAAGAGCGACCGGGAGCGGCAGAAGACCAGCTTTCGCAGCCACATCCAGGCCGCGCGGGCGACCGGCCTGCCGCTGATCGTCCACACGCGGGATGCCGAAGCCGATACGCTGGCGCTGCTGAAGGAGCCTGGGGAAGGGCAGCTGAACGGCGTGATCCATTGCTTCACCGCCAGCCAGGCCTTTGCCGAAGAGGCGCTTGCGCTCGGTTTCTACATCAGCCTGTCGGGCATCGTGACGTTCAAGAATGCCCGCGCTTTGCAGGACACCGCGAAGACCATCCCGGCTGACCGCCTGCTCGTGGAAACCGATGCGCCCTATCTCGCTCCGGTGCCGATGCGCGGCAAGACCTGCGAGCCGGCATTCGTGGCCCACACCGCGCGCTTCCTGGCCGAACTGCGCGGCACAACCCCGGAAGCCCTTGCTGCCGTCACTAGCGCTAACTTCTTCGCTTTGTTCCAGAAAGCGGCATGAAGGTCACCATCCTGGGCTGCGGCACCTCCAGCGGCGTGCCGCGCATCGGCGGGCCTGATGGCGCCGGCAACTGGGGCCTGTGCGATCCGGCCAACCCGAAGAACCGCCGCCGCCGTGTCTCCGTGCTGGTGGAGGCCGGCGGCAAGCGTGTGCTGGTCGATTGCGGGCCGGATTGCCGGGAACAGTTGCTGTCGGCTCGCGTGGCCCATCTCGATGCGGTGATCATCACCCATGATCATGCCGATCATGCCCATGGGATCGATGATCTGCGGCAGCTTTTCCACGCCATGGGCCGGCCGGTCGACGTGTGGGCAAGCCCGGCTACCTTTGCCGTGCTGAAGTCCCGCTTCGATTATGTGTTCCACGGCGCGCCGGGCTATCCGGCAAGCTGCACCGCGCATGATCTGGTGGCGCCGCTGCGCCTGGGTGATCTTCTCGTCACGCCGTTCCCGCAGCTGCACGGCGATATTGAATCGACCGGTGTGCGTTTCGATTGCGATGGTAAGAGCCTGGCTTATTCGACTGATGTGAAAGGCTTTGATATCCGCGCTGATGTGGCGCTCAGCGGGCTTGGCCTGTGGATCGTCGATGCCCTGCGGCGCGAACCGCACCCCACCCACAGCCATCTGGCCCAGACTCTGGAATGGATCAGCGAGCGGCGGCCGGGCAGGGCAGTGCTGACCCACATGGACCAGTCCATGGACTTTGAGACGCTGCGCTCCGAACTGCCGGCCCACGTGGAGCCGGGGTTCGACGGCATGGTGATTGCCCTATAGCGCGAAGATCGCGAAGCCGAGCGCGGCAGCGAGGCTGGTGAGGCTGGCCACCACGCCGACCAGCAGCGGCTTCGGCCCGGCCTTCAGGATCTCGCCCAGCGGCGACCTGATGGCGGTGGCGGCAACAGACACTGCCAGCATCCAGCTCGACGCATCAGCAGCGAGGCCGGAAAGCTGCGCCGGGATCACGCCGGTCGAATTGATGCCGGCCACCATGAAGAAACCGGCGACAAACCAGGGCAGCAACGGCGCCGCCCGCTTGCCTCCGCTGATCTTCAAGGGCTGCGGAAAGCCAATGGCCACCAGCGCCAGCACCGGGGCCAGCAGCGCCACGCGCGCCAGCTTGACGATGGTGGCGGTTTCCCCGGCGCTCGTCGAAAAGGCATAGCCAGCGCCAAGTGTCTGGGCGACATCATGAATTGCCGCACCCAGCACGAAACCGGCCTGCACATCGCTCAAGCCGAACAGCTCGCAGATCGCTGGATAGAGGATCAGCGCGGCGCTGCTCATTGTCGAGGTGCCGACCAGCACGAGCGTCAGCTCGGCCTGGCGGATGCGGCGCTCGCCCAACGTGGCGGAAAGCGCCATGGCGGCCGAGGCGCCGCAGATTGCCACGGCGCCGCCAGACAGCGCGCCAAAGGCCGACCCGAATCCGAGCAGCCGCCCGGCCAGCACGCCGGCGCCAAGCGTCAGCGCCACGATGGCCACCACGGCGACCAGCGACTGCGGGCCCAGCGCCAGAATCTGTTCCAGGGTGATGCGCGCGCCAACCAGCACAATGGCCCAACGCAGGAGCTCGCGACTGGCCAGCGTGAGGCCGGGCGTGAGCCGGCGATCGGCCGACAGGAAGTTCATTGCAAGGCCGATCAGCAAGGCCAGAAGTGTCAGCGGCGCGCCATAGCGATCGGCAAGCGCGGCCGCAGCCAGCGTGGCAAGCACGGCGATGAGGAGGCCTGGACCATAATCACGCCAGCGGGTTGCCGGTGTGCGCTCGATATCGCCGTAAAGATCGGCAGCTTGCGGCAACTGGGAAGGCGTCGCATCCATAGTGCAGCGTTAGGGCCAAGTGGCGCTGCCGCCAAGGGGGACCTAAAGTGGCGCGAAAGAATTATACATAATATATATTATCAATATTAAACAGCGCCACAGCAGGCGGCCCGTGCACCTGCCCTCAACCAATCTTCAGCGCGGTTTCCACCCGCTGCACCCAATCCTGTACCAACGGCCATTCGAACAGAGCGAAACCGCCCTCCGGCGCCACGCGCGTATAGGCCACCAGCGCGATATCGGCGCAAGTGAGGCCATCGCCGACAAACCATTCGTGGCGCGCCAGATGCTGCTCCATCAGATCAAGCGCCGCACGGCCCTTCGTCATCAGCGCTGGATCGATCTGGTCATCCGGCTTGCCGAGATAATATTTCTGGAACCGGCGCACGGCGATGGCCGGTTCGTGGCTATATTGTTCCCAGAACAGCCACTGCAGCATCTGGGCCTGCTGGAACGGATCGCGCGGCACCAGCGTGCTGCCATCGGCCAGATAGAGCATCATGGCGTTGGACTGGGCGAGCCGTCGGCCATCGGCAAGTTCCATCGCCGGCACCTGGCCCATGGGGAATTTCGCGAGGAACTCCGGCGCCTTGGCCTCGCCGGCCACCACGTCCACATCCACCCAGCGATAGGCCAGGCCGAGCAGATCGGCGACCCACTTCACCTTCAGGCAATTGCCCGAAACACTGTCGCCATAGAGCGTGAACATCGCCGGGGCTCCTTCGTGCCAGCCATAGCGGCGGCGCGCCGCGATTGAAAGTGCCGCGCTGCTGCGGCAGGGAAAGGCGCATGAACGATCCCACACTCTCGCTCGCCCGGCTGTCGTCCATCATGGCCCGCCTGCGGGATCCCGAGCACGGTTGCCCCTGGGATCTGGCGCAGGATTTCGACACGATCGCGCCCTACACGATCGAGGAGGCCTATGAGGTGGCCGAAGCCATCGCGACGCGCGACATGGCCGAGCTGAAGAAGGAACTGGGCGACCTGCTGTTCCAAGTGGTGTTCCACAGCCGCATGGCCGAGGAGCAGGGCCAGTTCGCGCTTGCCGACGTGGTCACTGCCCTGTGCGAGAAGATGGAGCGGCGCCACCCCCATATCTTTGGCGATGGCACGCGTGCCGCCGATGCCGAGGCCCAGAAGCTGGAATGGGAACGCATCAAGGCCGAGGAACGCGCCGCTGCCGGCGCGCCGCAGCGCCCGGTGTCGGCGCTGGACGGGGTGGCAACCGCCCTGCCCGCCCTCATGCGCGCCGAGAAACTGCAGGCGCGTGCCGCGCGCGTGGGCTTCGAGTGGCCGGATGTGGCCGGCGTGCGTGCCAAGCTGGATGAGGAACTGGCCGAGTTCGACGCCGCTAGCGACGATGCCCACCGCGCCGAGGAGCTGGGCGACGTGCTGTTCGTGATGGCCAACCTCGCCCGCCGCCACGGCATCGATCCGGAAGCCGCCCTGCGGGCCGGCAATGCCAAGTTCGAACGCCGCTTTCGGGCGATGGAGGCGCTGGCCAATTCTGGGGCCGGGCCGGGCTTTGCCGATCTGCCGCTCGACGCGCAGGAAGCCTGTTGGCAGCAGGTCAAGGCCGCCGAGCGCAGGGCCGCAAGATGAGGACGCGTATCAAGATCTGCTGCATCGCCTCACCGCACGAGGCCGCCATGGCGGTGCGCGCCGGCGCCGACGCGCTGGGCTTGGTGGCCGAGATGCCGAGCGGCCCAGGCCCGATCGACGATGATCTCATCGCCAGCATCTGCTGCGTGGTGCCGCCGGGGGTGGCCAGTTTCCTGCTCACCTCCCGCACCGGCGCTGACGATATCGTCGCCCATGTGATGGCAACGCGGCCCAGCACGGTGCAGATCGTCTCCCACATCGATCCGGCGGAGTCGGCGCGGCTGGCGCAATTGCTACCGGCGGTTCGCCGCGTGCAGGTGATCCATGTCGAGGGGCCCGAAGCGCTGCGGCTCATTCCGCTTTATGCGCCGCACGTTCATGGCTTCCTGCTCGATTCCGGCCGACCGGCGGTCGCGGAGCTGGGCGGCACCGGCCGCACCCATGATTGGGCGGTGAGCGCCAAATTCGTCCGCGTCAGCCCGTTGCCCGTGTTCCTGGCCGGCGGGTTGACCCCAGCCAATGTCGGACAGGCCATTGCGCAGGTGCGCCCTTATGGCCTGGATCTATGCTCTGGTGTCCGCACCAATGGTGCGCTCGATGCCGGCAAGCTGGCGGCCTTCATCGCTGCGGTGCGGCAGGCCGATCAGGCAATGTGAGCGCCACACAGCGATCGCGGCCGCCAAGGTCTGGGTGCAGGCTGGCCAACAGTCCGTTCGCAGCCGCCAGCGCCAGCAGCGCCGGGCCCTGCTGGTGGCCGATCTCCAGCACAGCCAGGCCATCATCGGCAAGCAGGCCCGGCAATTGCGGCAAGATGCGGCGATAATCATCAAGGCCGTCCTTGCCGGCAAACAGCGCGGTGGCCGGCTCGTGCGCCTTCACTTCGGCCGACAGCGCTTCATCCTCGCCAATATAGGGCGGATTGCACAGGATGAGATCGAAACGTTCGGCCAGCCCCTCTCCCCAGTTGCCAATCTGGAAGCTGGCGCGCGTGGCAAGCCCGGCGTGCTGGGCATTTTTCATGGCGACCGCCAGGGCAGCAGGGCTGGCATCGATGCCAAGGCCGGTCGCTTGCGGAAACTCGGTCAGCGCCGCCAGCAGCAGCGCACCCGAACCGGTGCCAAGATCGAGGATGCGCAGCGGCGGGCGCTGGCAGAGCTTGAGCGCCACTTCGATCAATGTTTCCGTGTCCGGGCGCGGGATCAGCGTGTCGGGCGTTACCTTCAAGGTGAGCGACCAGAATTCGCGGCTGCCGGTGATGTGGGCCACGGGCTCGCCGGCAACGCGACGTTCCACCAGCATGCCATAGGCTTGCGGATCAACCTGGCGATCCGGATCCAGCAGCAGCGCGCCGCGCGAGATGCCGAGGTGATCGGCGAGCAACACCTCGGCATCGAGGCGCGGGGTTTCGCCGCCGATGCGGGCGGCGGCCTCTTTCAGCAGATCAGCGACGCGCTGCACCTTATCCCAGGCTCGCCAGCCGGGCCGCCTCGTCCTCGGCAATCAGCGCGCGCACCACTTCGTCGAGCCCCGGCCCTTCAAGGATTTCGGGCAGGCGGTGCAGGGTGAGGTTGATGCGATGGTCCGTCACCCGGCCTTGCGGAAAATTATAGGTGCGGATGCGTTCGGAGCGGTCACCGCTGCCCACCATGGCCTTGCGGTCGGCCGAGCGCGAGCTTGCCAGCCGCTCGCGCTCCGCATCAAACAGGCGGGTGCGCAGCAGTTTCATGGCCTTGGCCTTGTTCTTGTGCTGGCTGCGCTCATCCTGAACCGCCACCACGACGCCTGTCGGGATGTGGGTGATGCGCACGGCGCTGTCGGTGGTGTTGACATGCTGGCCGCCGGCGCCGGACGAGCGATAGACATCGATGCGCAAGTCCTTCTCGTCGATGGCGATATCGACATCCTCGGCTTCCGGCAGCACGGCAACAGTCGCGGCGCTGGTGTGGATGCGGCCGCCGGCTTCGGTCACTGGCACGCGCTGCACCCGGTGCACACCGCTTTCAAACTTCAGCCGCGCGAACACGCCGGCGCCGGTGACGCTGGCGATGATCTCCTTGAAGCCGCCCAGATCGGATGGGTTGGTGGACAAAATCTCCCATTTCCAGCCATGGCTGGCGGCATAGCGCTCATACATGCGGGCGAGATCACCGGCGAACAGCGCGGCCTCATCGCCGCCGGTTCCGGCGCGGATTTCCAGCACGGCGGACCGTTCGTCGGCCGCATCGCGCGGCAGCAGCTTCAGCGCCAGTTCGCGCTCCGCTTCTGGCAGTGCCGCATTGATGGCGGCCAGTTCCTCCTGGGCCAGGGCGTGCATTTCGTCGCCCGGCGGGATGGCGCCAAGTTCGTCGCGCTCGGCCAGCAGCGCCCGCCATGCCTTGGCTGCCTCCACCAATGGCGTCAGCTCGGCATAGTCCTTCGACAGCGCGACGAACTGCTCTGCTGGCAGCGCCGGATTGCCCATGTCGTGCGCCAGCGCCTCGTGGCGGCGCTCGATCTGGGCGATGCGGTCGAGGGGCAGCTTCATCAGAGGCGGGCAGCAATCGCGGACACGGCGTCTGCGGCGGGCAGGACGGTCTGCTCACCATTGGCAAGATCGCGCAGGGTGATGGTGCCGGCCGCCACTTCGTCGCTGCCGATCAGCACCGCGAGGCGCGCACCCGATTTGCCGGCACGCTCCATCTTCTTCTTCAAATTGCCGCGCCAGCCCTGTTCGGCAGAGATGCCGGCGCGGCGCAGGCCGGCGAGCAGAGCGAGCGCCGGCCCTTGCGCTTCCTCGCCCACCGCGACCACCGCCACTGCCACGTGCGGCAGCGCCGGTTCCGCCACCAGCATCGCCAGCCGCTCAATGCCGGCGGCCCAGCCAACGGCCGGGGTTTCCGGCCCGCCCATGTGGCCGATCAGGCCATCATAGCGCCCGCCGCCCAGCACCGTGCCCTGTGCGCCGAGGCTCTGCGTGATGAACTCGAACACCGTGTGGCGATAATAGTCGAGGCCCCGGACGAGCCTTGCATTGCGTTGCCACGCGATGCCGCTGGCCTGAAGCCCCTTCTGCAGCGTATCGAAAAAAGCGCCGGCCTCGGTAGTGAAATAGGCATCGATCTGCGGGGCATCGGCCACCAGCGCCTGGTCGCGGGCATCCTTGCTGTCGAGGATGCGCAGCGGGTTGGTGTCGAGCCGGCGCTGGCTGTCTTCGGAAAGCTCGCCGCGATGCGCGGTGAAATAAGCGGCGACGGCGTTGCTCCACGCGGCGCGCGTTTCGGGATCGCCCATCGAGTTCAGCGTCACCACCACATCATCGGCCACGCCCAGCTCGTCGAGCAGATGCTGGCCGAGCGCGATCACCTCCACGTCGGCGGCCGGTTCGCCGGCGCCCAGGATCTCGGCGTCGAGCTGGTGGAACTGGCGGAAGCGGCCCTTCTGGGGGCGTTCATAGCGGAACAGGGGCCCCCAGGCCGCCAGCTTCAGCGGCGCCAGCTGCTGCCAGCCATTTTCGATATAGGCGCGCGCGATGCCGGCGGTGAATTCCGGGCGCAGGCACATGGCATCGCCGCCGCGATCGGTGAATTCATACATCTCCTTGGAGACGACATCGGTGGTCTCGCCCAGGCTGCGCGCGAATACCGCGGTTGCTTCGAACACCGGCACCTCGACGCGGCCGAAGCCGTGGAGCTTGCGCACCCGGTTGAACGTCTCGATGACATGATCGAAGCGGGCCGCGGCCTCGCCGATCATGTCCTGCGTGCCACGTGGTTTCTGGGGCGTCTTGCTCATGGCGCGCGGCATAAGCGAGGGCGGCCCTGTGCGCAACGGGTCCTCCCCATGCCAAGCATGGGGAGGGGGACCGCCGGAACGGCGGTGGAGGGGTTGGGTGGCAGCTTCGTGAGACCCCTCCACCATGCTGCGCATGGTCCCCCTCCCCATTCCCAGAATGGGGAGGACCCTTTTGCCGCCCCCTTCCCTGCCCGGCCCGGCTTCGCTAACCAGCGGCCATGCGCATGTTCCTCCTCCTTGCCTGTGCCCTCATCGCCGCCCCGGCGCTCGCCCAGCGCTCGATGCCGCAGCCGCTGCCGGTCAGCGACGAGCTGCCGGTCGCGAAGGATGTTCCCTTCCCCGGCACCATCAGCCTGCATGTGGACGCCACCGACACGCGGCGCGGCGTGTTCCGGGTGCAGGAACGGATCCCGGTGCCGGCCGGCAGCGCGGGCGCCCTCATGGCGCTGCTGTTCCCCAAGTGGCTGCCCGGCAAGCATGCGCCGCGCGGCGAGATCGAAAAGGTCGCCGGTCTCGAGTTCCGCGCCAATGGCCAGCTGCTGCGCTGGCGGCGTGACCATCTCGACATGCATGCCTTCTGGGTGGACGTGCCCGAAGGCACCCAGGCGATCGACGTGACGTTCGATTTCCTGTCGGCCACGGATGGGCCGCAGGGCCGCATCGTCGTCACATCCGACATGATGAACCTGCAGCCGAACAGCGTCTCGCTCTATCCGGCGGGCTGGTTCACCCGCCGCATCCCCGTTGAGCTGACGGTGACCTGGCCGCAGGGCTGGACGGCGGCCTCTGCGATGCGCGAGGCATCACGCGCGGGCAACCGCATCAGCTACCAGACGGTGGATTATGAAACGCTGGTGGACAGCCCCTTCTTCGCTGGCCGTCACTTTGCCAAGTGGGACCTTGGCCAGAATGTCACGCTGAACGTGGTGGCCGATGATGCCCGCTTCCTGAAGGCGACGTCGGACCAGATCGACAGGCATCGGGGTCTCGTCACCCAGGCGGTGAGGCTGTTCGGCACCCGCCAGTTCGATCATTATGATTTCCTGCTCAGCCTTACCGAGAAGATGGGCGGCATCGGGCTGGAGCATCATCGTTCGTCCGAGAACGGGGTGGACACCGGCTATTTCACCGATTGGGCGCGCGGGCCCGGGCGTCGCAACCTGTTGCCGCACGAATTCACTCACAGCTGGAACGGCAAGCACCGCCGGGGTTCCGATCTCGTCACGCCGGATTTCCGCACCCCGATGCGCAATTCGATGCTGTGGGTGTATGAAGGGCAGACGCAGTTCTGGGGCTATGTGCTGCAGGCGCGTTCTGGGCTGGTGTCGGTGGAGGAGACCATCGACCAGATCGCCGGCATCGCCGCCACGCTGGACAACCGGCCGGCGCGGCGCTGGCGCAACCTCCTCGATACCACCAACGATCCGATCATCACGCCGCGCGCGCCGAAGGGCTGGCTGAGCTTCCAGCGCAGCGAGGATTATTATGCCGAAGGCATGCTGGTGTGGCTGGAAGCCGATGGCATCATCCGGCGGGAAAGCGGCGGCAAGAAGAGCCTTGATGATTTCGCCCGGCGCTTCTTCGGCACCGCCGAGGGCGACTGGGGAGTGAAACCCTATGATTTCAACAGCCTGGTGGCCGATCTCAACGCCGTGCAGCCCTTTGACTGGGGCCGCCTGCTCACCCAGCGCCTGGACGAGAAGGCCGAAGGCGCGCCGCTGAAGGGCCTCGAATATCTCGGCTGGAAGCTGGTGTATGCCGACACGCCGACGCCGGCCTTCACCGATGCCAACCGGCGCATCCTGAACCTGATGTTCTCTGGCGGCTTGCTGATCGGCAGCGGCGGCAAGGTGGACCAGGTGCTGTGGTACAGCGCTGCCTTCGATGCCGGGCTGGCGGTGGGCGATGTGCTGATCGCGGTGAACGAGCTGCCCTACAGCGATGATGTGCTGAAGGCGGCGGTGACCGCGGCGAAGGGCGCCACGGCCCCCATCCGGCTGACGGTGAAGACCGACGACCGGGTGCGCAGCGTCGACTGGGCATGGAACGGCGGCCTGCGCTACCCGAAGCTGGAGCGGCTGGCCCCGGCCGACCCGAAGAACCCCACCGGGCTGGAACGGCTGCTGGCGGCGAAACGCTAGCCCAGCGCCTTCAAGCCCACGATGCAGGCGATCAGCCCGGCGAGCAGCAGGCCCCTGATCAGCGAGAGCGGCTCGGCATAGAAGGCGACCCCGATGATGGCGGTGGCGGCCGCGCCGATGCCGGCCCACACGGCATAGGCGGTGCCCATCGGGATATGGCGGCCCGCGACCGCGAGCAGGCCCATCGATGCGGTGACAGCGATGAGGAAGCCGGCGAGCGCCGGCAGGTTGCGCCCGCCATCGATGTGGCGCAGCGCCGTGGTGAAGCCGGCCTCGCACAGTCCGCCCGCCAGCAGTGCAGCCCAAGCCCAATTTGCCGTCATGCCCAGCCTTTCCGCGTCAAATGGGCCGTGGACAAGTTTGCCGCAGCCCCGTAACCGGCGCGCCGACGGTTCAACAGGAGATTCCCCCGATGCGCATCGACGCGATTCCGATTGGCGTTGCCCCGCCGCATGATGTCAACGTCATCATCGAATGCCCGCTGGGTGGCGAGCCGGTGAAATATGAGCTGGACAAGGCCTCGGGCGCGCTGTTCGTCGATCGCATCCTGCACACGCCGATGCGCTATCCGTGCAACTATGGCTTCATCCCCCACACGCTGGCGGAAGATGGCGACCCGATGGACGCGCTGATCGTGGCGCGCACGCCGTTCATGCCGGGCTCCATCGCCCGCGTCCGCCCGGTGGGCGTGCTGATGATGGAAGATGATGGCGGCGGCGATGCCAAGCTGATCTGCGTCACCGTCAACAAGGTATACCCCTATTACGAGGACGTGCAGGAATATACCGACCTGCCCAAGATCCTGCTCGACCAGATCGAGCATTTCTTCACCCATTACAAGGATCTGGAGCCGGGCAAGTGGGTCAAGTGCCAGGGTTTCGAAGGCCGCGCCACGGCCGAGAAGCTGCTGATGGACTCGATCGACCGCTACAATGCCGAGAAGGCCGGCACGCTGGAAGTGGAACACAAGGAGCATCCGGGGGCGCCGCGATAAGGCGAACCGGCCCCTCCACCGCCTTCGGCGGTTCCCCTCCCCATTCGGAGAATGGGGAGGACCTTGCTGAACAGTCCTCTCCAAGCTCGCTTGGGGAGGGGGACCGCGCGGCACTCGCGGTGGAGGGGCAAACCCAGCCTGGTTCAGTTGCCTCCAAGCCGCTCCAGCGCCTCGCCATCCACCCGCATCACCGTCCACTCGTCCATCGGCCTGGCGCCCAGTGCCTTGTAGAAGCCGATTGCCGGGGTGTTCCAGTCGAGCACGGACCATTCGAACCGGCCATAGCCGCGCGCCACGGCGATCCCGGCCAGGTGCACCAGCAGCGCCTTGCCCAGCCCGGCGCCACGCGCCGATGGCATCACGAAGAGGTCTTCCAGATAGAGGCCGGGCTTGCCGGTCCAGGTCGAGAAATTGGTGAAAAAGAGCGCGAGACCCACCGCCTCGCCCTCCACGTCGGCCAGCACGCATTCGGCCACCGGGCGCGGCCCGAACAAGGCGCGTTCCAGGTCTTCATGGGTCGCCTGAACCGCATCCGGCTCCTTCTCGTAGATCGCCAGTTCGACGATCAGGCGGTGGATGGCAGGGATATCGGCAGGCGTGGCGGCGCGGATCATGCCGGTTGCCTCCACCGCAGCCACAGCGCGGCCGCCGCAAGGCTCCACGCCACCAGCAGGCAGAGCAGCGCCTGCTGCCAACTGCCATCGATCAGGCTGGCAAGCGCCGCCATCTTGGCCAGCCCCACCCCCAGCCAGAGCGTGGCTGAAGCTGCGCGCCTCACAGCATCCGCCCCATGGCGCGGAACATCCACATGACGCTGAAGAAGGCGAGGCTGACCGACGGCACGGCGAACAGCCAGTAGCGCATGCCCCGGTCCACCCGGTCAGGCAGCCAGAGCTTCAGCGCCACGAAGGCAGTGGCGGCCGGCGTCACCAGCCCGCCAATCCAGGTCAGACGGTCGGCATCGAAGCCAAGGCCGATGGCCTCCAGCAGCACGGTGACCGCGCCCAGCCCGAAGCACCAGATCGCCACGCGAAAGCCATAGGCCACCGCCTGCTGGCGCACCGGCTCTTCCACCCGGCGTGGCCGGGGCGGGCCTCCGTGCATCCTGGTTTACTCGGCAGCGACAGCGGCGGCGGCAGCGGCGTTGGCGGCCTCGATCTCGGCGGCCTTGGCTTCCACCAGGCCAACGATGTGATCGAGCATCCGCTCATCATCGATCACGTGATCCGAAACGCCGGAAAGGAACACGGCATGGCGGCCATTGCCGCCGCCGGTCAGGCCGATATCAGTCTCGCGCGCTTCGCCGGGGCCGTTGACCACGCAGCCCAGCACCGAAAGCGACAGCGGCGTGGTGATGTGCGCGAGGCGCGTTTCCAGCGCCTCCACCGTGCGCACCACATCAAAACCCTGGCGCGCACACGACGGGCAGGAGACGATCTTCACCCCGCGCGCCCGGATGCCGAGCGACTTCAGGATGTGATAGCCCACCTTCACTTCTTCCACCGGATCGGCGGAGAGCGAGACGCGGATCGTGTCCCCCACCCCGGCCCACAGCAGCATGCCGAGGCCAATGGAGGACTTGACGGTGCCGCCAATCAGCCCGCCGGCTTCGGTGATGCCGAGGTGCAGCGGATAATCGCAGACTTCGGCCAGGCCGTTGTAGGCGGCGACCGCCAGAAACACGTCGCTGGCCTTCACGCTGATCTTGAACTCGTGGAAATCCTCGTCCTGCAGGAACTTCATGTGCTCCAGCGCGCTTTCCACCAGCGCTTCGGGACAAGGCTCACCATATTTTTCGAGCAGATGCTTTTCGAGGCTTCCAGCGTTCACGCCGATGCGGATGGCACAGCCATTGGCCTTGGCGGCGTTCACCACTTCCTTGATGCGCGCCCGGCTGCCGATGTTGCCGGGATTGATGCGCAGGCAGGCAGCGCCGGCATCGGCGGCTTCCAGCGCGCGCTTGTAGTGAAAATGGATGTCGGCCACGATCGGCACGCGGGCGGCGCGGGTGATCTGGCGGAAGGCGGCCGTGGCTTCCGGCGTCGGGCAGGAGACGCGCACGATATCGGCGCCCACGTCTTCGCAGGCGCGGATCTGGTCGATCGTCGCCACCGCGTCTTCGGTGGGCGTGTTGGTCATGGTCTGCACCGCGATGGGCGCATCGCCACCCACCGGCACCTTGCCCACCATGATCTGACGGCTCTTGCGCCGGGTGATATCGCGCCAGGGACGCACGCTCATGGCCTGTGGCTCCTTGCTGACGCGCCCTGCCCGGCGCTGAAAATCTGCCTGCCCGATAGCACAGGGATGCAGCCATGCAAGACGCGGCTTATCATCGCCGCATGACTGAAGCCGCAAAACCCGTATCCATCCCCGCCGCCACCGTGATCCTGGCCCGCGAGGGGCCCGAGGGCGCGCCGGAGGTTCTGCTCGTGCAGCGCGGCGAGAACATGGCCTTTGCCGGTGGTGCCCTGGTGTTTCCGGGTGGCCGGGTTGACCGGGTGGATGGCGGCATCGCCCGCAATCCCAACCTGGCGCAAGGCTTCGATGGCCTGGACGATGAAGATGCCGCCGCCCGTGTCGCCTGCGCCCGCGAAGCGCTGGAGGAAACCGGCGTGCTGCTGACCGAAGGCCCGCACCCGGACGAGGTGAAGCTGGCGCAGGCGCGATCGGCGCTGGCCAGCGGCCCCAACGAGGAGGAGGCCTACAGCTTCGCCAACCTGCTGGGCGCGATGGAGCACAAGGTGGATGCCGCGCGCTTCCTTCCCTTCGCCCGTTGGGAACCGCCCGCTGCGGCCCAGATCGCCCGCCGCTTCGACACGCGCTTCTATCTCGCCGAAGCCGGGCGAGCGGCCGGCGCGGTGATCACGCCTGATGGCTTCGAAGC
>ERZ1066121.1639-NODE-1639-length-15725-cov-6.582961_pt1 | contig 15725 bp, 13 predicted proteins | sample MGYA00382768_ERZ1066121 | MGnify/ENA primary metagenome ERZ1066121 (study PRJEB33369, sample SAMEA5778351) | biofilm metagenome | biome: Industrial cooling water; feature: Water cooling tower basin; material: Biofilm | place: United Arab Emirates | collected... | reverse complement strand
CATCGCTGCAGTAACGTATCTCAGACCAGCAGTCGGCCCACTTTTTTCGCCACTCGATCGTCCGGCCACATCGGGTGCAGATTTTTGAGCTTTCATGCATGCCTTGCGCTGCCTTCGAGTTCAAATCTGGCGCCAATGGAGACGTTTTCCCACCGCGCGGCGAGGGGCAGCGAAAAGAAAACTGCGGGTGCAAGGACCTCAGGGAAAGCCGCCGCATTGGTGCAGAGAATAGTTTTGCAGCACCTCATCGATGGCTGCGATGCGCGAGCTCGTCGGTCGCACGTTGACGACCTTCAGGCGGAATTCACATGCGATGCGGTGTAGCTGAAGCAGGAGGGCCGCGACCTCGGGATAGCAGGGCCTTTCTTCGGGCGCTGCGTCATCCGGAAGGGCGAGCCAGATCAGCGACAAGGTTTCGAAAAGTCGGCCGATGATCTCGTCAGGGGGTCGGCCGCCTCCCCCAAGGCCGGTGTCGAGATTGTAGCGGTAACTCTGCACGATGCCTCGTTGCCGGGAGAGCTGTTCACGCATGACCTCGAAACGATCGTTCTGTGTCCTCGCGTTGCGATAGGTCTCGAAACCCGCTGAGGCGAAGCAGGTCTCGGCACTACGCAGCTCGTTGTTGGCGATCTCCTTGCAGGCCGCCTCGAAGGCGTCCTCCGTCAACATTCGGCCTTCGCATCGCGAGCCAAAGGGCAGGGGCGTAGCGGGGGGGAGGAGACGCGGCGGGCGAGGCCCGGTACCGGCGGGCTCCGCGGTGATCGAGAGCTTCTCACCCTGCGACTTCCTGTCGATCAACTCGGCGACCTTGGCGGCCAAGCGCTTGCTGAGAGGCAACTGCCAGAGGTCGGCAACGATGACCTCCGACACCGCTGCGGAGACCTCTTCGCGAACGTGCAGAAACGCGGCGCCGAGCGCGTTCGGCTGCCCTGGGGTGATCGCGTCGCGCAGAGTGTCGATGAGCGCGCGTCGCCCTTCCATCTCGCCGCTTACATAGAAATGGAGAGGGGCAAACTCACGCAAGATGTCGACCGCACTCTTCTGCCGACTTTCGTGTACCTCCTCGTGGACCGAGGAGGTACACGCACAAAGCGTAAGCACGCTGCAGAGAAGGCCTTTCTGCATCATGGATTCTCTCTCTTTCATGCGCTCGACTCGCGTTGAGCGAGCGAAGCATGCTTCACAAGGTGTGCGAGAACGTTAGGGCTTCAAGAGAAGAATGTTTCCCTTTTCTCTCCGAACACGGCCGAGCTAGGAGAGTGGATAGAAGGCTCCGTCGACCAGGCTAGCGAAGTAGCCGCCGACTTCTCCGCGAGCTTAGAACTTCCAATCCCTCGCAAAGGCGACGGTCTGTGGAGAATCAGCGAAGGGATTCGGGACCACGAGCCCTAGCCGACGTGAATGCAGCATCAATTTGGGGGACCAGCATGGTAGCCAGTTCATCGGCGAAACGTCTTCCTCTGCTTGACCTGCAGTTCTTCGCCTTGGGTCGACCGCTTTTATCCTCCTGGGCCTTGAGATTTTCAGGCACTTCTTGCTAAGGGCTTGGTAAGCCAAAACGGCATCGTGCTAGCCGAGGAAAGTCGAAAGGTAGTGCGTCTTACGTGAGGCCTGCGTTTTGCTTTCCAAATGGGCTTAGCTCTCATGCGATGGATCCGATCCCCAAGCAGCGTATTTGCCCGCCTCATTGCAGGCGCCTGCCTGTCCTTACCCCTTTACGCATGTGAAGCGAGTGGAAGCGCTTCTTCCCTTGCTTTTCAAGGTCGAGTCGACGCCAAAAATGAGCAGGCGAGCGACTTGGCGTTGCTCGACTACTTGGCCGATCGTGTCGGGGTTATGCGACGCGCAGCACCCGAGGCGTCCTGCTCTCCGGACGACCCGTGGACTCTAGAATATGCCGCGATCCGTGAAGCCATCGAGACCACCCTAGGAGTTAGCGATTCGCAGGACTCGTCCGGTGTACCTCTATCGGAGCAGGCGAGCACCGCCTTCTCCAATGCGCTCATCGAAGCGTTCCCGGACGGAGCGGGTGGAATGTCGCGAGACGAGCTGCTTCGCGTCGCAAGGGGACGCTGGGAGTTCGGGGCCGTCAAAACCTTCGGTGCGCAGTGGCACGGCGAAGACCCGGCGCTTCCGCTCTCGGACATCTACCGGACCTTGCTTCTCAACGACGCAACCTTTGCGCGAGAGCTTCCTGCCGACACGCAACGTGTACTGGCCGAGGACCTGAGCCGATCGGTCGAAAAAGCGTTTTCCCCAAACCGGACCGTGCGGTCCGGCGATGTGACATTTCGCTTCACCAGACCTGCAAGCGGAGATGCGTGCCTCTCCTTCGATGAGGCCTCGTCACTTGGAAAAATTTTCGCGCTCGAACAACTGGTTCTCGCCAGTCTGGCCACCGACGCGCGGAAAGATACCCATTTCGAGCCAACGAAATGCCACACTTTTTTCCGTGTTCCGCTTTCCGATGCTGGGGGAAGCAACCAAGACAAGCTTCGCATCGAGATCGGAGTTCGCGCTTTCGATAAGGACAATGCCCTCGCGACCGCATACTACAGTGCCGATCGATTCGTCCTTCGCTCCAGCCGAGGCCCCTGCATCGTCTTTCCTGCGCGATCCGGATTCCGCAATCCCTCTAACCAAATCCGAGTCGCGATCCGAAGCCATCTTCTCCGGCTCTTGTCGAAGTTGGTGATGGGGTCAGGGACCTTGCTTTCTGGGCAGATGAGGCGAAAGCCAGAGGACTGCAGGCAAGACTATCTCGAATGAACTCGATGCGCTGAGGCTTCAAAGGTCACGCGAACTCCTCGTCGACGGCGGTGCGGATCCTGGGCGTTCGCGGATTTTGCTCAAAAGAAAAGCGGGCCGCTTCAGGGAAACGACCCGCTCCTTTTGAGTTGGCAAGCTTCGACTTAGAGCGTCGCCTGGCCGGGCTTCCAGCCGCAGGGGGTCAGCTTCTCGGTCTGCAGAGCGTCGAGGACGCGCAGGGTCTCTTCCACGTTACGGCCGACCGAAAGGTCGTTGACGTCGACGTAGCGGATGACGCCTTTGGGGTCGACGATGAAGGTGGCGCGCAGGCAGACGCCGGCATCTTTGTGCAGGATGCCCAGGTTCTGCGAGAGCTCGCGCTTGACGTCGGCGAGCATGGGGAAGGGCAAGTTCTTTAGCGCCGGGTGGTGCAAACGCCAGTTGAGGTGGACGAACTCCGAGTCGGTGCTGGCGCCGAGGACGACGGCGTTCTTCTTGGTGAACTGCTCGTTGGCTTCGCCGAAGGCGGCGATCTCGGTGGGGCAGACGAAGGTGAAGTCCATCGGCCAGAAGAAGAGCACCTTCCACTTGCCAGAGTAGCTCTGGTCGGTGATCTCCTGGAACTCTTTGCCAGCGTCGATGCTGACGCAGGCTTTGACTTTGAACTCCGGTAGCTTGTCTCCAATGGTGAGCATCTCTTCTTCTCCTCGTTGATGGACCGGTAGACCTTTAGGGCGTTGCCCCCGAGATCGCAAGGCTTTCCTCCGTCTCAGCGCAGGATTTTGAGGCGGGTCGGGGCCTTGCTGGCAGGCGCTTTCAGGCCGCCGCCGCGAGCGAAATGGCTTTGCGCGACCTTCTCGCTCAGGCGCTCGGCGATGGCGCTGAGGGCCACGCTGGCGGGCGAAGAGGGCTGCGCTTGTACGACCGGGGTCCCGGCGTCGCCCCACTCGCGTGCTTGAGGGTCGATGGGCACTTGGCCGAGCAGGGGCGCTTCGGCGAAGGTGGCCACCTTGGCGCCGCCCCCCTGGCCGAAGAGGTAGTGGGTGACTCCGGCGCTGTCGACGAAAAAGCTCATGTTCTCGACGATGCCGAGGATGGGCAGGTTGAGCTTGCGGCACATCGAGATGCCTTTGTAGACATCTTGGAGCGCGACCTCTTGAGGAGTGGTGACCATCACTACGCCGCTGATCCGCAACTTTTGCGCGATGGTCAGCGCCACATCGCCCGTGCCGGGGGGCAGGTCGAGGACGAGATAGTCGAGCTCGCCCCAGTCGACGTCGCTCAAGAACTGCTGCAGCGCCCCGTGCAGCATCGGCCCGCGCCAGACGATGGCCTGATGCGGGTCTTCGAGCAGAAAACCGATGCTCATCAACTTGAGGCCGAAACGCTCGAGGGGAGCGATTTTCTTGCCGTCTCTCGAGACGGGATGACCCTGGATGCCGAGCATCGTCGGCAGCGAGGGACCGTACATATCGGCATCGAGCAGACCGACGCGGCTGCCGGCCTGTTTCAGCGCCAAAGCGAGATTGGTGGCGACGGTGCTCTTGCCGACGCCGCCCTTGCCGCTCATCACCAGGATGACGTTGGCCACTCCCGGCAGCGGATCGTCGGCCTGAATCTCGCGCACCGGGACCTGGAGGTCCCATTCGATGTTCAGCTTCGAAACACCTGCGCTCTCGGCCGCCCGATGCAGGCGGCTTTGCAGCTCCTGCCGCAGCGCCTCGGAGGGGGAGCTCAGTCTGACCTGAATGCGGATGCCTTCTTGCCCCTCTTGTACGGCCAAAAGGGAGCCCAGAGTGCCCAGATCTTTGTCGAAGGTAGGGTCGACGACCGCTTCGAGGGCGGCGCGGATGGAGTCAGTGGCAGCAGACATCGTGGCCATCGAGTAGAGCCCTGGACTCCCCACGTCAAGGAGCCCCGAACGCAAAGGGGCCAGACAGAGCTTGGGCTGCCCGAGGGCGATGCTATAAGGCGCGCCTGATGCACGACTCGCCCTCGTCCCATGCTCAACCCCATGCGCCTTTCGTCCGGCAGGACCGGCGCTTGGCGCTCGGGATCTATGTTTTCGCGAGCGCGGTCTACCTCTCGGTCTGCTTCGGGGTCTGGGGCAAAGAGGCCCTGAGGCCGACGCCCGACAACCACTACGCCTATTTGGCCTGGAGCTGGATGCAGGGCCAGCTCCACCTGCCCTTGCCCCAGCCGCCGGGCGGCAACGACTGGGCCTGCTTCGATACCGAACTGCGCGCCGCCTGCCCCGCCGACGCTTGGGCGCGCCCCGACCCGAGCGGTCGGCATCGCTGGTACGTCTCCTTCCCGCCTTTCCCGGCGCTCTTGATCTTGCCTGCGGTCGCCCTCCTGGGCCCGCAGGTGCCGGATCGCGTCTTTTGGGGGCTCTGGTCAGGCCTGGCGCCGGCGCTCCTCTTTTTGCTTTTGCAAAGCCTGAGCGCCCGAGGCCTTTCCTTGCGTTCGCGGCGCGACAACCTCACGTTGAGCGGCCTTTTCGCCTTCGGCACCGTCTATTTCTTTACGGCGGTCTTCGCCAACGGGCAGGGGACCGTCTGGTTTACCGGGCATGTAATCGCTTCGGCCTTGCTGGTGATCTACACCTGGGCTTCCATCGCCGCGCGCTCGCCCTGGATGGCGGGCAGCGCGCTCATGGCCCTGGTGGCGACCCGCCCGACGACGGCGCTCCTCGGCCTGCTCTTCGTCTTCGAGACCTTGCGTGTCTCGGGCGTCGACGACGAAGCGCTGCGTCCCTGGCACTCCCTCGAAGCCTTACGTCGCTGGCTCGGAAGTCGGCGCTGGAAGGAAGTGTTCAAGCGCGCCGCTGCCTTTACGCCGCCTTTGCTCGTCGGTGGTTTGCTGCTGGCGATCTACAACCTGCGCCGTTTCGACGATCCGCTGGAGTTTGGTCATCGTTATTTGCAGGTGGCGTGGACACCCCGCATCGAGCGCTGGGGCCTCTTCAACTACCATTACCTGGCGCGCAACCTCGCCGTCATGTGGACCTCGCTCCCTTGGCTGAGCAGCCAGCCGCCTCGTTTCTTGATCAGCGGGCATGGCCTAGCCTTGTGGCTGACCACGCCCAACCTTTTGTGGACCCTATGGTCGAGCCGCCTCCCCAAGACCTTGGTCTTCTGCTGGGCGGCGCTCTTGCCCGTCGCGCTGGCCAACCTCTTCTACCAGAACAGCGGCTGGCTGCAGTTCGGCTACCGCTTCAGCCTCGACTACATGGTGCTGCTTTTCGTCATCTTGGCCTTGGGGGGGCGGCGCTTCGGCAAAGGCTTTTGGCTTTGTGGGCTTTTCGCCCTGGGTCTCAACACCTTCGGTGCGCTGACCTTCGATCGCGGCTTCTACTATTTCGAGCCGACACAAAACGTGCTCTTCCAGCCGGACTGACCCTCGTTTTTCAGGGAGCCGCCTTCCCTGAGGCCGCGTCGGGCGCTTCGAAGAGCCTGCATTCGAAGAGATCGCTGTCGTTGATCACGGCGACCGCTTCTTTGTCGTCGCCGCGGAAGATGGCGCCGTAAGCGTTGTCTCCGGCGCCATACTCCCAGGCGTAAAACGAGGCGCGGCTGCCCGAAGCGCGAAAGGTGAAGAGCTCGAGGGTCGAGTCGTCGATGTGTTTCAAGCCTTCCTCCAGAGTCTTGATCTCCGGCTGCGTTTCTTGGAGGGCGCGCAAGGCTTGGCCCCGGCGCCGCGCCGGAATGTTGGCGGCGTCGCGGTAGCTCACCTTCTTCCACTGAGAAAAGCGTGGTGACGTTTGTGCCGAGGGAAAGTCGCTGCCAAAGAGGCAACGCTCCTGCTTCACCGCGCACTGCCGAAAGGCGCCTTCCGCAATGTCGGCGAGGGAGTGCAGCGACTCGTCTTCGAAAACGGCGCCCTGCAGCGCACCCTGCCAAATGAAGGAGTAGGCACGAAAGCGACGCGCTCCCATTGCGTCGTAGATCCACGTGCGGGTCGGCTGCTCCGGTTTCAAGGTTTCGAAGAATTCGGTGAGGCTGCTTACCCGAGGCATCTCCGCACGCCTTGCCGCTTCGAGGAGCTGCGCGCCCGTGATCGCATCGAGCGGCGCAGCATCGTTGAGGACTTCTTCGTTCGTCACGCGCAGCTCACCCTCACGAGGGAGCGCGGCGAGGCAATCGCCGAAGAGGCAAGGGCTAGCGCCAGCCCCGCAGGTTGGCGGCGGTGTGGCGGCCGCCGACCCTGGCAGCTTTGAGCAGCAGCCTTTGCCCAGGGGCGGCCCGGAGTTCTCTGGGAAAGGCGCTGAGGCATCCAAAGAGCTCGAGTAGGGCGCTGGACCAGCGTCGCTGAGCTTCGGCGACAGGTCCCCGCTTTCGTCTGCGGCAGGATCCTGAGCGCAGGCCATGAGGGCAAAGGCGAGGACGAGAACGAGCGAGAAACGAGACGGCATGATGAAGACCTCCTTGCCCTCCCTAAGAGCAAGCGTATGACCCGCGCTTTGGCCTCTGCTTTCTTCGCTTTCTGGAACTCGGGTGTGCGGATCCGCCGCCAACGCCGCACCTCGGCGCCTTATTCCCCTCTCTTTTCTTCGTGAGATTCTTGCTTTGCCCTTCTCCACCGATCGATTTCGACCGATACAATGGAAGTACATGCGTTTCGCATCCGGGCTCGTCATGCTTTGCGGGATGCTTCTTCCCTGGCTGACCTCGGCTTGCGCGAGCGGACCGCAGACCAAACGCCAGGCGCGCGATGGCGCTCCGCGCTGGTGGCAGCAAGCGGTCGTCTACCAAATCTATCCGCGCAGCTTTCAGGACAGCGACGGTGACGGTGTCGGCGACCTGCGCGGCATCCTCTCCCGCCTCGACTATCTGCAGGAGCTCGGCGTCGACGCGATTTGGCTTTGCCCCGTCTATCCCTCGCCCGGAGTCGACCAGGGTTACGACATTAGTAACTACCGCGACATCGACCCCCGCTTTGGAACGATGCGCGATTTTGAGGCCTTGGTGCAGGGCCTCAAAGCCCGCGGCATGCGCCTCATCATGGATATGGTGCTCAACCATACCTCCGACCGCCATCCCTGGTTCGAAGCGGCGCGGCAATCCAAACGCAACCCCTACCGCGATTACTACATTTGGGCGCCGCCTTCGAAGTCGGGTGGCCCCCCCAACGACTGGCAATCCCTCTTCGGGGGCAGCGCTTGGGCCAAAAACCCGGCAACCGGCGACTACTACCTGCATTCCTTCGCCAAGGAGCAGCCCGACCTAAAATGGAGCCATCCTCCGGTGCGTCAGGCCGTCTACGATATCCTGCGCTTTTGGCGCGATCGCGGCGTCGATGGCTTTCGTCTCGACGTAGTCTCGCTCTATTCCAAACCCCCGCTTGAAAAGCCGATGCGCACCGACCCGGGGCGCTTCTTCGCCAACGGGCCGAAGTTGCACGCTTACTTGCAGGAGATGCACCGCGAGGTGCTGCGCGGCCGCGATCTTTTGACCGTGGGTGAGGCCTTGGGCATCGAGGAAAGCGAGGCGCGCGATTTCGTCGCTCCCTCACGACGCGAACTCGATTTGATCTTTCACTTCGAGCCCATGCTCCTCGACCGCGAGCCCGGGAACTTCTTGCGTCATCGGCCTTGGAAGCTCGAGGAGCTGAAAGCATCGATCGCTCGTTGGGAGCGCGCCATCGACGACCAGGGCCATGTGAGCGTCTACTTTGGCAACCACGACTTCCCGCGGATGGTCTCCCGCTTCGGCGACGAGGGCGAGCACCGCGTCGCTTCCGCCAAACTCCTCGCCACGCTTTTGCTCACCTTGCGCGGCGTGCCCTTCCTCTACCAGGGCGACGAAATCGGCATGACGAACGCTCGGTTCGCGCGTCTGAGCGATTTGCGTGACGTCCAGCTCCTCAGCGCCGCCGAAGGCGCGCTCGCTAAAGGGGAGAGCGAAGCACGTTTTCTCGAGCAGCACCTCGCGGTGGCGCGGGACCAGTCGCGTATGCCGATGCAATGGGACGATTCGGCGAACGCTGGCTTCACTCGCGGCAAACCTTGGATCCAGGTGAACCCCAACTACCGCAACATCCATGTCGCTCAGCAGAGACAGGACCCCAACTCGATCCTCGCCTACTACCGTACTCTTCTGCGCCTGCGGCGCCGCTCCCCTCTCTTGCTTCAGGGCCGCTATCGAGAGGTCGAACAGGGCAATCCCAAGCTCTTCGTCTACGAGCGCAGCTACCGAGGCGAAACCTGGCGGGTCGTGCTCAACTTCTCGAAGGAGAGCCAACCAGCGAGCGCACCCGCGACGCCTAAGGGGGGGAGCGAAGGCTCCTGGTCCTGGGTCCTGGGCAACGTCGAGGAGACGAAGATCGACGCCTCGCTGCAACCCTACGAGGCACGCATCTATCGTCAGGGCGCCGGCTCTTCGTCCTCGACCTGGACATCAGCTTCCGGCGAGTTCCGGTAGGCGTAATAACGCCTCAGCACATTGCGGACGTAGCGCTGCGTCTCGTCGTAGGGCGGGATGCCGCGATGTTTTTCGACGGCGCGCTCACCCGCATTGTAGGCCGCCAAGGTGAGGATCATATCGCCGCGGAAGCGGTTGGCGAGGATGCGCAAATAACGCGTCCCGCCCAGGATGTTTTGCCGCGGGTCGAAAGGGTCGTCGACGCCCATCGAAGTGGCGGTGCGCGGCATCAGCTGCATCAGCCCCATGGCGCCGACGCGGCTGACTACATGCGGGTTGTAGCCGCTCTCCACATGCATGACGGCGCGAATCAAAGGCTCGGGCAGCTGATAAAGGCGCGCCGCATCGCGCACATGGCCGGTGAACTGCGCGAAGCGTTCGGAGCGCGAGGTGCTCGAGGTGAAATAGGGCGTCTGCGGCGGAGGCGGCCCGGCGAGGCGAGTGGGTCGCGACGACGTGTGCGCTGCAGGTCGACGGCCTTTGCTGCGCACCGAAAGACTGCATCGCCCTGCGGAGGGTTTGTTGGTGTAGAGCACGCTGCCGTCGCTCCGCCGGCATTGGTAAATGTCGGCGCGCGCTTCGCCGTGGACGACGAAGGCGAGCAAACAGGAAAGCCAGCCAAAGCCTCTCAGACGCGACATCACAAGCTCTCTACCCGGACCTACTCCCGCCCATCATAACGTGCAGCCGCGCGGGTCGCGAGAGGAGGCGATGTGGGTGCTTTCCTCCTGGCCCGCGGCTCACGACCGGCATACACCCCAACCCCCCAGCCGTCGAACTTCTTCCCGAGCGCCATGCGGTATCCCCCTTGCAGAGCTCAGGGGCGAGATCGATGCCCGAAAGCGGAAGGAGAGCAATGTCGCTGATGTACCGAAAACCTCTACCTTTGGCCTGCGCCGCGCTCTTGCTTTCGGCCTGTGCCGACGACAAGGTCGTGCCGCCCGTCCAAAGCGGCGAGGAAAGCCCGGTGCAGCAGGCGCCGACCTATGCCTACGACCTCGACCTCGATGGCGCTCTCGACGGCAACCTCGACGTCCGTGCCTGCACTCCGGAAGGCCCGGAGCTGTGTGTTCATGTCGACTATCAGGGCAGCGTGCGCACCTTTCCTCTGGGGCCCGAGTTCCTCGGCGTGAGGGCCTTCGACCCGATCGGCAAACATTGGGGCGGTCCGCTGCAGGAGCTCTATGTCTATGCCTTCGAAGCGGCGCCTGGCTACCGTCCTTCGCTTTTGATTTTCGACCTGACGAGCGGCGAAATCCGCGCGCGCTTTCAAGCGCCTCAAGGCCGAAGCATTTCGAATACCTATGTGGCGGCCATCGCGGGTCCCGTCGGGCTTTATCCTTTCATGGCGCCGGGTGCCGGTGGCTTGCCCGCGAGCGACGGTCAACCTTCGTGGACGCACCTCTGTCTCTTCGATCCCGCCGGTGTCGGCGCCACCGACACGCGCTGCGGCGCGCATTTCCGCTCCGCCGACACCATGTTTACCGATGCCGAAGTCGCCGGCACCTTGGCCAGCACCGCGCAGACCTTCCGGCACAACGGCGGCTGGCTCGACGATCGTGACGGCGACGGTTGGGAGGATATCCATCTACCCTATCTCTGGATCATCAAGATGATCTCGGGACGCACCGGCACCTCGCTGGGAGCGACCTTTCACAACTCGTCCATCGAGGACGAGCCCAACTCGCCCCAGGGCTTCCACTCCGGCCGCCATTACGCCAGCTTCACCACCTGGAAAACGGCGAGCGGCGACAAGGGCGTGCTCATCGCCGCCGCCAATCCGGTGGGCAGCTTTCAAGACTTCAACTGCAACGTCAGCCGCTACCATTCGCTTCTGGTGTCGAACGCGATCGCGCCCACCGTGCTCAGCCGGCGTTGGTCGGTCTACCACGGCTTCTCCGGACCACACTTTCGCTCTCCCATCGACCCCAACCAGGTCGATGTCGACCGCCCGAGTGAAGGCATCGATCGCTGCCCGCATCGCTTCTCCGATTCGCTCTTCTCGATGCGAGGCAAGACGGTGACGATGTACAACCAGTTCCAGGTCCAGGGCGCGTACAACCGCTGCGTCGCCGAGCAGCATGCGGCCGCGGTCGATCCGCAGAACAGCGCCAAAATCGACGCGGTGGTGAACTGCGTCAAGAGCAACAACCTCGGCGCCCTCGGCACCTGGTCGGTCATCGTCCGCGACGCCGAAAACGAGATGCCTTTGGCCATCCACAACCAGGGCTATGTCTGGGGCGTGGCGGAAGGCTTCTTCCCCGGCGAAGAGGCGGTGTATCTCTATGAGCCTTTGCCGGCGCAGCTCCGCTTCGATCGCCAGGGCCATATGCCCGCTGCGCTCTGGGTCATGCAGGGCGACGCCAATCAGCAACTGCGCCGCGTCGGCGAGTTCCCCATTGCCGCGACGCCGAAGCTGCGCAGCCTAGAGCCGACCCGCGGCGGCACGGGGGTGAGCTGGGGCGGCATTCCCGAGCTGACCACCCGCGACCTCGACGGCGACGGTTTGGTCGAGGTGCAGCTCGAGGACGGCACGTGGGTCGGCTTCTCACGGGAGAGCGAGAGCTTCGTCGTGAAATGAAAGCGCGTCAGTGAGCGCGGCAAAAAATCGCGCTAAGCTCGGCCGATGCGAACGACCTGTGATTACCTCGTGCTCGGCAGCGGCGTCGCGGGCTTGAGCTTTGCGCTCGAGGCGGCGAAGCATGGCGAGGTGATCGTCGCGACCAAGCGCCACGCCGACGATACGGCGACGGCATGGGCGCAGGGCGGCATCGCGGCGGTCTTCGACCCGGCCGACACCTTCGAGGCGCATATCCACGACACGCTGAGCACCGGCGGAGGTCTCTCCGACCCGCAAGTGGTCGACCTCGTGGTGCGCGAGGACCCGGCGCGCATCCGCGAGCTGATGGAGATCGGCGCCCAGTTCAGCATGGCAGGCGAAGACGAAGACCGCCTCGACCTGACGCGCGAAGGGGGCCATAGCGCGCGCCGCGTCGTGCATGCCGGCGACATTACCGGCCGTGAAGTACAGCGGGCCTTGCACCAAGCCGTGCGTGACAACCCGCGCATCCGCATCCTCGACCATCATTTCGCCATCGACCTCATCGAGATGAGCCGCTTCGGCGGTCCGCGTCGCGTCGTGGGTGCGTACCTCCTCGACCAGAGCACGGGCCAAGTGCACACCATGCTCGCGCGCGCCACGCTCCTGGCCACCGGCGGTGCCGGCAAAGTCTACCTCTACACCTCCAACCCGGACGTCGCGACGGGGGATGGCTTGGCCATGGCCTATCGCGCCGGCGCGCAGCTCGCCAACCTCGAGTTCTTCCAGTTTCACCCCACCTGCCTCTTTCACCCCGAGGTCAAGAACTTCCTCATCAGCGAAGCGCTGCGCGGTGAAGGGGGCGTGCTGCGCCTGCCCGACGGCACACCCTTCATGGAGAGGCACCATGCGATGCGCGACTTGGCGCCGCGCGACGTGGTGGCACAGGCCATCGACTTCGAGATGAAGAAGGCCGGCCACGATTGCGTGTACCTCGACATGAGCGCACGGCCGGCGACTTACCTCGAGGAGCGCTTCCCCAACATCCACGCCACCTGCCTGCGTTACGGCATCGACATGACCCGCCAGCCCATTCCGGTGGTGCCGGCAGCGCATTATCTTTGCGGCGGCGTGCGCGTCGACCTGCGTGGCGCCACCTCCTTGCCGGGCCTTTGGGCCGTCGGCGAAGTGGCCTGCACGGGCTTGCACGGCGCCAACCGCCTGGCCTCCAACTCCCTGCTCGAGGGTTTGGTCTACGGCCACCGCGCCGCGCAAAACGTCGCCCGCGAAGAGCGCTTCGGCGCCTGGCCCGAAGTCCCCGATTGGGACGTCGGCGAAGCGGCGCCCAGCGACGAAGCGGTGGTGGTTTCGCAGAACTGGGACGAGATCCGCCGCTTCATGTGGAACTACGTCGGCATCGTGCGCAGCGACAAACGCCTCTACCGCGCCGCCCGCCGCATCGCGCTGCTCAAAGACGAAATCCGCGAGTACTACTGGAAGCACCTCGTCACGGCCGACTTGCTCGAGCTGCGCAACATCGCCGACGTCGCCGAGCTCATCGTCGCCTGCGCCGCCTTCCGCCGCGAGACGCGGGGACTGCACTCGAACCTCGATCACCCACAGCGCAATGACGAAGGTTTCGGAGCAGAGACGGTGATCAGCTTGGGCTCCCCGCCCTATCTGCACCGGGGCTGATTCCGGCCGCCGGGGCAGCACCGGCGGAGCGCGAGAGAAGAGGGCAGGTCGCTTCTCCCACACCCGTGGCGAGGTAGGGAAGTCTGCGGCCTAAGTGATCGAGACCTTAGATATTTTGCACCCGAGCGGAAAACGTCTTGGTAGCATGCAAAATTCTAGGGCGGAGCGATCGCTGCGAGCGCCTTTTCAGACTTCGGAAATCACCATGGCATATGTAAGCGAACCTCCTCCCGCCAGCCCTTCTCGAAGCGTTCAGACCGGCGACCTCGCGCTTCTCGCCTTTGTCGTCGCGCTCCTCGGTGGGTTGCTCCTCTCCATCGTGCACACCTCCGGAGGGCAGGCCCTGGTCGAGCAGAGCAAGGCTGCCGCGCAGGAGGGTAGGGCAGCGGCCGGAGAGCGGCAGGCCTTACCGATGCCCTAGAACAGAGCGTTATTCCTGGCCGACGCCACCGATAAGGACTAGCCGTCTCTTCTCAGGCGACGCCGCGATTTCGGCGAACGAAGCTTCACGATGGAGCGTTGCCGTGATGCGACCTCCAAGCGCATGACTGCGTAAATTCCCGGTAAGGAAGAGATACTCTTGCGGCTTTGCCTGTTGATCCGGATCGAGTAACTTTTCTCTATGACAATTCTCTGTCTCGGGCAGACGTGTCGGTAGCCCTTCCTTTGTTAGCAGCACATTGACGTAAACCGGATCGTCCGGGTGCCACACCGCCGCAGGCGTTCGACCTATCGGGACCTCGACGCGCTTTGCGACAAAGAGCTGGAGTGGGTCCGATCGTGCGGAGAATCGCTCGTTCATGAGCGTTTCGAACAGATGATCGGTCATCGCATTTATGAAGAACGAGTAGACGCTCAGGAGGCCTGCGGTGTGTCTGTCCAGCTTTCCGAGGACAAGCGACCGATTGTCGAGCGCATCTCCAAACCGTGTCGAGTTGGCAAAGCGTGGACCCTCTAGAGCACTCGCCGTGCGTGCACCTTTGGGGTCCCGCTGAACATCTGGGGAAGCAAGAGCACCGGAAAGGGCGTCGCCTCATTCCGCTTCGTTCCAGGGTGGAGGCGCTGCACAAATAAGGAAACCTTTTCTTTCGAAGGCCTCCACGGTATCGACGCGCGTCGTATCGCCATCGGAGCTGCCTTTGAAGCATCCAGAGCGCGCGGGTTTCGGAGCCGTCGGCGTCGAGGTGTGTGGGCAGACCCAGAGTCCTCCACGAGGGTCAATCCTCGCATCGAAATCCGAACTCGTGGTCACCGCAGTTTCGCGCTTGGCTCCGAGCCGCTGCCGCATCGTATCCGTCCAGCGGTGAATCGCGTCCCAGTTACGGCTGTTTTCGAAAGGGTCGTCGGATATTGGCCGCGCGTCGTAGCGCTCGGATAGCAGACACAGCTCGTGCTTCCATCCGTGCCGCCTCTGGGGTCCGTGCCGCCCATCTGTGGTTGCAGCGATTTCCACTCGAAAGGGCTCTGGCAAGGCTGCGGAGTCAGACAGAAGTCGTACTTCTTGTCGCCTAAATTTCCGCAGCTGAGCGCGCTTCCGTCATAAAAAATGCGAGGTGTGGCTCGATACCGTGGTCTTTCTCCTCCAGGTGCTCGCCCCCATGCCAGGTGCTGCAGGCGGTTAGGGCGACCATCACGACGAACACGTCCAAGTTCAATACTTTCGTTGACATGTTTGCCCGATCGTATCCTCGCTAGAGCCAAAGGTCGCGCCAGTTGCGACCACCGGGGGTGCAGCAGGGCGTCAGTGCACGAAAGCCTGAGGTGCTGCGTTCGAGTATCGAGCCGCTCCTCCCTGCCTTCCACTTGGTGATCGCGCGTGAAAGGCGCAGCCCCAATGCGATTGTGCCAACGTCGCGGTCAGCATCCCTTGGCGCAGACCTTGCACAGCGACCGTCTCGACATGATTAGGTGGATGCGCGACGTGGGGAGCATGGCAGCTTGGCGCTCTCTGGTTTGGACTGCTGGCGTGCTCCTAGGTACCTCCGCCTGTACCGCAGGTAGATCAGAGAACGACGTTGACCGCATCGATAAGGCGCAGCTCGGCTTCTGTGGAGAAAGCGAATCTCCCGCCGAGAAAGCCAAAGCGGAAGCGGCTGCGTTCTTGAGCGCTCGATTTTCTCAATCCCGACGAGTGCGAAACCAAATGAAGAGAGTTTCGGAGTCGATCGACGCGCTTGAGCGAAGCGAGATCGACCTTTACCGAATGGAGGAACGCTTCGATCGACGCAGGTTCGATGCGAACTATCGGAACCAGGCGCAGGAAGCGTTGTCGTGTTACGCGAGTCAGTTGTACGGGAACGCCGATAAGAGCGGGATGGAGC
>ERZ1066121.1638-NODE-1638-length-15738-cov-18.981891_pt1 | contig 15738 bp, 11 predicted proteins | sample MGYA00382768_ERZ1066121 | MGnify/ENA primary metagenome ERZ1066121 (study PRJEB33369, sample SAMEA5778351) | biofilm metagenome | biome: Industrial cooling water; feature: Water cooling tower basin; material: Biofilm | place: United Arab Emirates | collected... | reverse complement strand
GTGCGCGAGCACGAGCTGGATTCGGTACTTGCCCTGAACAACGCCGCTGCGCCGAGCATCCTTCCCATCGAGCCTGGTCGCCTTCGTTATTTCTTCGACCAGGCCGAATATTTCCGCGTCGCCGAACGCGACGGCACCATCGCCGGCTTCATGGTCGGGTTCGGCTCGCATGCCGACCACGACAGCAGCAACTTCCGCTGGTTCGGCGAGCGCCACCCGCATTTCTTCTACATCGACCGCATCGTGGTGGCCAGCCGCCGCCGCGGCGGCGGTGTCGGCCGTGCGTTCTACGCCGACGCCCAGAGCTATGCCGAACTGCGCTACCCGCAGTTGGCCTGCGAAGTGTTCCTGGACGCCGACGAACAGCCCGGCCGGCCCGACCCGGCCCTGCTGTTCCACGGCAGCTTCGGCTTCCGCGAGATCGGCCAGCACGTCATGCCCGAAAAGGGCCTGCGCGCCTCGATGCTGATGAAACCCCTGTGCAGCTACGAGTGGGTCCAGGCGACCTACGGCGAAGCGCTGCCGCACCAGCCCTGGCTGACCCAGCCGCGCGTGCGGCCGGCGCAGACCTCGCGCACGGCAGTCGGCGCCGCATGAGCCGCGGTGCCCCCGCGGTCGACTTCGCGCTTGCCGGCGATCTGAAGATCGGTCAGGTCGGCATCGCCAACCTGCGCGTGCGCACGCTCGACATCGCCCGCCTGGGCGCAGAGATGCGCGACCGGGTGCAGCGTGCGCCCAACCTGTTCGCGCGGGGCGCGGTGATCGTCGACTTCGGCGGCCTGGCCGAGCTGCCGGACGCCGCCACCGCCCATGCCCTGCTCGATGCCCTGCGCGCGGCCGGCAGCATTCCGGTGGCCCTGGCCTGGGGCAGCAGCGCCAACGAGGCCCTGGCGGTCGAGCTGGGCCTGCCGCTGCTGTCCAAATTCCGTGCGCAGTACGAACCCGCGCCCGGCGATGCCGCACCCGCCGCCATGGCGGCCCCGCCGGCACCGCCCGCAGCCGCGCAGGCGGAGCCTCCGCGCGCATCGCCCGCGCCTGCACGCGGCGCCTCGACACAGCCCGGCATGATCCAGACGGCGCCGATCCGCTCCGGTCAGCAGATCTATGCCGAGCACCGCGACCTGACCGTGCTCTCCACGGTCGGCGCGGGCGCGGAAGTCATCGCCGACGGCAGCATCCACATCTACGGTGCGCTGCGCGGACGCGCGCTGGCCGGTGCCCGCGACAACCCGCAGGCCCGCATTTTCTGCCGCGAGTTCCACGCCGAACTCGTCGCCATCGCTGGACACTACAAGGTCATGGAAGACATTCCCGCCGACCTGCGCGGCAAGGCCGTGCAGGTGTGGCTGGACGACGATCAACTCAACATCGCGGCGCTCGCTTGAGCGCCCGCATTTCGCATTGCATGCATTTTCCGGAGAACGACCTTGGCTGAAATCATCGTAGTCACCTCGGGCAAGGGCGGCGTCGGCAAGACGACGTCCAGCGCCAGCCTCGCCTGTGGCTTCGCCCGTCGCGGCAAGAAGGTCGCGGTCATCGACTTCGACGTCGGGCTGCGCAACCTCGACCTGATCATGGGCTGCGAGCGGCGCGTGGTGTACGACTTCGTCAACGTCATCCAGGGCGAGGCTTCGCTCAAGCAGGCGCTGATCAAGGACAAGCGCTTCGAGAACCTGCACGTGCTGGCCGCCTCGCAGACCCGCGACAAGGACGCGCTGACCAAGGAAGGCGTGGAGAAAGTGCTGAAGGAACTGGCCGACGATGGTTTCGACATCATCCTCTGCGACTCGCCGGCCGGCATCGAGAAGGGCGCGTTCCTGGCGATGTACTACGCCGACCAGGCGGTGGTGGTGGTCAACCCGGAGGTCTCCAGCGTGCGCGACTCCGACCGCATCCTCGGCCTGCTCGCCTCCAAGACCCGCCGCGCCGAGGACGGCGAGCGGGTGAAGGAGCATCTGCTGCTCACCCGCTACAGCCCCGCGCGCGTGGAAACCGGCGAGATGCTGAGCATCAAGGACGTGGAGGAAGTGCTGGGCCTGAAGACCGTCGGCGTGATTCCCGAATCGCCCGACGTGCTCAACGCTTCCAACAAGGGCGAACCGGTGATCCTCGACATGGAATCCAACGCAGGCCAGGCCTACGACGACGCGGTCGCGCGCCTGCTCGGCGAGGAGCGCCCGATGCGTTTCACCCAGAACGACAAGAAAGGCTTCTTCAGCAAGCTGTTCGGAGGTTGAGCCATGGCGCTGTTCGATTTCCTCCGCACCAAGAAAAACACCGCGTCCATCGCCAAGGAACGGCTGCGCATCATCGTCGCTCAGGAGCGCAGCAACCGCGGCGCGCCCGACTATCTGCCGCTGCTGCAGCGCGAGCTGCTGGAAGTGATCCGCAAGTACGTCAGCGTGGACACCGACGCGGTGAAGGTGGAAATGGCGAAGGACGGCGACCACGACGTGCTCGACATCTCGGTGGCGCTGCCGGACGGGCGCCCATCGGCGTCTTGAGCGTCGAGAGCGCCGTGATCGCCGCCGGCCGTACGCAATGAGCGTGCCCATTGCTGCCGACACCGTCGCTGCGAACACCGTCTCGGCTGGCACGCCCGGCGTAGACGCGGTCCCTGCCGCCAAGCTGTCCGCCGATGCGCGCGTTCACAGCGCCCCCGAGGCGCCGGAAAACGGCGTGATGACGCTCGGCGACATCGGCTTCGACGCTGCCGCCGCACTGCTCGCGCGCTACGGCCTGCGGCTGGTGCCGGTGCCTGAGGGCCAGACCATCCCCGGCAGTTTCTGGGGCGACCGCGAGGCCGGAGTGATCGGCAGCCTGGTCTACGCCCGCGCCGACACCCCGCTGCATTCGCTGCTGCACGAGGCCTGCCACCTGATCGTGATCCCGCCGCCGCTGCGCGCGCGCGTGCACACCGACGCGAGCGACTCGCAGTTCGAGGAAGACGCCACCTGCTACCTGCAGCTGCTGCTGGCCGATGCGCTGCCCGGCTTCGGGATCGAACGCGCCTTCGCCGACATGGATGCCTGGGGCTATTCCTTCCGCCTCGGCTCGGCCCGCGCCTGGTTCGCGCGCGACGCCGAGGACGCGGCGCGCTTCCTGCGCGAGCTGCCGCATCTGGACGGCCTGCTGCCGGCCACGCCCCCGGCCGCCACCGGGGACGCCTGAGCGGCGCGGCCGAGCGCAGGCATGCCGCGCCGAACGGGCGTCTTCCCGGGTCTGCGCGCTTCGCGCCCTCCGCGGCCTCTCGACGGCACTCCTCGACGGCGCTCCCCGGCGCCATGCCCTCCGGCCCTTGCAGCACCTCCGGGCCGCAGCGAAACTTGCCGACCCGTCGCCATCAGGGCACAGCCGCGTCCACCGCGACTCCGCCCACACCCCTTCGTTCGACCCCTCTGTAGTCCCGGGAGAATCCTCGTGAAATATCGCGTCACTCTGCTCGCCCTCGCGGTCTCCGCGACCCTGCTCACCCTCAATGGCTGCAGCCGCGACGACGCCCCCGCCGACGGCGGCACCGCGCCGGCCGCCAGCGCGCCGAAGGACGAGGACGCCGATGCCTTCATCGCCCGGGTCAATGCCGAGATCAAGGCCATGTACCCGGAAACCACCGGCGCGCAGTGGCTCTCGTCCACCTACATCAACGACGACAGCCAGCTGATCGCCGCCAAGGCCAACGAGCGCTATCTGGCCAAGCTCAACACCTGGATCGAGCAGGCCAAGACCTATGAAGGCAAGCCGATGTCGCCGGCCACCGAGCGCGCCATCCTGCTGCTGAAGCTGTCCACCGCAATGCCGCCGCCGCGCGACCCGAAGAAGCTGTCGGAACTCACCACCCTCGCCACCCGCATGGAAGGCATGTACGGCGCCGGCAAATACTGCACCACCCCCGACGACCCCAGCACCTGCCGCGACATCGGTGCGCTCAGCAACGTGCTGGCCGAGCGCACCGATTACGACAGCCAGCTGGAGGCCTGGCGCGGCTGGCACACCATCTCGCAGCCGATGCGCAAGGACTACGTGCGCTTCGTCGAGCTGGTGAACGAAGGCGCGCGCGACCTGGGCTTCGCCGACGCGGGCGAGATGTGGCGCTCCGGCTACGACATGACACCGGCGGAAATCGCCGCCGAAACCGACCGGCTCTGGGGCCAGGTCAAGCCGCTGTACGACCAGCTGCACTGCTACGCCCGCGCCAAGCTCGAGACCGAATACGGCGCCGACAAGGGCAGCGTGTCCGGCGGCATGATCCCGGCGCACCTCACCGGCAACCTCTGGCAGCAGGACTGGACCAATCTCGCCGGGCTGCTGCAGCCCTACCCCGCCGCCGGCACGCTGGACATCGGCAAGGCGCTGCAGGGCCTGCAGGAACGCAATTACGCCGCCGAGACCGCCAAGCGCGGCATGGACGCCAAGCCCTCCGACTTCGCCGAGGCCGAGCGCGCGGCGATGTCCACCACCGCCATCCAGATGACCCAGCGCGCCGAGGATTTCTACGTCTCGCTGGGCATGCCCAAACTGCCGGCCAGCTACTGGACCAAGTCGCAGTTCATCAAGCCGCGCGACCGCGAGGTGGTCTGCCACGCCAGCGCCTGGGACATGAACATGTCGGGTGACGTGCGCACCAAGATGTGCATCGAGCCCACCGAGGACGAGTTCACCACCATCTACCACGAGCTCGGCCACATCTATTACTACCTCGCCTACAACAACCAGCCGCCGATCTTCCAGACCGGCGCGCACGACGGTTTCCACGAGGCGATCGGCGACACCATCGTGTTGTCGATGACGCCGAAGTACCTCGAGTCGATCAATCTGGTCGAAGGCCAGCTGCAGGGCGAGGAGGCGCTGATCAACGCGCAGATGCGCATGGCGCTGTCGAAGGTGGCCTTCATGCCCTTCGGCCTGATGATCGACCGCTGGCGCTGGGGCGTGTTCGACGGCTCGATCAAGCCCGACAACTACAACAAGGCCTGGTGGGAGCTGAAGGCCAAATACCAGGGCGTGGCCCCGATCGAAACCCGCGGCGAGGAATTCTTCGACCCGGGCGCGAAGTACCACGTGCCCGGCAACACGCCCTACACCCGCTACTTCCTCTCGCACATCCTGCAGTTCCAGTTCTACAAGGCCCTGTGCGACGCCTCCGGCCACACCGGCCCGCTGTACGAATGCAACTACTACGGCAACCCCGAAGCCGGCAAACGCTTCTGGGCGATGCTGGGCAAGGGCGCCAGCCAGCCCTGGCAGAAGACCATGAAGGAACTCACCGGCGGCGAGAAGATGGACGGCTCCGCCGTGCTCGAATATTTCGCCCCGCTGCAGGCCTGGCTGAAGACCCAGAACGAAGGGCGCAGCTGCGGGTGGCAGGCGGGAGCGCCGGCCGAGGGCGCTGCCAAGGGCTGAATTGCCCGGGCATGTTCCACCTGCATGTGCTGCCCGAAACGCCCCGGCCATCGCCGGGGCGTTTTTCGTGGCGACGCTCGCATTCCGGCTTCGGGACGAAGCCTCAGGATGGACTCCCCACCGAGAACTGCCGCCACATGAACGTGCGTCGAAAGTCGGCGCCAGGGCAGTCGAGCGTTCCGAAAGTCATGTTCCCCACCCACACGGATTGCGCTAGATTCCGAAGGCGGTAATGGATCACGACATCCACCGGAACACGGCCTCCCGGCCGGGCTCCGCTGCAAGGGGGCAGTGGATCATGCGCAAGACCATGGAAACATCGGCAGGACAGGCAGGCCCGGACGGAATGGCCACTCGCCCGCAGCATGCGCCTGAATCTTCGGGAACACGAACTCGCTCTGCGCCGACGACGGCGCCTCTGCGCCGCTGAGCCGCATTTCTTCGCGTCGCCAGGGAGGCGTTTCGATGCCGGACTCGATCGATCTCGCGTCGCTGCCGCGCTTTCGCGTGGGCGCGGCCATCGTCCATCCCGGCCGGCTGGCCGTCGAACGCGATGGACGGGAGATCCGTCTCGAACGCAAACAGATGGAGCTGTTGGTCGTGCTTGCAGGCCATGCGGGGAATGTCTGTTCCAAGGAGAGGCTGCTGGAAGGCGTCTGGGGCACCACCGCACGCAGCGACGCCGTGTTGCAGAAGAACGTGTCCATCCTGCGCGATGCGCTGGGCGATGATCGCAGCGCACCGGACTATATCGAGACCGTGCAAGGCCAAGGGTATCGTCTGATCGCCAAGACGATGGATCTCGAGGGCTGCCTGCTTGATCCAAGACAAGCGAAAAGCTGGGCAGGACGCAACCCGTATGTAGGGCTTTCCGCCTTCGACAGCGCGCACGAAGAGGTCTATCGAGGGCGGGATGCGCTGATCACCGAGCTGATGCGGTCGATGCGCCGGCAGCGACAGGAGGCACGACGCTTCGTGTTGGTCGTCGGTTCCAGCGGTTGCGGCAAGAGCTCGCTGGTCCGAGCCGGCGTGGTGCCCAAATGGGTGCGCGAACACGGCTGCGGGAATCTGCACGTCCTGTCGGTGGCGCACTGCGACTTGGCTGCGGCACAACCCGGCGAGCTGCTGCCGCATCTCGCCGACGCACTGCAGTCCTGGCGGCTCGCCGAACGGCAGGTGTTCGCGGAACCATCGGCGTTCGCCCTGGCCGAACGTCTGCGGCAGCATCCGGCCGCCGTGGGCGAGGCGCTCGACGACGCCTGGCTGAAGTGCGCGCCGCAGCTCAAGCACGCAGCGGATGACGACCATCTGCTGCTGGTGATCGATCATGCCGAGGCCCTGGTGTGGCGACCCGGCGAACACGCCGATGCGCAGGAGCGGGACATCGCACGGCAGGACGCGCGCGCGCGCATCGAGGAGGTGATCGAAGCGATCTGCAGCCACCCGCGCGGCGGTGTGCTGGTCGTCGTGCGCGGCGACTACTACGCACAGCTGGCCGAGGCGATGCCCACACTCATGCGCCGCAAGGGTGGCGCCGGCCATGTCGATGTGCCGTTGCCGCAGCCGGGCGAAATCGCCGACATGATCCGCCAGCCTGCACAACTGGCGGGGCTGCGTTTCGAACAGCATGCCGAGACCCGCGCCTGCCTCGACGACGTGTTGCGCGACGCCGCCCTCGGGCAACCCGACGCCCTGCCTCTGCTGCAGCATTGCCTGCAGGCGCTTTATGAAGCCCGGGGCGACGACGGACTGCTGAGCTTCGCCGCGTACGACGCCATCGGCGGTCTGGAAGGCGCACTGGCCCACCATGCCGATACCGTGTTCGATGCGCTGCCCGACCATGTCCAGGCGCGCCTGGACGCCGTACTGGCCCTGCTGACCCGACTGGAAACCGATACAGACCGCATCGGTGCCGGCCCCGTGCTCTGGTCGTACCTGCCCGACGAATCGGCCCGGACACTCGTCGAAACCTTCATCCGCGCCCGTCTGTTCGTGGCGGGCCACAACGACGGACGCCCGGACTTCCGCATTGCCCACGAAGCACTGCTGCGGCAATGGCCTCGGGCACGGGAATGGGCGCAGGACAATCGGCGGTTGTTGCTGGCAAAAGCGCAGGTGCTGCGCGCCGCCAGGCGGTGGGACGAGGGCGGGCGGCGCGAAGACCATCTGCTCAATCCGGGCAGACCACTGGGGGAAGCGCTGGAGGTGGTGCGTCGCTTCCCCGACGACATCGATGGCCGCGCGCGGGCACTGATCATCGCTTCGGAGATTGCGGCGCGTCGGCGGCGTCGAGCCCGTACGCTTGCGACCGCCGTGATGGCGGTGCTCACCTTTGCCGCCGTCGGGCTGGCCACCATCGCGATGCAGGCGCGCTTCACCGCCGAGAACCGCGAACGCGAGTCGCAGCGGTTGAACGATTTCATGCTCGGCCCATTGGCCGACGAACTGCGGCGGCGCGACATGTTGCAGGAACTGGCGGGCATCGCCGGCCGGGCCACCGAACACCTCGAGAATCGCGATATCGACACCCTCGGCCCGGATGCGCAGGCCCAGGTCGCGTGCGCCTATCGCACCCTGGGCGAGGTCATCAAACACAGCCAGGGCAACGCGCAGGCAAAGCCGCTGTTCCGCGAGGCGCACCGGCTCGCCGACCGCATCCTCGACCAGGCCCCCCATCACCGCGAAGGGCTGTACGAGCGCGGCAACGCATCCTACTGGCTTGGACTGCTGCATTTCGACGCGAAGGAATACGCCAGTGCGGAAGCCCACTGGTCGAATTATCTGCGCGACGCCACGCGCCTCAACGAACTGGAGCCTGGCAATCCGCGCTGGATCATGGAGGAGTCCTATGCGGAAAACAATCTGGGCTCGCTCTCGCTCAGGCTGGGCGATACGGACATCGCGAAAGATCACTTCGACCGATCGCTCGCGAAAAAGGACGAGCTGACCGCCCTCGCACCGGACAATCTCGACTACCGATTCGACCGCATCGATTCGCTGACGTGGCTCGCCAGCACCTATGAGGCTTCAGGGCAATTGGACAAGGCCGCCGGCGTCTACGACACCTCCATCGGCACGCTTGAAGCGCTGATCGCGCACAACAGGCCTGCGAACCGCTGGCGGCGGCAATGGGCCAACCACATGATGCTCAGCGCCATCGTCGAAATGGACCGGGGAGATGTCCAAAAGGCCGAACGGCGCATCGGTGCGTCGCTGCGTATCCTCGAAGCGCTGGGTGTCTCGTCCGACAGCAGGGATACGCCCCTGGACTTGGCCAAGGCGCGACTCATCGGCGCCGAGATCGCAGTCGCACGATCGCAACGAGAGGTCGCACGGACGATGCTGGAACATGTGCACAAGACTCTCTCGACGCTCGACAAGAAGACGCGGGAGACGCAGTCCTGGCACTGGATCGGCCTGCGCACACGGTTCGCCTCCGCGATGCTGGAGCCGGGCGACAGCGCGAACGTTCGGGCCGATGCCGCGATATCGGGTCTGCATGCACTGGCTGCAGAGACCGGCGAAGACCATGTCCGCGCCAGCCATGCCTACGCGCTGCTGCTGCGCGGCGTTGCCCGCGGGCAAGAGAACCTGCATGCGTTGGCCAAAGACGACATGGACGCCGCGATCCGCGCCATCGAGGCAACCCGGTGGACAAGGCACCCGCATCGCAGCTGGATCTGGTCGGAAGCGATGCGCCGCTCCGGCCGAATGGACGGCGCGGGCGCGGTGGCCGCCTGGCTGAAGGACATCGGCTATCGCAGGCGCTTGCCTCTGGCGGGATCAGGTCCCGAGAACGATACCGGTTTGAGGCCATGAGCCGGGCTTGCGGAGTTTAGGCTTGTGATGGCCGGGCGGGCATGAAAGTCCGGCGCGTCTGTCGGATCACAAGGGGGCACACCTCTTTTGACGCACTGTCTACAGGGCAGGACATCACTGTCTCTTGCGGAGGCAAGGAATGAAGTATCCGCAATCGATTCATATGGCTCCCCGGACGAACCGGCATAGCGAATTCCATTGCAATCAAACATCAAAGAGAGGATCAGATCATGACTTTCGTCATCGGGCTTCCCGCCCCTCCCGCCGAATCCTTCATCGGCAGAAAGCGTTCGATACTCAACATCAGCCGACGCGACAATCCTGGCCCGAACGATACGGAATTCGAGTACGCCTTTTCGATCAACGAATACGTAGTGACTGACCTGAGCAATCAGGGCCTCATCGAGTTCGAGATCGCGCACAGCGCTGAAGCCCGACCAGCGAATGTCGCCTCAATGTATATCCACGAATTCTGCTGCACACGAGGAACCTCGATGAGCCCGGAGAAGTTCTGGGATGCTTCCGGGAATCCACAGGGTGGCTTCGGCCCCAATACAGTCGGTATCGCTCTTGAACCGAAGTTGACGGCGCGGGAGCTGGTCAGTGTCGGTATCATCGTCGCGATCCAGAAACAGAGTACGAACGAGATCGAACTGATCCTCTGCGACCCCCAGGTCGGCAACGGTCCTCCGGTAAAGGACGACAAGGATCGGCATAACAAGATGCTGCCCGGCATCAAACTCCTGTCGTTTCAATCGCTCTGATGACGGCCGCATAACATCGACGCGGTGCGTCGTCAGCTGACATCGAGGGCGCACGCCCCGATGGAAATGGCCCGACGCGCAGGAGCACCAAGAAAATTCCCGTTTAGAATCAACCAAGTGCAAATCGTAAGCTCTTCGTAAAGCCTTCCCGTCGGTGCTCACGCAGCCTCCACCCCGCCCCCCGGCAAGACGCCGCGGGGCGGGAGGCCACCCACAGGCCAGAGCGATAGCGGAATGGAGCCCTGTCATGAGCGAACGCGATCTTGCCGACCTGTCCCCGCTGGCCGACGATGGCCGCTACCCGTACACCTTCCCGCCGGCCGATGCGGCTGTCTCCGGTGGGCCGCGCCCCGTCGGGGCCGCCCCATCGGCCGGAATGGCCGACACAGTCTGCCCCACTGCGCAGTCAGCCCGCGAGGGAGCGGATGCCGCCGAGGTGAGGCATGGCAAAGGTCGGGCCTTCATCAATGCGGCACGCCTACGGGAGCTGCGCGAATCGCGTCTGCTCAGCCAGCAGGACCTGGCCGATGACTGCTTCCGGCGCAGGCTGCAGGTGTCGATAGCGACGATCAAGCGGGCGGAAACCGGGCATGCGGTGCGCTACCGCATCGTGCGTGAGCTGGCGCGATATTTCGAGGTGCCGTTCGACACGCTGCTGTAGGCGCGGCCAGCCCCGGGCCGGGTCGCCTTGCGGGTCGAGGCTGCGCGATACTGCCCGCATGACCACGCCCCCCATTCCCGACCTCGCCCCCCACCCCCTCACCCACGCCACCGCCCTTCCCGCCCGGTTCTACACCGACCCGTCGATGCCGGCGCTGGACCGCTCGCTGATCTTCGACCGCGGCTGGCAGTTGGTGGCGCATGTCTGCCAGTTGCAGGGGGCGGGCGATCACGTCGTGGCGGATCTGGCCGGGCTGCCGGTGGTGGCGGTGCGTGGGGCGGACGGGGTGATCCGGGTGATGGTGAACGTGTGCCGGCATCGGGCGGGGCCGATCGCGAGTTGCGACGGGTTGGGGGCGAAGGCGCTGCGGTGCCGGTATCACGGCTGGACCTACACCCTGGACGGGACGTTGCGCTCGGCGCCGGAGATGGGGTCGGCGCCGGATTTCGTGCCGGGGGACATCCGCTTGCGGCAGTTGGCGGTGCGGGAGTGGCAGGGGCTGGTGTTCGCAGCCGTGGACGAGGCGCTGGCGCCGCCGTTCGAGGCGTTCGTAGCCGGGATCGACGCGCGGCTGGGGGCGGATCGCGGGCTGGCGGGCTACGGGCACTACCGCAGGGTGGGCTACGACGTGGCCTGCAACTGGAAGGTGTACGTGGACAACTACCTGGAGGGGTACCACGTCCCGCACATCCATCCCGGTCTCAACAGCCTGCTGGACTACCGCAGCTACGTCACCGAGACCGCGGAGTGGTATTCGTTCCAGTTCAGCCCGCTGGAGAGTGCCGACAGCATGTACGGCAACGGCGATGCGCTGTACTACTGGCTGTGGCCCAACACCATGCTGAACATCCTGCCCGGGCGGCTGCAGACCAACCGGGTGGTGCCGCTGGGCGTGGACCGCTGCCGGGTGGAGTTCGATTTCTACTATTCGCTGGACGACAGCCCAGAGGCCGCGGCCCGGCGCGAGGGCGACATCGCGTTCAGCGACGAGGTGCAGGACGAGGATCTGACCATCTGCGAGGACGTGCAGCGCGGGCTGGCTTCGGGGGCGTACGAGCCGGGACGGCTGAACCCGCTGCGCGAGAACGCGGTGCATCATTTCCACGAGCTGCTGCGTCGTACCTACCGCGAGGCCGGACCGGCGGGCGTCGATACGGGTGGAATTGGGCCATAATCGGGCCATCGTCGGTCCAGGGTGTGCATGTCGGCGGTCGAGGATGATCGGAGGACGGCGGCTTGACCGTCCGGCGTCCGGGCCGGCAGCGCTTTCGACACGGGCGCGCGGCGGCTCGGCCCGAGCTGCCGGCCCGGCAGTCGTAACGCCCTGCCCACGGAGCACCTCCCCGCCCCGGTTGCGTCCATGTTCCGCCCCCTGTTCCGACCACGTTTGCCCTTCGTCGACGAGCATCGCCATGTCCCTTTCGATTCCCCGCACCGCCCTCTTCCTTGGCCTGGCCGCGCTCCTGCCGCTGGCCGCTCACGCCGGCGATGCATCGCCGGCCGCGCCGCTCTCGCTGTCGGGCGAGGCCAGCACGACCGTCGCCGCCCCCGCCCCCGTCTGGAAGCTGGCGCGCCTGCCCAAGTCGGCCGTCGCGCCACGCATCGACTATGCGCCCCTGCCCACGCGCAAGCTGCTGCAGCTGCAGCAGGAGAATGCCAATCGCGCGCGCAAGGCGGTACGGATCGGCGTGGCCCGCACGCTGTCGACGGAAGGCGTGCAGACCGCGATGCCGGCGCTGCAATGGGTGGCCGATGGCCGCGGCGGCGCCGTGGCACGGCTGGAGGTCCGTTCCGCCGACGCCGAAGCCCTGCGCGTCGGCCTGGACCTGAGCCAGGTGGACCCGCGCGTCGAGCTGCGCTTCTCGGGCAACCGCGACAGCGGTCGCCCGGTGGCGGCGATGTCGGTGGCCGAGGCGCGCGCGCTGCCCGCCGACGACGGCCTGTTCTGGACCCCCAGCACCGACGGCGAGCTGCAGATCGTCGAATTCTGGCGCCCGGCCGGCGTGCCCGCCTTCGCCGTGCGCCCGCAGGCGCCGAAGCTCTCGCATGATGTCGTCGACAGCCGCAGCAGCTACAAACTGCTGCAGAAGATCGGCGAGTCGGGCAGCTGCAACGTCGATGTGGTCTGCCGCGTGAACGAGCTGGGCCCCAAGTTCGCCCAGGCCAAGAACGCGGTGGCGCACATGCGTTTCGTCGTCAGCGGTTCGACCTTCATCTGCACCGGCACTCTGCTCAACGACAGCGTACCGGTCACGCAGGTGCCGTACTTCCACGGCGCCAATCACTGCTTCTCCACCAACACCAACGCCGCACCGGTCGTCAGCCAGATGCAGACGGTGGCCAACACGCTCAACACCTTCTGGAACTACGAGGCCAGCACCTGCAACGGCAACGTCTCCACGCCGCAGACCCAGCTGAGCGGGGGCGCGGACTATCTGTATTCGAGCAACCAGACCGACGGCATGCTGCTGCGGCTGAAGAACGCGGCGCCTGCAGTGGCCTATTTCTCTGGCTGGGATGCTCGTCCGCTGGCCGTCAGCGCGTCTGGCGACAGCAACATATTCGCGATCCACCATCCCGCCGGCGACGCCAGGATGGTGTCACAGGGGGCCAAGATCTCCCAGGACAGCGTCCAGCACGAGATGGGCTGGACCAGCGGCACGACCGAGGGCGGCAGCAGCGGTTCGGGCATCTTCACCATCGACAGCCGCGGCTATTACCAGCTGCGCGGAGGCTTGTTCGGCGGCTTCGCATCCTGCGCGAACGCCGGCAACCTGAACAACAGCGGCAACCGCGACTACTACTCGCGTCTCGACATCGACATCGCGCAGATGCGCCAGTGGCTTGCACCGCAGGCCATCGTGCTCAACGGCTCGGCGCCGAGACTGCCGCCAGCCGGTGGCGCCGCGGTCGCGCCGACGAGGCCGGCCGCGGCCAGCCAGCCCGTACGGCAGGCGCCGCGTCTGGACGAGGGCGACACGCGCACGCTGCGTGCAGGCGAACGCGTGCGCTAAGGAATCTCTGATCCATTCAGAGGTTCCGCGCGCCATGGATGGCGCGCTCGCAAATCGATCGCGCAAGCGATTGATTCGGCAGGAGCGGACTCAGGCTTGGCCTGAGTCCGCGACGTCTGGACGACTCCAGGATGGAGTTGTTCAGACCTCCCTTGGCAGGGCCCTAAAGCGCCGGCGGACGTACCGCGGCGCATTCCTCCGGCGGGCTGGGCGGCATCCGCCGGCTCTGGTGGATCTCCCACCACCACAGCAGGAAACCGAGCAGACTGCACACGGCGGCACCTGCGGCCAACTGGCGGGCATCGTGGCTGAGCGCGGGCGACAGCGCGCCGGCCACCGCGGTCTGCAGCAGCAGGCTGCCGAAGGCCTGCATCGACGAGGCCGCACCGCGCTGGCGCGGGTACATGTCGAGGATGGCGAGGGTGAGGATGGGAAACACCAGGGCGATGCCCAGTGCATTGAGGGCCAGCGGCAGCACCGCCCACAGGCTGTGTGCGTCCACGGCCAGGTTGTAGCCCACGTTGCAGACGGCCGCGACCAGGCAGATCGCGAAGCCCAGGCCCGCGGTGCGGGTGGCGCTGAGCCGGCCGGCCAGCCGTCCGGACATGAACGAGCCCAGGGTCATGCCGGCGATGGTGGGCACGAAGAACCAGCCGAACTGGTCCTCCTGCAGACGCAGATGCTCGAGCACGAAGACCGGCGCCGAGGCGATGTACAGGAACAGCGCCGCGAAGTTGAAGCCGCCGGCCGCGGTGAAGCGCAGGAACCGCGGGTTGCGCGCCATGTACCAGTGGGTGCGCAGCAGTTGCCTGGGCGAAGGCCTGAACCGGGCCGCCGGCGGGTGGGTCTCCGGCAACGCCAGCCAGACGATCAGCAGCAGCGCCACGCCCAGCCCGGTCAGGAACCAGAATATCGCCGGCCAGCGCGCCCAGCCCACGATCCAGCCGCCGAGGATCGGCGCCACCGCAGGCGCGATGGCGAACAGCATCGAGACATGGCTCATCAGCCGCTGCGCGGCTTCGCCCTGCAGCACGTCGCGGATCACCGCGCGTCCGACGATCATCCCCACACCCGCGCTCATGCCCTGCAGCACGCGGAAGGCCAGCAGCGTGGGCAGATCCGGCGACAGCGCGCAGCCGATCGAGGCCAGGATGAACACGACCAGGCCGGCCAGGATCACCCGGCGGCGGCCGATGGCGTCGGAGACCGGGCCGTGCACCAGACTCATCACCGCATACGCCAGCAGGTAGACGCTGAGCGTCTGCTGCATGGCCAGGGTATCGGCACCGAACTGCCCGGCCATCTGCGGGAAGGCCGGGAACATGGTGTCGATGGTGAAGGGCCCGATCATCGCCAGCCCGCCGAGAATCAGGACCAAGCGCCTCGGCGGCGCGGTGGAGACGGAAGCACGGGCGGAATCGGGCATTCGGCGGGCCGGCGGGGAAGGCGTGGGAATCGCGCATGGTACGCCCCGGCGGCCCCCTGCCCGCGCCCGTCTCCGGGACGGCGCGTCCCGGCCGCGCGGTCGGCCGCCGGCCCGGGCGGCGCGGGCTATAATCGCCGGGCACGGTGGGAGAAGCGGTGCGGCCCTCGTCAGGACGCCGCCCCGCTGCCGAAGGCGCAATCGCCCGGAATCGCTCAGGCTGCAGACCGCCGTGTATCGAACACTCTGGAGAGATCGGCCGCCCATGCGACACGGGCCGCGCCGGCGCCGAAGGGGCAAGAGACCGGCCACGGCGGCACAGTCGCCGCGCGACGCGTCCCCAAACTCTCAGGCAGAAGGACAGAGGGGTGAGCGGGGATTTCAAGCAGCATGCTGCGAGCCCGTGAACGCCCAACGGCCGCCAGGCCGGTGGGCCGGAACGAGCGGGGATTTCGAGCAGCATGCTGCGAGCCCGCGAACGTCCGCAAGCCGTGAGGCTTGAGGGCCGGTTCCAGCATTGCCCGGCGACGACCGCGCCGGACGATGTCCCGACACCCTTCCGCGGCCCGGCCGCCACCAGAGACGTCCTCCCCATGACCGCCGCTTCTCCGACCGCGAACGCCGCCCCGCGCGCCAGCCTGCGCGAACTCGAGCACC
>ERZ1066121.1637-NODE-1637-length-15738-cov-22.312632_pt1 | contig 15738 bp, 14 predicted proteins | sample MGYA00382768_ERZ1066121 | MGnify/ENA primary metagenome ERZ1066121 (study PRJEB33369, sample SAMEA5778351) | biofilm metagenome | biome: Industrial cooling water; feature: Water cooling tower basin; material: Biofilm | place: United Arab Emirates | collected... | reverse complement strand
AGGGCATGACCCTGTCGATGATCGAGGCCGCGGTGGCGATCACCGACAGCCGCATTTCCGCCGCCGACCTGCACCGCATCGTCGAACTGGGCAAGGCGCTGCTGCAGCATCCGGTGGAGCTGCTGCCGGGCATCCGCGTCGCGGTGGAAGCCATCGCCGCCGACCATCCGGTGGTGCTGATCACCAAGGGCGATCTGTTCCACCAGGAAGCGAAGGTCAGGCAATCCGGCCTCGCCGACCTGTTCCGGCGGATCGAGATCGTCAGCGAAAAGGACGCCCCGACCTATGCGCGGGTGCTCGCCGAATTCGACCTGCCGGCCGCGCGCTTCGCGATGATCGGCAACTCGCTGCGTTCGGACATCGTGCCGGTGCTGGCCCTCGGCGGCAGCGGGGTGTACATGCCCTACCACCTGACTTGGGCACACGAGGCCGACGCCGAGCTGCCGGCCGATGCCGCCGCGCGCATGCGCACCGTGGCCGGGCCGGCGGAGCTGCCCGACGCAGTATGCGCGCTGCGCGATGCCGGCACAGCGCATTGAGGTCGCCGCCGGGCGGTGCGCGCGGTGCATGGGTCATCGATGGCAGTGGGTGTGGCGGATGCAGTGGCCAGCCGCCTCCACCCAACCCGCCATGAATGCCAATCTGAACGGCTGAACGCCCCCCGGCCGAGTTAAAAAAGCATTCACCGCCTGCCGCGCATCGTCCGAGCCGTCCGCAAGCCGCGGACGGTATTCCGGAGTCCGCCATGACCCTCGCCACCCGCCTGCTCGGCTCGACCGTGCTCGCCGCCGCCCTCGCCCTGACCGCGTTCGCCGCGCCGACGCCTGCCGTCGCCGCCGAACCCAAGCTGCGGGTGATCGTCGACCTGGGCGATGTGATCTTCCGCAACGGCCACCCCTATTACCGCCACGGCGGCCACGGCTACAACGACCGCCTGATCGTCGAGCGCGACCGCTGGGGCCGTCCGGTGTATTACCGCTATGCCCCGCGCGATTACCGCAACGGTCCTCCCTACGGCAATGCCTGGGGCCATCACCGCAACCGCGATCTGCGCGAGCGCCGGGTCTGCGACAGCCGCGGACGCTGCCGGGTGGAGTATTACGATCCGCGCTACGACCGCCGCCACGACCGTCGCTACGACGACCGGTACTCCAGCCGCCACGACCGCCGCTGGGACGACCGTTACCGGGACGACCGCCGCTACTGGAAGCACGAGCGCGACGACTGAGTCCACGCGCGGCGGGCCGCCAACCGCGGCCCGTCCTCCACACTGCGACCGGCGTCGCTGGACGCCGGCACCTCCGGGCGGGATCATCGCGGTCCCGCCCGATGTCGTTCAGACCTCCGACAGGACGGCGCGAGCCGGCACGGGCCCAGGCACGACGCGCTGCCCCGGCGATCCCTGCATCCGGGCGCGCTCCATCGCCGCTCCGCATCCACACTCCGCACATCACAGGTGACGCCATGCGCAAACTCCTCGTTTCCGGCCTGCTGGCTCTCGGTCTCGCCGCCGGCTCCGCCCATGCCCAGGATTTCAGCCTCGGCTGGAACCCCCGCAGCGGCGATGTGTGGATGGACGTCTGGCTGGGCGACATGAACCGCTACGGCAGCCGCTACCGCGACCCGTTCATCGACGAAATGGTGCGCTATCACGGCGCCCCGCGCGATCTGGTCGACGACCTGCTGCGCCGGCGCTGGGCGCCCGGCGACATCTATTTCGCCTGCGCGCTGGCCAAGCTGGTCGGCCGCCCGTGCCGCTACGTGGCCGACATCTGGGAACGCGACCACGGCCAGGGTTGGGGCGCGGTGGCCAAGCGTCTGGGCATCAAGCCCGGTTCGGCCGAATTCCACCGCCTCAAGCGCGGCATGGTGCCGACCTACGACCGCTGGGGCCGCCCGATCGAACTCGACGCGCAGCTCGAACGCGACTTCCCCGGCCGCGGCAAGGGCGGGCAGAAGAAGGCCCAGGGCGGCGGCGGCAAGCCCGACCACGCCGGCAAGGGCCACGGCGGCCACAGCGGTGGCCCGGGCAAGTCGCAGGGCAACGGCAATGGCGGCGGCAAGGGCAACGGGGGCGGGAAAGGCAACGGCGGCGGCAAGGGCAAGGACTGAAGCGTGACCACGCAGCTGATCCGGCCGTTCCGGCCGATGCGCGAAGTCGTGGCCGACTGGGCCGACGCGCTGGCGGAACGGCTGGGGCGGCCCGTTGAGGCGATCCTGGCGAGAGGGCTCGGCGCCACCGATTTTTCGCCGCTGGAATCGGTCGAAATCCGCTTCGACGGCGGCATGACCATCCGCATTCCCTTCGCCTTCGCGCTGCTGCACCGGGAAGAGCCGCACGCGGTCGTGTTCTCGGAACACAGCGGCTATCTGGAATTCGACCTGCCGGACGACACCGCGGTGGTGTCCGTGCGGGAAGATTACAGGCGCATCGGACGCATGGACGACGAATGACCGATTCGCCATCCGATGCGCATCCCCCTGCGCCGCTGATCACCCACACCGGCGGCTGTCACTGCCGCCGCGTGCGCTTCGAGGTGGACGCGCCGGCCGATGTCGAGGTGCTGGACTGCAACTGTTCCATGTGCCGGATGACCGGCTTCCTGCATCTGATCGTGCCGGCCGCGCGCTTCCGGCTGACCGCAGGCGAAGACGCGCTGCAGGACTATCGCTTCAACACCGGCACCGCGCGCCATCTGTTCTGCCGCCACTGCGGCATCAAGAGCTTCTACGTACCGCGCAGCCACCCGGACGGGTTCAGCGTGAACCTGCGCTGCCTGGACCCGGGCACGGTCGGCACCACGCGTATCGTGCCGTTCGACGACAACAATCGCGAAGCCGCGACCGCGGCGGTGGCGCATCTGTCGAAGGCGTGAGCTGTGCCGCGCGTCAGGGTGCGGCGGCGGGCCGGCGGCAGTTCGAGAACGCCATCGCGTACGGGATGTAGAGCAGCAGTTCGGCGGCCGACGCACGCCGCCATTCGATACGCTGGCCCAGCCCTTCCACGTTGACCTCGCACGCCATGCCCATCGCGGCGCGCATGCGTTCGGCGTCTTCGGCGATGGCCTGCAGCAGCTCGGCGCGATAGCGTTCGGGGCGCTGCATCGCCAGGCCGCTGTCGCCGTCGAGTTCGATCACCGTGCGCCCGCTGCGGCGCGCGCCCTTGATGAATTCGCGCATGCCGCGGATCACCGCCTCGGCCTTGCCCGGGTCGCCGCCGAGGTCGGTGCGCACCTGCAGCTGGATCATGCTGCTGTCGTCGCGCTCATCGTCGTCCTCGGGTTCGACCCGGTAGTTGTCGCGCTGGAGCACGGTGCGGTACGCGCCGTTGTGCAGCAGGGTGTAGCGCCCGCCCGAGGCGCCCAGCATGTTGGCGATGGTCTCGTGCAGCTCGCTGCGCCGGGTGTCGGCATCGCGGCTGTCGTTGTAGAGCACGATGTTCTGCACCAGATGGTCGCCGGGACGGGTGATCGACACCGCCGGCGTCCGCTGCAGGTCCTGGGAGCCGATGCGCGTGCCGGTGACCACGATCATGTCGAGTTCCTCGGACTGGGCCTGCGCCCGCGCCGGGGACAGCAGCAGCGCGGCGAAGGCTGCAGCGAGCAGCGGGCGGAAGCAGAGTGCGAGCGGACGCGGCATGTCGAGACTCCGAAGTGACCGGCGCACAGCATGCCGCGGCTCCGCCCGCTTTGTCACAATGGCGGCCCGATCCGCCGCCCGGAGTCCGCGATGTCCCCGCCCACACGGCCGGCCGAGGCCGGCCTCGCCACCCTGTTGACCTACGCCGGCACCCTGCCGTTCATCGCCTGCGCGGCGCTGGCGTGGCTGGATGCGTCGGTGCGCATCGCCGGGCTGGCGCAGGCCGATATCGCTGTCGCCTACGGCGCGGTGATCGCCAGCTTCATCGCCGGCACGCACTGGGCGGCGCGGGTGTATCGCCCGGAGGTGTCGGCCCTGCCCACGCTGGTCATGAGCAATGTCTTCGCGCTGCTGGCGTGGCTGGCGCTGCTGCTGCCGCAGCGGGCCTGGGGTCTGGCACTGCTGATCGCGTGCTTTCTGGGCCTGCTGGCGGTGGATGCCGGGCTGCGTCGCGGCGGCGTGTCGCCCGGCTGGTTCTGGCCGCTGCGCCGCAATGCGACGCTGATCGTCTGCGCGATGCTGACGCTGAGCGCGTTCGCTGCGGCCACGCAGGCGCGCGGTGCGTAAGGGCCGCAGCGCGCTCACCGCTGCGCATCGCGCTGCAGTCTGCGCATGAGCGGCGCGGACGCATCGAGCGCGTCGGTGTCGAACGCCGCCATGTCGAACGCCCCGATATCGAACATTCCCATGTCGAACGCGCCACTGCCGAAGGCGCGCATCGCCCTGTGCGCGGCGCTGGCGCTGTGCGCGTTCGCGGGCAATTCGCTGTTGTGCAGGCTGGCGCTGCGAGAGACGGGCGCCGACCCGGCAAGCCTGGCGCCCGCCGGTATCGACCCGGCCACGTTCACCGGCCTGCGGCTGGCCTCCGGCGCACTGGTGCTGTGGCTGCTGGCGGCGGGCGCCGCGCGGGCGCGCGCCGCCGCGGATGCCCGTGCGGGCGGGCCTGCGCCTTCGCATGCGCGCGCGAAGGCAGCTACAGACTGGGCTGCGGCCTGGGCGCTGTTCGTGTACGCCGCGGGGTTTTCCTATGCCTACACCCGGCTGTCCGCGGCCAGCGGCGCGCTGCTGCTGTTCGGCGCGGTGCAGGCGACGATGCTGGGCTGGGGCCTGCTGCGCGGCGAGCGGCTGCAGGCGCTGCAGTGGGGCGGGCTGCTGCTCGCCCTGGCCGGCCTGGTCTGGCTGCTGCTGCCCGGCGCCACCGCGCCCGCGCCTTCGGCCGCGCTGCTGATGCTGGGCGCGGGAATGGCCTGGGGCGTGTATTCCCTGCGCGGCCGCGGTGCGCGCGATGCGGTGGCGCAGACCGCCGGCAATTTCCTGCGCAGCCTGCCGCTGGCTGCGCTGCTGGGCATCGGCGCCGCGTTGGCGGGCAGTCTGCGCATCGACGCCACCGGCGCGCTGCTCGCGGTGATCTCCGGCGCGGTGACCTCCGGCCTCGGCTACGCGCTGTGGTACACCGCCCTGCCCGGCCTGCGCGCCAGCAGCGCCGCCAGCCTGCAGCTGGCGGTGCCGGCGCTCACCGCGTTCGCCGCGGTGCTGTGGCTGGACGAGACGCTCACCGCGCGTCTGCTGTTGGCGAGCGCGGCGATCCTCGGCGGCATCGCGCTGACCATCCTCGGCCGCCGCGCGCGCTGAGGCGGCCGCGCCGCTCAACCGGCGGCGTGCGTGCAGGGCTCCGCGTGGCCCCCGGCGAGACCGGCCAGGATGGGGCAGTCCGGACGCGCATCGCCGTGGCAGCGTTCGGCCAGTCCCGCCAGCGCGTCGCGCATCTCCTGCAGCTGGCGCAGAGTGGTGTCGAGCTCGGCGATATGCCTCTGTGCGAGGCGTTTGACCTCGGCGCTGCTGCGCGCGCGGTCGTCCCACAGGCTGAGCAGTTCGCGGATGCGGGCGATCGAAAAGCCCAGATCGCGGCCGCGGCGGATGAAGCGCAGCCGGTGCAGGTCAGCATCGGCGTACAGCCGGTAGCCGGCGAAACTGCGTCCGGCCTCGGGCAGCAGGCCGATGCGCTCGTAGTGACGGATGGTCTTGGCGCTGACGCCGGTGGCGGTGGCGGCTTCGCCGATGTTGCGCAGGCCGGCGGCGCGCGCTTCGGCCAGTTCGGGGCGGGGGGCGGATCTGCGGGTGGACATCGCGGGTCTCCGATGGATGGCGTGCGGGTGGGTCGTCGTGAAGACGGTGGCGTGCGGGTTCAATGCGCGTGCTGCAGCGACGCAGACGCGGCATGGCCGGCCTGCGGCGACCAGCGCCGCAGCCAGAGGGTGTTGGCGACCACGCTCACCGAGGACAGCGCCATCGCCGCACCGGCGATGACCGGGTCCAGCAGGCCGAAGGCGGCCAGCGGGATGCCCACCACGTTGTAGATGAAGGCCCAGAACAGGTTCTGGCGGATCTTGCGCGTGGTCCGGCGCGAGATGTCGATGGCGTCGGCCACCAGGCCGGGGTCGGGGCGCATCAGGGTGATGCCGGCGGCGTGCATCGCCACGTCGGTGCCGGTGCCCATGGCGATGCCGACATCGGCCGCGGCCAGCGCCGGGGCGTCGTTGATGCCGTCGCCGACCATCGCCACCGCGCCCTGCCCGCCGAGCGCGCGCACCGCGTCGGCTTTCTGCTCGGGCAGCACGTCGGCGCGCACATCGTCGATGCCCAGCGCGTCGGCCACCGCGCGCGCGGCGCCGAGGTTGTCGCCGGAGATCATCACCGTGCACAGGCCCAGGTCGTGCAGGTGCGCGACCGCGGCCTTCGCGGCGGACCGCGGCGGGTCGCGGAAGGCCAGCAGGCCCAGCAGACGCGGCGCTGTGTCGTCCTCGCCGCGCACGCTCACCCAGGACACCGTGTGCCCGGAGCCACGCAGCGCCTCGGCCTGCGCCGCGAGCGGCGCGGTGTCGACGCCGGTTTCGGTCATCATCCGCGTGCTGCCGATGGCGATCTCCCACTCGGCTGCATGCTCGGCTGCATGCTCGCCGGCCTGCACGCCGGCCTGCACGCGCACCCGCCCGCGTACGCCGCGCCCGGGCACCGCGGCCACGCCGCTGGCCGGCTGCGGCGTGGCGCCATAGGCCGCCAGCACCGCGCGGGCCAGCGGGTGTTCGCTGCCGGCCTGCAGCGCGGCGGCCAGGGCCAGCAGGCGGTCGTCGTCGCCGTCCACGGCGATCGCCCGCTCCAGCGTCGGCCGGCCTTCAGTCAGGGTGCCGGTCTTGTCGAACGCCACCGTGCGCAGATCGCGCGCCAGTTCCAGCGCCTCGGCGTCCTTGATCAGGATGCCCGCGCGTGCGGCGACGCCGGTACCGGCCATGATCGCGGTCGGCGTGGCCAGGCCCAGCGCACAGGGACAGGCGATCACCAGCACGGCCACGGCATTGAGGATGGCGCGGTCCCAGTCGCCGCTGCCCAAGCCCCAGGCCAACAGGGTGACCAGCGCGATCACCACCACCACCGGCACGAACACCGCGCTGACCTGGTCCACCAGCTGCTGGATGGGCGCCTTGCGCGCCTGCGCGTCCTCGACCAGGCGCACGATGCGCGCGAGCGCGGATTCGGCGCCGACCGTGGTCGCAAGCACCGCCAGCAGGCCCTCGCCGTTCACCGCGCCGCCGATCACGCGGTCGCCGGGATGCTTGTCGACCGGCAGCGATTCGCCGGTGATCAGCGCCTCGTCGGCCTGGCTGTCGCCTTCGAGAATGGTGCCGTCCACCGGGAAGCGCTCGCCGGGGCGGACCACCACCACGTCGCCGCGGGCGACGGTGTGCGCGGGGACTTCGGTCTCGACGCCGTCGCGACGCACGCGGGCGGTCTCCGGACGCAGCGCCTGCAGGGCGCGGATCGCCGCGGTGGTCTGGCGCTTGGCGCGCGCCTCCAGCCATTTGCCCAGCAGCACCAGTGCGATCACCGCCGCCGAGGCTTCGAAATACAGCGGCGCCGCGGCGGCGGGCATGGCGTGACCCGCATGCGCCGCATGCTCGGCGGCCGCGTCGAAGAAGCCGCCGCGCAGCAGATGGTGCACGCTCAGCACATAGCCGGCGGTGGTGCCGAGCGCCACCAGCAGATCCATGTTGCCGCTGCGCGCCTTGAGCGCGCCCCAGGCCGCGCGATAGAAACGCGCGCCCAGCCAGAACTGTACCGGCGTGGCCAGCGCGAACTGCACCCAGCCCGGCAGCATCCAGTGCACGCCGAACGGCCACAGCAGCATCGGCGCGACCAGCGGCAGGCTCAGCGCCACCGCCGCAAGCAGATGCAGGGTCTCGCGGCGCATCCGCCGCTGACGCTCGGCGTCGACGGCATCGATATCGATACCGTCGACATCGGTGCCCCCACTGCCGTCCTGCTGCAGCGCACGGGCGGAATAGCCGGCCGCGGCCACCGCCTCGGCCAGCGTGGCGATGTCGACCTCGCCGGCCAGTTGCACGCGTGCGGTCTCGGTGGTCGGATTGACGTGGGCCGAGAGCACGCCGGGCACCGCGCGCAGCGCACGCTCCACCCGGCCCGCGCAGGAAGCGCAGGTCATGCCGCCGATGGCCACATCCACGCTGCGCTCGACCAGGCCGTAGCCGGCCTCGGTCACCGCACGGCGAAGGGCGTCGGGATCCAGCGCGGCATCGGCCTCGACGCTGGCGGTCTCGGTGGCGAGGTTGACCGTGGCCGCCTGCACGCCGGGCACCGCGCGCAAGGCACGCTCCACCCGACCCGCGCACGAGGCACAGGTCATGCCGGTGATGCCTAGGCGCAGCGACTGCGCGGGGGCGGACGCGGCGGGGGCCGCGGCCGGAGCGTCGGCGGCGCCGGCCGGATGCGCCGAATCGATCTCGCACGCGGGTGCAGCCACGGCGTCGCCGGTACTCTTGCCGTGGCCTGAGGGGGGCGCCGTGGCTGCGCCCGGCGTGGTGTGACATGTCTTGCTGGTCATGGTGTGCACCCGTTCGGATGGGAAGGTGCGTGAGACCTTGGGGCTTACCCTTGCGGCAAGGTCAAGCGGGGTGGCGAACCGGACGGAACCCGTCCGGGGCAGGCCACGACACCGTCGCGGCCAGACCTTGACCTTGCCCCGAGGGCAAGGTGCAGCCTGCCTCCGGCCCAGGCGATGCATGCCATGTGGATACACCGGATGCGCCCTGCCCCGAGGATACTCCCCACCTGCAATCCGGGCCGCAGCCCCTCCGTGGCCACGGTCTGCCCGCCCCGCATTGCGCCTCCGCTCATCCCCCACCCACCCGACCGCAGTACACTCCGACGATGCGTCCGTCCGCTCTCCAACCCCTGCTCGGCGTGCTGCTGTGCCTGCTGCTGGCCCTCGATGCCGTGGGCGCGGCCACCGCGGCCGTGCGCAGCCTGGGCGGTGGCTGCGCCCCTGCGCTGACGGCCGACGGCACCGCGGCCATGCCGATGTCCGGGCATGGCGCACACGACGCGCATGGCGCGATGCAGGGCTCGCACGCTGGGCACGTTGCTGTGGCCCCGCATGCGGGCGGCCACGCCGGGCACGGCGCGCAGACCCACGATGCACAGCCCCACCATGGGCATCCGGCCTCGGCGGATCAGCCGCAGGACAGCCCTCTCCCGGATCGCACGGCCCCTGCGCCCGCCGACGACTGCCGCTGCGACGACGGCAGCTGCGCCTGTCCTGCCGCCTGCTCGCTCGCCCTGACGGGCCACGCCTGCCCGGCGCTCGGCGCCCGCGCCCCGGGCGACATGACCACCGGTCTGGCGCAGCACGCGCGCCCCGCGCCTCCGCAACCCGACACGCTGCGACCTCCGATCGGCTGACGGCCCATCTCCGCGCCTGCCGGGCATCGCCCCGCGGGCCGCATGTGCCGTCCTTCACGCGCGTCCGCGACGCGCCACCCCACGCTTCGGAGCGACCATGTCCACTTTCCGTCCGCGCGCCTCCGCGCGCCTGCCCGCGTCCCTGTTGTCCGGCGAGGGCGATGCCCCCGCATTCGGCAGCGCGCCGCTCGACCGCACCCGCCCCGGCACGACGCCCTCCGCCCATCCCCAGCTCTCTCGCCGCCGTTTCGTGCAGGGCCTGGCCGCCGGCGGCATCCTGGCCGGGCTCGGCCCCTGGGAGGCCTTCGGTGCCGCAGGCAGGCCGGGCACCGCACGCACCGGCTACGCGCCCGAGCTGCGCGGCACCGACTTCACCCTCGACATCGGCGAAGTGGCCGCCAATTTCACCGGCCGCGTGCGCACCGGCATCGCCGTGAACGGCTCCATCCCCGCGCCCACCCTGCGCTGGCGCGAGGGCGACACCGTCACCCTGCGCGTGCGCAACATGCTGCCGCCGGGCTCGATCCACGGCCGGCAGACCTCGATCCACTGGCACGGCATCCTGCTGCCGGCCAACATGGACGGCGTGCCGGGCATGAGCTTCGACGGCATCTACCCCGGCGAGAGCTACCTCTACCGCTTCACCCTGCAGCAGAGCGGCACCTACTGGTACCACAGCCATTCCGGGCTGCAGGAACAGGCCGGCATGTACGGCGCGATCATCGTCGACCCGCTGGGCGACGAGCCGCACGCCTACCAGCGCGACTATGTGGTGGTGCTCAGCGACTGGACCGATCTCGCTCCCGCCGAGCTGATGGCGCGGCTGAAGAAAATGCCGGGCTACGACAACCACTACAAGCGCACCGTCGGCGATTTCGTACGCGACGTGCGCCGCGACGGGCTGGCCGCCACTCTGGCCGACCGCCGCGCCTGGAGCGAGATGCGGATGACCCCGACCGACCTGTCGGACGTCAACGCGCACACCTACACCTTCCTGATGAACGGCACGACGGCGCTGGGCAACTGGACTGGGCTGTTCGCGCACGGCGAAACCGTGCGCCTGCGCTTCGTCAACGGCTCGGCGATGACCCATTTCGACGTGCGCATCCCCGGCGCCAAGCTGCGGGTGATCGCCGCCGACGGCCAGTACGTGCACCCGGTGACGGTGGACGAGTTCCGCATCGCGCCAGCCGAGACCTACGACATCCTGGTCACGCCCAGCGGTCAGGACGCGTTCTGCGTGTTCGCCCAGGACATCGGCCGCACCGGCTATGTCAGCGGCACGCTCGCGGTGCGCGAGGGCCTGCGCGCGCCCGCGCCCGCGGTGGACCCGCGGCCGATCCTGAGCATGGCGGACATGGGGCATGGCGGGCATGGCGGCCACGGCGGCATGGAAGGCGGCTGCGGCGCGGCCATGCACGGCAGCGGCCACCACGGCAGTGGCAAGGCGATGGAAGGCGGCTGCGGTGCCTCCATGCACGGCGGCGGCGGCGGTCATGGTGGTCACGGCAGTCATGGCAGTGGCGGCGACGGCATGCAGCGCCACCCGCAGCGCGAGCTGCAGAGCCCGCTGGTCGACATGCAGACCATGACGCCCACCGCGCGTCTGGACGACCCCGGCATCGGCCTGCGCGACAACGGCCGCAAGGTGCTGACCTACGCGATGCTGCGCAGCGCCTTCGACGACCCCGACGGGCGCACGCCGGGGCGCGAGATCGAACTGCACCTCACCGGGCACATGGAACGCTTTTCCTGGTCCTTCGACGGCCGCCCGTTCTCGGCCTCGGAGCCGATCCGGCTCAACTACGGCGAGCGCATGCGCATCGTGCTGGTCAACGACACGATGATGACCCACCCGGTCCATCTGCATGGGCTGTGGAGCGACCTGGAGGACGAGAACGGCGAATTCCTGGTGCGCAAGCACACCATCGACATGCCGCCCGGCGCGAAGCGCAGCTATCGCGTGCGCGCCGATGCGCTGGGCCGCTGGGCCTATCACTGCCACATGCTCTACCACATGGAAGCGGGGATGATGCGCGAAGTGCGGGTGGAGGCATGAGCATGAAGACGACCATCATGACCATGACGCCGACCGCATCGGCCTCCCCGCACGTCGCCGCGCGCATGCCCGCACGCCTGCACCCGCATGCGCTCGCGCTCGCCTGCACGCTGGCGCTCGCACCCGCCCTCGCGCTCGCGCAGCAGGCGGGTGCGGGCGAGCCGCATGCCGGCCACGCCCAGCAGACGCAGACGCAGCCTGATGCTCACGCCGAGCACGGGCAGAACGCACACGCAGCGCATGACGACCATGCTCGGCACGAAGGCCATGAGGGCCACGACAGGCACGACGGGCATGCCGGGCACACGCCGCCGCCCCCGCAGACCCCGGCGATGCGCCATCACGGCGACACGGGCCACGAGGACCATGAAGGCCACGACGACACCGCCGACCACGGCAGCCACCATGCCGGGCACGCGCGTCATGCCACGCGTCCCGCCCAGGAGTCTCATCAGGGGCAGGCGATGCACCATGGCGATCATGGCGATCATGGCCGTGCGAACGCCGAGAGCCACGCCGGCCATGGCGCCGGCATGCCGATGCAACGCGGCGGCGATCTGCCGGCCGACGCCGCGCCGATCACCCCGATCCCGCCGATCACCGAGGCCGACCGCATCGCGGCGCAGGGGCCCGGCTCACACTCGGGCATGCATGCCGACGGCACCCACGAAAGCGACATGCATGCCGCGCACGGCGACAACGCCCACGACCGCCGCATCTACAGCTTCCTGCTGTTCGACCGGCTGGAGACCTGGGATACCGCGCCCGGCAGCGGCGAGGCGTGGGAAGTGGCCGGCTGGGTGGGCCGCGACATCGACAAACTGCGCGTGCGCAGCGAGGGCGAGCGCACACACGGGCACACCGAATCGGCCGACCTGGAGCTGCTCTACAGCCGTGCGATCGCGCCGTGGTGGGATCTCACCGCCGGCGTGCGCCACGACTTCGCGCCCGGCAAGTCGCAGGACTGGGCGGCGATCGGCGTGATCGGCATGGCGCCGTACAAGTTCGAGGTGGAGGCCACGGCCTATGTCGGTGCGTCCGGGCGCACCGCGCTGCGCGCGGAGGCCGAGTATTCGCTGCTGCTCACGGACCGGCTGATCCTGCAGCCGCTGGTCGAAGCCGAATGGCACGGCCGCAGCGACGCCGCGCGCGGCGTGGGCGCGGGCCTGGGCAAGGTCGAGACCGGCCTGCGCCTGCGCTACGAGATCCGCCGCGAATTCGCGCCCTACGTCGGCATCGTCCACGAGCGCAGCTTCGGCCGCAGTGCGGACTTCCAGCGCGAGGAAGGCGAGGACACGCGCGATACGCGGGTGGTGTTCGGCGTGAGGATGTGGTTCTGAGGACGGGCCGGGCCCTGTCGCCGGCGACTTGGCCGGCGACAGCCCCCGCACGTACCGGCCGGCTGTACGCATCGCCCGTGCGGGCCGGGTGACCGGCGCGGGCGGCGGCATCGGGCCCGTGGCATGCCCCCGGCCCGGGCCGTGCCATCGCCCTCCCCCGCAGCCGCTCAGATCGCCCGGGAAAACGGCGTGCGCGGCTCGCCCGCCAGCGGCACGACGGTGGCCGCGCCGCCGCCGGTCTGCGTGGAGGCGGCCGGCCGCTGGAGATAGCGGTCGAAACACATCGCGATATTGCGCAGCAACAGACGGCCACGCGGCGCGACCACGATGCGCTGCGCATCGACCCGCACCAGGCCATCGTCCTGCAGCGGACGCAGACGCTCCAGACAGTCGGCGAAATAGCTCGCGAAGTCGATGCGATAGCGCCGTTCCAGCGCCGCGACCGGGATCTCGCCCTGGCACATCAGCGTCTGGATCAGGTCCGCACGCAACTGGTCGTCCGCGCTCAGGGTCATGCCGCGGAAGACCGGCAGGCGGCCGGCCTCCAGCGCCGCCCGCCAGCCGGCTTCGTCGCGCGGGTTCTGGCTGTAGGTGTCGCCGATGTGGCTGATCGCGCTGACGCCCAGGCCGATCAGGTCGCTGTCGGCGTGCGTGGTATAGCCCATGAAATTGCGGTGCAGCCCACCGCGCGCCTGCGCCAGCGCCAGCTCGTCGTCGGGCAGCGCGAAATGGTCCATGCCGATGTAGACGTAGCCGGCCGCGGTGAGGGTTTCGATCGCCGCCTGCAGCAGGGCCAGCTTGACCTCCGGGCTCGGCAGATCGGCGGCGTCGATGCGCCGCTGCGCCTTGAACAGCTGCGGCAGGTGCGCGTAGCTGTACACCGCGAAGCGGTCCGGGCGCATCGCCAGCACCGTGGCCAGGGTGCGACGGAAGCCCTCCTCCGTCTGTTTCGGCAGGCCGTAGATCAGGTCCACGTTCACCGAGCGCAGGCCGTGTTCGCGGCAGGCCTCGACCACCGCGCGCGTCTGCTCGACGCTCTGCACGCGATGGATCGCGGCCTGCACCTCGCGGTCGACGTCCTGCACGCCCAGGCTGGCGCGGTTGAAACCGGCCGCCGCCAGCGCCGCGATGTCCTCGGGCATCACCGTGCGCGGATCCAGCTCGATCGAGATGTCTCGGTCGTGCACGTCGCTGAAGCGGAAATGCCGGCGCAGCAGATCCACCGTGGCGCGCAGTTGCCTTGGACTGAGGAAGTTCGGAGTGCCCCCGCCGAAATGCAGCTGGACCACTTCGCGGTCGCGGTCGAACAGCGACGCGATCATGCCGATCTCGCGCGCCAGATCGGCCAGATACGCCTCGCCGCGGCGCGCATCGCGGGTGATCACCCGGTTGCAGCCGCAGTAGAAGCAGGGGCTGAGGCAGTACGGCACGTGCACATACAGCGACAGCGGTCGCGGGATCGGGTCGCCGTTGCTGTCGTGGATGGCCGCGCGCAGCGCGGCATCGTCGAAGCTGTCGACGAACTGTGGCGCGGTGGGATACGAGGTATAGCGCGGCCCCGGCCGGTCGTAACGGCGGAGCAGGTCGCGATCGAAGGCCAGTGCGGACATGCATCCAGCCTACGCAGCGGCGGCGGGCCGCTTCTTGACGTGGGTCAAGCCCGGAGCGAACGGCGCTGAGCGATGGCGGCCGTCCGGGTGCGCCTGTCGGCCACGCCCGGGGGGCGGTGCGGGGGGCGGTGCCGGGGGGAGCGGTGCGGCTGTTCGAGGTGCCGCTGTTCGAGGTGCCGCTGTTGAAGTGCCGCCGTTCGCAGTGCAGCCGTTCGCGGGGTGCCCGCTGCGGCCGGTCGGCCCCTCAGCCGATCAAGCGCGCGGGGACGTGCAGGTCGAGGGACAGCGCCAGATGGTCGGAGCTGGCCGCCGGCATCGCGCAGACGTCCGAGCAGGTCAGGCCGTCGCCGATCAGGATGTGGTCGATGGCGCGCTTGGGACGCCAGCTCGGGAAGGTGTGCACCGTGCAGCTCGGCGGCTGCAGCCGCGTGCGCTGGAACAGCACCGCCATTTCCGGCTGTTCGGTACTGCAGTTGAAATCGCCCATCAGCACGCTGTGCGGGTGGTCCTGCAGCAGCTCGGCGATGAAGGCCAGCTGCGACTTGCGGGTGCCGGCGCCCAGAGACAGGTGGGCCACGGCGACGGTCAGGCTGGCCGGGTCGCGGCCGAAGCGCGCGAGCAGCACGCCGCGGCCGGGAATCGGGCCAGGCAGCGGGTGGTCCACCACGTCCACCGGCTCCATCTTCGACAGCAGCGCGTTGGCGCTGGACGCGACCCTGCCCACGCGCCGGTTCGGCTGGTGGCTCCAGTAGTCGAAGCCCGCACGCTCGGCCAGGTAGTGGGTCTGGTTGGTGAACCCCGAGCGCCAGCTGCCCGGGTCGCTCTCCTGCAGGCCCACGATGTCGTACTGGGCGGCGAGCGCGGCGATGCTGTCGAGCGCGCCGCGCTTGTCGCCCAGCGGCAGGACATGCGACCAGCTGCGGGTCGCATAGTCGCTGTAGCGCCGGGTGCTGGAGCCCGCCTGGATGTTGGCGCTGAGCAGCCTCAGCCGGCGCAGGGCGCCTTCTCCCGGGGCCGGGCCGTCGACCAGCACACGCTCGGTGGCGGTGGTGTCGTCCATCACGCTGGGCGGCACGCGCGGGGCGTGCTCAGAGCATGCCAGCCGCAGCGGGCGCAGGCGCGGGCGCCTGTGCCGCGCGCGCGGCAGCCTGCGCACGCTCGTGCGCGACCAGCACGCCGGCGATGCGGATCATGTCGTCGAAGGTACGGCCCTTGGGCTTGTAGCGGCCGTTGATGACCAGGGTCGGCGTGCTGCTGACGCCGTTGGTCATGATGAACTGACGCGCCTGGTTGTACTTGGCGGTGACCGCGAAGCTGCGCATGCCGCTGGCGAACT
>ERZ1066121.1635-NODE-1635-length-15741-cov-6.557504_pt1 | contig 15741 bp, 11 predicted proteins | sample MGYA00382768_ERZ1066121 | MGnify/ENA primary metagenome ERZ1066121 (study PRJEB33369, sample SAMEA5778351) | biofilm metagenome | biome: Industrial cooling water; feature: Water cooling tower basin; material: Biofilm | place: United Arab Emirates | collected... | reverse complement strand
CCCGTCGCGCGGGTGTTGTCAGGGTTGGAGAAAGGCATTCGGCTGGTCGAGCGCCCGTCCCTCAGCGCACGGAACCACTCGGAGTCGCGAAAATTGCGAGCGTAGACATCGTCGGTCGAGAGCGGGTTGCGCTGCGCATCACGCGAGTTGACGGCGATGACGCGCCCCTCGGTGTCGACCAGGATCGTCAAGAGGTAGATGCCATAAGTCGACACGTAGTCGTTCATGGCGCGGACGATGGCGTTGTCCTTCTCACCACGCTTGTACCACTGGTCCTTCTGCAGCACGACGCGGTTGAAGCCGAAGGCTTGGACGTCGCCGTAGCGTTCGAAGAGGTTGCGATCCACCGTCTCGGCGAAGGAGGCGGCCTCGTCACGCATGCGGTGACCGGCGCGCTCTTCGAAGTCGTAGCGCAGGCGATAGGTGATGACGCTGACGACCGCGACGGGGACCAGTCCGAAGACCAGCAAAGTGAGCACGACTTTTCGCGCGATGGGCAGGCGGCTGAGTGAGTTCACGTCCGAACCTCGTCCGATTGAGGGGTGGTTTGCGGGGGGTCGTTGAGGGCCTGCGTCGAGGCGACGACGCGTTCGATGTCGACGATCATGCAGATGCCTCGCTCCGTCTTGCCGATGCCAAGGAGATATTTGCTGCTCGATTCGAGGCCGAGTGTGCGCGGGCCTTCGACGTCCTCGGGCGCCAGCTCGACCACGTCGGAGACACGTTCGACGAGGATGCCCATCTCGCCACGCGCCGTTTGGGTGACCACGATACAGCTCTCGTCACCGCGCGGAGAGGCGGCCATGCCGAAGCAATGTGCGAGGTGAATCACCGCGATGATGCGCCCCCGCAGGTTGACGACCCCCTCGATGCTCGGATGCGATCCGGGCACGTAGGTGATCGGCAGCATGCCGATGATCTCCTGCACCTTCAGGATGTCGACGGCATATTCCTCCCCGCCTACCGAGAAGGTAAGGAACTTCGCACTCATGTAGGTATCCTCTGCCTCAGGTTTTCAACCTTTAGAACGGCCCATCGAAGGGCGAAGTTAAGCGAAAGTGTGCCGCGCATCGTTTCTCTCGTAGGTGCGCGCCAGCGCGGCCAATCCGCTCGGGTCCAGGATCAGACCGACGCCGCCGTCGCCGAGGATGGCGCCGCCGGTAATCGCCGGCAGCGAGGAGAGCGAGTCGCCCAGCGACTTGGTGACGACCTGCTGCTGGCCGAGGATCTCGTCGACCAGCAGGGCGAACTCGTAATCGCCTTCGTGCAAGACGAGGGCGACTCCCTCCTCTGGTCGCGGCTCTTGCGGCGAAAGGCCGAAGAGACCGGCGAGGGGGAAGAGCGGAAGCCAGCGGTCTCGCAGGCGGAAGAGCCGAGCCCGCCCTTGGACTTTGCGGATGTCTTGATGCAGCACCTGTGCGGTGAGCACGATGCCGGAGGTCGGCAAAAGGTAACGCTGCGCCGCGGCGCGAATCAACATGCCCTCGGTGATGGCGAGCGTAAGTGGCAGCCGGATGCGGAACTGCGTGCCGCGGCCAGGCGTCGAGCGTACGTCGATGCGTCCACGTAGACCTTCGATGCAGCGCCGCACGACGTCCATGCCGACGCCCCGACCCGAGACGTCGGTCACCTTGGCGGCGGTCGACAGCCCTGGGTGAAAGATCAGATCGAAGATCTCGGCATCGGGCGGATCGGCTTGAGGCGAGACCAGCCCGGCCTCACGTGCTTTCTGCAAAATGCGGTCGCGCTGCAGCCCGTCGCCGTCGTCGCTCAGCTCGACCCAGACGGAGCCGCCGGCGTTGCGTGCGGCGAGCGTGATGCAACCGCGGCTCGCTTTGCCTCGTTCGCGGCGTAGCTCGGCATCCTCGATGCCATGATCGATGGCGTTGCGCAGCATATGCACCAGAGGGTCCGCGAGGACGTCGACCATATGGCGATCGATCTCGGTGTCTTCGCCTTCGAGCTTCAGCTCGACGTCTTTCTGGCATTTCTGCGCCGTGTCGCGCACCACGCGCGCCATTTTTCGAAAGGTCGCGCGCAAGGGCACCATCCGCAGCGAGGTCGAGAGGTACTGCAGCTCGCGCAAGATCTTGCTCCCTTGCGACAGCCGCTCTTGCAGCGTGTTGTCGAAGGCGTCACGGGTCGCGGCGTATTCCACCAAGGTCGAGTGGGCGATGACCAGTTCCCCGACCATGTCGACCAATCGATCGAGCACCTGCGTGCGCACCCGCACGCTCGCGTCCGCCCCACCACTGCGCAGGGCTTCAAATCCCGGCGCGTTCGCCTCGTCGCGCGGCGGGCCTGGAGCTTCCGCAGCGGACGGCGGCAGGGAAAGTGCGGCGGCCTGCCCTCGGACTTCCGACGGCGGACTCGCATCGGCTCGTGCCGCGCTCTCTTCCTGCGTCAGGTTATCGCTGCGGCTCGCGGCCTGCTCGAGCGCTTCGATCAGCGCTGCCAGTCCGGGCGGTTTGGGCTGTTCGTTGCCTTGCAAGCCTTCGTGCGCGCGCTGCGCCAGCTGCCGCAGGCCGTCGATCGCGCGCAGCGCCAGATTCGCGGAATGTTGGTCGTAGTGGACGCGTCCTTCCCGCAGGGCGCTGAAGAGCGATTCCGCCGCGTGGCAGAGCGCGGCGATCGAGAGCTGCCCGGTCAGGGAGGCGACCCCTTTGATGGTGTGGAAGGCGCGAAAGACGGTCGCGATCGCTTCGGGGTGGCGAGGATCGCGTTCGAGCACGAGCAAGGCCTGCTCGGCCGAGGCGGCGTGCTCCCGCGCTTCCGCCAGAAACTCGTGCATGAGCTCGATGCCTTCGGGATCGTCGGGCAGGATGCTGAGCGAAGCAGGCGCTTCGGGCGGCGGCTCGAGGGCGTGGATCAAGCGGCCCAGGGCGCGCGCGAGATCGCCTTTGCCCGCTTCGTCCTCTTCGTCGCCTTGCAAGCGGAGGCGACGCTCGATGCGCGTCAGGAGTTCACGCCGGGCTTTGTCCTCCTCCGCCTCGAGCCAGATTCCGACGCAGCGCAGCAGGCCGGCGAAGTCTCGCAGGGCAAGCGCGTTCTCCAGCGCAGCGAAATGCTCTCGCACTTCACGAGGCGATAGCGAAGCCATAGCCAGAGCGTCAACAAAAGTCGTACCAACCAACGCTCTCCCTTCGCGACAGGAAAAGGCTCAGGAAATCTCGGTTGTGGACTGCCCCTCAGCGAAAAACGCAGGCCTTTGCTGTTGAGTTGCTGGCGCAGCGTCAGGAGCATGACGGCCGCGGAAAAGCCTGCGCCCGGCGACTTGCCCCGATCCTTGTACATCCGTACAGTTCCCCGCCATGAGTCGAACCGAAGCCTTCGCAGGCGAGCGACGCAAACCTTGGGACGGCACCCGCGGTTTGGAGGCGGTGTGCGCCGAATGGCGCAGCCACGCACAGAGCGCGCGCGAGTGGGTGCTCGACGAAGTCCTGCCGCCGACCGAAGCGCGTTACGCACCCTTGCCCAACTCGCTGCCTCCGGCTTTAGGCCAGGCCCTGGTGCAGCGCGGCCTCGAACGTCTCTACATCCACCAGGCCGAAGCCTATCGCCTCGCGTCGGCAGGGCGCAGCGTGGTGGTCGCGACGCCGACGGCTTCGGGCAAGAGCCTCGCCTACAACTTGCCCATCCTCGAGGCCTTGGCGAGCGATGCGAGCGCCCGCGCCCTCTACGTCTTCCCCACCAAAGCTTTGGCGCGCGATCAAGAAGAGGCGCTCCGCACTCTTTTGCGTGAGGCCGGTTTGAGCCAAGGGGCCGTAACCTACGACGGCGACACCCCGGCCGATGCGCGCCGTGCGGCCCGCGAGGCGAGCGGCGTCATCCTCACCAACCCCGATATGTTGCATGCCGGCATCTTGCCGCATCACGCGGCCTGGGCGCGCTTCTTCGCCGGCCTGCGTTACGTCGTCTTGGACGAGCTCCATACCTACCGCGGCGTCTTTGGTTCCCATATGGCCAACGTCTTGCGCCGCCTGCGCCGCGTCGCGCGTTTTCACGGCGCCGACCCGGTCTTCCTCTGCGCTTCGGCCACCATCCGCAACCCTCGCGCCCATGCCGAACGTCTCCTGGGTGTGCCGGTCGAGGCCTTGAGCGAAAGCGGTGCGCCCATCGCTGCCCGCCGCGTCATGGTCTACAACCCGCCGGTGCTCAACGCCGAGCTCGGCATCCGCGCGAGCTACCTCAAGGCGAGCGTGCGCCTCAGCTACGACCTGGTGCGCGCCGGCGTCACCACTCTCGTCTTCGGCCAGTCGCGCAACGGCGTCGAGACCATGCTCAAATATTTGCGCGACCGCCTGCGCCGCGATCGCCTCGACCCCGAGCTCGTCTTCGCCTACCGCGGCGGCTATTTGCCCGATACGCGCCGCCGCATCGAAAAGAAGATGCGCGAAGGCGAGATCCGCTGCGTAGTCTCGACCAACGCCCTCGAACTCGGCATCGACATCGGCGCCGTCGACGCCGTGCTCTGCGCCGGTTATCCGGGCACTTTGGCTTCGCTTTGGCAGCGCTTCGGCCGCGCCGGTCGCCGCAACCAAGGCAGCTTGATGCTCCTGGTCACCTCCAGCGCGCCCATGGACCAATACGTCGCGGCGCAAGCCGGAGGTTTTCTCTCCGGCGCCGTCGAGGAAGCCCGCGTCGATCCCGACAACGTCGAAATTCTCCTGCAGCATCTGAAGTGCGCCAGCTTCGAGATGCCTTTCCGCAGCGGCGAAGACTTCGGCGACTTGCCCTTCGAAGAGCTGCACGAAGGCTTGGCCTACCTCGGCCGGCAAGGCGTCTTGCACGAGAGCACGAGCGCGCAGGGCGCGAGCTTCCACTGGATCGCCGAGAGCTATCCCGCCAACCAAGTTTCGCTGCGCAGCGTCGGTTTGGACAACTTCGTCATCATCGACCTCGAGGACTCCCGCACCTTGGCCGAGATGGATTGGCGCAGCACCCATACGATGCTGCACGAGCAAGCCATCTACCAACACGACGGCGAGCAGTACCAGGTCGAGCGCCTCGATTTCGACAACCACAAGGCTTACGTTCGCCGCGTCGAACCGGACTACTACACCGACGCCATGACCTACACCAAGGTCGGCATCCTCGAGGAGCTTCAAGGCGGAGAGCTCAAAGGGGAGGGCCATCCCTTGCCCGCGCGCTGGGGCGAGGTCGAGATCGAGGAGAAGGTCGTCGGGTACAAAAAGATCCGTTTCCACACCCACGAAAACCTCGGCTACGGCGAGGTGCACTTGCCGCCGATGCAGATGCACGCACCGGCTTTTTGGATCCCCTTTCCCGAAGAGCTCCTGCGCGCACTGCCGGCGACGCGCAGCCAAGTCATCGATGCCTTACGCGGCCTGGCGCGGGTCATGCGCACCGTGGGCGCGGCGGGTCTGATGATGGATCCTCGCGATCTCGGATATACCGTCGAAGTCGAGCAAGCCGAGGAGGACTGGAGCCAGAGCTCGGCGCTGCCCATCCTCTACCTCTTCGAACGCATCCCGGGCGGCGTCGGTCTGGCGGCGCGCCTCTTTGATCAGCGCAGCGACCTTCTGCGCCGCGCTTCCCTCTTGCTGCGCGAATGCGCCTGCGACGAGGGCTGCCCCGCCTGCACCGGGCCGCTGCAAAGCGAAGGCAGCGCCCTGCCGCTGGGGCCAGCCTGGAGCCGAAAGAAGCTGGCCTTGCTCCTCCTCGAGCGCTTGGGTCTCGCCACGAGCCACCACGAAAGCTAAACGATGCGTCTGGGCTCCAAAATCCGTCGCCTCGAAGGTTCGGGCCTGATTCCGGCTCCGCGCTCTGGGGCGCCTAAAGCCGCGGAAGAAGCGCTCTCCACGCAGCGAGCGGAGAGCCTTTCCGGCGTGCACAGCGAAGCCCCGCAAGGCCTCGTGGCGCGTGAGCTCTCGACGCCCGGGTCCCGCCCCTCCAGCTTGAGTGAAGCGCTCCGCGCCGCCTTTGGATCGCGAACGCGGAGGGTGAACACCGAGGATGCACCTGCCTATACCTGGGGGCGATGTTTCGAGAGCCCCTGGGGCCTCGTGCACCAGCACGAAGAGCGTCACGCCACACACCAGGTGCACGGCAACGCGCCGCTGCAACATGCCCGCGATCTCCGTCCTGAGTCCCTCGCCTGTCTGGCCCTCGAAGCGTCTTTGATCGATTGCGATCCGGCCGAGTTCCTCTTCATCGACACCGAGACCACGGGCTTGATGGGCGGCAGCGGAACGCTCGCTTTCCTCGTTGGCCTCGCCTGGTTCGAGGGCGACGCGCTCTGCCTGCAGCAACTCTTTCTTCGTGGACCCGAACACGAAGCCGCTCTCTTGCATACCCTGGCCGCAAAAATCGAGAGGGCCTCTTGCCTGGTCAGCTTCAACGGCAAGTCCTACGACTGGCCGCTCTTGCGCAACCGCTTCGTCATGCAGCGCCTCGCCCTGCCCGCCGCCAAGCCGCACCTCGACCTCTTGCATTGCGCCAGGCGCGTGGTCGCGCAGGGAAGCTGTCGCCTCGTCGAACTGGAATCGCGTCTCCTCGACTTCGAGCGCCAGGGCGACATCGAGGGCGCTCTCATTCCCGAACTGTATCGAGCCTACCTGCGCGAGCGAAAGCTGGAGCTCTTGGGCAAGGTCTTTGAACACAACCGCCTCGATGTGCTCTCGATGGTGGCGCTCCTCGGCCGCCTCTCTCGGCCCCTCGAGACGCCGCCGCAGCAAACCGAAGCCGCGGAACGCCTGCGCTACGCCCGCTTGTGCAGCCGCTACGGCGACGAATCGCAAGCCCTCGACATGGTGCGCAGCGTCGCCGTAGAAAGCCAGGCCCAGCGTGCACAGGCCCTGCACTTCGACGCGCTCTGCTTGCAAGCGGAGCTGGCGCGCAAAGGTGGCCGCAGCAAAGAAGAGCTCTTCTACCTCCTGCGGGCCTTGCGTCTCGCCCCAGGAGGACGCTGCCCCGAACTACGCTTGCGCATCGCCAAGCTCTACGAACATCGCCATACCGATCTGCATCGCGCGCTCCGTCACGCCCGCGCTGCCGCGCAGGCTGAGGAGGCCTCGCGACATGAACGCCGCATCGCTCGCCTCGAGCGTCGCATCGCGCGTTCGACTCCCCCAGCCCCGGGGCCTCGTTTTCGGACTTAGCGGGCAGGGCTTTCGGCCACGAAGGCCGACGGGTGGGTGACGATCTCTTCGGCGCCCGCTGACCTCAGCTTGGCCGGCGCATGCCAGCCCCAGGCCACTCCCCAGGGGACGACGCCCGCGGCTCGGGCCTCGCGCATATCGCCGCAGGTATCGCCGATGTAGATGCTTCGACTCGCCGGATGCGCATCGCGGAGCGCGGCGATTTTGTCGATTTTGCTCAAACCGCTCTCCTTGCCGAGCACGCGCCGGACCCCTCGAATCTTCCAATGTTCGAGGTAGGCTCCGACGGTGACCTCCGAGTTCGAGGTCACGACGTAAAGCCTCTCCGATGCGCCGAGCCTCGCCGCCGCTTCTCTCATGCCTTCGACCGGTGGCAGCGAAGCCATTCCCCGCACGCTTGCCGACGCCAGCGCGCGTTGCATCGAGCCGAGCTCCTCCTCGCTGAGATCGAACTCACGAATCGACGCATAGAAGTTGTCTTCGAAGAGCCCGACGAAAGCCTCTGCCTGCGCGAAGCGCTCGCGATGCCGCTCCGGCAAGGCTTGCCGGAAGGCGGGATGAAGCAGAGGCAAGGAATCGACGAAGACCCCATCGAAATCCAGCATCCACAAGCTCATGACGCCCTTTCCTCCTTTAAGGATCGCATTGCCCACTTTCGGTGCAGCGGCTCAGCCACGCGCTGAAGCGCGATAGGCGGGTGTATACGCCATATTTCCCCGCTCTGCCGCAGCCCTCGCCCCAGCTGGTGATCCCCACGAGGCGAGGGAGCCGGGGGCTTTCGAGCAGAACCAGCGGACCTCCGCTGTCGCCCTGGCAGGTATCTCGGCCACCTTGGGGCCATCCCGCACAGGCCATCGAAGCGCGAATCGCACCGGGGTAGGCCTGCTTGCACGCTTCTCGGCTCACCCAAGGCAGGTCGACCTGCTGCAGGGTTTTGGGGGGCTGCAAGGCATCCTCTCGCGTCAGTCCCCATCCCAGAGCGCGGACCAGCGTGCCCACCCGTAACTTCTGTCGCTCCATCCACGCCGAAAGGCGCGGCGGATAGGAGTCGAGAGGGCGCGGCGTCTCGAGCTCGATCAATGCGAGGTCGTTTTCGGGTTGGCCTCCCGCATCGCGGTAAAGGGGGTGGAGGATCACGCGTTTGGCTTTGCGATAATCACCGGCTTGCAACTCCGCCGGGCTCGTGACGCCGAGGCTTACGCGGAGCTCCTCTGCCGGGAGAGGCTCTCCTCCTTCGCTGAGACAATGGGCGGCCGTGAGGACCCAGCTCGCTTCGATCTGGCTGCCGCCGCAGTAGTGTTCGAACTCCCCCCGAAGGTTGCGCATATGGAGCGCTGCCAACCAGGGATGGGGATCGCGGGCATCGACTCCGCCGACGATCGTCTCGCCTACGCTCGCATGATCGGGATCCTGGGGCAGGGCGCAGGCTTGAACCTCGAGCAGCAGGGCGCTGAAGGCGAGCCAAGAGTAGAGAGGCGAAAGACGCGGCATAAATCCTCCTTGGTGAGTAGGTCCAAGGGGAGTGCAGGAGCGCGACCCGACCGCAGTCGCGTCCCTTCATGGATTTGCGTCTGCAAGAGAGGGCAGGCTGGCGGCGAAGTGGCGGCGTCCTTAAGGCCTTAGAGGCTTTCGCTTGGCTCTTCACCCGGGGTGTTCGCGGCCGCCGGACTGCCGCTGCTGAAGGTCAATGTCAGCCGTTTCGCCCCTCGACGGGGCAGATACACCGAAATGGAGCGCGCCGGCGTACCGTCTTCCGGAACGATGTAGAGCCGCTGCCAGCCGATCGGCAGCTGGAAGTTGCGCGGCGTAGTCCCCAGCAGCTGCCCACGGAAAAACACTTTGACCGGTCGCTCGGGGCTCGAGAGGTGGAGCCAGGCGGTGGCGTCGCTCTCGGCGCCGCTGGCGTTCGAAGCTTTTGCTTCCGCGCTAGGCGCCGACCTTTCCCTTGGCGAAGGAGCGGTCGATTCACCTTTCTCTTGCGGTGCCGTCTCGCTCGACGGAGCCGAGGGAGCGGCAGGGGGCGCGCCGACTTGAGCCGAAGGCGCGGACTCGCGCGTTGGCGGCGGTGGCGGCTGGTTGGTCCGTTGCCAAAGCCATACGCCCGCGGTCGCGCCGACGAAACCTGTCAACAGCGAGCCGATCCAACCGATCCAGCCGATGCGCGAACGCGGCGCCAGCGAGGCACGCCGAAACTGCGAGGTCGATGGCGCGTTGGGCAGCTCGCTGGTTCCCGGCCAACCCTCTTGGGGAGTCGGCTCGCTGCGCGCGATGGGATCGAGTTTACGCGCCTCCTCGATGAGCTGCAGCTTCGTCTCGCGCCGCCCCGGAAAGAGCTCCTGCATCCATCGAGAGACCTCGTGACCGCCCACGGGCGTATCGGAGAGCCGCAGATAGGCGTGCAGCGCCTGACTCAGGTCGGCCGCGCTCTGGAAGCGACGCCGCGCATCTTTGGCCAGCGCCTTGAAAACGATGGCGTCGAGCTCTTGTGGGATGTCCGGGTCGTAGGCCGAAGGCGGCTCGACGGCTTCATGCAAGACCGCATGCATGGTCTGCGCCTCGGCTTCGCGCTTGAAGAGGCGCTTGCCGGTCAAGAGCTCCCAGAGGATGACGCCGAGCGCCCAGACATCGGTCCGCCGGTCGACCTGCTGCCCCTGAAACTGCTCGGGCGACATATACGCCACCCGGCCCTTGGCGATGCCCGTCGCGGTGTGGTGCAGCTTGCCGACGGCGTTGGCCAAGCCGAAATCGACCATCTGGATATGCCCGTCGTAACGCACGAAGATGTTGGCCGGCGCAACGTCGCGGTGGACGATGTTCAAAGGGCGCCCCTCGGCCCCCACCGCCTCGTGTGCAGCGTGCAGCCCCTCGGCGGCGCAGGCGATCACCCATGCGGCCACCGAATGACGCTGGGGTGAGTGCGCAGCCCAGGGGTTGCGTTTGAGCTCCAGCGCCACTTCCGAGAGCGGCTCGCCGAGCACATAGTCCATCGCCAGATAATGCGTCCCGTGCTCGGCGCCGAAATCGAAGACGGAGCAGACGTTGGGATGGTTGATGCGCGCCGCGATCCGCGCTTCGTCGAGGAACATCTCGATGAACTCGGGATTGCGCGCCAGATGCGGGTGGATGCGCTTCACGGCAGCGACCTTCTCGAAGCCCCCCGGTCCGGCCGTGCGCGCCAGGTAAACGGTGGCAAAGCCGCCACAGGCGATCTCAAAGGTGAGCTCGTAGCGCCCCATCGTCTCACGCACGGGCAAGGCTTGCAGAATGCTCGCCGCCGAAGCGCCCTGCGAGGGCGTGCCGTTGAGCGGCGAGGTCGACGCCGTGAGGTATTCAGCGCTATGTTTGGGCGGTAGCGAGGAGCGCGAGGGCCGCCGGCTCTGTTGGATGTACTCCTGTCCGCTCTGATGACGCGCCCGGCGGGAGGCCGAGATGGAAGCGCGATCGTCGGGCGCCGCACTGGGTCGTTGCACCGCAGTACTCGCGCCGGGGGCGGGCAGCGAGCTCCTGGCCTTAGGCTCTTGTCCTTCGTCGACTTCGTGTGCCGGCGTCTTCATTCCCCCCCAAACGAACCGCGCCCGTCGAGGTTACCGCTTTCAAGCGTACCTTTTCGGCTTGAGGACTTCAATGCAGGTCCGAGGGGAATGCGCAGCCATGCGCAATGAAAACCTTGCCTTCATCGGCCGACATCGGCCTACGTTCGCCGCGTTTTCGTCAGCCGCCGGAGACCAGTTCTTCTTCTTCGGGAGGCGTCGTATCGTCCGGATCGTCCCAAAAGCCCGCGGGCAACACCACGCGTTGGCTGCCGCCGCTCTTGCCGCGCGGCATGCGCTGCGCGCTGGGCGGGAAAGGCTCGTCGGCGTCGAGGTCGCGCAGTACGTCTTCCAGCGTCGCCAAGCAGCGCACCGAGTTCAGGCCGGCGCGCACGCGAGCGCTGCCGCGGAAGCCTTTGGTGTACCAGCTCATATGTTTGCGGAACTGCCGCATGGCGACCTCTTCACCCAACCACGCGCTCAACATCTCTGCGTGTTCGCGCATGATGTCGGCGATCTCGCCAAGCTTGGGTGGCGTCTCGGGCATATGGCCCTGAAACATCGCCGCCAAATCGCGAAAGAGCCAAGGCCTACCCAAACAACCGCGGCCGACCACCACGCCATCGCAGCCCGTCTGCCGCATCATGCGCAAGGCGTCTTGGGCTTCCCAGATGTCGCCATTGCCCAAGACCGGGATGGAGGAGACGCGCGACTTCAGCTCTCCGATCCCTTCCCAGCGCGCCTGCCCCTCGTAGAGCTGCGCCGCCGTGCGGGCATGCAGCGCCACCGCAGCGCAGCCCTCCTCTTGCGCGATTCGGCCGGTCTCGAGATAGGTGAGGTGGGCGTCGTCGATGCCGAGGCGAAACTTGATCGTCAAGGGCACCCGACCGGCGCCGCCCACCGCGGCGCGGACGATGGCTGCGAGCAGGCGTGGTTTGGCCGGGATGGCGGCCCCGCCGCCTTTGCGCGTCACCTTGGGGACGGGGCAGCCAAAATTGAGATCGATGTGGTCGACCCGACCTTCGCCGACCAAGCGCCGCACCGCCTCGCCGACGTAGTGGGGGTCCACCCCATAGAGCTGCAGGCTGCGCGGGCTCTCGCCTTCGCCGAAATCGGCCAGCTTCAGCGTCTTTTCCCGGCCTTCGACCAGCGGCCGCGCGGTGATCATCTCGCTGACGTAGAGACCGGCGCCGAAACGGCGGCAGAGCGAGCGAAAAGGCCAGTTGGTGACGCCGGCCATCGGCGCCAGGATCACGGGTGGCCAGACCTCCATGGGGCCGAGGCGCAGGCTCGGGAACTCTCCCACCTGCGCGGGCATGACCGCACGATTGATCCCACTGACGTACTCACTCCCCATGGGAGGGCGACGATTCCATACTTCCTTCCTCGCGTCGAGCGAGGCTCTCGCTATACTCCCTGGTGTGATCCGCAGGGGTACCGAGCTCGCCATCGTCTTGCTTTGCCTGCTCGTGAACGCGCCCCGCAGCGCCGCGGACGAGGTGTCGAGCGGCGTCTATTACCGAGGCGACACCGATGGCACCCACGTCGTGACGCCTTCGGTGAACGGGCGTTTCCAAGTCATCGACAATTACACCTCCATTCAGGCCGGCTACGCCGCCGACGTTTGGTCGAGCGCCTCGATCGACATTCGCACCGCGGCGACGGGCCGGGTCACCGAGCACCGCGACCAACTCACGGCCGGCGTGCGGCGCGAGCTCAGCGACCTCACCTTGCGCGCCGACTACCGCTTTTCGCACGAGCCCGACTACGTCTCGCATGGTGGCGGCTTGGCCATGGAGCAGCGCTTCGGCGAAGGCAACTCGGTCTTGGAGCTGCAGATGCAGGCCAGCCAAGATCAGGTCGGCAGGGCGGGCGACCGCGATTTCCGCCGCGGCCTCTCGACCATCGGCGCCCGCGTGGTCTTCAGCCAGACCCTCGATCCGGCCACGGTGCTGCAGCTCGCCTACGAGCTCACCCGGCGTGAAGGTTACCAAGCCAGCCCCTACCGCTTCGTCGGCGTCGGTGGCGACGGCGTCTGCGCCGGCACGGCGGTGCTCTGCCTGCCCGAAACCCACCCCGGCATCCGCCTGCGCAACGCCGCCGTCGCTCGTGTAAAGCGCGCCTTCGGCGAGAACAAATCCGCAGGCGCCGACTATCGCCTCTATTTCGACGACTGGGGCCTGATGGCGCATACCCTCGCCCTCAACTTCAACTGGCTGCCGGACGATCGCTCCAACCTAGGCTTGGGCTGGCGCAGTTATTTCCAGAATGACGCCTCCTTCTACCAAGAACGTTATGTCGTGCCGCCCGGTCCCCTACGCTACGTCAGCCGCGACCGCGAGCTATCCCGGATGAACACCCAACGCATCTCCCTCAGTTACGAGCGCCTCTTCGATCTGACGCAAAACGGCCCGCCGCTGCGCCTGACCGCGGCCCTGGGCTCGACCTGGCTCGGGTACAACAACTTCGTCGGACTCCGCCTGGTATGGGCGATGGATCTGATCGTAGCGGCAACGGTGGAGCTATGAGCCTCAAACGAAGCGCCTTTCTCCTCCTCATCGGCCTCTGGGTGCATCCAGGAGCGCTGCATGCGCAGGCCCCGCAGGGCAAAGGCGAGGATGACATCCAGGTCAGTCGCGAGAAAAAGGGGCGGGTCCTCCTGCTCACCGATTCCACCGTGCCGGCCAAGCTGGCGCTCGCGCTCTCCGAGGCCCTCGAGGCCGAAGCCGAGGTGCTCTCGGAGCATGGCTATCTGCGCGAGGCGCGCAGTCGGGGCCTCGATCCCACCAGCCGCGACGCCTACCGGCAAATCCTGGTCGAACAGGGCATCCATCTGGTCATCCACGCACACCGCGAACGCGTCCGCGGCAAGAGGGTGCTGCGCCTACGTTACCACGAGGGTCGCGAAGGCATTTTGCTCCTCGAAGAAGACCACGAACTCGCCGGCGTGCGACTCAGCGAGCTGACGCGGGATCGCATGTTGGCCGAGGTCAGGCTCGCGCTTGCCTCGATCCTGCAAGAGCAGCCGAGCGCTCAGAAGGCTGAAGAGGCCGAAACCAGCGCGCAGCAGGGCGCGACACCCTCGAGCGCCATCCATATCGGCTTGAGCGTGGGTTTTGGCGTCGGTACTCGGGCATTCGAGCTGCCGGCTTTGCCCAGCCCGGTTCGCCTCTCGACCTCGGCCTTCCCCGCGACGGCCTTGGCCTTGCGCACCACCTATGAACCCCGCGCTCAGGGCCAGTGGCGTATTTTCGGCGAGCTCCGCTACGCCAGCTCGCTCGGCCTTCGTACCAACGACGTGCGACCCGACGGCACGGTGCGCGAAACCAACTCACGTTCGCAGCGGGTCGATTTGGCGGCGGGACTCGTCTATCGCCTGCGCGAAGCGGCCGATGCCATCTCCTTCGAAGGGCAGTTCGGCTGGAGCTTTCGCCTCTTCACCTCGGATGCTTCGGTTACCTTGCCGGATTACGGACTCTCCGGTCCTCTGCTCAAAGGCGGAGTCTGGTTTCCCTTCAAAGGAGACAAGCTCCGTTTGCTCGTGGGCCCCGAAATCCATTGGCTGGCGCTGGTCGATGGCGACCTGAAGCGCGGCGGCGTGTCCTCGATGGGGGTTGCGCTGGGCGGAGAGGGCAAGCTGCAGTGGCAGATCATCCGCGTGCTCGGCCTCGAGCTGCTCTATCGCGAGTCGCACGCCATCCTCGGCGCAGACCGTGGCAAAGCGAGAGACGTCGAGCGCTACGGCATCCTGAGTGCGATCTACCAGCCTTGATCGGCCCCACCCTCAGGCCGAGCGCCGCCGCCCCCTGGGGGCGAAAAAGAGCGAGAGCAGGAAGGCGAGCGCAAAACCTTGTGCCCTCGACCCATGGGGCCCACCCAGCGAACAGCCAGTGGCCGTCACGACCGGGACATCGGGATTGCTCGCCTGAATGACCTCGGCGCGGCGGCCGAAGGCATCGCCGGCCGGCGTGCCCGAGCTGTCGCCTTGCACCGTTACGGCGTGGAACCAGACCGGTCCCGTCATGGCGGGCGGCGCGGTCCAGCGAAAACGGAGCCGGGTCGCGCCGCAGGCATCCATGCCGATGACGTTGCGGTTGTTGGGCTCAGAGTAGCCGCGCGCCGCGACGCGTGCCGAGCTGCCGCTGCCCTGGCAGCGATCGATCGACTCCAGCATGTCGTTGGCGAAGAGGGCCGTCTCGCCGGCGCCGAAGCCCGAGGTGTCGACCCATTCGAGAGCGACGGCACTGCTCGGCGCTGGGGCAGGCCAGGTGATTTCGATGTCGTAGACTTGTCCGGGGACGTAGGCGCGGTCGGGAAGGCCGGTGATCTGCCAATCGGCCTCACGCTGACGTCCGTGGCAGACGCTGCAATCGTAGCCGTCGGCCAGCGAGCCGGTGTAATAGCGCCCGCCACCGCCGCCATCGCTGGCGTTGACCGAAAAGCGGTCGGAGGACGAGAAGGCGAAGGCCACGGTCGGCACCGCCATCCAGAGGACGAAAGCGCTGGGCCAGCGCAGCGCGCGTGGTTTCAGGGGCATGGTGCAGACTCTCCCCGGGCCCAGGCGGCGAGCGTTTGCCAGCTCGGGTTGTCGCGATTGCGGTAGACGTTGCGCCGGAAGTCGTCGATGCCCTGATGCGCCGAGCCCTCGAGAGGTTTACGCAAAAGCAGGGCGGTTTCGATGTCGCCGCTGTGCACGAGCATCGAGCGCACGCGGTCGTAGCTTGCTTGGATTTCGGCGCTCGTCACTGGATCGTAAAAGGGCGTGTTGGCGTCGAGGCGGGTGCGCCCGGGGCCCCAGAGGCGGAAAAAGCGCTCTGTGCTGCCATGGCAGGCGGAAAAGCCGCAGTCGCGCGCCAGGATCGGATAGACGTCGCGCTCGAAGGCGCAGCGGTCGGGCGCCGGAGGTTCGGCCTCTTCGACGCTGGTCGAGCAGGCGGATACCACGAGGAAAACCATCGCTAGCCAAAGGAGAAAAGGCAGAGGCCGCACCCTGCTACTATGGCTGGGATCTCGAGTCGGCGCTACACTTGCATCCATGTCTCGCATGAGCTTTCGAGCGATGCTTTTGGCGACTTTGGTCACCCTTACGG
>ERZ1066121.1633-NODE-1633-length-15745-cov-9.446718_pt1 | contig 15745 bp, 16 predicted proteins | sample MGYA00382768_ERZ1066121 | MGnify/ENA primary metagenome ERZ1066121 (study PRJEB33369, sample SAMEA5778351) | biofilm metagenome | biome: Industrial cooling water; feature: Water cooling tower basin; material: Biofilm | place: United Arab Emirates | collected... | reverse complement strand
ACGGCGGCGTGCTGCTGGGGCTCGACCTCGGCACGAGGACCATCGGCACCGCCACGTGTGACGCGGGCTGGCGCTTTGCCACCAACGGCACCACCATCCAGCGCGGCAAGTGGGGCAAGGACCGCGAGACGCTGGCGGCGCTGATCCGCAGCCGCAGCATCAAGGGGCTGGTCCTCGGCCTCCCCCGCAACATGGACGGCACCGAAGGCCCGCGCGCGCAGGCGAGCCGCGCCTATGCGAGGAACTGCGCCGAGGCCTTCGCCCTCCCCATCCTCCTGTGGGACGAACGCTGGTCGACGCAGGCCGCCGAGGCCGCGATGATCGGCATGGACATGAGCCGCGCCAAGCGCGCCGCCGCGATCGACAGCCATGCCGCCGCCGTGATCCTGCAAGGCGCGATCGACCGGCTGGCGGGGGGTATTCTTTGACAGATTTGCCCTTCATGGCCCCTTCCCCCCGGGGAAGGGGTTGGGGATGGGGGCTCTGCCGTCGATAGGCCAGCACCCCCACCCCCGTCTCCTCCCCAAGGGGAGGGGAGTTGATCCTTCGCATTTCCACCATTGCGCGCCGACCGCCCCGCAATCTATGCCGCCCGTCATGAACACGCCCCCTGCCCGGTTCGACGCGCGCGAAGCCTCGAAATGGTTCTTCCGTCACGGCCACACCGGCTGGCTGGGCCTCAGGTTCACCGATCAGGGCGACAACTGGGTCGAGCTCGAACTGCCCTGGCGCGAGGATCTGCTCGGCGATGCCAGCCGGCCGGTGCTCGCCTCGGGGCCGATCATCAGCCTGATGGACATGGCGAGCGGCATGGCCATCTGGCAGACGCGCGGCAGCTTCGAGCCGGTCGCGACGCTCGATCTCAGGGTCGATTACCAGCGCCCCGCGCGCGAGCGGGCGAGCGTGAAGGGGCGCGTGGAATGCTACCGCATCACCCGCTCGGCCGCCTTCGTGCGCGGGATCGCCTATGACGAGACACCGGAGGACCCGGTCGCCCATGTCGCGGGCACCTTCATGACCATCGGCACGGACCCGCGGCAAGGCAGCCCTGCCGTGCAAGGCGGCCAGGCATGACCGCGTCGCTCGAACTGCCCGCCTACGCCCGCTCGCTCGGGATCGTGCCGACCGGCGAGGACGAGGGCGGGATGCCGGTGCTGACGGTCGATTTCGGGCCGATGGTCGAGGGCCGCCCGGCGCATTTCCACGGCGGGGCGACGGCGGGCCTCTTGGAGAATGCGGGCTATGCCGCGCTGCGCACTGCACTGATCGCAGCAGGGCGCGATCCACTGCTGAAGCCGATCAACATCACGGTGCAGTATCTCGCCGCGGGCAAGTCGCAGGCGAGCTTTGCCGTGGGGCGGATCACCCGGCTCGGGCGGCGCAACGCCAATGTCACCGTGGAAGCGTGGCAGAACGACCGTTCGCGCCCGATTGCTACTGCGGTGATGAACATCCTGATGGTGTAGACGGCCGCCCGGCCCGGATCACGGCGGAGGCGTGGGCGCGGCCGAGGGCTGGACCACCACACCCTGCCCGTCGACCCGCACCTCGACAGGCAGGCCCGGCTGGCTGAGGGTCACGCCATTGCCTTCGATCCTGAGCGTCGCGCCGTCCTGACCGATCGGGATTTCCCCCTCGATCGTGTCGAGCGGCTGGACCGGGCCTTCGGGGTCGGGCGTGTCCTCCACTGCGGGCGCGGGCGCGGCCTCGATCTTCAGCGCACCGCGCATGAAATCGCGCCAGATGCGTGCCGGGAGGCTCCCGCCGGTCACGCCTTTCAGCGGCGAATTGTCGTCGTTGCCGATCCACACCCCCACCACGAGATCGCCGGCATAGCCGACGAACAGCGCGTCGCGGTAATCCTGCGTCGTGCCGGTCTTGCCGTAGTTGGCGATCGGCAGCGCAGCATTGCGCCCCGTGCCGCGGTTGATCGCCGCGCGCAGCATGCCTTCGAGATCCTCGTGATCGCCCGAGGACATCGAATCCCTGCGCGTGGTCATCCACTCCCACCAGCCGCGCCTTCCCCTCGGGAAGGCGTGCGGTTCGACCGGGTAGTCGTTGGCGGCGATCCCGGCATAGGCGGCCGTCAGCTCCATCAGCGTCATCGCCGAGGTGCCGAGCGCAAGGCTCGGGTCGCCGCGCGTCATGGGCGCGGTGATGCCGAGGCGGCGCGCAGTGGCGATTACCTTGTCGCTCCCCACAGCCTGCAGCAGCCGCACCGCCGCGACATTGCTGGACGAGGCGAAGGCATTCTCCAGCGTGATCTGGTCGGAATATTGCTCGCGCGCGTTCCTGGGGCGGTAGCTGCCTTGGGTGATGGGGGTGTTGGGGATGGTGTCGTCAGGCTCCCAGCCCTCTTCCAGCGCGGTGAGGTAGACGAAGGTCTTGAAGGTCGATCCGGGCTGGCGACGGGCCTGCGTCGCGCGGTTGAAGGGCGACGTGCCATAATCGCGCCCGCCCACCATCGCCACGACCTCGCCATTGCGGCGCATCGCCACCAGCGCGACCTGCGCGCCCCACAAGGGCGCGCGCGCCACGACCCGCCCGGCCAGCGCCTGAAGCCGCGAGTCCAGCGTGGTGGTGAGCACGGCCTTCGAATAGCTCGCATCCATCCCCTCGCGCTCCAGCGGCAGGGCCCAGTCGGCGAAGTAGGTGCCGGTCGGCAGGTTGTCGCCTTTCGTCCGCACGTCGATGCGCGGATCGGGGAGCGCGGCGGCCTCGGCCTTGGTCAGATAGCCGACCTCGACCATCGACTGGATGACCAGCTCCATCCGCGCCTTGGCCTTGTCGTAATGCTTCGTGGGTGCATAGCGCGAAGGCGCTTGCAGCAATCCGGCCAGCATCGCCGCCTGCTCGGGCCGCAGCTTCTCGGGCTGGCGGTAGAAATAGTGCAGGCTCGCGGCGCGAAGGCCATACTGGTTGTCGCCGAAATAGGCGTTGGAGAGATAGCGTTCGAGGATCTCGTCCTTGGTCAGCCAGCTCTCCAGCCACAGCGCGATGAGCGCCTCGCGCGCCTTGCGGGTGAGGGATTGTTCAGGCGTGAGGAAGGTGAACTTGGCAAGCTGCTGGGTGATCGTCGATCCGCCGCCATATCCCGTCCACGCCGCCCGGGCGATGCCACGCGGGTCGATGCCCCAGTGCGAATAGAACCGCCGATCCTCGATGGCGATGAAGGCCTCGACCACGTGCGGCGGCAGGTCCGCAACCTTGACGGGCGCCTCGACCACCGCCCCCTGCCGCGCGATCGGCGTCCCGTCGCTGGCGAGCAATGTGACCTGCGGCGGGGCGATGGGTTCGAGGCTTTTCGAGAGCGGCGCGGTGACGGCGAGCCAGCCGATCAGCAGCGCGAAAGTCGCCAGAAACGCGAGGATGCCGCGCCCGGTCCACCACAGCCTGCTACGCGCCCGCCAGTAATCGCGCTGCCACCACCTGAGGCGGCGCTTGTCCTCGCTCGCCAGCGCCTCGTCGACAGCGCTGAGCTTGGCGTCCCACGCATCGAAATCGGGCGTCGCCGACACGCGCGGGCGGGGGAGATCGTCGTCGTCCTCGTCGTCGATGGGCTGCGACGATTCATAAAGCGGGAAGAAACCGCCGGGCGTGCCTGCGCCGTCCGGGGCACCGGTCCGCGAGCCTTTCCAGAATCGGTCGAAGAACGCCATGGTTACGGCTGTGTTATCAGCCTATGACACTACCCCGCAAGCCGGGAGATTACCGCTTCTTCGCCGCGCCTTCCGGCAGGTCTTCGCCGAACACGCGCTGGTAGTATTCGGCCACCAGTGTGCGCTCCGCCTCGTCGCACTTGTTGAGGAAGGAGAGGCGGAAGGCGAAGCCGGTCGAGCCGAAGATGCCTGCGTTCTGCGCCCAGGTGATGACGGTGCGCGGGCTCATCACGGTCGAGATGTCGCCGTTGATGAAACCCTGCCGGGTCAGCTCGGCGACCTTGACCATGTCGGCGATCAGCCTGTCGTCGCTCTGAGGCGTCTTGGACTTGACGATCTGCTGCTCGACCTCGGGCTTGAGGTAGTTCAGCGCGACGACGATGTTCCAGCGGTCCATCTGCGCCTGGTTGATCGCCTGCGTGCCGTGATAAAGCCCGCTGGTGTCGCCGAGGCCCACGGTGTTGGTGGTGGCGAACAGGCGGAAGAACGGGTTGGGCGTGATGACGCGGTTCTGATCCAGCAGGGTGAGCCGCCCATCGAACTCCAGCACGCGCTGGATCACGAACATCACGTCGGGGCGGCCCGCGTCATATTCGTCGAAGGTCAGCGCCACCGGGTGCTGGAGCGCCCAGGGCAGGATGCCTTCCTTGAACTCGGTGACCTGAAGCCCGTCCTTCAGCACGATCGCATCGCGCCCGACGAGGTCGATGCGGCTGATGTGCGCATCGAGATTGACACGCACGCTCGGCCAGTTGAGCCGCGCCGCGACCTGTTCGATGTGCGTCGACTTGCCCGTGCCGTGATAGCCCTGCACCATCACCCGGCGGTTGTGCGCGAAGCCTGCCAGGATCGCCAGCGTGGTGTCGGGATCGAAGACATAGGCGCCATCGGTCTCGGGCACGTGTTCATCGGCTTGCGAGAAGGCGGGCACCTGCCAGTCGACATCGATGCCGAACACCTCGCGGACATCGACCGTGGTGTCGGGCTGGGTGGGCATGGCATGATCGCCGGCGACAGTGGAGCGGGAAGATGAGGTCATTGCCGCGTCCGGTTAGAACGCATGGGGCCAGCCTGCAAGCGGTGGTTTGTCGTGCTCGCCTCGCAATTTGACGAGCGCGTCTTCCGCGCGAGGAGAAGGTCCCTATATCTCGGGACATGCCCGATCCCGTCGAATCGCTGCGCCTGAAGCTGGTGTCCCAGGTGCGCGGCGTGTTCCACGATGCGAGCAAGGGGCAGACCCCCACCCCGCCCTCGGACGAGGCGCTGTTCGCCCGCGATACGCCGATCCGGCTGGTCCATGCCGATATCGTGGGCATGATGACCGGCGGGGTGCGCGCGCTGCTGCTGCAGATGCTCCACCCCCACGCGCTGCAAGGCGTGCTCGACCATTCCAACTTCCGCGAGGACATGCACGGGCGGCTGCAACGCACGGCGCGGTTCATTGCGGTAACGACCTTCGGCCACCGCGACGAGGCAATGAAGGCGATCGGCCGCGTCAACCGCATCCACGCCAAGGTCGGCGGCACCTTGCCCGATGGCACGCCCTACGAGGCGACCAATCCGAGGACCCTCGCCTGGGTGCACGTGACCGAGGCGCAGAGCTTTCTTGCCGGCTACATCCGCCATGTGCGCCCCGGCATGCCGGTCGCCGAGCAGGACGAATACTACCGCCAGTTCGCGGTCATTGCGCGCGCGCTGGGGGCCGATCCAGTGCCCGAAACCCGCGCCGAGGCGGACAGGATTTTCCGCGAGTTGCGCCACGATCTTTCCACCTCGAAGGAAGCGCGCGAGGTCGCGCAGCTGGTGCTTGCGCAGCGCCCGCCGGGCACGCCGCTCGCCGTGCAGACCATGATCACCGCCGATGCCGTGGCGATGCTGCCCGATTGGGCGCGCACGATGCTGCACCTCCAGCGTCCGGTTCTCACCGCGCTTCCGGCACGCGCCGCCACCTGGGGCATGGGCCGCACCTTGCGCTGGGCCTTCCGGCAGCCCACCACCCGCCCATGAGGGAGAGGACACGATGGCCGAATTCACCTTCTACACCGTCGCCATGAGCCGCGGTCAGATCTCTCGCTGGGCGTTGCACGAGGCGGGCGCGGATTACAGCCACGTCATGATGGACTGGGCGAGCCGGCCCGAAAGCTACCGGGCGATCAACCCGATGAACAAGGTGCCTGCGCTCGTCCACCACCATCAGGGCCACGATCACGTCGTCACCGAGTGCGCCGCGATCAACCACTACCTCGCCGAGACCCACCCCGATAAGGACCTGCTCCCCGACATCCACGAGAAAGCCGCCTATTTCCGCTGGCTGTTCTTTGCCGCCGGGCCGCTCGAACAGGCGGTCGTGGCCAAGGCGATGGCTTGGGAGGTGCCCGCAGACAAGCAGGGCATGGCAGGCTTCGGCAGCCTCGAACTGACGCTCGATGCGCTGGATGGCTGGCTGTCGGCGAACGACTTCATCGCCGGCAACCGCTTCACCATGGCCGACACCTATGTGGGCAGCCAGTTCGTGTGGGGGCTGAGGTTCGGCTCGATCCCCGAGCGCCCATCCTTCCGCGCCTATGTCGAACGCATCACGCAGCGCCCCGCCTATGCCGAGGCCAACGCCATTGACGCGAAGATCATCGCGGACGCGCAGGGGTGAGCCTCACGCGAAGGCGGCGCTCTTCTTCAAAATCTGGTAGGCGTCGACGACCGCGGTCAGCTGCGCCTCGTGGCGGCGGTCGCCGCCGTTGCGGTCGGGGTGATAGCGGCGCACGAGTTCGGAGTAGCGGCGCCGCAGCCGCGTGCGGTCGGTGTCGCTGCCCAGACCCATGACCTCCAGAGCCGCCGCCTCCTCGCGGCTGAACCGCCCCGACATGGCGGCCTTCGCCTCGCGCTCGGCGCGCGACCTGATCCCCCGCGCGCGGGCGCTGATCGCGTCGAGCGGGTCGGCATAGTCGGCCCAGCGCGGCCCGTCGGCAATGCCTGCCGTGGGGCTGAACACACGGCTTGTCGTCTGCCAGCCCGCGATCGGCGACTGTGCGCGCAGGATTTCCTCCGCGCTCATCCCCTCGAACCAGTCGTATCCGGCGTTGAACTCGCGCACGTGATCGAGGCAGAACCAGCGCCATTCGCCCGGGCCGTCAAAGCCGTGCGGACGCCGCCCGGGCGCGCGGAATTCGCCCGCCTCGCAGCAGCCGGGGGCCTCGCAAGCGCGCCCGGGGCTCTCGACGCGGCCGTGGAATCGTGGTGAAGGCATAGGGATTGTGAATGGCGATCGGGTGCCCAAGTTCCAAGTCCGATATGCGCCGAAGCGTTGCAAAGAAGGAAAGCCAAGATGAGTGTCGCCGAGGAAATGCGTGAGCGTCTGACGGAGGCCTTTGCGCCCACTGCCCTGGCGATCATCAACGACAGTGCAAAGCACTCGGGCCACATGGGCGACGACGGGTCGGGCGAATCGCACTTCACCGTCGAGATCGAGGCGCCGGTCTTCGCGGACATGAACCGCCTCGCCCGCCAGCGCGCTGTGATCGCCGCGCTCGGCGACATCGTCGGCCAGCGGGTGCATGCCGTGGCGATCAGGGCGAGCGTGCCGGAAGCGTGAGCCTCAACCCCGCCCTGCGCCTGCGCCGTGCGGCGCGGCTGATCGTGCTCGATCCCGAGACGCGCGCCTTGATGTTCCGTTATGACGTGCCCGGCCGGGCGCCCTTCTGGGTGACCGCGGGGGGCGAATGCGAGCCGGAGGAGAGCTTCGCGGATGCCGCGCGGCGCGAATTGCTGGAGGAAACCGGCATCACAGCCGATCCCGGCCCCGAGATCGCCCGCATGACACCCGAATTCATCACCGTCGAAGGCGAGCCGGTGCAGGCCGACGAACGTTTCTTCCTCGTGCGTGTCCTGCAGGCGCGGATCGACACCGCAGGCCACACCGAACTGGAACGGGCGCTGATGACACAGCACCGCTGGTTCACGCTCGACGAGCTGGAAAGCTGGCACGAGGCGGTGTTCCCGGTTGAGCTGGCCGCCATGATCCGGTCCCTTATCGCAACCTGATTGCGCGGGGCGGAGCTGCCCGCTACTCCTCGGCGCAAACGGGAGAGACATGCGATGGACTATCACGGCAAGGTGGCGTGGATCACCGGGGCATCCTCGGGTATCGGCGCCGCGCTGGCGCGCGAGCTGGCGGCGCGCGGCGCGCATGTGGTGCTATCGGGGCGTGACCCAGCACGGCTCGCCGAAGTCGCTGCAAAGTGCGGCGAGAGCCTGATCCTCGCCTTCGACGTGCGCGACGAGGCCGCGCTGGCAGATGCCACGGCGCAGGCCATCGCGTGGAAGGGCGGAGTCGACATCGCCTTCGCCAATGCCGGGATTTCACAGCGCAGCCGCGCATTGAAGACCGCCATGCAGGTCTACCGCGACATCATCGCGGTCGATCTCCTCGCCCAGATCGCCTTCACGCAAGGGCTGATCGGCCACATGGCGGAACGCGGCTCGGGGGCGCTGGGCTTTATCTCCTCGGTCGCGGGCAAGGTCGGCGTGCCGATGCGCACCGCCTACTGCGCCGCCAAGTTCGGGCTTGCCGGCTATGCCGATGCGCTGCGGGCCGAGCTGTCGATCAACGGCGTCAGCGTCCACACCATCTACCCCGGCTCGGTCGCCACCAATGTCTCGCGCAATGCGCTCACCGCAGAGGGCACCGCGCGGGGCCGTTCCGACAAGGCGATCGACGAGGGCATCCCTGCCGACCTTGCGGCCCGGCAGATGCTCGACGCGATTGCCGCGGGAACACGCGAGATCATCGTCGCGCAAGGCATGGAACTCGCCATGGGCGAGGCGCGCCGCACGCCCGAGGCGCTGTTCGACCAGGTCGCCGGGATGGTCGCCAAGGGCTACATGGACAAGCTGGAGCAGCAGTGATGGGCTTCGAACAAAAGCGGGTGCATCTGCCGAACGGCATCCACCTCGACATCGTCGACGAGGGCCCGGTCGATGCCCCGGTGCTGATCTTCTTGCATGGCTTTCCCGAAAGCCACCGGACATGGCGCCACCAGATCGCGCACTTCTCGGACCGCTTCCGCTGCATCGCCCCCGACAACCGCGGCTATCGCGGCTCGTCGAAGCCGCAGGAGGTCGCCGCCTATACCCCCGACAAGCTGATCGGCGACGTCTTCCTGCTAGCGGACACGCTCGGCATCGCGAACTTCACCATCGTCGGCCACGACTGGGGCGGCGCGATTGCATGGGGCGTGGCGCTCGCCGGGCAGAACGCCCGCGTCACCCGCGCCGTGATCGCCAACGCGCCGCACCCGGCGATCTTCCAGAAGTTGCTCTACACCCACCCCGTCCAGCGCGCGGCGAGCCAGTATATCCGCGGCTTCCGCGATCCGGCCAATGATGCGCTGGTGAAGGAGCACGGCCTCACCGGCCTGCTGCTGAAGGAAGTGAAGTGGGACCGCCCCAGCAAGATGGAGCCGGAAGAGCGCGACGCGCTGCTCCTCGACTGGCAGAACCGCGATGCCGCCTTCGGGATGCTCAACTACTACCGTGCCAGCCCCATCGACGTGCCGGTGATGGACGCGCCTTTTGCGGTGCCGGATGGCTGGACGCCCCCCGCCCTGCCGAAGCTCACGATCCCGACGCTGGTGATATGGGCAATGGACGACCTCGCCCTGCCGCCGGAGAACCTCGAAGGGCTGGAGGACATCATCGACCCGCTGACCATTGTGCGGGTGCCCGGTTGCGGGCATTTCGTGCCGTGGGAAGCGCCAGAGGCGGTGAATGCGGCGATGGAAGCGTTTCTGGCCGATTAGCCCGCCAGCCACTCCACCCAGGCCCCGTGCGGGTGGGCGTGGGAGAGCAGGTGCTCCTCGCCCCGGTGGTCTGCACCGTCCCACAGGCGCACGCGCAATTCGTGGCGGAAGGTGGCGGGGTCGGTCTCCAGCGCGATCCAGCCGAGTGGGGTGTCGGGGGTGGCCGCCGCGCCCTCGGCTGCGAAGGCGGCGGTGATGCGGGTTTGCGTGGCGGCGGGCATGTATTGCCACATGATCGAATGGAACATCACCCGCGCCGTGCCCGGCTCATGGGGCCGCGCCAGCATGGCGGCAGCGAAATCCCCCGCATCGGCCTCGACCACATCCGGCGGCTGCTTCGCCGCCAGCGCAATCGCGGCATCGATCCGCGCCATCCGCTCGCCCGCATCGGGCCAGACATAGGCCTTGAGGCGCAGCGCCGCATCGGGATCGGCGAGGTTGATCGGGGCGATGTCGCAGCCCTTCACGCCGGTGATGGCAAAGTCGGCGGGAGGGGCAGGCGGCGCGGCCCCGCGCCAGTCGGGCACGATCCGCATGGGCGAGGCGTCCGGCCCCACCTCGGTCGCGCCGAGCCGGAAGAAATAGCGGCCCAACATGGTGTTGACCCCGGCGCTCGCCCCCAGCTCGAACAGGTCGAACCGCGGCGCACGCACTCGCTGCGCCAGCCAGAGCAGCCCCGCCATGATGCTGGCCGAGCGGCCCGCCTCGTTGGTCTGCGGCGGGCCGTCGAGCCACGGGAGCAGCCGCGCATCGAAGCGGTGCGCAAGGTCGATCACCAGCGCATCGACCTCGGCCTGATCGGTCACAGCGCCGGAATAGACCGCTGCAAGCCGATCATCCGCGCCGGTCAGCAGAAGGTGGTGAAACCCGCCCGCGATCCTCAGCGGCATCGCATCCTTGAGGGTCAGGCCCTGCCAACCCGCAATCCGCCGCCCGGTCGCGGTATCGCTCGCCCGCACCCCGGCCAGCGCCCGGATCACCCGCGCTGTCGCCGGCGCGCCGTTTTCCTCGGCATGGCGGGCCTGCCAGTCGAGCGCGGCGGTGAAGTCTTCCAGACCCATGATTCCCGGCTCGCTTGCCGCCATTGCCATTGCCCTTTGCCCTCTGCGCCCCTAAGTGCGCGGCCAATCATGACCAGCATCGGCCTTCCCGACAACAGCTTCTTCCGGCCCGGACAGCTCACCTTCGCTGTCCCCAAGGGGCGCATCCTCGACGAGGCGCTGCCCGTCATGGCGCGCGCCGGGGTGGAGCCTGCCGCCGACTTCCACGACCCGAAAAGCCGCGCCCTGGCCTTTGCATGCACCCGCGACGACATGCGGATGATCCGCGTACGGGCCTTCGATGTCGCGACCTTCGTCGCCCACGGCGCGGCGCAGGTCGGAATCGTCGGCTCGGACGTGATCGAGGAGTTCGACTACGCCGATCTCTACGCCCCCGTGGACCTCGGCATCGGCATCTGCCGCCTCTCGGTCGCGCGCCTCGCCACGGACACGGACGAGGCGGGCAGCGCCAGCCACCTGCGGGTCGCGACCAAGTATCCCAGCCTCACCCGCCGCCACTTCGAGGCCGCGGGCGTGCAGGCCGAATGCGTCAAATTGAACGGCGCAATGGAACTCGCCCCCTCATTGGGCCTTGCGCGCCAGATCGTCGACCTCGTCTCGACCGGCACCACCCTGCGCGAGAACGGCCTCGTCGAGACCGCCACCATCCTCGAGATTTCCGCCCGCCTGATCGTCAACCGCACCGCCCTCAAGACCGACCCCCGCGTGCCCGCGCTGGTCGATGCCTTCCGCCGCGAGGCCGAGGCGCGCGCACAGAAGGCTCCCGCCGCCGCATGACCGTGTCGCTCCTTTCCACGCTCCAGCCCGATTTCGAGACGCGCTTCACCCGCATCGTCGAGGCGCGGCGTGAATCCGACACCGATGTCGCGGGGCAGGTCTCGGCCATTCTCCAGGCGGTGAAGGGTCGCGGCGATGCGGCGCTGGTGGAATACACCCAGCGTTTCGACGGCCACGCTCTGATCGCCGAGAGCGACTGGGTGATCCCGCGCGAGGCCTGCGAGGCGGCCTACAACGATCTCGCCCCCGACCTGCGCGACGCGCTCGAACTCGCCGCCGCCCGGATCCGCGCCTATCACGAGGCGCAGCTGCCGCAGGACCGCGACTACGTGGACGCGGCGGGCGTGCGCCTGGGCGCGATCTGGCGGCCGGTCGATGCGGCGGGGCTCTATGTGCCGGGCGGACGCGCGGCCTATCCCTCCTCGTTGCTGATGAACGCCATTCCGGCGCGCGTCGCGGGGGTCGAGCGGCTGGTGGTGGTGACCCCCACGCCCAAGGGCCAGACCAACCCGCTGGTGCTCGCCGCGGCCCATATCGCCGGGATCGACGAGATCTGGCGCGTCGGCGGGGCGCAGGCGGTGGGCGCGCTCGCCTATGGCACGCAGCGCATCCGTGCCGTGGATGTCATTACCGGCCCGGGCAATGCCTGGGTGGCCGAGGCCAAGCGCCAGCTTTACGGCGTGGTCGGCATCGACATGGTGGCCGGGCCTTCGGAAATCCTAGTCATTGCCGACGGCAAGAACGATCCCGACTGGATCGCCGCCGATCTGCTCTCGCAGGCCGAGCATGACCCGACCTCGCAGTCGATCCTCATCACCGACGATGCCGGCTTTGCGCGGCAGGTGGAGGACTGCATCGACTTGCAGATCACCCAACTGGCGACTGCCAAGACGGCCCGCGCCAGCTGGGACGCGCATGGCGTGATGATCGTCGTCAACGACCTGCTGGCCGAGGCCCCGGCGCTGGCCAACCGCCTCGCCGCCGAGCATGTCGAACTCGCCGTCGACGATGCGGAGCCCTATCTCGGCGCGATCCGCCATGCGGGGAGCATCTTCCTTGGCCGCATGACGCCCGAGGCCGTGGGCGATTATGTCGCCGGTCCCAACCACGTGCTGCCCACCGGGCGGCGGGCGCGCTTCTCCAGCGGACTGTCGGTGCTCGACTTCATGAAACGCACCAGTTTCCTCGGGCTCGATGCGGCGTCCTTTGCCGCGATCGGCCCTGCCGCCGCCATCCTCGCCCATGCCGAGGGGCTGCCCGCCCACGCAAAGTCCGTGGAACTCAGGATCCGATGAACAGCCCCGCCCGTTCCCAGGCCCGTTCGGCCGCGCGCCTTGCCGCCGTGCAGGCGCTCTACCAGCAGCACATGGAGGGCACCGCCCTCGCCCGCCTGCTCGACGAGTTCCACCAGCACCGGCTGGGCCGCACCATCGACGACGAGGATTTCGACGAGGCGGAATACGCCGATGCCGAAGTGCCCTTTTTCGACGACGTGGTGCGCGGGGTCGACGCCCGCCGCGACGAGATCGACGCGCTGGTGGCGAGCAAGCTGGCGAGCGGCTGGAGCCTCGCGCGGCTCGACAAGGCGATGCTGCAGGTGCTGCGCGCGGCGACCTACGAACTGCTGGCGCGGGCCGATGTCCCCGCTCCGGTCGCGATCAACGAATATGTCGAGGTCGCCAAGGCCTTCTTCGACGACCGCCAGGCGAAGTTCGTGAACGGCATTCTCGATGCGGTGGCGAAGGCGGCGCGGGGCTGATCCCGAAACCCGTTCGGGACGAGCTTGTCGAAGCCCTGTCCTTTCCTTTCGAAGGAGAGTGCGGCCCCCTTCGGCTGGCTGGCAAGCCAGCCGCTCAGGACAGGCTTCGACAAGCTCAGGGCGAACGGATATTGGTCGTCTCGCATGAACGAACCCGACTTCATCGCCGCCCTGCGCGCCCTGCCGCTGCACCCCGGCGCGCGCGGGCTCATGGACGATTGCGCGGTGCTGGCGATCGGCGGCGAGACCCTCGTCATCACCCACGACATGATGGCCGAGGGCACGCACTTTCGGCCTGATGCCGACATGGCCGACGTGGCGTGGAAGCTGGTCGCGACGAACCTTTCGGACCTCGCTGCCAAGGGTGCGGACCCGGTGGGGGTGCTGCTCGGGCACATGCTGGGGCGCGATGATGCGCGGTTTCTTGCGGGGCTGCGCGAGGCGCTGGAGGCCTTCGACACGCCCCTGCTGGGCGGCGACACGATTGCTGCCGCAGGCCCGCGCGCCCTCGGCCTGACGGCCATCGGGCGGGCGACCTTTACCTCGGTTCCGGCAAGGAGCGGCGCGCAGGCCGGTGACGGGGTTTACATCACCGGCCTAGTGGGCCGCGCGATGCTGGGGTTCGAGGGCGCCCCCGCCCACCGGTCCGCCTTCGACCGCCCCGTCCCTCGCCTTGCCGAGGGACAGGCGCTCGCGCCCCATGTCACGGCGATGATGGATGTCTCCGACGGGCTGCTGCTCGACGCCTTCCGCATGGCCGAGGCGAGCGGCGTGACGCTGGCGCTCGATCCCGCAGCGATCCCTGTCGTCAACCCTGCGCGGTTCGAAGAGTGCATCTGCTGGGGCGATGATTACGAGCTGCTGTTCACTCTCCCCGGTGGCATTGCCCTCCCCGTCCTCGCCCACCGCATCGGCACTGTCGCCCCGCGCGGCCCGGCGCCGCTGCTGCTTGGCCAGACCCCGCTCGGCGATCCCGCCAGCCTCGGCTACCGCCACGGCTGAGCGCGGGCCATGCCCTGCCAAAACTGCTGATACCGACGCAAAACCGCCCTTGGCGCTCGCGGGCAGGCTTGCCAGCCTGCTTCAAGCCCCTAAGACTGTGCCCCCCGCGCCCGAGGGATCACAAAAGAGGCGCGTGCGCCCCCGCAAGGGGGCAGCAACATAAGACGAGAGGGGATTTGCTCGTGAATCTATTGCTCATTTCGATTGGGCTGGGGGTGCTTGCCATTGTTTACGGCATCATCACCAGTTCGCAGGTGCTCGGCGCAAGCGCGGGCAATGCGAGAATGCAGGAAATTGCCGCCGCCATCCAGGAAGGCGCGCAGGCCTATCTCAACCGTCAATACACCACCATCGCGATCGTCGGCGTGGTCGTCGCCGCGATCGTCGCCTTTGCGCTGGGCACCACCGCCGTGATCGGCTTCGTCACCGGCGCGGTGCTTTCGGGCGTCGCGGGCTATATCGGCATGAATATCTCGGTGCGCTCGAACGTGCGCACGGCCGAGGCGGCCAGCACCGGGCTTCAGGCCGGTCTCACCCTCGCCTTCCGCGCGGGGGCGATCACCGGGATGCTCGTCGCAGGGCTGGCGCTGCTCGCTATCGCAGTGTTCTTTGCGGCGATGATCGGGCCGATGGGCCTGACCCCGGCCAGCCGCGAAGTGATCGACGGCCTGGTCGGCCTCGCCTTCGGCGCCTCGCTGATCTCGATCTTTGCGCGTCTGGGCGGGGGCATCTTCACCAAGGCGGCTGACGTCGGCGCGGACCTTGTCGGCAAGGTCGAAGCGGGCATTCCCGAGGATGATCCGCGCAACCCCGCCGTGATCGCCGACAACGTGGGCGACAATGTCGGCGACTGCGCCGGGATGGCGGCGGACCTGTTCGAGACCTATGTCGTCACCGTCGGCGCGACCATGGTGCTGACCGCGCTGCTGCTGACCGGCCTTGGCGATCTGCTGCTGCCGATGATGGCACTGCCGCTGCTGATCGGGGGCGTGTGCATCGTCACCTCGATCCTCGGCACTTACTTCGTGCGGCTCGGCGGCGGCACCAATGTGATGGGGGCCATGTACAAGGGCTTCATCGTCACCGCCGTCACCTCGATCCCGGCGATCTACTTCGTGATGCAATATGCGCTAGGCGACATGAGCGCGATGATCGGTGACAACACCATGACCGTTACCGAAACCTTCGATTCGGAGACGGGCCGCGCGACCTCGCAGACAGAGGTCGCATTCGGCTTCACCGGCATGGACCTGTTCTACTGCGCCCTGCTCGGCCTTGCCATCACCGGCCTCATTATCTGGATCACCGAGTATTACACCGGGACCAAGTATCGCCCGGTGCGCTCGATCGCCAAGGCATCGGAAACCGGCCACGGCACCAACGTGATCCAGGGCCTCGCGATCAGCCTCGAGGCGACCGCGCTGCCGACGCTGGTGATCGTGGCGGGCATCATCATCGCCTATGGCCTCGCCGGGCTGATGGGGATCGCCTATGCGGCGACCGCGATGCTGGCGCTGGCTGGCATGGTGGTGGCGCTCGACGCCTATGGCCCGGTCACCGACAACGCGGGCGGGATCGCCGAGATGTCGGGGCTGGACGACAGCGTCCGCGAGAAGACCGACCTGCTCGACGCGGTCGGCAACACCACCAAGGCCGTGACCAAGGGCTATGCGATCGGTTCGGCGGGCCTCG